>Ga0187876_1000324_pt1 | contig 51096 bp, 43 predicted proteins | sample June2016WEW_17_4_FD_133000 | JGI IMG/M metagenome (GOLD analysis project Ga0187876, IMG submission 133000) | Peatland microbial communities from SPRUCE experiment site at the Marcell Experimental Forest, Minnesota, USA - June2016WEW_17_40 | ecosystem: Environmental > Terrestrial > Soil >... | reverse complement strand
CTGTTGGGCTCGAAGGCGACCGGCAGGGCCTGGGCCTGCAGCGTCCTGGCCCGCGCGCCTGGCGCGGCCACGGGTGGCAGTGGGATCGTGCGCGACACGGGCGCGCCGTGCCCGAGCACCGGCGAGCCGGCAGTAGAGGCGGTCAAGCCGCCGGCCAATAGGCAGAGTGCCAGCGTCGTCCTGCCGACATGCTTATGCGGCCGCGTTCCCATAGCCGTCCCCCCGATCGAACCCGCTCCTTCTCCTAGGCATGGAACCATGCGGGATCAGAGTAACAGCCTCGGCCGTAACATTTCCATAACAGCGACGTGACGGTTTGGGGTCCGTTTCGGGCATGGCCGAGAGCTTGCTTCGCTCCAAGTCAGAAGGGCTTTCTAGGTGGATTCTTTCCTGCTGTCGTGGGGACGCGGCTGCCGGGTCGGACGAAAGTCAACGCTGGGCTAGCGCGCGTGTCGATCGATGTGCGCAGCTTGAAAGGGCCTTCCAGCGCCTGCCTGTCAGTGACGACGCTCCGCGCCGCCACCATGCCGGACACGGCGACCACGACCGCCCGCACGAGCAGCGGTCGTCACAAATGGCGTGACGCTCGCCAGGCTCGCTTCAGGGGAACCGAAGGTGGCATGCTCATTCCGCTGGAACCAGGGCGCGAGTGTCTGCCCCTCGGAGCCAGAATGGCCTAGCCAACACGAAAGGGGGGGGGGCAAGGGCCTATCGACACTCGGTTCGCCTGGAAGCGGGGCATGCGCCGGCCGCCTGGCCTACCGCTTCGTAGCAAGCGAAAGCGGAACTCTGGGCATCCGTGAAGATGAGCAGGGGTGTATTCCCATCTTCTCCGGTCTCGGGTGGGCAAATCCCTCTCGCGCTCGCCGAGCACGCGTAGCGTACTCGACAGTGAGGCAAGGCAAGTATATATTACGGGCGGAGCACGCTGAACGTAAGCACGACAGGCGCCAGCTTCGTACCGCGCGGGAGCGTGACCATCACGGTAATGTGGGCAACGCTGCGAACACTGAGCGGTTTGGGCCCGTGCTGTCCCGTTGCTGCAGGCGGCACGAAGGAGACCGCGAACAGATGTTGCAGGCGACCGGCGCTATTCGTCATGCCGGTGTATTGCTGCGTGGAGTCGTCCTGAAATTCGAGCACGATGGTGACCCGCGCGCCGGGCATCGCGGCGACCGAGACGGACTCGCAGCCCGGCTGGATGTTGCCCCCACCAGGCTGCGCGCTGCAGGGTTGCCGTCGACCGCCGACCACGAGGCTAGGGCTGTTCGATACCACGACGTGGGGCGTCGCACTGGGCGTGCTCGACGGTCTGGGCGCTGGCGTCCGGGTTGGCGTCGCCACCGGCGAGCTGCTCGCGGTCGCCGGGATTGGCGTTGCAGAAACGGCAGCCGTACCGGCACCGGTACCGTACACCGTCGTCAGGGCCATGTTCGCCCATTGCTGCCGGTAAGCACCCATGCCGGCTGGTGTGCTGGGGTGAATGCCATCGGAGGAAATCAGGCCAGGGTTTGCTTTGAAATATGAATACAGGTCCGGGCCCGGCACAATCTGCGGGTAGGCCTTCTCCAGGGCGGCGATCTCCGCATTGAATTGCGGCACGCACGTGGGCAGGCTTGCCGCGCTGCCCCAGGGGATGGTGGGAACTATCGGCACCTTCCCCGCGTTGATCACTGCTTTCACCATGGTGACATAGTTGGCGTAAAAGCCACTCAGCGCAGTGGCGTCGCAGCCGCGAAGCGCGTCGTTGGTGCCATAGGACAGACCGACGTAGTGGCCGGGGAAGAGGGCAAGCCATCCCGGCACGTATTTGGCGCCTGCCGACGACGTGAGGTAGGAGACCCCGCCGTCTTCTTGCACGGGATAGTAGGCTGGATCTTGCGCGTTGACCAATTGCGCGAAACTGCCCACGGCACTGTTACTGTCGCCATGGATCATACCGCCCGCGGTAATGCTGTCGCCGTACATGATCCAGTCGTCCTGCAGGCCAAGACGTGCATCATGCACGTCGAGATTGAGTGCTACGCCGGTGTTGGCAGACTGGCCATACGACGCGGTTGCTTCAAGACGCAGCCAATTGTAGCCCGACAGGTTGATTACGTGCTGGCGCGAGTGGTAGACATTCCCAGTCACGCTTGCCAGTGTGACCCAGCCGGTGCTGGGCACGGAGCCCCCTGGGGCACTGTTTGCGTCGAGCGTGTAGCTCGCGGGCACGTTGTACTCGTTCTGGTTATACCAGGTATCATAGTCGCCGCTCATCGGGTCGTTGTACCAGGCCACCACGACCTGACCAAGGGACTTGCCGGACAGATCGTACGCCAGCCAGAGCGGGTTCGCGGCGGTCGGGGTGCCGCAGGTCCGCCACAGGTCGGCGTAATTGGCGTTGTCCGCGTTGCTCGCCGGGTACGTCCCCGCACAATCGTCGTTCGTGTAGGCAGGCACTCCTCGCGACACCAACGGCAGAGGCACGACACCGCCGGCCGCACTCGCCTGGCGGGAGGGCAGCGCGGCCATGACCAGTATGCAGGCTAGAGACAACACAGCAGCAAGCCTCGTCATGAGGTAATTCTCCATATACAGGCGTGCAAGCCTGGCCTGCGCGCCGACGGGCGAGCAGACCAGGATGGAATACGGCCAGGGAGGCAAGAGCTAGACATAGGGGAACGACGTCACGCTCGACGCTACGGTAGCGAGCTCACTCCCGGCCACTATCAACGCTACCAGGCTCACCTATAACAGACAACTGTGCCCAAGAGCGGCGCTCACGCCGTATGAACGCCGGACCAACCTGCTGTACACTGGTAGCGATGAACGAGACGCTCACAATCATAGCCCCCGGCCTCGCCATCCTCTACGACGGCAACCAGGTGGCACGCGTGCCCGACGAGGTGGCAGAGCGGTTCCAGCCTGGCGATCGCCTGCTCGTCGTCAGTGGGACCGGCGAAGTGCTGCGCGTCCCACATGCTACTCACGATCTGGTGCACGCTGCCGTTGGGCGCGCCCATGCCGCGCTGCAGCAGATGAATATCGTGGGCGAGGGCGCGATCACGGCGTTTTATGCCGAGTTTGCTAGTCGTCTCGCCGACGACCAGATCTGGGCGCGAATCGCAATGGTCAATGCAGCCGATGTGGATGCTGCCCGCGCCCGCGGACGCTCCAGCACCAGGCTGGCGGTGAGTGACAAGATGCGCCGCGACATGATCAAGGGTCTGCAAGGCTGGCAGGCAATGCCACCGGTGCGCGGGCGGGTAGTCGAGACCGTTGAGCACGAGGGCTGGGCGGTCGAGCAAGTGCTCGGCGGACTGGGCGTAGTAGGCTTCGTCTTCGAGGGACGTCCAAACGTCTTTGCCGATGCCACCGGCGTGCTGCGAAGCGGCAACACTGCGGTGTTGCGCATTGGCAGCGATGCGCTGCGGACGGCGCGGACAATCGAGGACTTGGCCCTACAACCCGCGCTGCGCGACGCTAACCTGCCTGACGGAGCGATTGCGCTGATCGACAGTACGGAACATGCCGCGGGTTGGGCGCTCTTTTCTGACCCCCGTCTGGCACTGGCCGTGGCCCGTGGCTCCGGGCGCGCGGTAGCGCAGCTGGGAAGCATCGCCCGGCAGCACGGAGCACCAGTCAGCCTGCACGGCACCGGCGGCGCCTGGCTGGTGGCCGGGAGCGACGCGAGCCTGCATAAACTTTCCGCCGCCGTGTACCACTCGCTGGACCGTAAAGTGTGCAACACGGTCAACGTGCTGCTCGTCGAGCGTTGCCAGGACACGCCCCAGCTGGTATCCGGCATCCTGGATGCCGTCCGGCGCAGGGGTACCGCGCTTGGCACGGGATTCAAGTTGCACGTGCTACAGAGCGCGAGGCCGTTCGTGCCAGTGCGCTTATTCGAGGAGCGCGTCCAGATCCACCGCGCGCAAGGACCGGTGGAAGAGGCGGCCGCTGAACCGCTCGGCGTCGATCAATTGGGCCAGGAGTGGGAGTGGGAAGGGACACCGGAAGTATCGCTTGGCGTCGTGGACAGCATCGACGAGGCTATCGCGCTGTTCAACCGGTATAGTCCGCGCTTCTCCGCGTCGTTCATTTCCGAAAGTGCCGAAGCGCAAGACCACTTCTTCAATGCGATAGATGCCCCATTTGCCGGCGACGGCTTCACGCGCTGGGTCGATGGCCAGTTCGCGCTCAACCGTCCCGAGCTTGGCTTGTCCAATTGGCAGCATGGTAGGCTCTTCGGCCGGGGAGGCGTGCTGAGCGGCGACGGAGTGTACACGGTCCGCCTTCGGGCACGCCAGGAAGACCCCGAGCTGCACCGGTAACCGGAACCGCGGACAGTCCGGGAACGCAGGCGGCTCGCCTGCACCTCGTTCGCGCACATCCACGATGCAGAGAGCGTATCCTGGGGGCGCGAGCGCCCTCGGCTCGCCCACGTGCGCGCCAGGAAACGAGGGCGGACAGGATGTCCGCGCCCCCAGGATACGCGCGCCATTGTAACGGGGGACGCGTGCGCGCCAAGGTCTAGCGTGGTGCTATCTTGACGCCGCCCAACTTGGCACCCTGAGCCAGGCTCGCGTCCAGCACCGACGAGTCGAACGAGTAGGTCGTCGCCTGCTTCTCGCGGTGACGTTCCAGAGCTATCTCAATCAAGCGTGTCAGGAGGGCCGGGAAGGAAAGCCCGGTCGGCTCCCACAAGTAAAAGGCCAGCGAGCCCGGCAACGTGTTGATCTCGTTGATGAAGAACTCGCCGGTGGCCGGTCGCACCAAGAAATCGATGCGCGAGACGCCTGACGCGCCAATGGTCTGAAATGCGCGCACGGCGATACGGCGGATGTCCTCGGTCAAGCCGGACTCGAGGGGCGCCGGGATGAGGCGCCGGCTGCCCTTCATGCCCTGGTCCTTGCCACCCTGCAGGTACTTGTCCTCGTAGCTCAACATTTGGGAGGCGATGGGCTGCTCACAGACGGAAGCGCAGGCGCTACTAGCATCGCCGAGAACCGCGCAGTTGATCTCAACGATGTTCTCCTGAGCCGGCTCGACCATGATGCGTGAGTCGTACACCGTGGCCACGTCGATCGCGTCCCGAAGCGACGCGCCGTCAGCGGCTCGGTTGACGCCAATGCTGGAACCCAGGGTAACCGGCTTAACGAACACCGGGTAGCCGAACAGGCGCTCGGCTTCCGCTACAATGCCGGCTGGGTCGTTCTTCCACCGCGCCCGAGTGCAGCTGACATCAGGCAACACGGGGAGTCCGGCCTGTCGCAGCAGCGCCTTGCTCAGCACTTTGTCGTTGCCAACGGCGGATGCCGCAACACCCGAGCCAACATATGGCACGTTCGCTAGCTCTAGCAAGCCTTGGATGGTGCCATCCTCACCGTGGGAGCCGTGCAAGAGAGGAATTGCCACGTCGATAGGCTCCAGCGCTCGCGGCTCGGTGCGCGCAGGGAGCCACGGCAGCCGCTGCTTCTTGGCCGACACCGATGCGCTCTGCGGTCCGCCGATCCGCCTGCTCTGTAGCGGCTCGGCCATCGCGACCAGCGCATCGAGTCCCTTCCTGAAGTTGTTGAGGTCGAGCAGCGCGCTGCCCGTGTACCATTCCCCGGACTTGGCTATGTACACGGGGTAAGGGGTGTAGCGGTCGGACGGGAGTGCGGCCATCGCCTGGTGCGCGGTAAGCACCGAGATTTCATGCTCAACAGACCGTCCGCCGAAGATGATGGCTACTCGCACTGAATCCTCCAAGCAATCCTCATTCTAGCCGGGTTATCGATCAGTAGCATACTCGATTCAGCCTGCCGGCCGCCTCATGGAATCCGTACAATGGAGGACGTGGCCGTTTTCACGACGTTTCTCGAGGACGCTCTATTGAGTAGCCCGTCACCGCTGCCGACTCCAGACCCGCCTGCCAACCTGATTCGGCGTGGCAACGGCCCTGCAGTGCTGCTGCTGCACGGTTGGGGCGCGAGCAACAAGCTGTTCGAGCCGGTCATCGCGGGGCTAGAGCACGCGTTCACGTTGATCAGTCCGGATTTTCCGGGGTTTGGCGCGACCGCTGCACCGCCTAGCGCGTGGTCCGTCCAGGATTATGCCGCCTGGGTGATCACGCTGCTCGATAGTCTCGGGATCGAGAAGGTGAGCGTCGTGGGCCATTCATTCGGCGGGCGCGTGGGCATCATGATGGCGGCGAAGTGGCCGCAACGCGTGTCGAAGCTCGTTCTGGCCGACAGCGCGGGCATGCCGCCACGGCACACCATTGCCTACCATACTCGTGTCCGAACATTCAAGCTGTTGCGCCGGTGCGCCAACTCCCCGATAGTACCCGGCCTCGCCAGGCAATGGGCCCAGGGGCAGTCGCAGCGGTTTGGCTCCTCCGACTACCAGCGGGCAACCGGCACCGTGCGCGAGTCATTCGTGCGGGTGGTTAATGAGGATCTCCGGGAGTTCCTGCCGCGGATTAAGGCGCCAACGCTGCTCGTGTGGGGCGATCGCGACGAGGACACGCCAATTGCGGATGCTCATGTCATGGAGAAGCTGATTCCAGATGCTGGGCTCGTCGTGTTTCAGGGCGCGGGCCACTATGCCTACCTTGAACGCTCGGCGCACTTTTGCCGCATTGTGGAGACATTCCTGAGAGGAACTCAATAGCATATGTGGTTGCCGCTGCTCGCACTCGCCGCCCTGATCTGGCTCGCATGGATAGCACGAGCTGGGCTGTTGGTAGCCAGGATCTTCCAGATTGAGGAGTACGAGGCCTCGCGCCTCATTCACTGGAGCCGGCAGCGTACCTGGCTCGTGCCGCGGGCATTGCAGGCCGGCTTGCTGGCCACCTGTCTCGCCGCCGCGGTTACGGCAATCATTCCTTCGGCCACGCGTTTGCCCGTACTGGCAGGCGGCTGGTGCGCCGGACTCGCGATGCTGCACGTCCTGTGGAGAAGCCCCGCGGCCAAGAAACCGTTAGTCTACACGCCACGTGCGCGCCGGCTGCTCGGAGCGGCAGCTGTACTCGCGGTGCTGGCGGCCGCTGTGCTGCTCGTAGCCGTGTACGCAGCCCCGTTTGGAATCTCGGCCATATTGGTGATCGGCGTGTTGCTGGCTTCCCCCGCGCTTGCCGTGACCTTCATACTTGGTGGCAACACCGCGCTGAAACCGGTGGAAACGCGCGTACGCGTCGGGTTCGTGCGGAAGGCACGGGCGAAGCTGGAGCAGATCGGACCTACGGTGGTGGGCGTGGCCGGCAGCTACGGGAAAACGTCGACCAAGCACATCACGGCTCGTTTCCTCCAGACCCACGCTGAGACGCTCCCCACGCCCAAGAGCTTCAACACCCTCATGGGTATTACGCGCACCATCAACGACAACCTCGAGCGCAAACACCGCATCTTCGTGGTCGAGATGGACGCCTATGGCCCCGGCGAGATCGAGTCTATGTGCGATTTAGTGCGGCCGGCAATCGCGGTAGTCACCTCTGTGGGGCCCCAGCACCTCGAGCGATTCAAGACCGTCTCGGCGATTGCCGCCGCGATCTACGAGCTCGTGGCCTCGCTGCCGCGTGAAGCGCCGGCGGTGATCTATGCGGGCGACGCCGACTCCGCCGGCCTCGCGGACCGGGCGGCCGCGGAAGGGCACCGGGTGATCCGGTACGGTCTCGAAGGCCTCGGCTGTGGCCCGCTCGACGTGACCGCGGGCGGAGTGGTCATCACCGACGGACTGACGCGCTTCACCTTTCGCTGGGAGGCGCAGGGCATCAGCGAGCAGGTGGCAATACCCCTGCTTGGCGAGCACAACATCCTCAACGTTAGTGCCGCGCTCGTGGTGACCCAGCTGCTTGGCGGATCGATCGCAAGCGCCGTGGAGGCTGCGAGATCTCTGGAGCCGGTGCCGAACAGACTGCAGCTCATCCGGGGGGCAGGCGGCGTGACGATAATAGACGATTCGTACAACGCCAATCCCGTCGGCATGCACAACGGGCTCAAGGTGCTCGCCCAGATGGATGCGCGTGCCAGAATCCTGGTGACGCCCGGCATGGTCGAGCTTGGGACCGTGGAGGACAGCGAGAACCAGCGGCTAGGCGAGCATGCCGCGCAGGTGTGCGACCGGGTGCTGCTGGTCGGTGCCGTGCACACGCGGCCGATTCTCGCGGGCCTGCACGCGGCGGGATTCTCCGGCGACAGAATTCATGTCATGGAGACATTGGACGAAGTCACGGCTACGCTACGAACGGTGCTACAACCCGGTGACGTCGTGCTGTTCGCCAACGATCTGCCGGACACGTACCTCGAGCTGGAATAAGCGAGCCAAGCTTCCTCGCGCAAGCGACTGCCTCCTTGCCCGTGATGGCATGCACACGCGGATAGCCGCGCCCCAAAGTGCCGGCCGATTTGGGGCCGCTGTGGGTCCAGCGCGTTGGCCCGCGGGCAAGTACTTCCCGCCAATACTGGTGCGATGGGCACTGCCTGGCCTGCACTCGGCAGGCTTCATCCTTAACAATTGCACCCCTTTTTCGCGATGAATAGCCCGTTTGTGGGGTTGCTCATAGCAAAATCGTCTACCTAGTACCACCTCGTTGGGTGATACCACAACTGTGGCTAATCATTCACAATTGGGCACCGTGATAGGTCCTTCCGCGTGGCCTTCAAGGACGCAAACCTACAACAACGGAAGTGAGAAAACGGATGCCAAATACATATGTACGGTGGGCCCTACCCCGCCGATTTGCGCTGTTGCTTCTTATGACGCTGCCGTATTTTGCTTTGCACACGCAATCTGCCAGCATGGCAGCTTCGGCGCTGCCGGGGCTGCACGTTTCCGGGAACGAGCTCGTCAACGCCAATGGTCAGCAGACCATCCTCCGCGGTGTCGACCGGGCAGGCACCGAGTACTCCTGCGAGCAGGGCACGGGCATTTTCGACGGCCCAAGCGACGCAGCATCCGTGCAGGCTATGACCACGTGGGGTATCAACAACGTGTTCGTAGGCCTGAACGAGGACTGCTGGCTCGGCATCAATGGCGTGGCCAGCGCCTACGCGGGCACGAACTATCAGCAGGCGATCATCAACTATGCGCAACTGCTGGAGAGCTACAACATTTACCCCACGATTGGCCTCTTCTGGGAAGCGCCGGGCACGACCCTAGCAACCGGCCAGATCGCCATGCCGGATGCGGACCACGCCACCGCCTTCTGGCAGTCCGTGGCCACTGCTTTCAAGGGTGACAACGACGTTCTCTTCCGCCTAAAGGAAGAGCCCTTCCCCGCAGGCAACTCCGACTCTACCGCCGCCTGGCAATGCTGGCTCAACGGTGGTTCCTCCTGCAGCGAGGGCTACCCAGTGGTGGGCATGCAGTCCCTAGTCAACACCATCCGCGCCACGGGCGCTACCAACGTGATTCAGGTCCCGGGTATCGAGTACGCCAACCAGATGGACCAGTTCCTCACGTACAAGCCCACGGATTCGCTGAATAACCTGATGGGCGACGTCGACGTCTACCCCGACCAGAACCCCTGCGGCAGCACCGCCTGCTACAACTCCGAGTACGCTCCCATCATCGCCAAGATGCCGTTCGGGGCGGGCGAGTTCGGTGAGAGCGTCAACGGCAACCTGTGCCAAACCACTAACGACGACACCTTCATGAACTGGATGGACCAGCATAGCTCCGGCTACGATGCCTGGACCTGGGACACCTGGGGCACCAGCTGCGGCGACCTCTCGCTGATCACCGACTACGACGGCACGCCCAAGTCCCCTAACGGCACCGACATCAAGGCCCACCTCTTGAGCCTCGCAGGAAGTGGCTCACCGACACCCACGTCGGTCCCCGCTACCAGCACATCGGCGCCGCCGACCAGCACAGCAGTGCCGCCGACCAGCACGCACACGAGCACACCAGTACCCCCCACCAGCACGCGCACCAACACGCCCGTGCCGGGAACCAGCACGCCCGTGCCGCCCACTAGCACGCGCACAAACACGGCGGTACCGCCTACCAGTACCGCAACCCCGACAGGCGGATCAGCCTACAAACTCTACGCTGGCGGGATGGCTAACGGGTGGACGAGCGGAGCCTTCGGGTTCAGCAGCGACAACGCCTGCAATACCTCGACCTACATGACCGCTCCTTGCTCATTCTCTATTGCCTACAGCAGCTGGGGCGGCATCCAGCTCGAAAGCCCTGCGACCCTTGCGGTGACCGGGTACAAGACTTTTGACTACTACCTCAACCCGAATGGGCAGCCTATAGGCGACTTCTCAGCCCTGTTCCTGAATTCAGGCGGCAGTGTGATCAGCGAGCAGGTGCTGACTTCTGCCAACATCGTGGGCACCTCGAGCAACGGTTTCGACCACATCTCCGTGCCCATCAGCCAGCTTGATCCCAGCAACGTCGCCATATCCCAGGTACAACTGAAGAACGCGACGAGCGGCAGCTTGGCCACGGTCTACGTGGACGATGTGCAGCTCACGGGGAGCGCCGCCGCGACGGCCACCAACACTCCGGTGCCGCCGACCAGCACGCACACCAACACTCCGGTGCCGCCGACCAGCACGCACACTAACACTCCGGTGCCAGCAACGAGCACACGTACCAATACGCCAGTGCCAGCGACCAGCACCAACACCAACACTCCGGTGCCGCCGACCAAGACCAGCACATCGGTGCCAGCCACAAGCACCCGAGCGAACACGCCGGTGCCGCCCATTAGCACAAGCACCAATACCCCACTGCCGGCGACTAGCACCAATACTTCCGTGCCGCCAACAAGCACCGACACGCCCATGCCGCCAACAAGCACGCGTACCAATACGGCCGTACCACCAACCAGTACCAACAGCCCAGCGCCAGCGACCAGCACCACGACGAGCACGACTGTGCCACCCAGCCCGACGGGTACTCCCGGATCTGCCGGTTTGATCGGCTGGTCGAGCGGCTACTATACCGGTTGGCAACAGGGTGGCTACCCGCCCAGCTCCATCCCGTGGAACGGGATTACCGACCTGATCCAGTTCTCAGCGATCAACAGCGCGAGCCGCAACGGCACCCTCGACTACACCTACCATAGTCTGACCCCGGCCTACATGCAAGCCGCCGTCGCGGCCGCGCATGCCGCGCATCGCCTGATCCTCTTCTCGATCGGCGGAGCGGAGGATGACAACTGGGACGCCGCGTGCAGTACCACCTACCGCTCCACCTTCATCAGCAATGTGATGGCCGTGGTACAGCAGTACGGCTACGACGGCGTGGATCTCGACATCGAGCAGGACTTTGGCGGCCCGGCCTACACCGACTACACGGCTTGCGTCTCCGGCATGCGCAGCGCCCTCACCCAGCTCAATCCGGGGCTGCTGCTCACCGAAGCCGCCGATCCCGACTGGGAAGCCACCATGCTGTCCCACGTCTACCAGTACCTCAACCAGATCAACCTCATGACCTACTCTACCGACGCGACGCAGATCGCCTCCCAGATCGCGAACTACACGAGCCTGGGCATCCCCAAGTCGGAGTTGGGTATCGGCATTGGGCTAGAGAGCGGCGAGGTGGATGTCAACAACCCGGCGGACTGCAGTGCGAAGGCGGCGTACGCGGTGGCCAATGGGCTGGGCGGCGTTATGCAGTGGACCGTCGCGGATGACGCGCTCGATAGCAGCGGTCAAACCGTGTGCTACAACGCGCTGGCGCCCTACGTCCCCGCTGCCACGGGTGCCACGGCAACGCCCGTGCCAGCCACCAGCACACCTGTCCCGGCCACCGCAACAGCCAAGCCCGGTACGAGCACGCCAGTGCCTGCCACCAGCACGCCTGTCCCGGCCACGGCGACTCCCAAGTCCGGTACGAGCACGCCCGTGCCTGCCACCAACACGCCTGTAGCCAGCACCAAGACACCGACGGCCGCGCCCACCGCGACTGCAGGCACCGGCTCGACGTACGCCATCTTCGACGGCAGTATGCAAAACGGCTGGCAAGACTCTGCCTTTGGCTACAGTAGCGACAATCCGTGCGACGCGACGACCTATGTGACCGGCCCTTGCTCGTTCTCCATCGCCTACAGCACCTGGGGCGGCATGCAGTTCATCAGCCCCTCGGCGTTTTCGGTGAGCGGCTATAGCGCGCTCGACTACGACCTCAACACCGAGGGACAACCGATTGGCGACTTCTCCGTCCTGTTCTGCGACACGAGCGACAACACGATTAGCGAGCAGGTACTCTCGTCAGCCAATGTCGTGGGTACCACCAGCAACGGCTTCGACCAAATCTCGGTACCGGTGAGCCAGCTCGATCCGAGCGGCGCCACTATCACCGAGATCCAGCTGAAGAACGCCACCAGCGGCAGCCTTTCAACGGTCTACGTAGATGACGTGGCGCTGGCAAGTACGTCGGCACCCGCTACGGCCACGAACACCCCCGCGCCGGCAACGAGCACAGCGGTACCGCCGACGGCGACCAAGACCACCACGCCGGTGCCGCCCACGGCGACCGTGACTGGCACGACCGTGCCGGCTACGGCCACCGCGAGCAGCACGCCACCCCCGGCCACGAGCACCCCTGCGCCCACGGCAGCATCAGGCGCTCCCGCCGACAACGGCTGGCTCAACCCGCAAATCACCGCCTATCGCTCCGACACGGGAGCCAAGGACCAGAGCTTCCTCACCGGGGGCCTGCAGCAGAATGGCTGCAACCCACCGAATGCTTCGTGCATCTCAAATACGCCGTCGTCTGCCAGCCCGGACTGGGTCGCCTTCGACATCCACGCGGTCCCTGTAGCCCAGCGCCAGACCCTGCGGCTGTTCATCAACAACCAGACCCAGGGAGCGCAGTACAATGCCAACTGGGGCGGCAGCTGCTACAACACCTACAACGGCGTGCCCGGCAACTTCACCATCCAGACCAACACCGCCGCCGGGGGCACGACTCCGCCTACCTCGGGGTGGACCACCACCAATAGCTTCAGCAACAACGACCTCTCCGAGATCATGACGACATTGAGCGGCACAGCCAGCCTCAACTGGGTGCGCCTCTACGTGACGTCTCTGTCGCCCTGTGAGCAGGAGCCGTGGTTCGGCGCGCAGTTCGACTTCTACAATGGCCAGGCACCCACCACCTCCGGGGCCGGATTCCTGGGCGACTCGATCCTCCTGGGCGCCATGGGCCATGCTAACGGCGACGACGGCCAGGGCATGTACTGGTCGCAAGCCCTGCACAACAAGATCGGGGGCACCAACTACCCAGTGCAGTGGGACGACGGCATTGGCGGCACCACCTCAGCGCGCTGTACCAATGGCGACATCGACACCCTGATCAGCCAGAGTGCCGCCAAGTACATCGTCGTGGCCCTGGGCATGAACGATGCCAATGGCACGTCTACCGCTACCTACACCAGCAACATGCAAGTCTGCATCAACAAGATCGTCGCCGCGGGCAAGGTGCCGGTGATCCCGCTGATCTCCTACACCAACGAGGCACCCTACAGCACCAACATCCCCGTGCTCAACACGGCAATCAAGAGCCTGGTGGCCGCCAACCCCGGCACACTGCTCGGGCCTGACTTCTACACCTACTTCCAGCAGCGCCAGGATTGCCTGATCGACCCGAACAATAACCTGCACCCCAACGACCAGGGCATGAACGCCATGGAGCTGGTGTGGGAGAACTGGTTCCTGCAGAACGTCTATGGCGTCGCGGCCAGCAACCTGTATCCAGACCCAAACAAATGACCATTCTGGCGCATTGAGCGCAACTCAGCCGCGGGCCAGTGATGTGCATCACTGGCCCGCGGCCTGCTTTGGGGCGTCACCGTGTTCTTCCGTACGCGGTCTCGTCGGGTTGTCAGGCCGCTCCGCGGTACCAATCTACCTTGGAGACGTGGGGTGCGGGAGGTGCCGACCTTTCGCAGATGGCCCGTGTGAGCGATCTTGCGGCAAAGGGCGTGCCCGACACGAATCGCATGAGTGGCCCAAAGCTACGCGCGGCGGGCGCGCCCAGAAAGTGCAGGCCGGGCACGGATGACTCAAATCCAGGTCCCAGTGTAGGGTAGCCTTTGACGGCTTGCACAGCGCGCAACAGTGGCGGCGCCAAGAACGGGTACTGAGTTATGTCAACTCGGTACCCGGTGGCCAGCAGAATGTGGTCGACGCAGCGCTCCGTCCCATCGCTCAGCTTGACGACAACGCGATCGCGCCGCGGTGCGACAGACGCGATGCTGCACGCCATAGTCATGTGTACACCCGCGAGGCGTGGCTTCAACCACCCCGCTGCCGCGGGCCCTATCGAGCGGTAGGCGATCCATCGCTGCGCTGCTTCGGGAAATCGCTGGAACACGCCGGGCATAGCTACGATCCAATTCAGCCCTGGAGGACCGACGTCCGTGGGCGGATACAGGATCTTTCCCAGGTGTCTATGCAGCCAACCACTGCGCTGCAGCCAGTTGATTTGCTCCCGGCGCGCTACCAACTCAACGGTGGCACCGGATTTGTGGAGAATCGCCGCCGATTCGGTGGCGCTCTGCCCTGCGCCGACTACCAACACGGACTGGCCCGCGAATATCCCTAGATTGCTGTGTTCCGATGCGTGCGAGACGAGGTCGGGCGGCACTTCATGGAACAGGCGCGGACGGTGGGCGAAGCTTGAGATACCCGCGGCTACCACCACTCGTGAAGCCCGCAGCGAATCCCCATCCTCCAGCTCGAGCTCGAAGCCGCCCGGCACCGCGCTGACGGCCTTTACCATTCGCCCATCCAAATCGGGCACGACCGCTCGCTGAAACCACTGCCCATAGCTGACGAAATCGTCCAAAGGAACCGGACGCGTGAGCTGCCGGCCTTGCGAGGCCTGGTACACATCAAGGCTGAATGAGTGATGAGGATCGGCGATGTGGCACGCGGCCCACGATGACCGCAGGAACATGCCGGCAGGCATATGTTGCTGCCAAAACGACATGGGCCTGCCGAACTGATGGATGTTGATTCCCGCATCCCTCAAGTGTGCCGCTGCCGCCAGTCCATACGGGCCGGCGCCGATGATGGCTGTGTGTGTGTTCTTGGTCACCGTATTACCTCCTGTAGGCAATCGCAAAGTGCGCTGGCTGGGCGCTGGGTATCTCCGAATGCCGGTATGCCCGGCAGATCTGTCCCCTCTTGATGAGGGGTCAGGAATGCGGTGGATTGCACACTCGAAACCACCCGCACCATCGGGGGTGCCGTGGCGCGGGCAGGCGGGGTCTCTCGGGATGGCTTAGAGGACATGTGCCTTGACGCTCGGTGCGCCCAGACCTTTGCAATGAGGGTGCTCACTCTGTGAGCGATGAGTCGAGAACCTTCGCGCGTAAACACGTCAGGCACGGCGGCAAGTGCAGGGAGCGGATCGTCGGGTGTGAAAATAGCAAACTCCACGGGGCGACGCAACCACGGGATAAGGCTTGCGAGCGACAGCCGACCCAGACGGAGTTCCTGCATTGCCGCCGAAAGGTCCGCGTCCAGGCGCACCCAGGCCACCCCGATACGCGCGTTGACTGCCGGCACCGGCTCGTCGTGCACGAGCTGCCACTGCAAGTAGGAAAAATCTACGCCTGCGCGGTCGCCCAGTGTGTGCCAACCCCACACACGCGGATTGATATCGAGCAGGCAATAGCGACGCGTTCGGGGGTCACGCTTGAACTCTACCTCCACCAAGCCGGTGTAGTGCATGGCTGCCAAAAGGCCGCGAGCCGCCGCCTCCACTCCAGGCTCGGCGATCGTCTCGACGTAGGTGCTAAAGCGACCAAAGTCCACCGGGTACTGGCGTGTGCGCCTGGCGACCACATGTGCGAGCACCTGGCCATCCCGGCACAGGGCGGCGAAGGAGAACTGGGTTTCGCCGCCTCCCGGAATTAGCTCTTGCACCATAATCAGCGAGGAGTCGACCAGCGTGCGGGCTTCGTCATAGCGCGCTAGGAGCTCCTCCCGATTGTCGACGCGCCAGGCTTTGGCAATCGTCAGCGGATTTAGCTGCGGCTTGGCCGCGGGCTTGACAATCACCGGCCAGGAGCAGTCGAGATGCTCGACCTCGTCGCGACTTGCCGGGCAGGCCGTCCACGGAGTAGCTACGCCAACCGTCGCAGCCAACTCGTAAGAGAGTCGCTTATCGTAGGCCCAGCGAAACACCTCCCACGGCGGAGTCGTGAGGCGAAAGTGAGTGCTGAGGGTGGCGTGATGCCGCGCGATGAGGGCTGCCGTTTCATCGCCGGTGGGGTAGAGCGTCCAACCCTGAATACCACAGCGGCAGGCAGCGTCCAACAGGAATTCGAGCTGCTCAGATTCAGTGCCCGAGCTGGGCCACCGCAGCACCCGCTTGGCATAGCGCGAGGCAGTAGCGACGCGATGGCCGTCGGCAAGCACCCACACCGGGATACCACGCCGGCCAAGGCTGCGTACGACGCCAAGCCCTCGGTACTCGCTGCCAATGACCAGCGCGCCAGCACCACGCGGCGGCTGCGGCGGATAACTCACGTCGGGTCTCATAGCGTCTCCTGTTCTACCGCTGGACAAAACGTCAATGCAGATTTCTGTTACTATGCTGCAAACCTGTAGAGGGACTCACCAACAGCCTGGCACACCCAGGTCGGTGAACGGCGAATCACGGTGCCCATTGCTCTTCTGATCCAGCCGGAGGAGTGCCGGGGCAGGCGGTCGGCAATCGCGGAGTAGACGAGATCCTCCTCCCGTGATCCCCAGCCGCTCTTGAAGTCACGAAGACCTTGATCCTCTGCATCGGTGCGACCCCAGTCGAACGTCGTGTAGCCGTTTTCACAGCCCCACTGAATCGCCCGCCAGAAGAGTAGGTTGTTGGGACGATGATTCCAGAATGCTTGGTCGGAGGCGCCGTACTTATAGACCAGCGTGCCGTTCCAGTTTAGGAACACGGCAGCCGCGACGGGAGCATCCTGCACGTACGCCGCGAGCACAAACCCAAGCCCTTCGTCCTGCAAGCGGTGCGCCAAGAGCCGGAAGAAACGGCGAGGTTGTACCGGCACGCCGAGCCGCCGGCGCGTCATGAGGTGCAGGCGGTAGAATGTGTCGACATCTGCCGCGGAACACCCGTGCTCGATGCGAACTCCGCTGTTTTCTGCCTTGCGAATGTTGCGCTGATGCATCTTGCTAAACCGGCTGTAGACACTCGCGGGCGTGCCGGATAAGGCCAAGGTGTGGCGATATCCCTCGACCCAGCGGTGGAGATGCCGGCCTTCTGGGAGCTCAGCGTGCTGTTCGAACACAGTGACGTGCCGGGCGGCCAGTTCGGTCGCAAGCGCATCCGCCAATGCCGGCTCCGAGCCCGGACGCGTGAGCAACGGGCAGTAGTCTGTGAATGGCAGCGAGGCCCAACGCTGTTTACCGCGAGCACCACCGATGCACAGCACTGGGAGACCCGCGCTGATCGCGCCCGCCGGATCCATGAGCGCGAGCGCGAACGCACGATAGCCGTAGCATTCGGCCAAAAGGTCGACCCACGCCGGATGGTGAAAGGGCAGCGCATGAGGACAACTCTCTACAAACGCAACCCATCGCGGGTCACGCACCTGCAACTGTACGAGCCCCACCGGAACGGTCCCGGGATGCGCAGTCATTGCGGTGAGCCCAATACGGTCGATTGGCCACAGCGCTCACAACAGCCAACAGCGCGCTCGACCGGGGCTTCGCGCGCGATAATCCGGAGCACATCCTGGAGAGCCAGCCCAGCAAATTGGAGACGGCCGGCACAGGCGCAGACGAAACCTACGATACGTGCGGGATTGCCGACTACCAGCGCGTGGTCCGGCACCGCGCGAGTCACCACGGAGCCTGAGCCGACCAGCGCGAACCGGCCGATTGTCACGTTCGGCAGCACAATAGCACCGGCTCCGACCGAGCAGCCGTAGCGCAAGAGCGTCGGCCCGATGACCCAGTCGTCCGCGGTCTTCAGCGCCCCCTCAGGCGTAATGGCGCGAGGCAGGCGATCATTGGTAAGGCAGGCATGAGGGCCGACAAAGACCCCGTCTTCCAAGGTCGCGCCTGCGAAGAGGCTAGCGTTATTCTCGACCTTACAGCGGCTGCCCACTTTCACGTCGAAATCGACGTACGAGCCTTTGCCGAAAATGCACCATTCGCCGATCGAAGCTCCCTCTCTGATCTGCACATCCTTCCAGATGCGCGTTCCCCGGCCAATCTGGGCCCTGGGCGAGATCTCCGCGGTTGGATGGATGCGAACATCTTCACTCATTGCGCTCTCCTCGCAGACTCACCTATCCGTCAACAGTTATTGATGGCAAAGCGGCCCCAGCATGCCATCGCAAGCGCGCCGCCGATTCCCACTGCGAGCGACTAGTACCGCCCGCGACGCACACTGCCTGCGCTACGCCCCCGGCGTTGCTGGTTGGTGCACACACCCCAACTCCGACTCACTGACAACTTGCGAGCGCATGATCCACCGTGGCGCCCGGCAGTTCAGAAAGATCCCACGCCCCGTCACGATAGGCCGGCTGCAGCGCGGCACGCTGCCGCCACCAGCGCGCGACCTCGCGCGGCAGCGCATGCCAGAACGGGCCACGCACCTTCATCTCTTCCAGGAATGCTCTGTACACTTGGAAGTGGGCTGGCACCTGGAGGTAGTCCGGATGCGAGTTGACGAGCACCATTCCCTTCATCTGCTCGACGAAGCGGGCTTTCTCCAGCCATATGCGCGGGGTCGTCTCGCGCAGGATAACCAGCAAGGTATGATCCTGAACGAGGGTGTACGGCAGCTCCACGAAGTGCCCCAGGAAGAACGGCCAAAGGCTCATGGTCCCACCCGGCATGGGTTCGTAGGGATCGGTGTCAAAGAACGACAGGTCGTACTCGACCTCCAGCGCCTGCAGCCACTCGGGATTACGGTGCATGAACGGGGCCCGAAAACCTGAAGCTCCCCATTGCCGCGCATAGCGATTGATTCCGGTAGCTCTCTCCTCGAACATCTTGCGCGATAGGAAGAGTTTGCCGTCGTGCTTGAGGTCGTGCAGCCCAATCTCAAAGCCGCGCTGCCGCAGATCCGTTAGGAGGTCTGGATCGACGGCGTAACGCTCGGGGACGAAGTTAAACACTGAGCGGAAGCCCAGCGTCTCTTCGAGATCTGCAATCACAGGTACGAATGCGGCGCCGTGCTCATCTTCGACATCATGAGTCAGGACCAACGCGGCGACCCGGCTATCCGGCCAGAAGCCCACGTAGGGAACCGTGTCGAGTCCGCGCTGGGCCAGCACCTGATCCACACACGCAGATAGAAACCGGGCGTAGCGATCTTCGATTGGCCAGTTCAGCGAAAAATGTGTCTCCTGCCGCCGGCGATAGAGTTGCCGCAGAATGACGCGCAGCCGGTGCGGCACCAATGTTTTCACTCGGTAGTACGAACGCTTGCTGGGGCTCAGCTGCCAGCGATTGGGGCCGAAACCGGCTTCGCCAAGCACATCGGCGACAATATGGCTGATATCGCTGCTGCTTTGCCCCACGTCGGGCAGAATCGCGCGAGCAACGCTAACAGCGCCGGACCACTCCGACGGTGAGATCTCGGGTTTGATAAGCAGCTTCCAGAAGGCATCCGGCGTGTTGGCGCTGTACAGATCTGCAAGGCTTGTCGCGCGGCCACCCAAACTCGCTGGTGAATCGTCGCTGGTGCGGGGAGCAGGGTCGAACGACGGCGCATCTTTCTGATCGGCACTGGGTGGCACGAGGGGCTCAGGATCGTGGATCAGGCGCACGTTGGGCGAACTGCCCGAAGGCAGCGCGTAGGAGGTTCGCCTCAACTGAGACATGGGATCACGCATAGCCCACCGCACTCCGCTTCTCAATGAGCGAGGCTAGGAGATCCCGATAACGCTGGGCCATTGCTTCCCATCTGAAGGGAACGTAATCCTCGGCGGCATCGGCAATCAATCGCGCCCGTTTCGTCGGATTGTGATACAGGTCGATCATGGCTTCCGCAAATGTCTCCGGCCGTTCCGGATCGCACAGGACAATGGATTCGGGCCGGAACATTGACCGGATCGCGACCGTGTCTGAGGCAATGATCGGGCGCTGCATCCACGCGTACTCATACGCCTTGGTCGGCAGGACGTATTCGGAGAATCCCGTGTAGCGGTACGGTATGATGCCGACATCTCCTTGTTCGATGAAGCCGGCAATCCCATCCAGCTCGGTGAGGCCGCGAAATCCAACAGCGTCGTCGATGCCGAGCTCGTGCGCCAGCCGCTTTAGGTATGGCAGCTGGTCTCCGCTGCCTTGGATTTCCAACCGCAAGTTCGGCACGCATCGCCGGGCGATTGCCAGGGCACGCACTGCGATGTCCAGGCCGTTTCGCTGCGCCAACGTACCGTGGTACATGAAGGTGAACGGCCGGTCCGATTCGCTGCGTCCAAGGTACGGGGGTTTGCTGCGACTGGGGTTGAACAGGTTTGGATCAGCACTGTTCAGAACGCTCGATAGCTTGCGGCGCGGAACGCCTCGCCTCAGCAATATGTCTTCAAAGATGTCGCCTGTGGTGAGCACGTGATCGGCAAAGGCAACGGCGGCACGCTCTTGCCATTTGGCCAGACGGACCACGAGGTTTCGCATTCTGCGCGACCCTCCCGCCTTGGCCGCCATCAGCTCTGGGCTTACGTCCTGCACATCCAGAATGACCTTAGCACCCATCAGCTTGGGCACAAGTGCGCAGAAGACAAGGAAGTCGGGGAGGTTGTGCACGTGTATCACGTCATAGCGTCTTCGCGCCTGTAGCCAGACCAATGCGATACCCGCAACGGGCAGGAATGCCAGCCACCCGATAATGGTCTTGAGCAGCGAGCCGTCGTATACCCGAGGGACAGGGAGCCGGTAGATACGCGTGTTGCCGTCCACCTCGAAGCGCTTCATCGCGGGCCGCGCAGCGCAGAGCACGTCCACCTCGTAGCCACCGTCCACGGCGGCTTCTATCATGCGCAGGGCCCGCGGCTCATGCGGGTACCAGTCGTATGTAACGGTGGCAATTCTATAGGCCATCTCAGTAACGCTCTCCCTATCTCGGTATAGCATGCGATTCGAATTGCGGCCTCATGCGTTCCGGCTCGTTCGCACCCACTCGCTCGTACGCCCTCTGCTTCGGCTCGCCACGAGGTGAACCCAAAGCTTCCACAGCATGAAGAGCGGAGCGTAGAGGAGCCCGCGAATGACGGCGCGCGACGGTCGCAGCATGCTCACACCGGTGCCCACGTAGAACGCCACTCCGCCAACCAGAGCGGCTGCAAGCAGCACGTTCGGCAGGGACTGCAGCAGCAGAGAAGCAATGAGCGTGACGAGGGCCCAGCCTGCGAGGAGCGAGAGCGGTGGAGTGAGCATTTCCGCGATAGCATCCAGCCGCACGAAATCCCGATGCCGCAGCCCAGCCACGAACATGCGCCACGCCACGCCCAGGCCGGCCTCGTTGCTGCTCTGTGACTCCCAGCGAATGTCTTGCGAGCGCATGCTGGCAAACGTCCTGGGCATTTCCGACCGTACGACGGCATCCGGCACGTACCGCACCCGCACGCCGTGCTGTACGAGTTGAAGGTAGTACTGGTAGTCTTCTCCCAGCGCGTAGGCTTGCCACGGGAAGCGCTGTAGTATCTCACGACTCAGGCACATGCCGGTACCGGTGAGGGTCGACGAGCCCCCGATGGCGTTTCTTCCCAGAGGCCGCACGTGATTCATCAAGGTCAGCGCGATCCAGCGGAGCGTCGTGCCGGGAGAATCCACGGTGTTGAGCACTGTGTTGTGGCCCTGCAACGCCTGTGCCCCGCCCGCCAGCTCCCGATTCATCGCCTGCAGGAAGCCAGCGTTCACTACCGCATCCGCGTCGATCACGATGTACGCATCGAAGGCGAGTCCGTCGTCGTTCAGGCGCTCGAACATCCAGTTCAGCGCGTAGCCCTTGCCTCGCCTGGAGGTGTCGAATCGCTCGTAGACATGCACGCGGGCGTGGGCACGAGCCAACGCGGCAGTGTTGTCGGTACAGTTGTCTGCCACCACGAACACCGTGTAGTTGTCGACTGGATAGTGCAGCTTGTGAAGATTGTCCAGCAACTTGCCGAGCAGGAGCTCCTCATTATGTGCAGGCACGATGATGGCAAATGAGGCATGCTGCCCAGAACCGTCCGTAGCCCCGTGCCGCTCACCGGTTTCGCTCCGCGGGGAAGAACAACTCGCCGTTGGCCCAAAGCGCGGATTGCGGGCGCGGAGGATGGCCGCCACCGACAGGATGCATAGGTACAGAACGGACCAGCCGGCCCACAGCTCGGCCGCGAACAAGGCCCAGCGAAGGATGTCTATCACTTCATGCGCCTCCCACTGCAAAGACGAGCGAACGGATGGTCAGCAGCAGAATCTTGCAGTCCAGCAGGAAAGAACAGTGCTCCGCGTACTCGACATCCAGCGCCAGCGATTGTTCCCACGTAGCCTGCCCACGGCCTCGCACCTGCCACAGGCCGGTTATGCCCTGGGGCACGCTCAGACGGACCAGTGCGCTCTCCGAAAAGTGCGGCAGCTCGTACGGCAAAGCCGGGCGCGGCCCAACCAAGGACATCTCGCCGCGGATCACGTTGAACAGCTGGGGCAGCTCGTCGATGCTCGTCTTCCGCAGGACTTTACCCAAGGGTGTGACGCGCATATCCTTCGTGAGCTTGAACCGCACTTTCGGACTGGACTCGGTCAGGAGCTCGCCGCGAATGTACTTTTGTATTGCCATCTGATGCACGTGCGGATCGGCGCCGGCATGCATCGAACGGAACTTGTACATCGTGAACGGACGGCCATCCTGGCCAATGCGCGTCTGCCGGAAGATAGCAGGGCCGGCCGATGTCACGCGGACCAGCAGTGCCACCAGCAGCAACAGCGGGGATAGCACGATAACCAGGAGCATCGCTACGACCAAATCGAGCGTGCGTTTCGTAAACCCGTACAGTGCCCCGGTTCTGCGCGCTGGACGGCTACCTGCAACACCAGCCGGCGCCGCCTCAGCGGCGCCCAGGTCGACAGCCACGGCGTGGGGTGCTCTGTGCATGGGGGCATTGATGCCCTCATAGTTCATGGCCCAATCTCCTTGTTGTTGTTCGGCCTCTGGAGCAGAATCGGCGGATACGCCGCTCTCAGGAGGCAAGCCCTTCACTCACCTCGAGCGGGACCGTAGTAACCTCGGCACCCACGAAGGTGGAGGTGGCCAGGACCACTGTGCCAATCTGGCGATCGGTCAGCTCGGCGAACATGGGCAGCGACACGATCTGGTCGACAGTAGCCTCAGTTACCGGCAAGGAGCCCCGCCGATAGCCCAACCCGGCATACGCTGCCTGCAGATGCACCGGCACGGGATAGTGCACTGCCGTGCCAATGTTGTGCGCGGACAGGTGCGCCCGCAGCCCGTCGCGATCTTCCAGCCGTACCACGTAGAGGTGGTAGACGCTGTCGCACTCTGGTCGCTCGATAGGCGTCGCCAGCGGCAGTCCTAAGAACAGTCGCGAGTACAGCGCGGCGTGCTCGCGACGGCGCGCGTTCCACTCGCCCAGATGCGGCAGCTTCACGCGAAGCGCGGCACCCTGGATTGCGTTCATGCGGTAGTTGTAGCCGACAACGTCGTGGTAGTAGCGGCGGGATTGGCCGTGGTCGCGCAGCCGGCGCATGGCGGCGGCAAGGTCGGGCGAATTCGTCACCGCGGCGCCGCCCTCACCAATGGCGCCCAGGTTCTTGCTGGGATAGAAGCTAAAGCAGCCGATGTCACCCAGGCCGCCTGCCGGGCGCCCCTTGTAGGTCGCGCCGTGAGCCTGGCATGCGTCCTCGATCACGGGCAAGTGATGACGTCTAGCGATCGCCAGGATACGGTCCATGTCGGCTATCTGCCCGTAGAGGTGCACCGGGATGATCGCCCGGGTGCGCGGCGTGATCGCCGCTTCGAGCAGCGCGGGGTCCATGAGGTAGGTGTCTGGGTCGATGTCGACGAACACCGGTACCGCGCCGGCGGCTGAGATAGCTTCGGCCGTGGCGATGAAGGTGTGCGATACGGTAATTACCTCGTCACCCGGTGCGACACCGAGCACGGCCAGCGCCACGTGTAGCGCCGCGGTCCCTGAGTTGACTGCCACGGCGTGCGACGTGTGGCACGCTGCAGCAAATTCCTCCTCAAAGGCTTCCACCTCCGGTCCCTGAATGTATACCTGGCTATCGAGAACCCGCATGACGCTGGCTTTGAGGCTCTCGGCGATGGCGTCGTGCTGCTGACGAAGATCAACGAACGGTACGTGCATCCTGTTCATCCTGCCTTTACTTCAAGTTCACCAAGCGGCAGCGCCAGACCAAAAGCCTCGCGCCATGAGCCGGCTGAATTCGCGGGCACAAGACCCCTTCTCGTAGTGGGAACATGCGAGCCGGAGCCCTCGAGCAACACAAAGCTTCCGGCCCGAAGCGACCGGTCTGCCGCCTCAAGCACTCGCACGATCTCGGTGCCGAGCGCGGCGCCGCTGATGGGTGTCGCCTCGTGGAGAATACACGCTAAGAAATGCGCGCACTCGACGGCCAGCGCCTCCGTCTTGTCGAGCTTGGGAGCATACATGTCGCCCGAGCGATACTCCACCATGGCACGGTAGGCGCCCTCCGGGTCGCCATTCAGGCGAGCGCCGGTATCGTAGACCTTCACTTTTTCGCTCATATCCATGTCGTCGTAGATGAGCATGCGCTTGCTGCCGCCAATGATCGTGCGGCGCACCTTGGCGGGCGCCAGCCAGTTCACGTGCAAATGCGCGAGCAGCCGATCGGGGAACCCCAGGGTCACGTAGGCGATGCTTTCCAGCCGATCGCTCACGTGCGAAGCGCCGACGGCCGAGACGACCTCCGGCACGGTACCAAGAAGATGGATCATCATCGACACGTCGTGCGGCGCCAGATCCCAGATTACGTTGGTGTCATGCTGGAAAAGTCCCAGGTTGATGCGCACGGAATCGAAGTAGTAGATGTCGCCCAGATCGCCCGCATCGATCAGGCTCTTGATCTTGCGTACTGCGCCCGTATAGAGGAAAGTATGGTCGACCTGAAGCACCAGCCCGCGCCGGCTCGCGAGATCGGCCAGCTGGCGACACTGCGATACCCGCTGCGCCAGCGGCTTTTCCACGAGCACGTGCTTGCCGGCCTCCAAAGCCCGCCGCGCCAGCTCAAAATGGGTCGACACCGGCGTAGCGATGATCACCGCGTCGACGCTCGGATCATCGAGAAGGTCCGCGTACTCAGTAGTCGTGCGGACCGAGGGATAGCGGTCGTGGACCCGCGCCAAGCGGCTCTCATCCCTATCACAACAGACAAGCACCTCAGCTCCAGGGGTCTCCATGAAGTTGCGCACGAGATTTGGTCCCCAGTATCCGTAGCCGACCACGCCGATGCCGATGGGCATATGTGCATCTCCTTTTGCTGCTGAATGGTTTTGGCTGCGCACTGCCAAGTGCGTGTAGGGCCGCGACGACCGGCGTACGCGATGAGGCCGGCTGCCAGTGGTGGAGCGTGCAGGGAAAGAGCTCCTGCACAACGCGTGGGGGCGGAGGTGTCCTGGCCTGGAGCTGTGGCTTTCCCTCCAAAATGTCCGGCAGGAGTCTCGCCACAGTCCCTACGTTAGCAGCTGCAAGTGCAGGGCGTAAGCGCCACCCGGATATTTCAGGCTCCCAACCGGATATCGAATGCATCTCATTCGATATCCGATCGGCGCTTACATAGTTCACGCCGTGTGGACTAGAGTTGTTACTAGAGCCTGTTGGACCAGAACCGGCGTTGACTCAAGTAGCAGGCACAAGAAGGGTAAGCTGCGACCATGCGACGCACGCTCGAAGTGTTTTTTCGCCAGCCACTACGACTTGTGGCGTTGGTAGTGCTGCTGCCGCTGTTCGCGGTGGCTATCGAATACAAAACCGTGGCAAAGACCTATCAGTCGTCTGCGTCGCTGTGGGCGCTACACCGCTACGTCATCATAGGTGCAACCGGTCCGGAGTCCGATCTGACTTCGACCCCGGCGGCAACACAGCAAGCTGCTCTCAGCGAGCTGCTGCAGACGCAAGCGTTCGCGCAAAAGGTGGCGAACTCTACGAACCTCAGCTCGGTCCTCGGGCTGAGCAAGGCGCAACTCGCAGATCCTGTGTTCGTCGCGAACGCCGAGCAGCAGGCGCTGCATAGCGTGGTCGTCACGGCCGTGGGCTACAACCTGTACACCATCTCGTGGTCCAGCTCCACGCCCCTGATGGCTAAGCGGGTCGTGCAGGCGGTAATTACGACCTTTGCCAACCAGACTCAGAGTTTCACGACCGAAGAGGCCCAACAGCTGCTGGGCACCTATCAGACACAGCTTGCGCAAGCGCAGCAGACCGCTGACGGGCTGACACAGCAAGAGACCAGGTACATTGCTGCCCATCCACAGCTAAGTCAGGCAGATTTGGCCGCCGATCCGCAGTACGCGCAGCTCCAGGTACAGACACAGCAAGCCCAAGCAGCAGTAACACAGATTCAGAACACCATTGCCGCAATTGACGACGAGATCGCGGCGCAGGGGTCCAACTCAAACGGCCTGCTGCAGGTAGTGGATCAGCCGTCGGCGGGTGTCGCCCAGTCTCGGACGAAGAGCTACCTGGTCGGTGGGATCGTGGGTCTAGTGCTGGGCCTCCTGGCGAGCGCAGTCTACCTCATCATCGTGGTTCGCCGCGATACTGCAATCTACAGCGATACGGATCTGGCGGATGTCGCGCCCCCGATCCTGCTGCAGCTCCCCGGCCTACGCGTCAGCCCAAAACACCTTCCGGCGTTGGTTCGTGGCTCCGTGGAGCCTTTGAGCGCCGAAGCCTAGCGGATTGCACCTTGGCTTCACTATAGCAGCATGCCCAGCCGATGGTACGGCAGGTAACGGAGAGACCAGATGATCGAAATGTCCGAGCGGCGGCCAACACCAGTTCCAATGCCGGCAAAAACCAAGGCGACGCCGGCGCCGCCAGTGCCCATTCCCCCCCGCGCGCAGAGAAGGTTCAACGCTTTTCAGGAGCAGTGCCGGCAACTCAGCCTGCAGCTCTTCTTCGACGCGCATGCACCATTGCGCAGCTTGGGTATCACCAGCGCGATCCCCGGCGAAGGCAAGACGTTCCTGGCCTCCGTCATAGCGTCCACGCTGGCGAACGATACCGAAGAGACGGTGGTGCTGGCGGAATGCAACTGGGAACACCCCACGATTCACAACTACTTCGGCATTCCTGCTAGTCCAGGCTTAGCGGAATGGCAGCGCGGCGAGTGCACCGCGCAGGAAGCGCGCAGATATGTCGGTGAGAATCTCATCGTGATTCCTGCTGGGCACGCGGATCGCCATGCCGCCAGACTCTTGCACCAGATGCGCGAAAGGCCCATTGGGGGTGCGATTGCCCGTCCGCGCGAGCTGCTGGTCCTGGATCTGCCGGCGATTGCGACCACAGCCTACGGCGCGCTGGCGGCGAGCCTGGTGGAAGCCGTGCTGCTGGTGGTAAGGGCCGGCGTCACCCCACGCCCAGCCGTTGCCGGCGCCTGCGCGCAGCTCAAAGGCGTGCCGCTCAAGGGCATCGTGCTCAATCGCATAGAGAGCCAAATTCCTGGCTGGATTCGCGAAGTCCTGTGAGGGTCGGCGATGTTTCCTAAGACAGTAGTCGTGGTCATGGCGGCAATGCTGTTACTTGGAGCGCTACGGCGGGACTTTGGCACGGGCACGCGCCTGCTACTGCTCGCGCTCATTGCTGGGATGGTGTTCTACAGCACGTTCGTCTCCTCAAGTTAAGTCGTGATGAAAATGGCAACGTTAGCAATCGGCGGTCAGATAGCGTATCGGGACTCGTCGACGGCTCTGGCTGATCGCAAGCACAGAGAGATGCAGCTGTTTGCCGCGATTGCCTTACTCGTGGTCATGCTCACGACGATACTCGTGCTGGCCAGCGGCAAGTTCGGCTTCAGCAATACACTTGCCGTGACGGGCGCACTGGCCGCCGTGGTGGTGACGGTCCGCTGGCCGGTGGCCGGCATGTACGGCATCGCGGCGAGCGCCATGCTGGTAGAGCAGGATACCCTCCCCATACCCAACTCGGGGCCAGTGCTCTATGTCTTCTCCTGGCCCGTGAGCATTACGGGGCTGCCAGACCGTCCGATAGGTTTCCTCATCATTCTGGTGTTGCTGGCGCTCATGGCCCATAACCTGCTGAAGCGAGACGCGGTGCTACGTGGCGGCGCTCTCATCGTGCCGTTCGCGTTCTTCATGCTGTGTGTCGTCTGGGGCGTGGTGCACGGTATCACCGGCCATGGCGACACCAAGATCATCGTCAATGAGGTGAGGCCGCTCTGGTATTGGTTCGCGTCGTATCTACTTGCGTATAACCTCATCGATAATCGCCGCCGAATATACCACCTTTTCTGGCTCGTCATCGTGTGCGCGGGCATCAAGGGCCTGCAAGGGACGTACATCTACACGGTGTTGATCCATGGTGACCTCACGAACCACCACGAGATCATGGCCCATGAAGAATCGTTCTTCTTCTGCGGCGCCCTCCTGCTATTGATTCTGTTCTTCCTGCACCACCGTTACCGGCCGCAGCTGTGGACCGCGCTGGCGTTCCTGCCGTTCGTGCTGATAGCTATGGTTGCCAATCAACGGCGCGCCGACTTCGTGGCACTCTTGGTAGGGATCGCGGCTGCCTGGGTGCTGGCCTTTGTCGTCAAGCCGAAAGCCCGCACCGCCCTGGCGGTGTCCGCGGTGGTAGTCTTGACAATTGGCGGAGCATACGTTGCCGCATTCGGCCATGGCACCGGGGGCTTCAGTGCCCCAGCGCACGCCATCATGTCGGTGATCCATCCCGATGCCACGGATCAGGTTGCACAGCAGTCCGATCTCTACCGTGTTATCGAAAACTACGATCTGAAGTACACGGTGAAGCTCAATCCGCTCGGCCTCGGCTTTGGCAAGCCCTTCCTGCAGCCGATTCCGCTGCCCAATATCCTGGCGCTCGATCCGGTGTACAACGTCATTCCGCACAATTCCGTCTACTGGATTTGGATGCGGCTGGGGGCGCCAGGCTATCTGGCGTTGTGGCTGCTGTTCGGCGCCATCATCGTGCGCGGCAGCATCATCGCTAAGAGCCTCAAAGATCCATACCTGCAGATGGCAGCCATTTGGGCTGTCTCGGTCACGCTGGTGGAGATCGTGGTCGCCTTTAGCGATTACCAGCTGTACTTCCTCCGCAACGTTGTCTACTTCGGGATCCTGGCTGGCATGTTGGTAAAGCTGCCAGCGCTGGACAAAGAGAGGGAGGCGGTGTCGAGTGAACATCCTCGTCGTTTCGCAAAATAGTGCCACACCCCGATCTGGCGCCGGCACCCGCAACTACCACCTGCTCAAGGCCCTGGCAAGCAGGCACGCGGTAACCTTCCTCGGCCTCATCGGCAGCGACGAGCACGTTGATGGCGTACGAGTGAATCCGGACAGCAAGCGGGAGACCACAGTGCCCGCGGAAGTGCGGTTGTTGACACGCGACTCCCGGCTAATCGTGCTGCCCGAAACGTCGCACAAGCGGTGGCGGCAGCTGGCCACGCTAGCTAGCGGCCGATCGTACACCGCGGCGCAATTCTTGGTGCCGGCGATGCAAGCAGCTATTGACAGGGAGTGTGCCATCAGGCGCTACGACGCAGTCCTCTGCGAGAACGCGTTGATGTCCGGCTATCGATTCCCACCTGGCGTACCAGTCGTCATCGACGAGCACAACCTCGAATACGAGATCGTGCTGCGCACCTTTCGGAGTGACACGTCGCCCTTCAGAAAGTGGTTCAGCCTGGTAGAAGGCTCCTTGCTGAGACCCGCCGAGATCCGGCTCTGCAAGCGGGCAGCCGCTGTGCTCGTGACGAGCGAGCGCGAACGTGGCATTCTGCAGACCAAGCTCCCATCCCAGGCAATCGAGGTCGTGCCCAATGGGGTCGATACGGCTGCTTTCAGTGCGGTCCCCGTGGTGCGCGAGACGCCGGGTGCGATTGTGTTCACCGCCACGATGGATTACTACCCCAACGCACAGGCAGTGCGATTCTTCGCGGAGGAATGCTGGCCGCAGGTGCGTGCATGTGTTCCGGAGGCGACCTGGGAGATCGTGGGCAGGAATCCGCCGCCAGACGTGCTCAAGCTGGCTCAGCAGCCGGGCATCACGGTTACGGGTACCGTACCCGATGTCCGGCCGTACCTCGCGGCAGCATCCGTGGCCATTGCACCCTTGCAAGTAGGCGGTGGCACGCGTCTCAAGGTCCTCGAGGCGCTGGCGATGCGCAAAGCAGTGGTCTCCACGAGCCTGGGCTGCGAAGGCCTGGGCGTGGTCGCGGGCCGTCACCTGGAGATCGCTGACGATCCACGGGACTTCGCGCAGGCGATCGTAGCGCTGCTCGGGGATCCCGCGCGACGCCTGGCCCTCGGCAGCGCCGGAAGAACTTTGGCAGAGCAGGGGTATGCCTGGGAAAAGTGCGGCGACAGATTGCTGCGCGTTGTGGAGGCGCTGGCCGTGCCGGCGCTCGCGGGCAACCCGCCCATAGGGCAGCGCGGCCTGGCGCCTATGTAGAGGTTGGATGCGGCCGCCTAACGCGTGCCCGAGAAACAATATCCGATCGGATCTGATAAGCCTGGCATCGATATCCGAGTGGGTATTATCGGGGCAAGTGGCAAAGACTATCGTAATGGTATGTGTAGTCACAGTTGACCGGCACCCCTCCCCCGCTAGGCCCTCCAGACCAACCGAACCTAAGGCTACCTAGCCTCAGAACACCCTCGAACCACGGCATCGCCATGAGCACTAGAGGTGCTCACGCGTGAATGGAACTGAATCATGTGGCACCTACTTCGCCTCGGACAGCAGTGGATGAACGCGTGCGCAGCAGTAACTAGCAGAGCGATACGGTATTGTCTCTGCGTTGTGCTATTGGTGGGCGTAGTGGGCGCCGAGTCTTCAGGCAGCCTACCGGGGGCCACACCAGCATATGCCTCAGCCAATCCGATTCAGGATGAGAACGCAAACCCTGGAACGGATGCCTGGCAGATTCCCGAGCCGACCGCGTGCGCGGGTGGCCTGTCCATCCCGGCATGCAAGACAAACCCACCGAGCACGCAGATTGCAAGCAATCGGCAGATAGAGGGGTACGCCTCCGCGGCGAGCGTAAACCAGGGCGGCACGATTAGCTTCATGGTTTCCACCACCGTTTCCACCACCTACTACATGCAGATCTTTCGCATGGGGTGGTATGGGGGCTTGGGGGCTAGGTTGATGACGCCGCCCGGTGCATCCTCGCCCACGATTGGCCCGCTCAACGGCTCATATCAAGGGCTGCCGACCCAGACCGCGGCTCCAGACTACCTCATAGAGTGCAACTGGCCGGTAGCCTACACGCTGACCGTCCCCACAACCTGGACCACCGGCTACTACATTGTGAAGCTGATCCGAAGTGACGGTTACGAGCGATACATAATCTTCGTGGTGCGCAGCGACACCGGCACTGCGCCGATTGTGATGCAGGCCAGTGTGACGACCTGGCAGGCCTACAACTATTGGGGTGGCAAGGACCTGTATGGCTCGTTCTACTACGACTACACTGCGTCAAACTTTGGCAACGTCCAATCGAACACGCGTGCAGGCATCGTGTCGTTCGACAGACCTTACGATACGCAGGCCGAGAACGATGGCGCCGGCGAGTTCTTCGCCTGGGAATACAACATGGTGCGGTACCTCGAGAAGAACAACTACAATGTCGATTACGTCACTAACGTGGATACCGACCTCAACCCCAATATGCTGCTCTCGCCAAGGCGAGCGGAGTTCCTGTCGGTTGGCCACGACGAGTACTGGTCGGCGAACATGCGCACGAATATCGAGACCGCGCGCGACCAGGGCGTGAACCTCGCCTGGTTCAGCGGCAATTCGATCTACTGGCGCATACGCTTTGCCAGCGATGCTGCCGGTGTAGCAGATAGGCGAATCATCTGCTACAAGGACGACACCATCGATCCCTATACAGGTCTCTGGTATCTGGTGGGGGATCCCGAGAACTCGCTCATTGGCCAGGACGACGTGGATGGCAGCTACGCGACGGGCGACTACGTCGTCACGGCAGCGTCGAACTGGATCTACAACGGCACCGGCCTCACGAACGGGTCGCACATAGCGAATGTTGTGGGTTACGAGTACGATCACTCGGACCTTACCAACGGGTTTTCGCCGGCCGGCCTGCAGATACTGTCGCATTCACCACAGTCGGATGGTGGGTACAACGACTCGACCATATATACCGCGGCCAGCGGCGCGGAGGTCATTTCATTTGGCTCCATTCAGTGGTCGTGGGGGCTGGACAGCTTCTCGGGCAACTACTCCGCGGGGCATGTCGATCTCTCGAATGCTGCCAGCGAGCAGATCACGGCGAATATTCTGAATGCCTTCTCCAGCGACCCGCCGGTGTTACCGACGGCCTCGCCCACTGCCACGGCCACCAACACCCCTACAGCCACCAGCACTCCTACGGCTACCAGCACAGTCGGTTCCCCTACCAGCACGCCGACGAACACGGCAACAAGCGCACCAACCAGCACGCCTACGATCACCAGCACGCCGAGCACCACGCCCACCAGGACGGCTACGAGCACGCCCGGTCCACCGACAAGCACGCCCACCAGCACGCCGGCACCTTCGGTCACGCTGCTGTACGACAACCAGGTGGAGAGTCCTTGGACGGATGCCAGCTTCGGCTACACCAGCCGAGTGCCTTCCGACACGACCCTCTATCATTCTGCTCCGGCATCCTATGCGATCACCTTGCAGGGTTGGGCCGGCCTGGGCTTCCAGCTGCCTTCTGCCACGCTAATACCCAGCCAGAGTCTCGATTTCTGGGTGCAGCCCAATGGCCAGCCGCTCAGCGACCTCGCCATCCTGCTCACCGACACGAATGGCAACTGGATCTCGTACTACGGGCTGTCGCCCTCGGACAACCAGGGCACTGATGCCAATGGCTTCGATCATATTTCGGTGCCGATGAGCGTCCTGAACCCCAGCAATGTGCCCATCTTGGGTGTGCAGCTAAAGAATCAGCTCAGCACACAACTAGCTACTATCCACGTGGACGACGTCACCATGCCGACAAGCTCGCCTACACCCACGAGCACGCTGACGGCTACAGCTACTATTACGGCGACGAACACACCTAGCGCCACTGGAACCAGCACTCCAACCAACACGGCTACCAGCTCACCTACGAGCACCAACACCTCGACTAGCACGCAGACGAACACCGCGACCAGCACCGCTACCCTTACACCGACCAGTTCACCTACGAAAACCGCAACCAATAGCCCAACCAGCACACCCACCAGTACGCCTGTGCCGCCGACGAGTACGCCGACCAACACGCAGGACCCGCCAACAAATACGCCCACGAGCACACCGACGTTCACGCCAGTGCCGCCGACTAGCACCCCAACCTACACACCGACGAGCACGCCGACCAACACAGCGACGAGCGCGGCCACCAGCACACCGACAGGCACGGCGACAAGCACCCCAACCAACACGCCGACGAGCACCCCAACCTACACGCCCACGAGCACACCGACGTTCACGCCAGTGCCACCGACGAGCACGGCCACCAGCACCCCAACCTACACACCGACGAGCACACCGACCAACACAGCGACGAGCACGGCCACCAGCACACCGACAAGCACCCCAACCTACACGCCGACGGCGGTACCCACGAGTACCCCCAGCAGCACCAGCACGCCCACCAACACGCCGACGAGCACGGCGACCAACACAGCGACAAGCACGGCGACCAACACAGCGACAAGCACGCCGACAAGCACCGCGACCGATACGCCGACGAGCACGGCGTCTAGCACCCCAACCTACACGCCGACCAACACGCCGACGGCGGTACCCACGAGCACGCCGACCAACACGCCGACGAGCACCGCTACGGACACGCCGACGGACACCACGACCGATACACCGACGAGCACGCCAACCAACACGCCGACACCCGTGCCCACTAGCACCAACACGCCGACTAGCACACCGACCTATACGCCTTCGAATACCGCCACGAGCACTCCGACCTACACGCCAACACCCGTGCCCACAAGTACACCCACCTATACTCCGACCGATACACCTACCAGCTCCCCGACGAGCACGCCTTCAAACACCGCGACCGATACCCCGACAAGCACGGCTACCAGCACCAGCACCTCCACGCCGGTGCCACCGACAAGCACGCCTTCGGACACCGCGACGAGCACACCAACCAATACGCCCACTAGCACGCCGACCGACTCACCCACACCTGTGCCTACGAGTACCAGTACGCCAACTAATACGCAGGACCCGCCAACAAATACGCCCACCAGCACGCCGACGAATACACTGACCAACACGCCTACGTCGACCAGCACCTCTACCAACACGCCGACGAGCAGCGCTACAAGCACGCCGTCATTCACGCCGGTGCCACCGACCAGCACATCGACGAATACGGCTACTAGCACACCAACGTACACACCGACGGCGGTGCCCACGAGCACGCCCACCAGCACGAATACGTCGACAAGCACGGCTACAAGTACACCGAGCAACACACCGACGAGCACGTCGACGGACACACCAACTTCCACGCCGGTGCCACCGACGAGCACACCTTCGAACACCGCGACGAGCACAGCTACAAACACGCCGACAATTGTGCCAACCAGCACCAACCTGCCGACGAGTACTGCGACAAGCACTCCAGTGCCGCCAACCAGCACATCAACGAATACGCCTACAAGCACAACTACGCCGACGAGCACGGCTACAGGTACGCCAACCTACACGCCGACGACTACCGCGACGAGCACAGCCACGGGTACGTCTACAAGCACAGGCACACCGACCTACACGCCGACTGCAGCGCCCACCAGCACCAGCACCCCGACGAGCACACCAACGTACACGCCCACCAGTACCTCGACAAGCACCCCGGTGCCGACAACCAGCACACCCACGTACACGCCTACAAGCACCAGCACGCCGACGAGCAGCGCTACGGGCACACCGACCTACACGCCGACTGCGGCGCCCACGAGTACCCCCACCAGCACGCCTACGAGTACCGCGACAAGTACTCCAGTGCCGCCGACCAGCACACCTTCCAGCGCGCCGTCGAGCACCGCTACGAGCACGCCTACTACCACCCTAACGCCGACAAAGACCCCCACGAGCGTGCCGACAAGCACGCCGACGCCCACCGGCACACCCGCGGGGAGCGTACTTTACGACAACCAAGTGGAGAGTCCTTGGAAAGACGGCAGCTTTGGCTATGCCAGCAAGGTGCCATCGGACACCAGCCTCTACCATTCCGCGCCGGCGTCCTATGCAATCACCCTCCAGGGCTGGGGCGCACTGACTTTCGCGCGGGCCTCAGCCACGCTGATGACGGGCACTCTGAGCGTAGACTTCTGGCTGCAGCCCAATGGCCAGCCCATTGGCGACTTCGGCATCCTGCTCACCACCGCTTCAGGCACCCAGATCAGCAACTATACCTTGTCGGCTGCGAACGTCCTGAGCACTGACGCGAATGGCTTCGAGCACATCTCGGTGCCGTTTAGCGTGCTCAATCCCTCGAACAAGTCCATCCTGAGCGTGCAGATCAAGAACGAGCTCAACCAACAGCTGGCCGCTATCCACGTCGACGACGTCACGATGCCGCCCGGCGCGCCGACTCCTACCAGCACTCCGACGACTGCAGCAACCAGCATAGCCACGGCCACCAACACCGCAACACGTACACCGGTACCGACGAGTACGCCCAGCGCCACCAGCACAGCGACAAGCACGTCCGTACCGACCAGCACGTCCACCGCCACCATCACGGCGACGCCCACGCCGGTACCGACCAGCACGCCGACGAGCGCCCCGACAAGCACGCCGACCAACACCGCGGTGCCGCCAACCAGCACTCCGACGCCGTGATAGTGTCGAGCCTGGCGCACCGCGCGCAGCGATTCAGGACCTACGCCAGGCGCGCCTTGCCGGAGGTGTACCTCGACGACGTGCACTTCGTGCTGGTACAGTACGGGCTTGAGCACCGGCGCTCGCTGTCGACCCGACTCTTAGGCCCGGTGAAGGGCAGGGCCGTGGCGCAGCACCGGCTGCTGCGCCACGTCACGGCTGCCCAGCGTGCTCGCGCGCGATCCTGATCATGGCAGCCAGGCTGCGATCCACATCTTCCTCGGTGGTGGCAGCGGAGGACACGCTGATGCGCATGGCGGTGTGCCCCTGCCACTCTGTGCCGCCGCACCAGCAAGTGCCGTCGTGCTGCAATGCAGCGATCACCCGGCGAGTCGACTCCGCCACACCGAAAGACACCAGCACCTGATTCAGCACCACGTCATTGAGCACCTGGTATCCGGCTGCCTGCAGGCCCTCGGCGAAGCGCCGCGCGTAGCGGCAGGTCCGCTCGACCAGGTCGGCCACACCGGATCGGCCTAGTTGACGCAGTGCTGCCCACAGCTCGATGCCGCGGGCACGGCGCGACATTTCAGGCACATAGTGCCACGGCTCACGCCGTCCGGCATCCACGAGGTAGGCAGCCGTGCTCGTGGACATGGCGGCGCGCAGATGTGCGGGCTCGCGCACGAAGGCCAGTCCGCAGTCGTACGGCGTGTTCAGCCATTTGTGGGCATCGGTACTCCAGGAGTCCGCCTCGGCCACTCCCGTCGCAAGGTGGGCTCGCGCGGGCGCCGCGGACGCCCATAGCCCAAAGGCGCCGTCCACGTGGAGCCAGGCACCGGCCGCCCTGGCAGCGGCGCCGATCTCGGCGATAGGGTCGAAGGCGCCGGTGTTCACGTTGCCGGCCTGCACGCAGACGATGGTCGGGCCCGCCATCGGCGGCAGAGCGCCCGCGATCATCCGGCCTTGCCCGTCCACGGGCACGCGCGTGACGCGGTCGCGCCCGAGTCCCAACAGGGTTAGCGCCTTGAGTACGCTGACGTGGACCTCCTCGCCGACAATCACGGTGATTGGTGGCGCGCCGAACAACCCCTGCGACTCCGCGTCCCAACCGGCACGCGCCAGCAGTGCGTGGCGTGCCGCGGCCAAGCCACCGAAGTTGGCCATGGTCGCGCCGGTCACCACACCGCAGCCACAGCCGGCGGGCAGACCCAGCAGATCGAGCAGCCAGCCCATAGCGACGTCTTCCAGCTGTGCAGCAACTGGCGAGCCCACGATCATGCCCGCATTCTGGTCCCAGGCACCGGCCAGCCAATTCGCCGCCAGTGCGGCTGGGAGCGAGCCACCGATTACGAAGCCGAAGTAGCGACCGCCGGAGGTCGCCACCGTCGCCGGAGTGCCCACAGTGTCGAGCAGCGCAAGCACCTCGGAGGGGTCGGTCGGCCCAGCCGGCAGTGGGCCGGCCAGGGCGTCCAGGGCGGCGATGGCGCCGGCCGTGGGTGCCACGCGGCAGTCCGCGAGCGACCGTCGATAGCTGATTGCTCGCTCCGCGGCATCGCGCAGAAGCTCGTCCATGCTGCACCTCCAAGGCGTTGTCTTCGTCCGCCCAATCTATGACCTCGATGACGACGGTCAGGGCCTATCAGACAGCCTACCAAATAGAGCCGATTCGGGCAGAAGGGCGGCTGAAAGGCACCAGGCACCTACCACTTGCATAATCCCATCGATTGCCGATGGCGCTGCGAATGAGAGCATCTGCCGCGACGTTATGTCGCGCGAAGCAGTTGAACACACCGAGTGGCGCGGTCGGCAACCAGGTCGACCAGCCGCCCAGGCAGGGTACGCTTGAGGGACACGATGTTGGGAGCTGACGCCGCGGCGGCAAAGGCATCCGGCGCGCACAGTGCAAGACGCCCAACGCGCGCGACGGTTTCGTCGGGATCGACACCAAGCTCGGATGCCACCGCTCTCCATGGGTTCCGGTGCAAGAATACACGATAGTCACCGCCGAGCTTCATGGCAAGACGTAGCTTCCTCTCGTGGGTGCCGTAAGGAAGGACCGACGCGATATCGTAGAGGGGCGAGAGGCGCACCTGGTCGCCGGCTAGGAGTAGCGAGTAGTTCTTGGCGTGGGCATCGGTGCCGGCAATCAGCCAGTTCCAGGCGAGAGCGTCGACGAATCGCCAGACCGCCTCGGCCGCGGCGCGGTGCGGCAAAGCTTGACGCAAGACCCGCACCACGTCAACGGGTCCAGGACCTCCTTCGTTCTGGTACTTGCGCGACGGGGGAATGCCCAATGCCTGGCAGAAGTCCTCCTGATGAATGCGCAACATCTCGCCATCGATGACCCGCCGGTCGTAGCGATCCACGACGATGGCCGTCTCGCTGCCGAATCGCTCAATGCGCGTCCTAACCACAAGCATACCGGCACGATGTGCGGCATCCAGGCACAGGTGCTCATTGAGGTCATGGTCGTCGAGGCCGGCCACGGCAGGCTTGAGAATATGGCTGGTTGCAGCACGACCGGAAGGCACCCCCCAGCGGCCTGCCTGCTGGAGGAGCGCCGTCTTGGCTTGTGCACCTGCCAGACTGAACTGCCCGATGAACGAGCGGCCCAGCCATGCCGTGGAGTCCTCTCGCAGGTCGCGAAGGCGCTGCGCCACTTCGTCTTCAGCAAGCCAAGTGATCTCGCCGGGTTGGCTCAGCAGCCGATCGACGGCGTCCGGAGTGACAAAGCGCACAGCACCCGCACAGTCGTGCCCGATGGGCGTAGCGAGCAACGAGAACGGAGATGACGGCGAGGCCTGGAATTGCCGCGCCCAACGTGCCAGTACGGCTTCATTGTCGGGAAGCAGGCCCCACAGCCATGGGGCGATCACATGGTCGGGGTGAGAGCGCACCTGCACCGGCATGGAGATCGAGAGCGGCGTGGCGCCGGGTCGGGCACAGTATTCATCGTCGTAGTCGAAGCGCAGCTTGCCGCCGGGCAGACGCGTGAGCGTGCCGGCGATAGCATCGTCGAGAACGACGAGGAGCGAATCGGTCACCTGGTGCGCTGCTCATCGAGGAGAGCATCGAGATCTACGCGCGGCGCAACCGCGGCGGCGCCGGCTTCGTCGCCGTCGACCAGGTCGATCACAATGCCAAGCTCATCCAGGACACGCATCACCAGGCCGATTTCGGCGCTCGTGTTGCCGGCTTCGAATTCGCTTATCCATTTGCGCGAAACGCCCGCCCGCCGAGCCAATTCCGCCTGGCTCAATCCGAGATCGGTTCGGCGACCCCGCATGGTGGCCGCCACATCCCGTATCGCCCTGACCCTCACACTATCTCCTTTGACACCTATCGGTTACATACTACAGTTGTAACCGATAGGTGTCAAGATGGACGTGTAACCGTACGGTCGCAAAGAGGATTCTGCGGTTAGCTAGCCAGCAGCAGCGTATCCATCGCTTCGTCCGCAACCACTTCTTCCTGCGCCTGTGCTGCGGATCGTTGCCGCAGCACCAAGCCCATGGCAGCAGCCACAATGGCAACGGCTGCTACCACCGTGAGCGTGCCGTCGAAGCTGGTCGATAGCAAGCCCGAGATTGCCGCGGGCACCTCGCCCAATCCGGCACTCGCCGTGGGTGTCGCGGGGCGGGCATTCGTCACCGCCGACTCTCCCCTTGGTACCGTAAGCGCGCATCAGGTGCCGGTCTCTCTGCCTGCTCAGCAGGCAGGAGAGCACGCATGATCGACTGCACAGGCCGGAACTCTTGCCGCTCGTAGAAGCTGATCGCCCGAGTATTTGAGGCGGTCACGTACAGCTGCACGGCAGGCAGTCCAAGGTCATTTGCCCAAGCGCAAGCACAACTGAGCAAATCGTCGGCCAGCCCCGCTCCGCGCCAGGAGTGCTCGACGTAGAGCGCTTCAACCTCGACCCACTCGTTGTGCTGCCATATGGGTGAATCGTGGTGCACCGCTGCCAGCACGAATCCCACCGGCCGGCCATCATCACGCGCCAGAAGCACCAGATGGTCTTTTCCGGTAATTGCGGACTCAACCATGGCCGCAAAATGCCGCTCCCAGTCTTCGGCGAGCGCGAATCGCGGGTCGAAGCTGGCGTTGTAGAGGTGCAGCTTTAGGAAGAGCTGCGCGAGCTCGGCGATGTCCCCGCGCGTGACCGGCGCGATGTCCCAGCTTGTGCGCCGTCGTTGTGTTGCCGGTGCCACGCCTGTGTGTACCACTGTCGGTTCCCTCCTCGCGTACGCTCTACATGGAAGTTCGCAACGAGTGTGGTGAAGTCTCCTGCGTCCCGCACTGCGGGCGATTGGGGTGTAACGGTAGGTGACTTGCGGGGCTCTAGAGGAGAACTGCCTCGCTATTAAATACTCTGCACCGTGTCGCAGCGTGCGGAAATCCGTGCGAGCGAAAAGACTCCAAAGCCGCCCACGGTGTACAGTTGATCCGAGTCGAGGTGCGCCGCGCATTAGGCCGGCCGCCGCAACGCAAGGTCTAGGATGGCAAGAACGTACGAGTGGCCGCCACATATTGCCGAAGCCATCGCCGCGCTACCGCTCCACGATCGTGGATCGCCGGTGACCGACCCGGCCTTCTGGGCGGTGGTGGAGGCCACGGGAGATGGGGCGCCGGCACTGGAGGTCCTGGCATACCTGGTCCGTTGGGCCTATGTACAGGGGCAGCGCCCGGTCGCCGAACGCGTGTTCGCCGCGCTGTGGGCGCGGGCGCACAACCAACTAATCGCATTCGCCGTCCGCGCACTCGGCGGCTATCTGGGCGGCGAGGTAGATGCCGACGACATTGTGGTCGAGGCATTCCGCTTGCTGGGCGTCCGACTGCGCGCCGCGATAGGCATCACCTTCTATGAAGTGACATTTCTCGGCGGTCTGAAGAAGCTCGTGCTCGATCAGCGACGCGGGCTCGACACGAGATTCGTGGAGACGCTCAGCATCTCCTCGGAAGACGAGGGCGAGGGCGAGCAGCGGGAAGTGCATGACACCAACGCGCTCGATCCGGAGCAGCAGGCAGTGGCTGCCGACAGCCAGGACGAGCTGCGACGCGTCATCCCGGCGCGGCTGGCAACGCTGGCCCCTCGAGCCCAGCAGACCGCCTTCCTGCTGCAGCAGTTTCAGAGTGAGACAGCAATTGCCGCCTCGCTTGGGGTGACTACACGCATGGTCCGCAACTATAAAGCGCGCATCAGGGACGCACTGGCAGGCTTGCAGTGAGCGACTTCCGCTTTTCTGCCTGGTACGCAGAAGCCTGATCAGAAGTTTAGGAGGTCCCGAATGAACACTGACGACGACCGGCTCGACGAAGTGATTGAGGAGCTACTACTTGCCCGCGAGCGCGGTGAGACGGCTGCGTTGGCGCGACTGACCAACACCTACCCTGAGTACGAGCATCAGCTCACTGCCTATGCTGTTGCCCATGCAAGTCTATCGGCGCCACTGAGCCCAAGTCAGATCGCAGCGACCGTGGCCCTCGACACACCCGGGCTACGGGATCGGGCTCTCGCCGCGGCCTTTGGCAGCACCGCGGCAGAGAGCGCCCCGGCCATCCCCGGCATCTTCGCCCGTGCGTCGGCGATCGGCATGGACGCGCGCCAATTGGCTGCGGCCACCGATCTCCCGCGCGACGTGCTGGTGAAGCTGGATCGCCGGCTCATCGCCTTGTCGACAGTGCCGAAACGGTGCCTGGCGACGCTTGCCGATGCGCTGCAGACCAACGCCGCGGCCATCCAATCGTTCCTTGCAGGCAGTCCCGGCGTGCGCGTAGCCGCGTTCAACTACGCCGCGGCACCGCCGGCTGTCGGGCAACAGGACACCTTTGCCGCGGCGCTCGAGGCAAGCACGTTGGCTACGCGCGAGCAGCAGACGACCTGGCAGCACATATTGCGCGAGGAAGGGTTAGCGTGACCCGAACGGACCGTTGGGCGGTATGTGCCAGTGCCGCGCAGCGCGCGAGAGAGCTGTTGGGCGCTGCAACTGGAGGATCAGCGCCGCTTGCCGGCCTGACGTTGGTCGAAGCGCTGCTCGACCGCAAGGGCTACGACGTGCTGTACCGGCAGTCATCCGACACGCTGCTTGGAGGTGCATGGGCCGCGCTGTTCCCCGACGGCCAGATCGCGGTGTGTGATGCCGCGCTTCCTCGGACTCGCCGCGCCTTTTGCTTGGCGCACGAGCTCGGGCACGCTGTGCTGCACACCTCCAGCGCTGCTGCAACGAGCTGCAGCGCCGCTGATGTGGCAGCCGACGGCGGGGATGCCGTGACAACAGAGCCTCAGCGCTATTTGCTGCCCGGCGAGACCTACAACCCAAGGCAACAGCGCGAGCAAGAGGCAAACGTGTTTGCCCTGGAGCTGCTTGCACCGGCTGACCTCATCCGGCGGCTGTTTGTGCGCGAGGGCCTGGACGCTCGGGCCATCGCCGCACGGCTCGAGCTGTCATATTCCGCGACACTTCAGGCCCTCGCCGGGCTGCTTGAACCGACCCGGCTTGCAAAGGACGTTGCCGCTCTGCGCCAAACGGCATCTGGCTTGGGAAGTGACGTAGCGGGCGCACGACGGGGTATGAACCTCGACCAGAGGCAGCGTGAAGCAGCCGCCGCCTCGGGTTCCGTGCTGGTGCGCGCCGGGCCCGGCTCCGGGAAGACCGGCACGCTGGTAGGCCGATTCGAGTACCTTTCGAGCGAGCAGCGGGTAGATCCCGGAAGCATTCTCGTGCTGACGTTCTCGAATCGAGCCGCGGGCGAGCTGCGCGACCGCCTGTTGGCAGTAGCCGGCCCAGCCGAGCAGGCCGTAATGGTGTCGACTATCCACGCGTTCGCCCACGACCTGCTGCGTCGCTATGCCGCCGCGGCTGGCGTATCGCCGGTGTTCCAGGTGCTCGATCGTGCCGGGGCGCTGGTGATCCTGCGTCGTGAGCTGCCCGCATTCGCGCGGTCTGTAGAGGCTAACGGCCACACCCTACCGCTCGACCGCCCGCTACGCATGCTCAGGGGCCTCCTGGACATCGTGGGCGAGGCGAAGGACGCGCGAGTCGACGCGGGCGAGTTCAGCCGGCGGCTAATGGCTCAGGCCGAACAGGATGAGTCCGCACGGCTGCAAGCGGCGTTCTTCAGCTGGTATGAAGCAGTCTGCTCGGCAAGAGGGCTGCTCGACTACGACGATCTGCTGCTCCGCGCTGCCGCGCTGCTGCGCTGCCGACAGGACCTCCGCGCCGAGACACACGCGGCATACCCTTACCTGCTGGTCGACGAGTACCAGGACATCAACGAGGCGTGCGGCGCGCTGCTTGGCGAGTTGATTCCGCCCAGCGGGCTCTGGGCCGTCGGCGACCCCACGCAATCCATATATCGCTGGCGAGGTGCCGATCCGGATGCGCTCAGCCGCTGGCTTGCCGCAAAGACCGAAGCTGCGGGCACGGTGCAGCAGCTGGCTCTCGACGTGAACTACCGTTCGCGCGGGCCAATCGTGCGGCTGTGCGCGGGCGTGGCCGCGGCTATTCGAGGCGAAGACGCCGAGACCGGGCCGGCAGCCTGGCACGTCGCACGCGAACGCGATGCAGAGCCTGCCGATCCCGTGTGCCTCGCCGTGGCCGACGACGAGCACGCTGAGCTCGATGGAATCGCGCGGGAGGTAGCGAGCGCCGTAGCCGCCGGCGCGCGCTATAGCGATCACGCCGTGCTGTGCGCTACCAACGCACAGGCTGGCCAGCTAGCACGTGGGCTGCGCCTACGTGGCATCCCTGCCAGCCGGACGGCGGCACCTGAAGATCACCCCGCCGTCCGGGAGGTGCTCAGCGTCCTGGCGCTGGCGGCCGGCGAGTCGGAGGCACTGATCCGGCTTGCAGCAGCGCCTCAGCCCGACGACTCTGAATCCGCCGGAACGCCGCACCTGACGGCGAGCGCGATTGGACTCGATAGTAGCGATGCGCTGGCGGTGGTGCAGGCAGCACGATCGACTTCCGGGAGCCTGATCGAGTTGCTCACCACTCCTCGAGCCGCGGTGGCCGCGACCCATGAGGTGGCGAGCCGCGAGCTTGCCGCCTTTCTCAAGAGCCTGCCGGTGCATGGGCCGCAGGCGAGCGCCGACGCGGATTCATGGACATCGGCGTGCAAGTACTTGTTCGATTCGCCGTATCGCGCCGCGGCACGGGTGCTTGAGCGGGAGGACATGGATGCCCTGCGCGCGCTCAGTGCACTTCTCGCAAGTGCCCGGACCTACGACCATCAACCGCCGGAGCTGCGTGAAGCAAGTCTGCCGGCGCACGTGCGGCTGCTGTTGTCGGCGGGCCTAGGACTCGAGATCGATCGCACCGACGCCGGCGATGGCGTGCGCGTCATCACGATGCACGCGGCGAAGGGGCTGGAGTTCCCGGTCGTCTTTCTGCCTAACCTGGCACAGGGCCGCTTCCCAGCTCGCGGACGTGGCAGCATGCGCATGGCCGCGGGCATCCTCGATGGTGACCCGAATGCGGGCCGCGACGCCGACGATAAGTGCTTGTTCTATGTAGCGTTGAGCCGCGCGCGCGACCGCCTCGTGCTGAGCTACGCCCAGCAGTACGGTCGGCGGGACGCTACGCCGAGCCCGCTGCTAACACTGGCCGAGGCAGCGTTCGCGCACGAACCCCCAAAACTGGTGCGCTGGCAGCGGCAAACTGCATCAGAGCCGGCCCAAGCCGAGCCGGGCGAGCTCAGCCAGCCCGAGACGGCGTCGAGACCTGGCAGCGCGCCTATCGAGGTGGATCACACCGCACTAGAGACCTACCTGCAGTGTCCGAAACGCTACTACTACGCCCACGCACTTGGGCTGCAAGGCGCCGCTGGTCATAGCTTCGCGCACTACCATAGCGTGCTTCGCCAGGCATTGCGTTCTGTAGCGCAGCACGCGGAAGGCATGTCGCCTACCGCAGCACGTGCACTGCTCGATGAGGAGTGGCACCGTCCGCATGCCGCCCATCCTTACGAGGACCTGTACTACGATCGAGCCCTCGCGATTGTGCTGGCTGCCGCGAAAGCGTCGTCTGGTCAATCGCACGCACGGTCGGACTACGCAATCCCGCAGGCCGTGACGCTGGCGTCGGGCATCGTCCACCTGGAGATCGATCGCCTCGATAGGCGAGAGGACGGCAGCAGAGTGGCAGTGCGGTTCAGGAGCGGCCGCCCAACAGACGTGCATCATCGCGAGACTCGCGTAGCCCTGTACCAGCAGGCGCTCGACGCGGCGTTCGGCGGCGGCACAGTGGAGCAGCTGTACATCCAGAGCGGCACAACTGCCGTGGGGCGGGCACGCCCTTCGACGCTACAGGCACGATTGAACGAGTGCGACGCCGCGCTCTCCGGCATCGCCGAGGGGCGGTATCCGGTGAACAAGGGAGATCACTGCCCAGACTGTCCCTTCTGGCTGATTTGTCCCTGTTGAGGCATCTGGGTCGCAGGGTCGAAGTAGACCTTCTTGACAAAATGCGGCCGTAACAGATGAGGCCGCCTCCAGCGTGCGGCAGGTCTACGAGGGACTGCCACAAGGGACGGATCCCGACGCGATCGACTGGTTACAGGTCCCGAGGGAACACGATTGGCCGGAATGGATGGCCGGCGATCTGGAGCAGGCCGATCGCGTGGAGCGAGGCATCGCCAGCCGGTTCATCCACGTGCCGAGCAACGAATCCCACAACGGCTACCGCGACATGGCAGACTTCGTTGATACCGTGAAGAACCCCCGGCTCAGAGGCCAGCTGGACCAGGCTATTTCCAGCAAGGGCGCCTTCAGGCGCTTCAAGAACGCGCTGGACTGCCACGACAGCGAGCGGCAGCGCTGGTTCGCCTTCAAGTGGGAGCGCCAGCGCGAGCGAATCCGACGATGGCTGGAGGATGAAGGTATACAAGCCTCGGTGAGACCATGAATGGCACATACGTCGCTGCGCCAGGGCGCGCGCCTGTGTGCCGATACCGACGAGATCGGCACCACCCACCGCACCCACTGTCAGCGCCTTCTGCCGGCGCCTCACAGAACGCCGCCCAGCCGCAGAATCGCAGCTCCGTGGAGGAGAGGCTGAGCGGTTATTGGCTTGGTGGACTTGGCACGTCATGTGGCAGGTAGCTCATCTCATCACACGGCACGCTAGAATCGGCTTCCCACACCCGGTTGAATGCATCGCTAAATTGTCCAAACAGGTTGTCGTCCTCATCGTGAATAGGCACGTTCCTGATCCCAATAGTTGCCACACTTGAGCTATTCACGTAGGGAAGGTACGGGGTTACCCAACACATTGCTCGCTGCACGCCACGCTCTTCGAAGTAAATGAGCATGAGACTGCATGTTGGCACGTGTTTGAACATTCTCACCGCGAGACTCCCGCCGTTGTTTGGCGTGTCCTGAGCCCAGTCGCGAGCCCACTTGGTGAGCCTGCCCCGAACTGCTGCCACATCCTGTTTTACTTCAATGTCCGGTCCTTGTGCGGATTTGACGATCGGATCCTTCCAATGTTCGTTGTCCGGGTCCGTGATCAGCAGCCGAACACTAGCCCCTCGTTCAATGGCGTTCTTTATGGCCGACCCATTGTCCATGACAATGCTCCGAGCGGTATTGAACGCCAGGTCAATTCGACTCGCTGTACCCATCTGGCGGACGATAATGTTCATCTCGCGCCGAAGTAGGACCTTCGACATGCCGGTTGCATATACCTCTGCCTGGTCAGCCATGCCGCTGGACGCCGCGAGTATCCGTTTCTCCACTCCACCAAGCTTCGATTCCAGCTTTGCGATCAGCGGCTTGAGCGAGGATTCTAGCAGCGATTCGATGTCGGCATGAAAAAGGGCCTCCATGATCGCCAGCGTGCCGCCGGCGATGACCCCGGCTCCGACACCAATCACGACACTCTTCCATGGGTCTGCCATCTTCGTTATCGTTGCGAGCAGCAATACGCCCGCGCACGCAGTGAGCAGGCCCTCCACAACAAGTCGATACCGCTTCAACCAGGTTGCCGGCACGGTTGGCTCGGAAGCAATGCCGGCTTCATCGAGATCCAAGACTTGTCTCATAGATGTACCTCACCGCGCCGCTAGTTTTCGTGCCCGTGATTCCTCAGTCACTGAAGCCAAATCTGCAGCTCGAGCTCGCACCCCCCCGTTCTACATGCCGCCACGAGTGTCACGTTCGATGCTGGCCTGAAAGCCAGTATTGCGTCTTGGCGCTGGCCTCTGCGATCACCTCCTGCGCGAGCGCTGGCTGAAGTCGAACTCGTGGGTGGGGACTGTGACCAGCGGGTGGATATAGTGCCGGCCGGTTTTCCCCGGAGCCCACCCGTTCCGGTCAGCGCCAGAAAGCAGACGATATCTGACCGCAACAGCGTGCGCGCCATCGCCAACTCCTTGGCCCGGCCGATCACAGGCATGGCCGAGCGCGGCAGCATCAAGAGAACTTGAGCCATCACAGTTGAAGTCACACAAGTCGCGCACCGAAAGCGAGATGCACCTGCTCAGTACTTACACGCTCAGAGCAAAGATGTGGGTGTTTTCGCCGGTTCTTGCACGGGAGAGGAGATCGAGTCGGATCATAGTATGGGGCAGTGGCAGCTAATATGCCAGACCCTTGAATGTCAATACTCGGACCTGTGCGGCCCGCCGGCCGAACCGGACATCGGCGTGCCGGCCGACCAGATGTTCATGGTGATCTTGCCTCCACCCATGCCCATGCGCGCGCCGGACGCCAGCGCGCCCCGGCAGCGGTGGCGTAAAGCTCGCTGACGCCAGCAACCCTGCACAGGAACCGGCGGCTACCAGGAACCTGGCCAGACAATAACAAGAGCCAAGGCCGTTTGGGACCTCGGCTCCAGAGAGCGGGAGACGGGACTCGAACCCGCGACAGCTTGCTTGGGAAGCATACAATCCGGAGAATCCGGTACCCACTGGGACCACTAACGGGCAACAGCCAGAACACGTTCAGGAGAAGACCTAGAACACAACTCGCGCGACTAACGCGACATTCGCAGGGAACACCAGCAAGATGGCGGGGAAACCGGCGGGGAGGCGCGACGCCGACGACTCAGGTTGCATTGACAGTCACCCAGCAGACCGGTCGGCGCGGCACCCATCACGTGACACCGCGTCGACCGGCACGCCGCCTTTCTTCATCTGGTCCGGATACGACAAATGGGTTCAGGCAGACGCGACTGGTTGCATGGGGTACTTCTCATGTTGCCATGGGCAGCAAAAGGCGGAAGACGCTCCCCGTTGAGCCGGTAGACTCGAGTTCCAAGTCACCAGCCATAGCCTGAGCCAGGTTTCGGCCAAGGTACAGCCCAAGGCCGGTGCCGGCGTGGCCAGAGCGCGCCGTGCTCCCAGGTACGCGGCCAAACGGCGTGAACAAATGTTCGCGACCTGCTTCTGCTATACCCGTGCCGCAGTCGAGAACTCGTACGATTGCCCACGCGCCCTCGTGAGTCCAGTGCACTCTGATCGGAGAGCCTTCTGGCGAGTACTTCGCGGCGTTGTCCAACATGTTCACCACTATCTGCACCGTGCGATCCGGATCAGCCAGCGCGCAAAGATCATCGAGCCCGTCGCAATCGATCCGTTGATCGCCGTAGCTGGCGAGCAGCTCGTCGGCAGCACGCTCGATCAGGCCGCGAACTCGCACCGGCTCCACCTTGGGAATCAGGGCGCCCACTTCGAGCTGGCTGAGCAACAGGAGCTCTTCGACCAGGCGTTGCTGGCGGTGCGCCACTCCGACAATGCGGTGGACACGCTCCAACCGAACCGCATCGGTCAGCTTCCCCCAATGGGCCTCAAGGAGTTCGGCATAGCCGACGATCGCCGTGAGTGGCGTGCGCAGCTCGTGGCTCACCGCCGCAACAAGGCGGCTCCGCAGCTGTGCCAACTCCTCCGCTTCCGCCTGGGCACATTCAGCGGCGCGTTGAGCGGTCGCTCGCTCTGTGACATTCACGGTCACCCCGATCACCGTCTCCACGTTGCCGGCCCCATCGAACTCGGGCAGCCAGTGTGTCTCTACCGTCAGGTCGCGGAATTCGCACGACAACGTATGCGCCTCTCCAGCCAAAGCTCGGCGGTAGCTTTCGAGGATTTCTGGCCGATCCGCGCAGACCTCGTATATTGAGCGATTGATTAGTTCTTCTGAAGTATGATCCAACAAGGCGGGCTCGCCTCCCGTCACCAGGTTGAAGGTACCCGCGTGATCGAGCGCGAAAAGCATGATCGGCGCCTTCAGCACAACCGATCGCAGCCGCTCCTCGTCGGCTCGCCACGCGCTCTCGGATCGTCTGTGGTCCGACGCTAGGCTCTCCTGGTTTCCCAGTGGGATGATCCGAACAATATCGTCTGTCATCATCGGCCGGCGGCGTGCCAGGCAACGTCTGGAGACCAACTCCATTAGCCGGTTGTCGGCAGGTTGCAACTTCGCGGGACGTGGGGAGCAGGCTCCGACGAGCATATTGCCCGCGCCCGCAGAGCAGTCGTCGTACGCAGGTGCCGCTCCCCAGAGGTCCGCGTCAGGGGTGATCTCCGACAGACCGGGGCGACCCGAGCTACTGCTGGCGGGCGCTACGTTGGGCGTGTGATCTCGGGCGCGGATCCCGCGCGCGCTGGAGTTGGAAGCGGGATGACCTGCCCAGCTTGTCGCAGTACCAGCTCGATCGGGCGCAGCCACGCTTTGGCGGCAAACTGCAACGACCACTGCGGTCCTCACCGTCGCTATCAAGACTACGATCATCATGGCCGCCACATAGCTGGGAGGACAAACCAAGGCCATCAGGAAGCTACCCATCGGACAACTCCTTCACGCGAGACGCGCTGCGGTCGAGGGTTGGGCGCCCTTCTGCTTTTTACACTTCCTTCTGCCGGCCTCGTCAAATTCCAGGCGCACTTCACGTACGAGCCGCTCGTTGAGACGACGCCTCACATCTTCATGCGCATTCATTCCCCACTGCATGAATCCTGCTCGCTGTTGCTCAGTGCTAAAATGCCGGCACGCCCAACATCGCATCAACGCGATGCTGGCATGGGTTCAGATGCGGAGACTCCCTGGACGGGCCTGGCAGTGTCAACGTCAACAACTTCGAAGTTGTTTGGCGTGCCATTGCTGGTCAATGCGGCCGAGACAGAGCAAGAACCTCAACTGTCCCCACGGGAGTTGGTGGGACGAGCGATGGCAGAGCCGGATGCGGCATACTCTGCCCAACGTGCTGGCACCGCTCTGCACGTGGGTGCTTGCCAGAGCACGAGAGTTTGCACGCGCCAAACCGTGCATCGCCGGCTGCCCCTGAGAAACGAAGCCTGCTTCGCGGTACAGACGCACCGCTGCTGGAGTATACTGGCCTCACAGGGCAGCCGTAACGACGATTGTGCGCTTCGGGTGCCAATGTGCCGGTCCACTCCCGGCTGTCGCAGTACTTCTCCTCAGGAGGGTCATGCAGTAGGTACCGTGCAAACTTGGCGGAGTCAGACAGGGAGCCTCGATTGGTAGAGGATTGAAACAAACAAGTTGTGGGTTCACAGAATCCTCTGCACGAGTCAGACAGGGAGCCTCGATTGGTAGAGGATTGAAACGTTCATAGCCGACACAGTCGTTGTGGCAGTGGGCGTCAGTCAGACAGGGAGCCTCGATTGGTAGAAGATTGAAACATATCGGCCACTGATTAGGTTCATTCGGTGGGAATGGTCAGACAGGGAGCCTCGATTGGTAGAGGATTGAAACATACCAATGTTTTTCTCATTGTTGTATCTCCTGAGACGGTCAGACAGGGAGCCTCGATTGGTAGAGGATTGAAACACTCCATCAGACCGTCCGGCACCATGAACTGAACCGATGTGTCAGACAGGGAGCCTCGATTGGTAGAGGATTGAAACACAATCTAGGCCGTTCCAAGCCAAACTTATGATCTGGTGTCAGACAGGGAGCCTCGATTGGTAGAGGATTGAAACTTTGGCCCTCGGAAATAGTAGTCCGCGAACTTCGAGTCAGACGTACCTACTCAATAACCAGGGGCGCGGCGGTGCCGGGCTGAGAGCACGCTAACGTCGGGCATCGTATGCTTACTCCCACGCGGTTGGACACGGAGTAGGCGAGCAATGGCGACCCAGGT
>Ga0187876_1000321_pt1 | contig 51209 bp, 49 predicted proteins | sample June2016WEW_17_4_FD_133000 | JGI IMG/M metagenome (GOLD analysis project Ga0187876, IMG submission 133000) | Peatland microbial communities from SPRUCE experiment site at the Marcell Experimental Forest, Minnesota, USA - June2016WEW_17_40 | ecosystem: Environmental > Terrestrial > Soil >... | reverse complement strand
GCTGCTGGATACGGCCCATGACGCCCTCCTATTCGCCGGTGCCGGCCCAGCTGTGGGCACGAGCTTGTTCTTCCCGTTCGGTCCCGGCACCGTCAGCATCGTCGACGCTGCCACGGGCAGGCTGCGCCAGACGATCACCGTGGGCATGGCACCGTCGCTCGTTGGCGAGGATCCGGCATCCGGGACGCTGCTGGTGCTGAATGCCGACGGAGACGGCACGGCGCCGCCGCCAGCACGTGGCGACACCAGTCCCGTCTGTTCGGCGAAGACCGCGATGGAGAGCGGCGGCCAGATGAGTGTTGTCTGCCGGCAACCGTACGCCAGCCTGAGCATTGTTGCGGTGCAGAACTGAGCGGTAGTCCGTAGCGCGTGGCACTCCCTGCGCCTCCCCTGCGCGGACCTGAGCGCGTAGCAGCCAGACCGTCGAAATCGCTTTCGAAGGTGGCCAGCGGCTTGCTCGCCACCGCGGCACGGTATAGATTCGTGATATATACCAGCGGAGGAGACGGCCATGTCCACGACCGGCGTCGCGAAGATCTTCATGCACGGGCGCAGCCAGGCGGTGCGCCTGCCGGCTGCGTTTCGCCTGCCCGGCGAACGCGTGCGCGTGCGCCGCGTCCCGGAAGGTATTCTGCTCGAGCCGATGGTGACCGACCCCGATACCTGGTTCGCCGAGTTGGATCGCTTCGCGGACGTCCCTTTCATGGAGGACGGACGTCGCCAGCCACCCATGCCCGAGACCGGGGCGCTATTCGGGTGAGCTACCTGCTGGACACCAGCGCCGTCATTGCGGTGCTCAGGAACGCGCCACCAGGGGTGCGCAACCGGTTGCAGCGCGCCCTAGCGACGGGCGCCACGATCCTTGTCCCGGCGATCATGCTCTACGAACTGTGGTACGGCGTGGCGTGAAGCGTTCGCCGTCGCGAAAACGCAGAGCGGCTACGCGTGTTCTTGTCGGGCAATATCGCATGCGCAACCTTCAGCTTGGCGTGGGCGGTGCTTCGAACCTCATTCCGCCGTCGCGCTCTGGTGCGGCCTTGCGCGATGTAGGCCGCGTCGCCAAATCAAGGAGCGGGTACGGGCTGCTTGTCGGGTAGGCTGGCACTCTTTGACTCTCGACCCGGTCGTCGCCCACTTCGGCAGCAGCTCCAGTGCTCTTGGGCCCACCTCGTCCTTGACCCTCGTGCACCTGCGCCCCTGGGCATTCTTCGGCAGTTCACAGTCCACTGGCCACAGGCAGGACATCTTGCAAATGTCCGTAGCGAGGGCCTTCGTTGGCTGGTCGTATCCCCAACGATCACTTTGGCTGCAGATAAGCTCAACCAAAGTCTCAAAATCACGCGAAACCGCGCACCGCCCGCGGAACAAGCGTATGCTACGAGCAAATTGCTCAGCCGACATGTGGCCGGCCCGATACTTCACATAGGCATATTCGAGGTTGTCCAGCTCCGAGTAAACGTACATGTGGCAGGCATACAAGTGTACGTTGTCGCCGCTGCTCTCAAGATCAATCGGCTTTGCAGCCTCAGGGCGACCAGACGCATCGCCTTTATTATCACTTACTCGCCACACAGCAGTCTTGGCTTTCTCGACATCGTAGATCGGTCCGATGAGTTTCCATGTTGCAGGGTAGCTATCTAGCCGCTGATTGGTGACTCTCAGCCGCTCATAGAACCGGTCGACCGAGTTCTCTTGGCGCACGTCCAGGAACTGGAAATACCCGAAGAAGGCAGCCGCAATGGCGATAGCTGCCGGCACTGCGTAGCTAGGCCATCGGTCTATCAAGGCAATGATAGTGACCACCGCGACGACGAGTAGAACGACCAAAGGTCGAATGTTCTTGACTACGAGATCACGTGGCCGCCTGCGCACCTCGTACTGCTTGAGCAGCGTCCTCGCACTGACCTTCTGCTGCTCGCCAGCTGGTGCCCTGTCGCATCGCACAGCAACGCTAGCTGGCGCTGTGGGCGTGCCCCGACGCAACTTACAGCCTATCCAGGAAGCAACCTCGCGCGCCATCTTGGGTGCCACGCCGGTCGCAATCTGCCATTTCTTGGATAGGCTCTTAGCATCTGCCTCCGGTTTCTGGCTCACCCGCTGCTCCCTCCGCAATTCGCCGGCGCGCCCACCGCTTCGGCGTGGCCATCCCGCGCGGTCCTGTACGCAACACCGAGCTCAAGTATAACGCACCTGCGCTGCTGTGAGGAACTGCCAGCAACCACCCTCGTGCCGGCGTCGCGGCACACCGTGCAAACTGTTTCCACTGTCTGCCACACCCGCCGCAGGCCGGTTCATTCGGCACGAAGGCGCCGCCCGGCATCTGTGGCATCTGGGTTTCTGGAGGCTTACCGAAGCCACCGGATGCCGTAGGGCTCCAGTTCCACGCCGCCTTCCAGTCGCATGGTGCAGCCGCTCAGGATGTCGCGCGCTTCGGATCGTCCCAACGCCGCACACAAAAACCGCGCCGTCGATCGCCGCCCGCTCCGCGCTCACGTTGTGCAGCGCGATGCGCCTGCCCTGCTTCGATGACCTTCGAGTGGCAAACAGGCTCGCGTCGGTATCCAGCGCATCTTGCTCGGCTTGGGATCGAAGAGCGGCTAGCCCGATGGGTTCGTAGCGGTCGCCGGCACGACTCGTACGCCCCGTGACTGCTTGTCGGGGGGGTTGTCCAGCCCGGCCGACATCTCGCGAAGCTGGACGGGGCGGCTCATTGTCCCAATTCGCTCAAGATCTGCAGCACCCGGCTTAGATCGTCCAGTGATAGATCGCCTAAATGGCTTCGCACCCATGCCGTCACAGCATCGATCTCAGGTGCCGAGTCACCCAACGCAGGTGCCGCCGCCACGACGTCTGCAGGGAATAATCCAAGGATAGCGGTCAAAGCTTCTACAGTCGCCGCGCTCTCTGCGGGATGCTGCTGAACCGCTTGCAACACTGGCTTCAGGGGCTGGGGCGTTTGTTGCGGATTGACGAAGCTGAAGTACGCGAAAAGCAGGACAATTACAGCCAATGCGCCACCTACCACATGCATCGAGGCCCTTCTTTCTGAGTTATAAGGTCAGTTTCTCTGGCAGTCTGTGCGCCGCAATTAGCACCACGGGTCTGAAAATGATCGCGATTTCGGCTAACCTTGCTTGCGTGCCGTTCACTCGCGAGAATCGCCTCTCGCGGCCGCATGCCTCCCGCTTGCCCAAACCTGCGAGTCACGCCCAAGAGCAAGTTGCCGCTCTACCTGGGCTGCACTCAAGCGGTGTCGGTGAGTCCGCCGATCGCCTTTCCCACCCGCGCCCCACTAACAGCACCCGCTCTAAATAGTGCCGATCTCGGAGCACCACCGCCCGAGGATATTCTATGCGCGTGTTGGATCGCAGCGATACCGTGAGATTACTGTATTGGGCAAGGTAATTTGGCGTAAATACTGTGGCCAAACGACTAAGGGGAGGTTTGAACCGAGATACGCGGAATTGTGGAACTTAGGTAGCGCCTAGATCTGTGCACTGTACAACGTGGGTTCTTGGCAGGTGCATTGCCCCTAGGCAGTCGTCAGATAACGACTCAGACACGCTAGGAATGATTTGACGGCATGTCCCAGCGGCGCAGCGTTTACCTTAGTGAACGCCACGCACCCGTCTACTTCACCCACCACACGCCGTACGGCCCTATCATCACGTCATCTTCCAACCGCATTATGCAGCCGCTCAGGATATCGTGCGCCACCGACTTGCCCAACGCCGCGCCCAGCGTCGTGCCGTCGATCGTCACCCGTTCCTCGCTGACGTTGTGCATGGCAATGAGCCTGCCGTGTGTGGAGGACCGCACAATGGCGAACAGCCTCGTGTCGAGGTCCAACACTTCCTGCTCGGCGTGAGGACTGAACAGCGGCTCACTCCGGCGCGCTTGCAGCAGCCGCCGGTACGCTTCGTACACCCGATGCTTGCTGGTCGAGGGGTCGTCCAGCTCGGCCGTGAGTTCGCCAAGGCGGAACTTCTGGCGGTTGACGCCCCGTTTGTGTTTGGGGGTGAGCCCCTCAGCCCAGTTCTCCGCGCCAATGAGGCTGCCGAAGTACACGGCCGGCACGCCCTTGAGCGCTAAGGCGATTGCCTGGCTCACCAAGAAACGCTCTACACTGCCGGCCGCATTGAGATAGGCGACGTTCAGCTCGTAGGGGACATCGGCAGTGCCGCCATCTGGCTGGGCCACCGCGCGCATGCTGACTGCTCCGCCTTGTCGCTCGACCTGCTGCCGGAGCGCATCCACGACCTGTGTGAACTCGGCGTCTGGGAACACTCCTCGCAGTGCTGTGATGCCGATGCCGTCGTGCGAGGCGGTGAAGTTCAGGAAAGCCACATCGTCCGATGGCAGGGCGAGGCTCTTCGCCCACGCGCTCAGCCGCGAAGCGTTCCCCGTCATCAGACTGTAGAGCAGGAGCGGCGGCAGGGCGAAGTTGTAGACGAGATGAGCCTCGTCGTGCCCGTTGCCGAAATACGAGGTGTTCTCGCGGTGAGGTACGTTGGTTTCCGTGATGATCCACACGTCAGGAGCTACCGTGGCCAGGATCTGGCGCAGCAGCTGGACCACGGCGTGAGTTTCCCGCAGATGCAGGGAGCGTGTACCCGGCTTTTTCCAGAGGAAGGCAATGGCGTCAAGGCGAAGCACCCGCGCGCCGCGTTCTATGTAGAACAAGAGTATGCGCACCATTTCGAGCAGCACCGCCGGATTTCCGTAGTTGAGGTCGATCTGGTCGTCGCCGAACGTGGTCCAAACCAGGCGCTCGCCGCGCGCCGTGTGCACCCTGGTCAGCAGCGGGTGGGTGCGAGGGCGGAACACGTTGGCGATATCTGGCACCTGATCCTCTGCATAGGAGAGGAAGAAATGCCAGTACGCGCTGTCCCCGGCGCGAAATCGCTGGAACCATTCGCTTTGGCTGGAGACGTGGTTGAGGACGAGGTCAAACATGAGGGAGTAGTCATCGGCGAGGGCCTGTATGTCGTGCCAGTCGCCGAACCTGTCGTTCACGCTGCAGTAGTCGGAGACGGCGAAGCCATCGTCTGAGGAATAGGGGAAGAAGGGCAGCAGGTGCAGGCGGAGGTGGTCGTCGTGGGCAAGGCCAAAATCCAGGTAGCGATGCAAGAACGTCCGCAGCGTCTGAAGCGGCTTCTCCCCGTGGTCCTGCACGTGGTCCGCATAGCAGATCAGCACCAGATCCGCGGGTTCGAAGCGCGGCGAAGGAGCCGGGCGAACCGGGCAGGTGCGGGCAAATTCCGCCAGCAGCTGGTCGAGCTCCGCGCGCACGTGTTCTGCCTGTCTTGGGTACAGAAGCTCCAGTTTGTGCAGTATCGAATCATCACCGTTCATGTTGATGTGCTGCTCCCCTACCAGCCACGACGTATGGCCTGTGACCTCGAACATCGCAGATCTGTCGCGACGCACCGTCGCGCGAGGGCCTGCCGATGTGCATCATGTTGCCGGCTACCAAAGGATGGTCCGCGCCACGTGGCGCACGGCGCGATCGCCGGCGAGCACCTCCAACGCCTGTGGCCAGGTCCGCGCAAAGTGGCGGAATGCCTGGGCGCTCCGCCTACCCGTGTCGCACGCTTGCGCGACGAACGCTTCCGGATCCAGCATCTCGCCATCGGATGCTGCCGGCCGGTGCAACCGTAGCGCGGCGATAGCATGCTGCTCCAGGTCGTCGCAGAGCATGTCTCCTGGGTAGGGCTTCAGATCGGCGGCGTCCAGCGGCGCGAACCCGCCATCCGCCGCGGCGACCCGCAGCTTCTCGCGTTCGTAGATGAAGCGCCTGACGTCCTGCTGCAGCTTGGTGTAGGCGAAGTCCTTGTAGGAGCGTCCAGCCGGTGGCAGATGGCGGACCAGCCTGCTCTTGTCGAAGTGGTAGGGGATGCCCATCAGCGCCGCGTTGATCACATAGTCGACATCCTCGCCGCGGGCGATCGCGGGATCGAAGCCCACTTGCGCGATCAGCGAGCGACTGAAGGTCATGTTGCCGCCCAGGGCGAAGTGGGCTTGCACGATGGTCCCCGGTTCGTTATCGATACGGTTGAGGATGCCGTTCATCAGCGCCATCTTGCGCGCGAAGGGGTTCGGATCGGCCGCGGCCGCGGCGCCCACCTCGTGCATGCGGCTGCCGTGTTCATCCAGGTAGTAGCCGGCAGCGCCCCACACGCGGTCGCCCTTGCTGTCGCCATGCACCACGCCGGCCACCGCGCGCCTGAGGAAAAACGGATCCTCAACCACCTCATCGTCGTCGAGCGTGACGACCAGATCGCAATCCAGCAGGTATGGCACCAGCAGTTGCATATTCCTGATCTGCGGGTAGCCGCGCACGTCGAACCAGCGGATCCATTCCTCATGGCCGAGCGCGCCTAGTAGGCCGTGCAAGCTGCGCACGTGAATCGGCGTCCACAGGGCGATGGGCAGGGAGAAGCGGGCGCGGGCGCGATCCGCGTTCCAGATAGCGGCGGTCTCGGCGCCCGGCTCTGTGCTCGTGACCAGGATGATGACTACTCGTGGCCTGTCGGACAGCCCCTCCAGGCTGCTGAGGAAGCGCGTCATGAGCCCTTCCTGGCTCAACACCGCGTCCTCGTGCCGGACGTTCGCGCCGGGCCAGCGCCCGTCAAGCGGGCGCCGCCAATGGGTAGCGACGACGACGGCGGTGCGCGCGAGCAGCCCGGCTATGTCAGCAGACAGTGCCGGCGGCGAGGTGGGGGTGGGGTTGTTGGGTCCCGACATCAGGCATTCCTTGCCGCTCGTATCCTGGGCATGATAGCGGCACCCTTGGGCAAGCTACAAGGATACTCGCCCGGTCACTGCTGTGCCATAGCTGCTCAGAGCTGCGAACAGACGTTGGCTGGGCGGCTTTGGGGTGCTCGCGTCATGGCCTTGCTCAAGCACGCTACACTCGCCGGCAGTACCTTCCTGATTGCAGGCGAGCCGCAGCGGGTGGCCATGGAGCAGCTACCAACTTTGCGGAGCAGGATGTCGCGGCGCGCGTGGGGGAGCGAAGCTTCAGGCTTGAAAGAGGAGCTGGCGAAGGCGGGCCTATGAGGGCACGGCGATGGAGGCCGTCAGGCAACGGCATGCCGCGAGGCGTTTAATCGGTGCAGCAGCTGCCGTGGCGAGTGGTCGCCCGATCGCTTCCACTCAATCGCGAGCGCCACGAGCACCGAGGCGCAGAAGACGGCCACCGCGCCCAGGGCGTCCGTGATGTAGTGGTTTCCGGTGACGATCACCGTGAGCACCATCGTCGCCGGCCAGAGCAGTCCCAGCAGGCGCAGGAGCCGGGGCCGCGCCAGCCAGAAGACGGCCAGGCCCACGATCAAGGACCAGCCGACGTGCACGCTGGGCATCGCGGCGAACTGGTTGAACCCGACCTGCAGGCCCGAGACCGCGCCAAACACCGCGTCGGTGAAGTGGTAGGGACGGCCGTCGAACGACAGGTCCGGCGTCAGACGCGGCGGCGTGGTGGGGAAGGCTTCCTGTACGATGTTTGCGCAGACACTGGTGCAGATGAAGACGTTGCGGAGCAGGATGAACAGCCCGCGCCGTTGCAGGTACACCCAGAGGGCGAAGGCGAAGGTGCACAGTACGTACGCCGGCCCGTAGATCAGGTCGGCCACCGGTACGACCTGTGCCCAGCTGATGGTTACGCCGAGTAGGTGATGGGTGCGCTCGAAGAACCCCTGGATGGCAGGCTCGATCCACAGATCGTGGAGCCGCTCGAAGTTGACCAGGCGCAAGGCATGCACAATGCTCACCTGTGGAGCGCTTTGGCCCAGGAGCGCGTGCACGCCATCGTCGGCGAGCTCGATGCTCGCGACCAGGCAGATCTGCAGCGTGAAGTACAGCCAGTCCCGCGCCGTGATGCGCGGCGCTACCGGGAGCGCGGTAAGCGCGGTGCGGGCTCCTGCCACGTGCCGGCCGGCGCCAACCCCTGTGGCTTGCCGTGCCATTCTCTTTCCCCTCGCCAGGCACCATGGACGTGCCAACTGTCTCGCCGGGCAGGAAACGCGTGAGGGCGGGTGCGTCACCTACCACGACTATCATGGCACTGGGCGCATGACTAACGGCTGAATTCGATGCCCGTCAGTAGCCTTTCTTGATCTGCAGCGAGGAATCGAGCATTCGCTGCAACACCACAGCGCCCGCCTTGGCGGAGATGAAGTGCGGCTGCGCAAAGTCATCGATCTGCACGGGGCGATAGCGCACCGAGACGAGCCGCGCGCCGTAGAAGGTGTAGGTTCCAACCACGCCCTGCTGCGTGTCTTCGTTGCCCAGGAGCAGCTGATCGAAGACGAAATTGCCCGACGCGTACGAGATGTACTTGCCTTTGTAGATCTCGATGCCCTGCACCACGTGCGGGTGGTTGCCCACGATCACGTCGGCTCCGGCATCTACTGCCAGGTGCGCCAGCACGCGCGGATCCTGGTTCGCGACGCCCGGCGCCACCTGCGGCAGAGAGTTGTACTCCAGGCCCCAGTGCATGGAGACGATCACCACGTCTGCGTGCTTGCGCGCGTCTTTGATCTCGCGCACCATTTCGGAGGTGTCGACCTCCTCCTCAACGGCGCAGAAGCCCAGGAAGGCAAACCTCACCCCTTTGAGGGTCTTGTAGACGGTGTGGCCGAACCCATCCCAGGCAATGCCGTTGGCGGCCAGCAGGCTCTCGGTGTCATCGATACCCTCCTGGCCGTAGTTGCCGATGTGATTGTTCTCCAGGTTGGCCACATCCACGCCGGCGAACTTGAGTCCCTGCACGGCACGCGGGTCGCCGCAGAACGTCATGCCGGTTTGCGTGGGCTGGCAGCCCGGGATCAATGGGGATTCGAGATTGATCAGCGTCAGGTCCGCGGAGCGCGTGTACTTGTAGGTCTGCAGGAATGGGTAGGTGAAATCGTTGCGCTGCACCATTTCCCAGTTGACCATGCGCGCCGGGATCACGTCGCCCGTGGCCATGATGGTGATCAGCTTGCTCTTGTCCAGCCCGGTGAGCGACGGCGGATGTGCGGCGAAAACGCTGGCGAGGGTCACCGCCGGCAGCTTCAGCGGACGGGGAGTTGGGCTGGGAGCCGGCGTTGGCGATCTTTGGGGGGTGAGCGTAGCGACCGGTGCCGCCGTCGGGCCGACGCGCACGCCCAGCAGCCCGATGAGCCCGCCGGGCGCATTGGCCGCGCGCGGCTGGATGATCAGGAGCACCACCGCGAAGACCACGGCCAGCCGCCGCATTCGCTCGCCCTCTTCTCCGCCATGTCTTATGGCGCTACGGCACTGGCTATAGTATCTGCTTCGCAACGTGCGGAATCAAGTACATTGCATGGGAGCAGTCGTCGGGACGCCGTCTACTGGTTGCCGAGCGGGAACGGGCGGCGGTAGAGTCCTGGCAGGTTGCGCTCGCGTGCCGGCGGGAGCAGCGACTCCCTTAGTCACTCACCTTCGTGCGGAGCGTCGTCACATGCTTCGAAATAGTGAAGAGCGCCGGAAACCGCGCCATATACGCCGGCTGAGACGGATATGCGCGCTGGTAGGCGTTGTGCTTCTGCTTGCCGCCATCGCCATGTTCTTGAGCACAAGTGTCACCTACGATGGCCACGTGGAAAAGATCGACGGCCAGCATGACACCAGCGGCCTGCTCTTGCCGGCAGGTCTGTTTGTGCTGGGCGGCGCTCTGATCGCATTCGGACTTGACCGGCCGCAGTGATGGCGGTGCGCAAGACGGCATCGCACCCTGTCTTGGCCGTGCCCGAGATGCCTGCGAGGCGGGCGGCACCGAGCAAGGCTAAAGTACCAATTAGACTTCGCTAGCCACGCAGCACCCCTCGCAGAGCGCCACGATCTGGTCCTCGGTCAGGTCGCGCCCTTTGGCAAAGGCAGCGTCGTAGCGCACGTTGCTCAGGGCCTGCTGGAGGTCATCAATGGCACGCTCGAATGCGGTTCGCTCGTACTCGGGCAGGCGCATGCTCGATGCTTCGCACCGTGCCATGACGGCTCCCGCCGCGCAGGCAGCAGACTCGAACCGTCCGATACCGGCGAGGGATTCAGCCAGGGCCGCAAGCTTGAACGTCAGCTGGCGGTACTCGCCGCACTGCAGAAACAGGCTCACGCTCTCGCGCAAGAAAGTGACGGCGCGCTCATGCTGTCCCGACCGTCGGGCGACGTCGGCGAGGCCACCCAGTGCGTTGGCCGTGTCCACAATGCTGCCACACTGGCGGGCGTGGCGGAGGCTCTCCTCATAGAGCGCGCTGCCGCGGGAATCGTCGTCCAGACGGAGAGCCGCCTCGCCCATGTTTGCAAGCGTTCGAGCGACGTAGACGGTATCGCCGAGCGATCGAAACAGGTCTGCAGCTTCCTCGTAGTACTGCATTGCACGCTCATAGTGCCCGCGCACGCTCGCCACGACGCCCAGGTTCATGAGCACGGTTGCCAGGCGTTGGGTCAAGCCGGCAGCTCTATAGAAGAGGAGCTCTCCCGCAAAGAGCTCCTCGGCGCTGTTGGGATCCCCGCTGTCAAGGGCGAGCATGCCAAGCAGGTGCTCGGTTTTGGCAACTCCGGGTCGATCTTCGAGCTGTCGAAACAGCGAACGAGCGGCGTCCGCGCGCTGGGTGGCCCGCTCGTAGCTGCCCAGGGCATGTGCGAACGCGGCCGCGGCATACAGCGCATTCGCCCGTGCCGCGGCAGTGCTGGCCAGGTCGACGGCTTCCACTCGCAGCAACGCTTCGAGCCAATTGGAGCCTTCCCGGTCATAGCCACGTATGTTCCAGAACCGCCACAGCGCCCCGGCGAGGCGCAGGCCCTGGCCCAGCCGTGATTGCTCGAGTGCCCAGCGTAGCGCTGCGCGACAGTTGTCGTGCTCTGCCTCCAGCCGGCCCAACCATGTCTGCTGCTCGGGGCCACCTCGAAGGTGTGGTTCCGCGCGCTCCGCTAGCTGCACGCACCACTGGAGCTGCCGATCCCGCAGCAACGCTAGCTCCCCTGCCTCCTCCACCGCTTGTCTGGCATATTGGCGCACAGGCTCGAGGAAGCGATAGCGGGCGTCGCCGCTTCGTTCCTCAACACGCACCAGCGACTTGGCAACCAGCCCGCTCAGCAGCTCCAATACATCTCCTTGCGCAAGGTTTGGCGCATCAGGCGACGAGAGCAGGCGGGGCGCTCGCGGTCCCAGATCCGGCATGCTTGCAGGTGCGCTGTCCAGCGAGCCGGCCGTCACCACGGCCGGCTCGTCGTCATGGGCGACCGCCTCAGCGGCGTCCAACGTCCAGCTACCGGCAAAGACTGCCAGCCGCCGCAGCAGGGCGCGTTCTGGCTGCGCAAGCAGCGCGTAGCTCCAGTCCAGGGTGGCTCGCAGCGTCCGCTGCCGGGGCAAGGCCGTGCGTGGCCCGCCGGTCAGGAGCTGCAGACAGTTGTGCAGGCGGTCAGCGATCATCTCCACTGGGAGCATGGTCACGCGCGCGGCGGCAAGCTCGATTGCCAGCGGAATGCCGTCGAGCTGCGTGCAGATCTGCACAATGGCAGCGGCGTTCGCGGGCGTGGCGCTGAAGCCAGGACGGCAGGCCCTGGCGCGCGTCAGGAACAGTGCTGCCGCCTCATTGCTGAACAGGTCCTCAGCCTGCATGCCGGTACGTGGCACGGCGAGCGGGGAGAGCGGATACAACACCTCGCCTGGCACGCCCAGCGGCTCGCGGCTGGTGGCCAGGATACCTAGACGCGGGCATGCTGCCAACAGGCTGGCCGCCAAGCCGGCGCAAGGGCCGAGGAGATGCTCGCAATTATCAAGGATCAGCAGCAGGTGCCGAGGGGCCAGGAACGCGGCCAACGTCGCCGTCAGCAATTCGCCCGGCTCTTCCCGCACACCCACTACCGAAGCCACTGCCTGCGGCACCGGCGCGGTGTTTGCGTCGCCGGGCGCGAGGGCAGCCAGCTCCACCAGCCAGGCGCCGTCCGCATAGCAGTCGACCAGGGCACGGGCCGTCTGCAAAGCCAGGCGGGTCTTGCCCGTACCGCCTGCCCCGGTCAGCGTCAGCAATCGCGCTTCGGCTAGCAGCGCGCATACCTCCGCCTGTTCGCGCGTCCGCCCGACAAAGCTGGTGAGCGCCGTGGGTAGATTTGTCGGCCGGACCGGCAACTTAGGCTGGGACGGCATGGAGGCTGCCATTGGAGTTGACGGTGCCAGCAGGCGTGATCGCAAAGCCACCACGTCGCGCGATGGCGTCACGCCGAACGCGCGGCCCAGTGCCAGGTGCAGCTGTTCATACACCTTGAGCGCCTCGGTGCGCCGCCCGCCGGCCGCCAGCAGGCCCATCAGGCGCGCCGTGGCCTCCTCATGACAGGAGTCTCCGGCCAGAATGGTACGCAGGCATGATTCGGCCTCCTGCAGCTCTCCCTGCGCACCGCACAGATCGGCAAGCTGCAGAAGCAGCGTGTCGTAGTAACCGCGGAGGACCTCCCGTCTGGATATCGCCCAATCCTCATACGGGTCGTCCGGCAGGTAGTCGCCGGCATAGAGCGCCAGCGCAGCGCGGCACGCCTCCACATCGTGTCCGGTCAGCGCGGCGCGGGCTAGCGACTCGAAAGCTGCCGAATCCAGCCAGGCGGCGTCGTCCGGCGCGGCCAGTCGCACCATGTCGCCGTCCAGGTGGATGATGACGGCAGCCTCACCGAGGAGTTGACGCAGCGAAAAAAGAGTGCCATAGAGGTTCCGTGCGGCAGCCCCCGGATCGGCATCTGGCCACAAGATGTCCTCTAGGTGATCCCGGGGTAGCGCGTACGTGGGCGATCCCAGCAGTGCCTTGAAGAGATCGCCTGCTTTCCGCCGCTTCCACCGTCCGGCGGGCACGGCTTGGCCGGCGTGCCAGACGCAGAAGCCTCCCAGCGTGCGCACGCGCAGAGGCGCGGCGGTGTCTGGCGGCGGCACCGGGTCCTGCTCCAGCTGCACTCCCATTGGCGCGGTTCGGCCGAGGTAGCGGCGGCGCTCGCGGCCGTCCTCGCGCCAGACCGCGTACCAGTAGGGGCCGTGGCCGCTGCCCTCGCGACAGGTAGCGCAAGCCGGCTTACCGCAGCGTCGATATTGCCGATTGTAGGTTACGGAGGCCCCGGTTTGTGACGGCGTAGCCAAGATGCGTGCGACTCCTGCCGGCGAATAAGGCCATCCGGATACCACTCCGTATCCAGATGTCATGCATCGCGTCACCAAAGATGGCGCCAGTGTAGCACAGCCTCACGCCTTCTCCTATGGGAGCACGACCGCACGGTGATGCTGCGGCATGGGCGCTGCACAAGATTCGTGTAATAGCCGTGCAAAAGACACGGTCTATGCTAGCAACGTTCGGTTTTGGTTAGCGCAGGAGATACGCCTTTGGGTCGGCAGCGATCGTACCTGGTGCGCGTGTGGACCAGCAGGGGGGGTGAAGGCCCACAGTGGGCCGGGCGTGTGGAACGCGTGCAGGCAGACGGCGAGAGCCGGCGCTTCGACGACCCGGAAGCTATGTTGGCGTGCCTCCGCGATGAGCTGCTCGAGAGTGCGGCGGAAGTGGAGCAAGATTCCAAGGGCCGGTCTTGACGGAGGGGTCGACACAAGGTATGGCCCGAGCGCATCGATGGGGGTGGTCAGACCTTCGGCCGAGCAGGGGACGTAATTCTCCTAGGCTCTGGCAGTGAGTTGTTGGAGTTGCGTGTATGGGGAGACCAAAGCAGCCGGGACACGATGCACCGTTAGGCGGAAGAGCTACGAAGAAGGAAGTGGGCCAATGAAGACAGTACCAGCACAGTCCTCGTACGAGAAGACACCAGACATTGTCCATTCGAACGGTACCGTGTCGCGGGAGCGGCGCGCGTCGCATCTGCCGGGGCTGATCGGCCGCACGAGCCTTGGCGCCGGCCTCGTCGTCTTCGCGCTGGGCAGCAGCGCGCTGGCCGCGACGCCGGCTGCGCCTAACACGATCAATGCGTGCTACGCGAAAACGACGAACGTCTTGTCGATGGCGCAGCAAGGCAAGTGCGCGAAAGGCTTGATTGCGGTGAGCTGGAACGCGCAGGGACCGGTGGGCCCAATGGGTCCTGCCGGGCCGCAAGGCGTAAAGGGCGATACCGGGGCCCAGGGCGTGGCCGGGACTGCCGGAGCGCAGGGCAATCCGGGACCGCAAGGGTTGCAGGGGCCGGCTGGGCTGGTTGGACCGGCTGGACCGGCTGGACCGGCCGGACTGGCTGGACCGGCCGGACTGGCTGGACCGCAGGGACTGCCTGGGCCACAGGGCCTGACGGGTGATGCAGGGCCGGCGGGACCGGCGGGACCGGCCGGTCCTGTTGGCCCAAGCCGCTCGTTCTATGTGACGGGGAATTCTCTTGGCGTCACCTTGCCGTACGGATCCAGCGGCGTCGTCGTGGCCACCGACCAGACATCCGTCACGCTTCCGGCCGCCGCCGTCCTCACTGCGGATGTCGAGTTCGCGAACGACCAAGATTACGGCAACTGGGCGCGCTGCTGGTTCACCGTGAACGGCAAGCCCGTTGGGGACTACGGGTACGCTTACGTGCCGCAAGGCTACACCACCGCCGGCAACTACTGGTTCCCGATGAGCCTTACCAGCTGGACGAACTTCGGCGGCGGCACGTCCGGCACCATCTACCCCACCATCAACTTGAATTGCATGGGCAACGCGGGCACGGTGGACTGGGCCAAGGGTAACTTCACTGTCATCGTCACAGGTTCATAGCCCGTCACCCGTGCGAGAGGAGGGGTGCCCGCAGGCACCCCTCCTCTCGCTTGCACTGCCCGGCTGCGCCAGCCACGCGCCGCGCTACTCGTACCGCAGCGCCTCCGCCGGGAAGACCTGGCTGGCCTGACGGGCCGGCAGGTAGGTGGTGAGCAGCGAGGCGGCGTAGGCACCTACCACGAGCAGCACCAGCTCGGCCCACGGGATGACGAGCAGCAGGCCCGGGGTCATCTTGCCCATGTAATCGATCAGCTGGATGGCCAGGGCCAGGCCCAGCACGACGCCGACCAGCGTGCCCAGCACGGCCACGACGCTTGATTCCATAAGGCAACCACTCCGCACCATGGCGCGCTGAAAGCCCAAAGCGCGCATCATGCCGATCTGCTGCCGTCGCTCGACTACGGCGCGGGTGGCGATCACGCCCAGGGCGGCGATGCCCACCACCAGGCCCAGTGCCATGAAGCCCTGGATCAGCTCGTTGAAGCCGACCTGCGCTTCCTGGGCCTGGTTGTAATCGGCCTGCGCCTCGTGCATGTCGATGCCGTAGCGCAGGAACGCGGAGCCGATCGCCAGGGCAGTCTGGTGCACGTCCTGGCCTGGGGCGACGCGGAAGTAGCAGACCTGGGGATTGGGCACCGCGATGCCGTGAGCCGTGAGGGTTGCGGCGCTGGTGTAGCCTGTCGCGCGCACCTTGAACGGCAGTCGCGTGGTGGTGAAGTAGCCGTTGTCGGGAATGCCCAGGGCGAAGGTGCCGTTCCAGCTCGCGGCATCCTGGGAGCCGGTCTTTCCCGACTTGGCCAGGCTGGCGGCGGCCGGCTGGCTCACCTCGGCGGGGAGGCTGCCGATGCTGCCGGTGGCGGATACGCGGCCTCGCAATGCGGGATTGGCGGCAACCTGCGCTTGCAGTTGGGGTATCGCGTTGCCGGAACCGACGAAGCCGTAGGTGTCGTACCCGCCGGTACTGCGGTTCAGGTCGAGGTGCATGCCACCGAGGCTGCTCCACAGCACGGATTCCACGACCAGGGAGAACAGCACGAGGGAGAACATGAACATCGTCATGCCGGTGCGGAAGCGTTGCTGCATGGGGTAGGTCACGGCCATGCGAATGATCGGGGTGAGCTTGCCGAGTCCGCCGAACACGGTCAGCGCCGCGCCCAGGATCAGGTCGATGTTGTACATGACGGTCCAGATGCCCCCGACCATGAGGAACATGCCGGAGATGAAGAACATCTCGACGTCGAAGTTCAGGTCGGAGCGCAGGGCGTCGAACGGCAGCAGCCAGTAGGCGACCAGCAGGATGCCGGCCAGGGAGAAGCCGATGCGGTTGCGCAGGCGCTCGCGGACGCCCAGCCCTGCCATGATCCAGCGGAGCAGCATGGCGGCGCCGATGAGGCCCAGGGAGATGCCGATGCTGAAGGGCCACAGCTCTTTGCTGGCGATGCCGGCGTTGATCAGCAGCGGCGCCACTGCCAGCAGCAGAGGTCCGCGGCTGATGAACACGCGGAAGGCAGCGATGAAATGCCAGGGCGCCGCGGGGAGCGCCAGCAGGGCGCCGATGACGCGGCCGCGCAGCAGGCGGCGGCCGGCCGTGGCGAGGTCGGTGAGCGGACGCTTGAACGCGGCGCCGATGCTGCCGCTGAGCCGCAGGTCTTCGGGCAGGTCGCGAATGGCGGCGACGACGTTGATGTGACTGACACGCAGGGCCGAGCCTGCCACCGTGAAGAAGGTGACAGGGCGCCGATGCAGAACGAGACGACCAGGCTGCGCGGCTCGATGTGCCACTGCAGGGTGAAGTCGAAGGTGCTGAAGATCGCGGAGGCGATGCTGACGACGCCGAAGCCGACCAGCACCCCCAGGAGCACGCCGACCAGGGCCGAGCCCAGGTCATAGAGGTACCCCTCGAAGATGAACTGCTGGATAAGGTGCCGTCGCTTGGTACCTATTGCCCGGGCCATGCCCATCTCGGCGCGGCGCTCCGCCGCCAGCATCACGAAGATCAGGAAGATCAGGGTGATGCCCGAGGCGATGGAGAAAAGGCCGAAGGTGATGAAGGCGGTGGTGACGATGGAGCCAGCCAGGTCGGCGTTGGTCAGCCCATCCTGTTTGGGCGTTTGCACGTCGTACGGCGTCGCTTGATTGAGCGCCCGCGAGAGCGCGCCGGCGAAGGACTGGGACGGCGCTTCGAGGAGTTGGTTGGTTACCGTAGTATCCGTCAGCAGATCGGTCAGTTTGGTGCTGACTCCGGGTTGCTGCAACTGCGCCTGCAGGTCGTGCAGCTGCTTTACCAGGGTGGCATTGCGCGACTTGTGGATCGGCCAACTGGGTGCGGATGTCGGTCTGGCCTTGCGGCGTGAGCAGGAGGCTCTGGGCAGCGGCGACCCCGCTGGGGTTGGACAGCAGGATGCGCAGGCGCGCGTCGACGGTGTCGGTGAGTAAGGCCCCGCCGATGTTGTCGCCGGTGTTCGAGATCAGCACTTCGTTGATTTGACTCTGCACCCTCAGCAGGGACTGCAGCGCCGGTAGCGGCAGCAGAACATCGCTGTAGCCGGCCAGGTTGCTCTCAGCGAGCACGGCACGCACGGTGACGCGGACGGGTGTGCTGTGGACGTAGACGAGCAGCGTATCGCCCGCGCGCGCATTCAGCTTGCCGGCGGCGGTCTTGCCCAGGTACACCTGGCCGGGGCCAAGCTGGGCCAGGGTGACGGTGGTGCCCTGCACCGTGGTCAGCGCGCCCAACGCCGCAGGGTAGTTGGCCGGCACGCCGGTCGCGAGCGTGGTGCTCTTGGATTCGCGGGAGGTGAGGTCGACGATGGGCGCGCTCACCTGCACGATGCCCACGACGCCGTCGACTGTCTTCGGATCGACGCCGCCGCTGATCTGGGACACGACTGATGCCGGCATGAACTGATTCGTGGGGCCAGCGAAGGCAAAGGCATTCGTCTTGCCGGACTGCACGTGGGCGCTGACGGTCTCGTCGATGGCACCGAGCCCGTTCACGAATGCCGAGCGGATGGTGTAGGAGAGCGTGTCGCCGGTACCGAAGGCGCTGGTAATGATCAGGGTGCTCAGCATCAGGCCGAAGACGATGAGCATCGTCTGGGCCCGGCGTCGCGGTAGATTGCGCGCCCCGAGCTTGAACAGCAGGGGATTGCGGAGCGCCAGTACCGCGACTACGGCGGTAATCGTCAGAAACATCACGAGCATGACCCGCATGAGCGAGTCCATCGGTATGCCGAACAGGGCGTTCATACAGGTAGTGTCCTTTCGGGGCGGGCAGTGAAAGTGGCGGCCGGATGAAGAACAGGGCCTGACACGGCGGTGTCAGCCTGCCACGGGAGCGGCTGACAGGCTGTTAGCCGGCGGCTTCCAGGACTGGCTGGCTGTACTCGTTCATGCTCGTGGCGTACCCGGTCTGCTCGATGCGGCCGTCGCGCATGCGCACGATGCAGTCGGCGCGCTCGCCCACTTCGAGGGCGTGGGTGACGATGACGAAGGTCTGGCCGTTCTCCTTGTTGAGGCGGCACATGAGGTCCATGATGTCGCCGGCGGCTTCGGAATCCAGGGCACCGGTGGGCTCGTCGGCCCAGACGATGGCGGGGTCGTTGACGAGCGATCGTGCCACGGTGACGCGTTGCCGCTGACCACCCGAGAGCTCGGCCGGACGGTGCTTGGCCCATAGGGTGAGCTGCACGGTCTCGAGCGCGGCCAGGGCCCTCTTGCGCGCGAGCTTGGGGTGCACGCCGCTGACGAGCAACGGCAGCTCCACGTTCTCCACGGCGCTGAGCACCGGGAGCAGGTTGTACACCTGGAAGACGAAGCCCATCTTGCGGGCGCGGTAGTCGGTCTTCTGGTTGTCGGACAGGTGCTTGAGGGACATGCCGGCGATGCGCACCTCGCCGCCGTCAAAGTCGTCGAGTCCAGAAAGACAGTTGAGCATGGTGGTTTTGCCGCAGCCGCTGGGGCCCATGATAGCCACCATCTCGCCGCGGGCCACCGCGAAGTCGACGCCGCGCAGGGCCTCGACTCGTTGCGCGCCGGTCACGTAGGTCTTGCGCAGTCCAGTTGCCTCGATGATCAGCTCGCTCGCCATTGAACTCTCCTTGTTGTCGTATTCCCCGGGGCTTGGCGTGCTTCGTGGCCATTCCAGCCCCACTGCAGCCAGCATAGGTGGGAGAGGTGTCGAGAGCATGAGGGTTCTGTGTCGATGCTGAGGCAAGATTGTGGCGAAAGTGTGGCGTGCACGCAAGCCTGCGACTGTGGTTTGGGACCTGACAATGCGGATGTTCTCCGTTTGTTATCGCTTCGCGGTGGAAGTGTTTGGCGACTGTGGTCGCGGGGCCTGACACTGCGATGTCATGGCAGCGGAGGGGCGACTGCGGTCGCGGGACGGGCGGCTGGGTTCGTTTGGCGCACGGGGCCTCCGGCTGCAGCTCCGCGGCCTGCGACTGCGGTCGCATGGCAGCGTCCGGGGCGACTGAGGTCGCGGGGCGGGCGGCTGGGTTCGTTTGGCAATTTCCGGCGAGGGCGAGCCTGGTACGGCGGATCTTCTTACCGCTGCGTCCGTACCGCGGGAAGAAGAGCAGTCCTGACGGTGGCTGGAACTGGGTTTGAATCGTAATTCTTGCCCGGCGTAAGTGTGGCACACGCGGACCCGTGGCGAGCGCCAGAAGAAACTGGGTTTGAATCGTAATTTCCACTGTGTGTGCGCGGCGAAGGTATGGACGGTGGGATTGCCGATGCGTCGCCGTGGTGGCTGGACTGAGTTCGTTTGGTACAGGGAGTATAGAGGGTGTGCGACGAGTGGCGCGACGGCACAATGGGCGGCGCTGACGGCGCTCTGAGGTGGGTTTGTTTGGCAGCGCACGTGAGATTGCAGGTGCTTCGTGGCGCATCGCGTGTGGAAGGCTGACGCGAGAGGATTGATGTCGTAGCTGGCGGGCATGTGCGATCGCCTCCGTATCGATGCGGGACTCAGGGCGCGCAGTGAGGACGTGGCGCGGCAATACCTAGTACTTACGTTCTAGTTACAGCAAGATGGTAGCACGAAATCTGGGGTTGTCAAGGATAACGCGCGCTGTTTGCTGGGCAGTCAGTTGCGACCGCCTCGTTGTCGCGCGGGCGCTGCAGCTTGCCTGCTTGTGCTCAGCGACGACAGGAGCCGCAGAATCTTCTCTATGCACTTGTCGAGCGAGGCAGATCGCGCACGCGCCATGCTGAGGTCGACACGCTCCGTGAATGCGAGTTGGTGTCGAGCGGGACTGTACGGATCTTTCTGAGGCATACGGTGAGCAAGCCACTCTTTTGCGTCCGGCACATCCTCTGGGCTCCGAGGTGCTTGCAGCTTTGCCGGCAGTCCTTTGAAACCGGCCAGCGATGGTGCGCCGGCAAGAAACCAATTCTCGTACTCGTTCTTCGCGATTACTACCTCGACTGGCCGACCGCCAGCTACGCTTGAGGCCCATTCTAGGATTTGCGGACCCAACTCTTTCGGGCATCTTCCATCGCTGTCGCGAATTATCAACACGCCGTCGAGCCGCCCGGATTTGAGTGCAGCAGCGTGGACCAACTTCTTCAGCTGGCGCTCATCGGCGATTTCGCCGGCCGATCCGAGGATCATGGTCGTCGCCACCCGTAGCGTTTGATCGTGGTCTTGCGCGACGCGGCGAACAAGGCAAGGCACCGCCTGCATCTCGCCCCGTCCTTCGACGATGCAAGCGATCGACACTCTCATGCAGGGCTCGCGCCAAGACGCGAATCGCCGCTGGAACGCCCTGGCCGTAGTGGCGTACGGCGCATCAGCTCCCCGATGGTGTAGGTCTGATCGCCGATTATCGCACGATCGGCTTTTCCGAGCGGCCCGATGCGCGTGCCGCCAGGATCGTGCACCACGACGCGGATTGCATCCGGTGTCAGGTCCGCATCGTCGAGCAGATCGGGGCTATGGCTTGTCACGACTATCTGCGTCGTGCGGCTGGCGTCACGCAGTGCGTCAAGAAGCGCTCTCACCGCCAGTGGATGCAGCGCGGCCTCCGGCTCCTCGATGCCGACGAGTGAGGCGGCGTGGCCGTCGTCGGCTGGTCCTTGGAAGAGAGCCACGAGAATGGCCAATGCGCGCAATGTGCCGTCCGACAGGCTCGCAGCCTGAAAATGTTGCGTTGCCTTGCCGTCCGCCGTCGCCTGCTCCAGAGCGAATGTATCGTACTGGCCGATACTCTCAACCTCGACGCTGGTCACCTCTGGCACCACCACTTTGAGGTAGTCCACGATTCGCTGCCAGGCATTGTCGTCCCTATTCGCGATACGCCTGAGCACGGCGGCGACATTGCTGCCGTCGCCCAGCAGCAGCTGCGCCTCCTGTGAGGGCTGTGGTGGCCGCATGTGTGCGGGTATGACGTTGTAGACGATCGAAGATGCGAGGAGGTCAGAGACAGGACGGAACTCGGTGTCAAACGCGGACAGCACGCCCAAGAGTAGTTTGTCTTTGGCAACTACTTTGAGGCCCGGAAACGCATCAGGCACATTCGTGTCGACAACGCCATCGCGTACTGAGAACCTGGGACCCTCAATGTGATACTGCTCTTGAGGAGCAAGACGACACTCCTCCAACTGAACTTCATAGCCACCCGAGCGCAGGACGCCTAGGCGGAGGCTGTAGGACCCAGGTCTGCCGAAGCTCAAGGTGAAGTCGACACCAAGCGTCATGTGGGACGCGCGGTTCGCCGCGCGGTGCACAACCGACTGGATGCCATTTCGGTCTCGCAGCGCCTGATCGAGCGAGTACCGCACTGCGTCGGCGACGAATCGCAGCGCGTCTACAAAGTTGCTCTTCCCCGAACCATTTGGCCCAATGAGGAACGTGAGCGGGCCGAGCCGCACATCACACTGGGCAATGCTCTTGTAATTCTCAAGCGTCAATCGCGTGACGAACGGCGGTTCAGCCATAGGACGTGCCCCTGTCTGCCATGCTCACGCTTGCTGGCGCGCCGGCATTGGCTAGCTGCTAGTATGGCCTAAGTGTACTGAGAATCAGAGGGATCGTCTCACTTGAACTGGCGGCAAAGCAGCTCGGTGCCAAGCCCGCTCACGAGCAACCGCTCCTTCGCGTTGCTCAGCAATTGCTGGGTCCACGTAGTGAAGCCGCCATCGGCCAGCTGGAACTCGGTCGCTGCTGCATTGCTGGCGTACACGTGGAAGCACGTCCCGACGTAGTACCCGCGCCCGCTCTCTCGCTCCTGGTCAAAGGCGAAGCGAACGCCGGGATGCTCGGCTCGCAAGGGCGCCAGCACGCGCTCGGTGAGGACCTTCTCCCGCCGACCCTGCTCGAGATCAGTCATGGCGACCCGCACCCCATCGATAGTGAGGCCAAGGTGCCTGACGTCATGCAGCAGATGCATGAAGAAGCCAAGCTGCTCGCGCAAGCTCATCGTCTCGAACAGGAAGGATCCCGCGTCGCGCCCGGCCGTGCACAACCCCAGCAGACGGAAGTGCGCACTGGCGGTAGCCGAGCGGTAGGATTGGGCGCGTATGACCCGGTGTGACGCACAGAGCCGCACGACATCGTGGCTGCGCCGGTTGCTCCGCAGCAGACGGCGGCGGCGCGCCGCACACTCCAGCGCAAGCACGTTGGTCGTGTCGGATACTACTTCCGTGTTGCGGACTGTGGTCACGACCTTGTTCTGATCGACCGTCGCGATCGCGGCACTGGTGCCGAGCGGGCACAAGGGCGCCAGCTCGACGGCGGTATAGTCGTCTGGGAGCAAGGTCCACACGAGGCGGTCGAACTCCGTCAGCAGCGACGGAGGAAGGTCCGAAGGACGCACGAAACGATCGAGTTCGTGGCGCTCGAGCAACTGGCCGGCAGGGATCTTCGCCGTGCGACGGCGGTAGACCTCGAGAAGGAGCGACTGCAAATCGGTCGGCGTAAGGCGCTCGACGAGTACGTCTAGCAAGTTGGGGACGCCTGCCTCCCGCTGGATGCGATCCATGATCGGATTGCTCACTCTACCTCCCCGGCTGGTCGCTGCTCGTGGGCGCGAGCGGATAGGGCGGTGCTGCTGTCAGCAGCTCTGGAGTTCGCGCACCATCTTCTGCTCCATGTGGATTGGGTTTGCTGGGTGCGGCTTGCATTGACTCGTCACCGTGAAGCCACACCGATCATACAGCGCTGAAGCGGGGCTGTTCCCCACGGTCACCCATAGCTCCAGCCGGCAAGCGCCGCGAAGCCGGGCCCAGTCGGCGACATGCTCGACCAGCTGCTGCCCAATGCCCTGTCTTCGGTACAGCGGATCGACCCACATCGAGATCAGTTGGGCGATCGGCTGCTCCGCTGCATCGAACATGCCCCCGGCAATGCCTACCCACAGCCCGGGGTCTGTAGCGATGTACGAGATTCGCGAGTGGCCTTCGGCACTCGTGCCGGCCCACAATGCCCGTTCCTCGTCGGTCTGCGCCATGGTGTCGGCGAGCGACACGGCAAACGCATCTGGGGCATCGCGTAGCGCGCGAAGGCGAATGTCCCGAAGAGCGCTGCCTTCGGTCGCTCGGATCTGACGAATGGTTACCATCGGCCTTTTGACCGAAAGGCAGCCTCGACTGTCGCCTTTCCTCATTGCATCAGCCGATCTCTAGAAGACGCGATCGCAGCCGGGCTCCAAGCAGCCGGGCCTGAGGAGTCAACCGCTCATCAAGCTCCTGAGCATACTCGGCCCAAAGCGTACAAAGCTGCTCGGCCACCTCGTCCGCGAGCTCCGCGCGTGTATAGGCCGACGCACGGATGTTTAGATTCTCATCCGACACCTCATAGAGCTGTTTTGTGTCGTCGTCGAGATGGGGTGCCAGGGTTAACGGTGGCGCGATCATCAGGGTCACCACGCCGTTCGAGACTCTCTCAAACGTCAGAGGGGTGTTAAATCAGTCGCCCCTATTCGCGAGGCGTCAGTCAGCATAGTCGTAGCACGCCCGCGTTCTCGAACATGATTGCACACCTATCATAGCAGTTCCGGGCGTCGAGATTGGCATCGGTGGTCACAGGCGGCATGCGGTGGCGGCCGCACCTGCGGCCCTAACCGAAAAAGGAAGCCCAGCCGCTGTTGCTGCAAGAACTGCAGTTGCTGTTGATCGTGCTGTTGGTGCCGAGCGACAGGTCGCTGTCGTTGATGCTGTTACCGGTGTGTGATGCCGGCACTGCCGGCAATGCTATGCAGTACTTGGAGTGGTGCATAGAGGCTTGGCGACTGCCCAAAGGCATTCGGACGTGGTTGGCTAGTATCAGCGATAGGCCAGACCCCTGGTGCGCGTTCGTATTCCTCGCGCCCGGTATCGGTGGCGCTCTGCCGGCGTAGCGTTTCTGGCGGTGACTATCCGCAGTAACCATGTTTGTCGGAGTCTCTCGCTGCGAGAGCGCGTTCAGGACCGAGTTAGGTCCTGGAGTTTGCTTGGGTCAGAACGCGCAGCGCGCCGCAAACCAAGGCACGGGCGCATGCGCTGTAGGGAGCATCGGCTCGACATGCTTCCTCAAGCAACGCCATTGCCGCCTGATCGTGCGTGTCCTGAGCTAGGCGCAACAGCGTAGCCAGATGCCGCATGTAGCGGCTTCTGTGCATAAGTAGCTCCTTACGGCCGTGCTGGCCATTGAGGTCGAAGATCTGCTCGACAGCATTTCCGCGAGCACTCCGGCCATACACGCCGGCAAGGTTGGCGACGGGATCCCACGAGAAATCCAGGTGCATAGCTGGGTCGGTCATCCCGTCCGTGGGATCAAGCAGCAGCGCTGCACCGTGCTCATCCAACGGGAAGCGAGCGCCCTTGTGCCTGGCGTCATTACAGACATCGCATGATAGGAGGAGATTATTCCAATCAAAGGTAAGGTGCAGATATTGCGCGTTCCCTTTGGGGCGGAAATGCTCAATAGCGCCGTATGTTACCACCGTGATCTTGCTCTCGCAATAGGCGCACTTGCCGTGAAACATGCGCACAAGCGCATTCTTGACCGCCGGATGATGATACCTGTCCCTCGCAGTGCTAACACTACGTGGCGTTGCGGCCGGGTTGGCCAACACAGTCTGCAGCGCAGCCAGCCAGCGTGCACTATTCTGTGCCAATACCCTTGGCGGAGAGGTCCGGCGAACCGCGATCACGGCAGGGCCTTCTCCAGGTAGCGATCAATACGGTCTTCCAGGCTATCCGGCTCGTGAGGCAACTCGCCTGGCTGGGCCTGCTGCATGAATAACTCAAGTTGCTCCCGTTCGTGTTGTGCGGAAGCGCCAAGACTATGCCCATTCTTTCTGAGCTCGTGGTACCGATCGATCTTCTTCTGAGTGGCTGGCGAGTGCGTAGACGCCAACCCGAAGGCAGGGCTCCTAAGAATGCGATCGGCGTCGAGGGCGGCCAGGTCCTCAATCGGGGTAATCTGGACTGCATCGTCAACTAAATCGAGGCGCAAGGTGTGGGCGCTATTACCCCCACCCGCTGCGATCAATGGGCTGTGCGTGGCAACAAAGAACTGTAGCTTGGGAAAGACGTCTTGCAGCCAGCCCGCGATTTGGCGCTGCCACGACGGATGTAGATGAATATCCAGTTCGTCAATGAGTACCACCCCGGATGCCTGTGTCGGGTCATTGAGATCAGGAAACGCCTGCATCAGGCGCCAGATGAGGTCGCCGGCAAGGGCCACGACACTGCGATAGCCATCCGACAAATTGACGGTCGCCACCGTCTGGCCGTTCACGCTGAACTGGATTAGGCCATCAGACGAGACCCCGGCAACATGGGTGTCGCCCGGCAGCAACCGAGCGATTGCCGCCTCCCCGATTTTGCGCATCTGCCGAGCCTTGCTATCATTCGCGTCTTTGGCAAGGCGATAGTCCAAGTAGACCATCCATCGCTCAAAGGAGCTCAAGGCCCGGTCTTCGTCAAACTGCGTGACGAAATTGCTCGCGCGCGTTGGCGGATCGAGGCTGGGGATCAGTACCTGACTCACCCGGGTGAGCCGTCGAAAGGCACCGTATCCCACGGCAAACCACCCCGTGCTATGGGAGGCAAAGGCATTGGTACGCAGCCAGCTCAACGGCTTCGAGGGAATCTCGAGCAGTGCGGGTTCGGTGTAGGTTTCCTTGCCAACCTGAAGATTGGCGCTACCCGTGACAGCGTATGAGTAAGAGAACACGTGGCGCACTTTCTCGTCGCCAAAGACGCCCCCATCACCATCTTCCTGATGAATAACAGCCTCGAGCTTTCCTGGCATGGACGGATCGCGCACCCAGCCGGTTGGCCGTGGCAAGAGTTCCTTGGCAGCTTCTGGGCCAGCCAACAGCAGTGCCAGAGCCTGGAGCAGCGTGCTCTTGCCCACGCCATTCTCTCCCAGGAGCGTGATCCAACGGTAGGGTATCGCTTTCGCACCCTTCCCGCCGGTAAGCGTGAGCGTCTTATCCTGGAAACACTTGATATTCGAGACGGTGAGCTTCTCGACCCACACGATGTTCGCCTCCGCCCTTACTGTACCACACGATAGTACTCTTCCCGATCTGGCGGGGCATTCAGAACACGAATATCCTGACACAGTGGAATCCACTTGCCCCAATAGCACGAAGGCTGCTTCGAACCCCAAGAGGGGAGGCATTCAGGGTTGGGCTACGCTGGCCTCTGACTGCCAGCGATCCAGGCGACCTGGCTAGAGCAGCACATGGGCTTAGGTGGGCAGGCCCGTTGCCACGCTTGAACATGCGATAGTCCAGACAACGCTTAAGAAACCCGCGACCATCACCTGTACAAAGCCTTTGCCTTCCACCATAGTAGTGACCCCTTCTTCGCATTGACGTGGTTCAAGCAGCCAATAGTCGGCTGCCCACAGCATCACGAGCCAAAGGACCACTGCAATGAGCAGCATGGCAGGATTCGAACCCACCTTGGGCACTGCCAACCTAAGCCCATTCACATATTGTACCGGCTGACCTTGCTAAAATGGTCGATGATCTTGTTAAGACAGCACCGTGAAAGGCGAATCCTTGGCTGTACGTGCGGGTGTCACAGCCCTTGCCCGCATGCAGTTGGCTAACGCCATGTGTGCCTGAGCGTGGATTCCGCCCTACAGTTCCGTGCGTAGCTCATGAACCGCGATCTAGCAGGCATTGATCCCTGGATGGCGATCGTGTAGGACAGCGGCATACCCGGATTGCAGCGCATCGCAGCCGGCCTAACTGGCGGACCTGCACGGCCCGATGCCGCCTTCACGTCCGCGCGGATTCAGGGTCAGGCCGACGGTCAAATGAAAACTGAGATCAGGTGCTCAACTGGAGTACGCATCGACGCGCAATGGTCGACTTACTTCACCAGCGCATCCTCCCAGCGGCTCAAGTGGGCTGAAGCGACACGGGAATGCGTAGTCATCGAGCAGCGAAAGTCATGGATCGAGCATGCCGATCTAGTTGCCCAGAAACCTAGGAAGCGTCTTCTAAGGATCGATCCAGTCATGTCCCGGCTTGAATATCAAATCCGGGCGCAGTTCGAGGCCCCAATCTTTACGCTTCCACAGTAGTTTCGATCCAGCCAAGGCTGTTCCAAGGGCAGCAATCTTTTCTCGCCTCTGAAGGACGTCGGTATGCTTTCCGTGGGCTAGCAGCAGGCGCCCGAGCGTCCAGCCAGAGAGGGCGTGCAGCAGGGTGATTCTCGTTGCTTTCAGGGGATCATATGAGTTGAACGGATCGAGGGTGGCGAAGTATCCATCAGTCATTGTGGCCAGCACAGAGTATTGCCAGCCCTGCAGCTGCTGCGTGTAATGTGCGTATGGTTGAACAGCTTTCGACAGGTTGCCGAAGTATTCGGCCCATGTCTCGTCCCAGAGCCCAGCGCCATACGCAGGCCACACAGCCTTCTCAAGTGCAGCACGAAGTTCGCCGTGCCCTTTCCTACCTTGCTCCCATGCGACAAGCAGTGGCTTGCGGAACGCCGGGTCTTGCAGCCCAATATCAACGAGGGTTAGTGACTCAACGCAGTGGCGAACCAGACATATAGCAACGGAATGCCGCCCCTTGAGGTTTGCTTCCATGCTGATCTCAAGACAGTGCGCGAAATGAAGGAGCGCAGCGTGGGTCCAGCTAAACGTGTCCCGATCATCAATGTGAGCATCGTGCAGGGTGGATAAGCCCATGCCGATCAGCGGCCACAGGAGTTCATCGGAAAGTAGTAGCCACTGAGGCTTGTGCTGCATTCATCTATCCCCCTTGGGCTAATTGAACGAGGCGTGTAGATGCCATGGTTCCCCCAGGATTCTCGCCAAACGTAGTACCGGCTCTTTACAATAACTCAACACACTCCTAGCCCCCGCGAAGCGTACGCGCGTTGCCTTCCATTGTGTTAGCCAGGCCTCGATCCGCCCCGCTAGGGTTGTGGTCGCCATTGATGATCTCCTTCACCACTCTGCGCATGAGCCGTGCCCGTTCCCAACTGCTAGACCGAGCATGCTGGCGACAACGACAGTGTAGCTCGGGCCTGTACGCTGAGACAGACCACTGTGGTGTTTCAGGCGCGTGCGTAGCTAGCGGGTTCATAGGCTAACGGCGATGCATGTGCCGTGCGGGTATGGGGCGGGGCGATAACTGGCATCAGGCCGACGGACGCCACGATATCATGCTTGCATGGTAATCATGATAATCCGGCTATGATGTGGTCAGTCGACTCGACAGAGCAGTATGACCTCTGGTTCGAGGGTTTTGGGGAGGCGAACGATGCCGCGCAAGTTCAACGAAATCGCCGCGGAGATCGAAGCGGATCCTGAACGCCGCGCGCGCGTCGATGCCTATGAGCGAGAGATGCGCGAGCAGATCGTGGTGCTGCGCAAGCTGCGAGATCACCAGAGGGTGACGCAGAACGAACTCGCGGAGGCGCTTGGCGTGGCACAATCGAACATTTCCCGCATCGAGCACGAGGACGATCCACAGGTGTCGACCGTGCGGCGATTCGTCGAGTCGCAACGCGCGTCGCGCGCCCTATGCAGCTAGATTGGCTCGCCGCCGCTCAACCTGAGAATTGTATTCAGGAATTCCTTCAGTTCCGGGCACTGGGCCGCGGCTATCGCAAGGTCCTTGTTGCGGAGTATGCGATTGGCGTCTCTGGGTTTGGAGTAGCTATCCCGGCACGTGCCGCTCTCGAACATCTCCTTGATGTGATAGGACGGCGGCCAGCTGTGGTTTACGGCTTCTGGGAGACCTTGTGGTGCCCTTCGGTTGTGGCCGGCTATCTTCTGGATCTCGCTCCAGTATGGCAGGAGCCACGCCTCGAAATCGTATTGAGCGACGTGAGGGTGGAACGCGGGATTGGGACCCACCCATTGGCGCATCTTGGCCTTCGCATCCACGGCGTCTACAAAGTCATTCGTGCCGGTGTATACGTCGGTCAACGCAATGACAGCGTCCGAAGGCTGGCGGCCACTGAGCAGTGTTTCAACAGCGCGCCGGAGTTTCTCGCCCATCGGAATTCTACCGTGGTAGGGAAACATATCGAGGCGAGGCATATGACCCGGAAGTCTGAGCTCGAGAAACTCGATCAGGTGCGGCTTGAACGCTTGTTCTGTCCTGCCTTCCACGAAGATTGTGATCTTCACGAGCGTGCCCCAAGGCGACCGCTGCTCCAGAGTTCATCGAGAGAGTACTCCTTCAGCCATTCATCGAGATCAAGCTGGTCTGCCCAGGTAAGAGTAGTCATTCCCTCCTCAGTAGAATCCGCCAGCACTACTTCCGTGGGGTGCAAGAAGCGAATGAGTCTGTCGGAGTGGGTAGCTACGACCAGCTGGGTTCGTTTTGAAGCTTCGCGCAGCAGGTCCGCCAGCAGGCTCAACAGCTCTGGATGCAGACTGACCTCCGGCTCGTCCAGCAGGGTCAGAGCAGTCAGGCCTGGACTCTGCAACAATGTGGCAAGCCACAGGAAGCGGAGAGTCCCTTCTGAGAGCTGGTGCATGTAGAACGGCTGTGAGAATCCGGTCTCGCGCCAGGTCAGGGCAAGCGTGCCCGCCGCAACCGGCGGGAAGTCGAGCCTATCGAAGCGCGGGAATGCGGCGCGAAGAGCGTCCTCAATTGCTTCAAAACGAGATCGTTCGACTTCTCGCAGATAGAACAGACAGGACACCAGGTCCTCACCGTTCCGGCCCGGCAGGGTCGCAGGGCGCATGGGTTGCGGCAGCCGCACTGGCGATCGAGGGTCTACGTTCAGCACATGGTAGAACGTCGAAGAGGACAGTCGATTCCGGAATTCCTCGGGCTCCCGAAACATCTTGGGCACCTGCGCCAGAGAGGTTTCGAGCGGCCTGTGCTCCCAATTCGGCCGCACGAGTCCCTTCTTATCAGGCTCGAAATACCTGATGTCTTGACCGTACGAGTCAATATGTAAGAACGGTGGGGGCTTTAGCAGCCGCTGTTGGCTCAGCTTCTCCTCGCTGATAACATAGGCGACACCCTGGGGCATCAGGACCAACGAGTATTCCAGCGATTCCTGCGCTGGCACCGTCATTGAGATGCCAAGACGCAGTTCTTCGGCGCTATTGCAGGTTAGTATGCTTGTCAGTCCTGATAGATCCGATATTGCGTCGCTGAGTTTCCCTTGGGCGGACTTGGCCAACAGGGACAGCACATCCAGCACTGAAGTCTTGCCTGTGCCGTTGGCCCCTATCATGACTGACAGCGGGTGCAGAGGCAGGCACACATCGTGCAGGCGCCTGAAGCCATGAATGGATAGGTCTTTGAATCGGGATGCGGATGCCTCTGACGACATGCCCTTTCACCTCCTATCTGGGGTGATGCTACCACATCCCGAGTGCCTGCCTGACTCTGGATTTATCGCGGCGGCGCGAGCATTCCCGTAGCGAGCGGGACACCCCCCCTCAAGTTGGCCCGATTCTGGCCGATACTGTAGGTGCCGGGGCTTTCCCGTGCATCGGTGTGACGCGCAGTCATGGCCGGGCCAGATGGAGTGGGGCTATGGGCTCGTGAGCGGCATGCGCCCAGAGGGTAGGTGGACGGTGTGACGGCGATAGCTCCCCGGTTCTGCGGCTACTGCGGGCGCCGGATCGACAAGGTCGACATGCGGTTCTGTCCCGGCTGCGGCTTGGAAGCGACTTCGGGCAGACGGAGCCGGGTGCCGATGGCGGCAGCGGTGGAGCGCCAGCAGCCGGCACGCGCGCCCATGGGATGCCCGGTGTGCGGCTTCAAGGACAGCGTGGTGAAGGCGTCGGAGATGGCGCTGGGGGGCTCGGCGGCTGCCGGCCGCCCGCGCGGCTCCGGCTCACGTGGGGACGCCAAAGGCACCGGGAGCCCGAGCGCGCAGCTCCAGGTGGGATTCAGCACAAAGCTGCAGCTGCCGATGCACCCGACGGAGCGCCGGTTCACCGGGTGGGCGGTACTCGGGAGCCTCGGTGGAGTCGCGTTTCTTGCCGGCGGCAGCACCATGGCTGCCGACGCGCGGGGGCTTCTCAGTGGGTTCGCCGGATCACCGGCGTCCGCAACGGTGCAGGCCCTGTCACTGGTGGGCGTCTTCCTGGCTGTGCTCGGGATCGGCATTCTCTTTTCCACCGTGCTCAGCGGCCGGCACTGGACCGCGAGGTGGCGTGCCCAGTACGTGGCGCAACTGCCCGCGTGGGAAGCCGAGCGCGAGCGCTGGAAGCGGATGTACTACTGCAGCCGTTGCGACAAGGTATTCTTCGGAGCGTAGTATGCTAGAGCGATTGTGAAAGAAGGAGCGGACCATGCCAAGTATCAGGGAAGCAGCAGCGGATTTCCTGGGCAAGAAGCGCATCGCGGTGACCGGGGTCTCCAGGAACGCGGCGAGCCACGGCAGCAATGCGGTGTACAAGCGGCTGCGTGCACGCGGCTACACGGTGTTTGCGGTGAATCCGAACGCGGACCAGGTGGAAGGCGACACTTGCTACCACGAGCTGAGCGCGATCCCGGGCGGCGTGGAGGCGGTGGTGATCGGTACGCGCCCGGACCACGCGGAAGCGACCATGCGCGAGTGCGCCGCGCTGGGCATCAAGCAGGTGTGGATGCATCGCTCGTTCGGAGGCGGCAGCGTCTCCGCGGCAGCCACCGCGTATGGGCGTGGCCAGGGCATCACGGTGATCGACGGAGGTTGCCCGCTGATGTTCGAGGGCGCAGCCGATGGCTTTCACAAGGTGCTGGGCTTCGTGTGCACGCTGACGGGCAAGGCTCCCAGGCAGGTGTGAGGCGGCCGGTGGCCGGCGGCTGGCCAGGGACGGGGAGGATGCCCCGCGCTCCCAGGCACAGGCACGGCGCTTCAGAAAACTGGTCAGCCCTGCGCGGCTGGCGCGCTCAATACAGCAGCGCCGGGTCTTGCTTCTCGCGCCAAAGCTCCTCGAGCGTGGCGAGGTCTTCCAGGATTTGCGCCTGGGTCGTCTCTGGCGTGACGTCCAGGATTTCGAGCACCTCGAGGGAGAAGGCCTCGATGCCAAACTCGCGGGTGTCCTTGGCCAGTCGCCGGTCCAGCACGGTGGCCGTTTTGGTCGATTGCGCGAATTCCAATTTGTGGCGCAGACTCGGCAGGTTTGGCGTCGAGCCCACGAGGACCTTGTGGTTGCGGCTGTTGAGGATGCGGTAGACCCCGGCTTCGGGGCGGGCCTGCTTGTACTGGGCTCGCAGTTCTTTGCGGCGGCTCTGGTCGTCCATGCCAGGTGCGGTCCCTTCGTTCTATCTGAGGTCAAGGTCGTGGCTGAAGTGGGTGGCGTTAGGCGACTTGAACAGACACCGACCCGAGCACGACGGCGCTGGAAAGCGGTGGCTCCAACCCCCGAGCACGCAACTCCTCGAGATACGCTGCGATTGCTTCTCGTGCATTGGCCAAAGCAGCCTCAACGGTTGGGCCTTCAGTGGCCATCCCCGGCAAATCCGGGGCTTCCGCAATGTATGCGCCAGGCGCATCTGGATCGGCGTAAATCACAACGGGATAGCTAAACGTAGACATGCGTCGCACCCCCCCGAAGCCATTATATGCGACCAAGAACCCGCGGCACCCGTAGTGGCCGGTTCCTACGGTTACAAGGACGCACCTGCGAGCAGCGTCAGGATCTGGGCTGCAGCGCTGCGCGGCGGCGGGCGCGCTGCCGCGCCGCCAGGCGCTGGCTCTGCGCGAGGGCGCGACCGCACCAGTAGAGTCCGCCAAGGCCCAGGGGCAGACCCCAGAGCAACGCGCCTACCTTCTGGTCGGCGATGGCGGTGTAGATCAGGCCGGTGCCGATGATCCCCAGCGCCGTCCCGAGCAGCACGCCAACTGTCGCCACGATTGCCCGCGCGCGGCTCATTCCGGGCCTCTGGCAGCTGTTGCCATGTTCAGGTAGTGCCGTGGTGGAACCCACCGGTTCAACGGTGGCGCGGGCAGGTAAACGGGGACGGGCGAGACGCCCGCGCTTCCAGTGGCGTACCTACTGACGCAGGTCCCGCTGTGCGGTTGGTATAGCATCGTCCGCATGCGGCTCATGCTGCGCCTCCGGAAGTGGGGCCGGCGGCTTTCGCGTTGCTTGGTGGCGGCGCCAGGGCGCGCTCGCGATAGTAGTCGCGCCAGATCAGCCGGTAGACGCGCAGCAGGCGTGGCAGTTGGTTGAGGCCGGGAATCCAGGGGAGCAGCAGCAAGATCAGGGTCAGCACGCCCATGGTGGTCAACACCAGGATGTCGGCATTGGGCGAGGTGTTGTAGCCCTGCACCTGGTACCAGAACGTGTAGAGCCAGAGCCAGGCTTGGCCAGGGTAGTTGCCCGTCTCGTTCATCATGCCCCATTGGCTGCCGACGAGGTGCGCTTGCTGCGCGAGGGCAGGCAGCGCCGAGGCTTGCAGGAAGAGCAGGCTGCGCGTGTTGTCGGTGGAGTAGATGCGGCCGCTGTGGTCGATGGCCGGCTCCAGCAAGCCTGCTCGTCCCAAGTTGAGCAGTGCCGTGAGCATGGGCGCCACGGGGCCGTAAGCGCCGCGCGGCAGCTGCACGCCCTGGCCGCGGACGGTCGCCTGGTTCAGGGCGTTGCCGAATGCGGTCTCCCACGCCGCTTGCTGCGCGGGGGTGGCGTGCGTGAAGGTCGCCAGCGCCGCGCCGACACGCGGGTCGCCCTGCGCCACGGCCTGGAGGGGAGTGAGCACGTCGTCCTGGGTGGTGTTGATGGGAATGCGCACGCCGGCCCAGGTCTGGGGCGAGATCGGCCCGATGCTCTGCACGGAGCCGTTGCCGTTGTTGTAGGGTGGGCCGTAGGTAGCGATGCTATCAGTGCCGTTCAGCTCGCCGAGGGCGGTCTGCAAGAAGGTGATGGGATCGGTGGCGGCCACGTGCTGTATGGTGAGCGGCGGCTCATCGGGCGAGGAGAGCCAGACGGCAAGCCCGCAGGCCAGGACGAGCGCCGCGACCAGGGCGATGAGCCCTTCCTTGACCAGGTCGTAGGGCACCAAGCGTACTCCCTGGTAGTAGGCGCGCTGCTTGGGACTCATGCGCTTTCCCCCTGCCGTTCGTCGTCAGGGTAGGGCAGCACTACGCCGTGCATGCGCACGAGCAGCAGATGCCAGCCTACGAGCAGGCTCACGAGGACAGGCAGCACCACGATGTGGAAGCCATACATCTGGCCGAAGTTGAGCACATTGAAGAAGGCGCCCACGCCAATGGAGTTCATGGCGTCCTTGCCCTGCACGGCGATCCACTGCGCGTCGAAATTCTGCTGGGAGATGTAGCCGGTGAACGCGGTGCCGATGCCCACCAGGAAGCAGAGTAGCCCCACCACCCAGGTAGCGCCGCGGCCGTCGCGCCAGGCGCCCTGAAAGAAGGCAGTCCAGAGGTGCAGCACCATGAAGAAGAAGAACGCCTGTACCGACCAGAAGTGGACGCTGTTGATGTAGTGGCCCAGGGAAGACTGGTGCCACCAGGTAGGTCCGGCCATGGCGAGCCAGATGCCCGAGGCGATGAGCACTACTAGGCTACCGATGGTTGCCACGCCGAAGAGGTACACGTAGCTATGGACATAGCTCGGCATCTCATCGGGCAGCAGATCCTCCAGCGGCACGTCGCGCTGCAGGCGGCGGCGCAGGTCGGCGGTGAGATTCACGGCGTGTTCCCTTTCGACCGGCGATGCGGGTAGGGCAGGAGCAGTGCCAGGGCAAAGACGACGAGCATCAGCACGATCACGACCAGATTTGGCACGGAGATCTGCACGAACCACCATTGGATGTAGTACGGCACTTGCATCTTGCTCGCACTCCCGTTTGGTCTATTGGTAGGCCTCCGGCTGCGGCCGGTTGCATGCTTATGGGCGTCAATTGCGGGCTGATCGGGCCTGAAGCCGCGGCATCACGGAAGTGCTGGGGCGACGTCGGTCGCGGGGACCTACTGTTTCGTCGTGACAGGCAACTGTGAGCGCAGTCATGCCCTATAGCCACAGCATACTACGGCCTCTGGTAGTGGAATAGTAGGGATCTGCCGATTTGCCAACCGGAGCAACGCTAACCTTGCTATCCTAGAGGGCAATGAGCAACTCATGTGACATTGACATCCTCATGCTGGCCGATCGCGCCGAGGTGCTGGGCGGAAAGCTGTACATGATGGGCGGCGGGTGGGACGCGATGAGCGCCTCTACTGCCGAGCAGCCGTCGCACTTCACCGTGGTGCTGGCGGTGCTCGTGCCCTGGAACGCCACCAACATGGAGCACAACTGCGCGGTACGGCTGGAGGATGCCGATGGCGTTGCCGTGCTCAACTTCTCGTTCGCGGTCAAGACGGGCCGTCCGCCCAATCTTCCCGAAGGCGCCACGCAGCGTGTGATGGTATGCCTGCCGATTGCTGCCGCTTTCCCTGTGCAGGGGCAGTATGCCGTCGTCGTGCTCATGGGTCCGCACGAAAAGCGGGTGTCGTTCCATGTGCGAGGGCCCGCGCCACAGCCCCGGCCATCGCAGTCCACCTTGGTGTAGGTTGCGGCGGTATCCGGCTGCGGCCGGATGTGGTAGGTAGAGTACTAGTTGAGGGTCTTGTTGCTGGCACTGGCGGGAGGAGGAACGGGGCCATGACGTTTGTCGACGAGGTCAGGCGGCGCGCCGGCCAGGCGCGGTTCGAAACCGAACGGGTCTTGCGCATCAACCGCATTCGCGCGCACATCAGCGTGCTGCAGGAACAGCTGGACGGCGACCTCTCGCAACTGGGGCATGTGACGTACGAGCTGGCGGGCAAGGGCGAGATCGAGCATCCTCAGCTGCGCCAGATCTGCGAGCAGCTGGACGGCGTACGCGCGCAGGTAGCGACGGCGGAGGCCGAGATCAAGTCGATTCAGGCAGAAACGTATGAGTACGTTGGTTCCACGGTACGCTGCCCTGCTTGCGGCGCGGACAACGACGATGAGGCGCGCTTCTGCCATCGCTGCGGCTCGCCTCTCGCGGCCCCACAGCCGGTCTATGCTCCGCAGCCGACCGTGTCGGGTGGCGCCGCCTGTGGGAATTGCGGTGCCGCGAATCCGCCGGGGATGCGTTTCTGCCAACAGTGCGGCACGCCCTTGCCGAGCGGCGCGCCCGCTCCTGCGCCGGTCGCAGCGGTGCAAGCGCCGCCTGGCCAGCCCGCGGCGCAGCCCGAACCAGTCCCCGCGGCTGCGTCCCTGCCAGCCGCAATTGCTGCGGATGTGCCGACAGCAGAGGCTCGGGCCGGCGCGGCGCCCGTGACTTCGGGCAGTCCACTGCCCGACATCGTGGCTGCTCCCGCTGTGGCAACGCCTCCGCCGGATAGTGCGACGACGGGCACTGCCGTTCCGGCTGAGGGTGAAGCAACCGCCGACGCGGCGCCGGCAGCCACGACCTTCTGTCCGGCCTGCGGCATGGAGCTTGATGCTACCGCGCTGTTTTGCTCGCGGTGCGGACGGCAGTTGTCGGCGGCGTAAGCGGAACTTGACGCTGGGATGATGACGGGCCTCCCGCTGGACCGCGGGTGCTGGCAGGGGCTCGCCCGCCCAGACTCGTCGCCAACTCGCTGCCCAGCACTGGGTTGCCTTGCGCCTGCTGGGGGTCAGCCTACGGGGAATTGAACGGCTCTGGTGACCGTTGTACGGTCGTTGTGCATTAGCACCGGCCAGAAGACGGCCTGACGCACCGGGCGTGGTGGCAAGAGCCTCGGCAGAGCTTTGGTCCCTACGAGGGTGGGCACGGCCAAGAAGGAGTCGTGCCCACCCTCGGGGAGCAGATCAGCCGGCCATTTCGACGAGTGCCGGCGCTTCGACGGCGGTCTCAGCTTCAGCTGGCTTGATGGCAGCTTGTGCGGCAAGGTTGCGGCGAAGCGTGAAGCCCAGGAGCACGCCGGCAAGGGCCACGAGCGCGGTGACCATGAGCGCGTCGCTGAAGGCGCTGGCGAAGAGTTGGGCGATGGGTGCCGGCAGGGAGAACGATGCCGGCTGCGGGCCCGGATGCGCCTTTGCTGCCTGTGCTTGCAGTGCGGTCAACTGCGCCGTGGCGGCGTGGTAGCTGGGCCTGGAGGCCACGATCGTCGAGAGTCCGGCAATCGCCAAAGAGTTCACCACCATTTGCAGTGAGGTTGTGAGGGAAGTGACGCGACTGACCAGCCGGCGCGGCGCGGCGTTGAGCAGGTGGGTGTTGAGCGGCATCATCATCAGCGCCATGCCGGCGCCGCGGAGCATCAAGGGGATGACCAGGTCGGTGCCGCGCGTGGTGGCGCTCAGCTGTGTCAGGAAATAGGTGCCGAGGGTGACCAGGCCAAGCCCGCTCACCACTACCGGCCGCGCTCCGAGCCGGTCGAACAGGCGGCCGCCGATAGGCATGAAGACGGCAGCGGTCAGCGCCTGTGCCATCAGCACCAGGCCGGTGTCGAAGGGCCCATAGTTGCGCACCTGCTGCAGGAAGAGCGGCACCAGGAAGATACCGCCGAACAGGCCGATCTGGCCGACCCACTGCACGACCACGGCGAGCGAGAAGTCGAGGGAGCGGAAGACGCGCAGCTCGAGCAGGGGCTTGGTGGCCCGCAGCTCGGCCACGATGAATGACGCCAGTGCCAGGGCCCCGCCGATAAGCCCTACCAGGGTGTTGGCGGAGGTCCAGCTGGTGGCGCCTTCGCTCACGCCGTAGGAGAGCATGCTGAAGGAGAGCGGGCCGAGGAAGATGCCCGGAAGATCCAGCTCACCGGCCGCCTGGGGCTGCACGAACGGCAGCCGGCGCGAGCCGAGCCAGACGGCGATCACGCCGATAGGCAGGTTGATGGAGAAGATCCAGCGCCAGTCCGCGTACTGTACCAGCCAGCCCGAGATCGTCGGACCGAGCGCGGGAGCCAAGAGAATGGGGATACCCATGGTGCCCATGACCACGCCGCGCTTCTCGGGCGGGCTCAAGCGGTAGGTGTAGGCCATGGCGATGGGCATGACGAAACCGCCGCCGAGCCCTTGCAGGACGCGGAAGGCGATCAGCATCTCGTTGCTCTGGGCCACAGCGCAGAGGGCGGAGCCGACGGTGAAGAGCACAACGGCCGTGAGAAAGATGCGCTTGGCGCCGAAGCGATCGGAGAGCCAGCCGGCCAGTGGAATGACGGCTGCCTGTGCCAGCATGTAGCCGGTGAGCACCCACTGCACCGAGGGCAGCGTGGTGTGGAATGTCCTCACCAGGGTGGGCAGCGCCACGTTCACGGCCGTCATATCGAGCAGCACCATGAACATGCCGACGATGAGCGCCACGAGCGGCGCCAGTATAGAGCGCATGCTAAAGGGAACGCCGGGCGCCATGCCCTGGGTCTGATTCACCATGGGACTGTCTCCATCCTAGATTGTCTCAATCGTGCGAGGCCTAAGGCTGCGCGGGGCACCCACGCGGTGGGTCGGGCGCCGCCGCCGGCCTCTGGCGTTGGCCTTGTGGCCGGCACCCAGTGCTCACGCCTCAGAAGCTCGTCCGAGGCCATACTTCACAAACCGAAATATTCACTGATTGGAATATACGCCTGTTGAAGGAACAGTGCAAGGGAGTGTGACGTGGGTTACACGCGCGTGCGGGTAGCGCCCGCGGGACTCTTTGGGTTCGGGGTTGCCCTGCCGGCCGCCACAGCCACGGCCGCGGCGCCTGCCTTGGCGGGTGCTCGCCCATTCCAAGCATGCCGCAGCCGCGCGTAGCGTGCGCCCCAATCGCGTGCCGCGCCGGCTGATCCATCTGCCCGCTGGGCACCGCAAAAAGGTGCACAGCAGCACCTACATGTGTGCCGCCGGCCTGCGTGCGGTAGGATGCGCGGCCGGATACTCCTGCACCAGCACACACTGGGCGGTGCGCATCGCGGCACCCACAGGGCTTGTGCCCTGAGTAGCCAGCATGGTTGTGGGGCGACCACAGGAGCGGCATTCTGTGTATTAACCTTTCTGCACCACCCAGAGTCATATATACGCACCGGCACAAGGCCAAAGACGGTGGAGAAGTGGTCAGCTGGTGCAAAAAGGTATTCTTGGTGTAGTTCCTCAGTGGGTGGGGCTCACCTGCCGCGCCTGGGCGATGGAGTCTGTCGCCTGCGCGATCCGGGGACGGGCGGGACGCCCGCGCTCCCGGGGGCGACGTTGGTCCCGTCGTCATCGTACGCTAAACGCTCAGCGTTGACTGCTCGCTCTGCTCGCTGGCTTGCGCCCATGGCGCCCATGGCGCGGTGTCGTCGAGTCCGCTGACGGCCCAGCAGGCCACGCGGTGCTCGGTGCCCTGGAGAGACGGATGGTGCTGGGAGCACTCGGGCCGCGCGATGGGGCAGCGCGTATGGAAGCGGCAGCCGCTTGGTGGCGCCGCGGGGCTCGGCACGTCACCTTGCAGCACGATACGCTGCCGCTCTCGCTCCAGGGCCGGATCGGGCACCGGTATGGCGGAGAGCAGGGCACGCGTGTAGGGGTGCAGGGGCCGGACGAAGAGATCGTCGCCGGATCCGATTTCCACTATCTCGCCCAGGTACATCACGGCGATGCGGTCGCTGATGTGGCGCACGACGCTCAAGTTGTGGGCGATGAACAGGTAGGTGAGGTTGAATTCGTGCTGCAGCTGCTCCAGGAGGTTGAGTATCTGCGCCTGAATGGAGACGTCGAGCGCACTGACCGGCTCATCGCAGATCACGAAGTCGGGCCGCAGGGCCAGGGCTCGGGCGATGCCGATGCGCTGGCGCTGGCCGCCGCTAAACTGGTGCGGGTAGCGATTCATGTGGTAGTCGCTCAGCCCCACCGTCTTGAGCAGCTCGCGCACCGTGCGCGTGCGGGCAGCGCGATCCGTGACGTGGTAGTTCTTCAAGGGCTCGGCCACGATCTCGGCGATGGTCATGCGCGCGTTGAGCGAGCTGTAGGGATCCTGAAAGATCATTTGCATGCGTCGCCGCATTGGCCGCAGCCGTTGGCGGGAGAGGCGGGTGAGATCCCGCCCTTCCAGTATGACGCTGCCGCTGGTCGGCTTGATCAGCTGGAGCACCGCCCGGCTCAACGTTGACTTCCCGCAGCCGGATTCTCCCACTAAGCCGAGCGTCTCTCCGCGGCGAATCTCCAGCGTCACGCCGTCGACCGCCCGCACGGCACCCGACTGGCGACCCATGAAGCCGCCGTGGATAGGGAAATGGACCTTGAGGTCCTCGATCTGCACCAGCACGTCGTCTTGCGTGGATGCCGAGCTAGCACGAGTTTCGGCAACAGTCATCTACCTGCCTCCAGCTTCCCCGACGAAGGCGGCCGAGACGGCCGCGCCCCCGGAGGTGCCTGGGGGGTTGGTGGCCCAGCAGGCGGCGAGGTGCGTGGCGCTAGCAGACACCACCTCCAGCGAGGGCATGTCGTTGATGCAGCGTTCGAGCACGTATTGGCAACGGGGTGCGAAGGGACAGCCGCGGGGCGGCGCCAGCATGTTTGGCGGATTGCCGGGGATGGGGGTCAGCGGCTCGCCGCGCGTGCGATCGAGGCGCGGGATGGAGTTGAGCAAGCCCTCGGTGTAGGGCTGCTTGGCCTCCTTGAATACTTCCAGGGCGGTGCCGGTCTCCAGCACTTTGCCCCCATACATCACCACGATGCGATCACACAGCCGGGCTACCACCCCGAGATCGTGGGTGATGAGCAGCACCGAGGTGTCGAAATCCTGGAGCAGGCCGCGCAACAGGTCGAGGATCTGGGCCTGGATAGTTACGTCAAGTGCTGTGGTCGGCTCGTCGGCCACGATCAGCTTGGGGTTGCAGGCCAGCGCCATGGCGATGACCACGCGCTGCCGCATGCCGCCGGAGAAGTTGTGCGGATACTCTTTCAGGCGCTTGCGTGGCTCCGAGATGCCGACCCGATCCAGCAGTTCCGTAGCGCGCTCGGTTGCCTGCTTGCCGCCGAGTTTCTGGTGGCGCTTGAGCGTTTCTTTGAGCTGGTAGCCGATGCTGAGGACCGGATTGAGCGACGTCATGGGGTCCTGGAAGATCATGCCCATCACGCTACCGCGCATTCGCTGCAGCTCGCGCGAGCTGAGCGAGAGCATGTCGCGCCCATCGAAGGTGATGCGGCCGCCGACGATACGCCCGGGCGGCTCTGGGATCAGGCGCATGATCGAGAGGGCCGTGACCGTTTTGCCCGAGCCCGACTCGCCCACGATGCCGAGTGTCTCGCCGCGTCGTAGCTCGAAGCTCACCCCATCCACGGCCTTCACGATGCCCGCGCGCGTGTAGAAATAGGTGCGCAGATCCTGCACGCTCAGCAGCACGCCGTCGTTGCGCGCTGCTGCGTCCGGCGAATTCGCGACAGTATCTGACACCATCACGTCACTCACTCACGCGCGGGTCCACGGCGTCGCGCAGGCCGTCGCCGAGGAAGGCAAACCCGACCACCAGCACGGCCAGTACGGCCGCGGGAATGATGGATTCCATCCAGTTGACATTGATGTGCAGCGCTCCGATGGTAATCAGGGAGCCGAGATCGGGATTCGGGGGCTGCACGCCCAGGCCTAGCAGCGAGAGGGTCGTCTCGTTGTAGATGAAGTTGCCGATGCCGAAGGTTGCCTGCACCAGCACCAGACCCCAGGTATTGGGCAGAATGTGCCGGATGATGATCTTGAACGACGAGGTGCCGATGCAGTGGGCGGCCTCGATGAATTGCTGCTCTTTCATGGAGAGCGTGAGCGCGCGCACGAAGCGCATCAGCGGCGGCCAGCCCACGAAGCCAAACACAATGGTGATGAGCACGATGCGGCCGGTGCCACCAAAGAGGTTATCCCAACTAGGGCCTAGCACGGCCACCGTGAGGAACGCCAGCAGGAACGTGGGCAAGGCGAAGACCAGATCGGTGAACCGCGAGAGCAGCGCATCGACCCAGCCGCCGAAATACCCTGCCACCACGCCGATGGCCACGCCGATGATCGTGGCGATCACCTGGCCGATGATGCCCACCGCCAGCGCCGGGCGCAGGCCATAGATGATGCAGCTGAGCATGTCACGCCCGGAGGAATCGGTCCCCAGCAGGTGCAGGTGCGAGGGGAAGGCATCCTGGTTGAAGGGATCGAGCGCCGTGGGGTCGATGAGCGGCAGGAAATTAGCCAGCAGGGCGAGCAGAATCAGGACCACCAGGACCACCAGGCTGACCACGGCCAAGCGGTTATCCATGAAGCGCCAGGTGGCCTGGCGTGTCAAGGAAATAGGTTTGAGCTCCTCTACCTCGACCTTGAGTGTGGCACCCGAACCGCCCGGCGCTGCTGCAGGCGCGAGGCTGGGAGCACTGGGGACTCGGGCGAGGATTGTCTCATCCGTACGCGGCATCTACAGCCTCACTCGGGGATCGACGATGGTGTAGAAGATGTCCGTGAGGGCGTTGGCGATGACCACTGCCGTGGCCAGGATAAGCGTGGTTCCCAGCGTGACCGAGTAGTCGTTCGACAGCGTGGATTGCACGGTCAAGTACGCGATGCCGGGGATACTGAACTGATCCTCAATGATGAACGCGCCCACCACGAGGAATGCCACGGTGGGGCCTAGCACCGAGGCAAACGGCACCAGCGTGTTCTTGAGCGCGTGAATGTAGATGACGGTGCGTTCGGGCATGCCCTTGGCACGTGCCGTGCGAATGTAGTCCTTGGACAGCTCCTCCAGCATGAAGCTGCGCATGGAACGGGCGTAGAAACCGGCGAGACCGGCGGCGAAGACGAAGGCAGGCGCCAGCCAATACTGCGGATCGCCGATGCCATCCCAGCCGGTGACCGGGAGATGGAGGAACGTGCCCTGCAGGGCGATGCCGAATACCAGCCATACGATAGGGATGATCACGAAGGGCGGCAGGGAATAGAACGTCATCATGATGCCCATGTTCACGTTGTCGCTCATGATCTTGTTGTGACGCACGGCGGCCAGGACTCCGAGGGGGATGCCAAACACCAGGGCGATGAGGGTGGCGAGTCCGCCTAGCTCCAGGGTCACCGGTAGGCCCTGCCCGATGATGTCGGTGACGGGCACGTTGAGCTGCTCCACGGAGGTGCCCAAGTTGCCGTGGAGCGCGTTCCAGACGTAGGTGCGGAACTGAATCAACAGCGGCTGGTCGAAGCCCATCTGGTGGTAGATGCGGTGGTAGGTGGCGACATCGCCCGCGTGCTGGCCGAGCACCTGTGTGACGGGATCGCCGGGCGCGAGCCGCACCAGGAAGAAGGTGATGGCGGCCACGCCGAACAGGATGAAGACCGTGGCGATGAGCCGCTTGATGATGAAGTTCAACAATCGCATGAGGCTTATGGTATCAGGCTTGCGGTGCGGTGTCTCCTGAAACACGGGTGATACAGCTATGGAAAGGGAAAGATTGCGCAAGGCCTCGGGCGGTGGCCGGTTGCTGGGAGCGGGCGGTTCGGCTGCTCTCGTTGCGTATGGCCCAAAGGCGGGGCACGATGCTCACGCGCTCGGGCCTGGGGGTTCGCTGCCAGACGACGTTGGGCAGGATGTCCGCGCCCCCAGGCTGGGCTGGGCCGCGAGTCACACCATGACCCGCGGCCCAGCTGTGAGCGAGGAGCCGCTTACTGCGAAACGGTCACATTCGCCCAGTCGTTGGCAACTGGCTCCGGCTCGGTATCGAAGCTCGGATTCAGTTCCATGCCATGGATTTTGGAGCTGATCAGAGACTGTGCACCGAACTGGTAGATCATGGCCACGGCGCCGTCGCGCAGGATGTCGAGCTGCGCCTGCTGGACCAGCTTGAGGCGCGCAGCGGTGTCGCTGGTGACGTTGGCCTCGTCGAAGAGCTTGTCCACCGTAGGATTCGAGTAGCGACCCCAATTCTCGCCCGCGCCGGTGCGGATGAGGTAGTCGGAGAAGTCCTGCGGATCCGGATAGTCGTCGAACCAGTCGGCCCAGATGAACTGGGTTTTGCCGCTGTTGCCATCGGCGCTCCAGGTCGAGCGTGGCACCGGGTGCAGGGTGATATTGATGCCGATGGCTCCCAGAGTAGCCTGCACTTCGGCCATCTCGCGGGCGACGTCGGGATTCTCGCTGCGGAACTCGAGGCTGATGGGCGGGATCGTTCCCAGGGCCTTTTTCGCCGCCGCCAGGTGTTGCTTGGCGATGGTGGGGTTGTAGTAGGGCACGCCGGGCACGCTCTCGATGTTCGCCTGGTAGCCCAGGATGCCCTGCGGATACCAGGTGTACTGGATGAAGTTCGAGCCATGATCGACGCCCTGGACGATGGCGTTGCGATCGATGCCGTAGGCCACGGCCAGGCGGAAATCGGTGTTGGTGAACGGCGCGATGTTGAAATTCATCGCCAGCCAGACATCGCCGAGCTGCGGCTCGCTGTGGAACTGAGCCGAATTCTTGTAGGTCGCCAGGTCTGCCGAGGTCAGCCAGGCGATGGGGTACTGGCCGCTGCGGTACGCCGCCAGCATCGTCTCGTAGGTGCCGGTGTAGACGACGTCAATTTCCTGAAGGGTAATCTTGCTGTATTCCCAGTAATTTGGGTTGGGAACAAGCGTGATCTTGCTGCGGTAGTTCCACGTGTGGTCCTTGAGCATCCAGGCGCCGGAGCTGGTGATCAGCGACGGGTTGGTGGTGAGCGCCGCGCCCACGGGGATGCCCGACTTGAGCACGAAGAACGTGGGGTAGGTGAGGTCGTACAGGAAGTACACGGCAGGGTGCGCCAGGGTGACCTGCAGGGTGCTGGCGTCGAGGGCCTTCACGCCCCAGGTCTTGGCCTTACCGGCGGCATAGGCATCGGCGTTCAGGATAGGACTCATGTAGTACTCGACGGGCGAGTTGGCCTTGGGATCGACGACGCGGGTCCAGCTGGACACGAAGTCCTGCGCGGTAATGGGCGTGCCGTCGGAGAACTTGGAGTCCGAGCGGATCTTGAACGTGTAGACCAGGCCGTTCTTGCTGACCGTGGGCAGGCTCGTGGCCAAATCGGGCACCACGTCGAACACGTGGGTCTTATCGTTGTAGGACTGTTTTACCAGACCGGAGTAGAGCTTTTGCGCGACGTCGTTATCGACGAGCAACGAAATCTGCGAAGGATCCAGGGTGCCGGCCCACAAGGTGGAGCTGGCAATTGGATCGATCAGGACGCCGCCGTTCGCCTTGGACACCTGCGTGGGATGCTGTGCATGGACGGGCCCGACGGTGCCGGCAACCAGTGCGACAAGGGTCACGGCCGTTGCAATAGTCCGCGTCCGGGAATGGAACAATCTCATGAATGTATGACCTCCCAGGTAACGTTACTGCATGTCTCACCCGACACCCACTGCCGAGTGTATCGAGGTACGTACGCTGGCTTCTGGCGGCATCTGGTGGCCGCCGCGCCTGGCATGGCGCTTCCCGAATATATATAAAGAGCGGTGCCGCGTTCGAAAACGGACAGGACACCGAGCTTTACGGCGTTGCAACTCCTTTCCGTGGTGAACGGCACCACAGCCCGATCCAGTATCTCACCCCACGCCCGGCGGCTGCCGCGCGCACTTGGTCGTGGCGTCCACCGCGTTGCCGGCCGATGGCATCCCCCCTGCGCCTGCAACGAACACACTGCACCCCCCATTATCGCGCATCTGCGCCCAATCAGGGAGGCTAATCCTCTGCAAGCCTGGCAGTTCGGTGCCACGACCCTCCGTCAAGCGAAGAACGCCACCAGCAACGGCGCCAGCACGTCGTCGGCGACCCCATGGCCCTGCCCTTCGAGCACACGAGACTGGGCGTTTGGGATCGCCGCTGCGATCGCGCGCGCCGCATCGCCTGCCCAGGCAGGGCTCGCCCCGCCCGCGAGTGCAAGCGTGGGGGCCGCGATCGTGGCCAGCCGGTCCAGCGGTACGGCGCCACCGTTGCACAACCTCACCTCGTGCGACAACGTGGGGGCGAACGACTCCATGCGTGCCCAGTGCGGCCCCGACTTCATCTGTTCGATCGCAGGGGCAGGTGTGCCCATCAGCCGCAGGAAGGCCTCGACCGCCTCGGTCCTCTTGCCTGTCGCCACCAGCGCTTCCAGCCGCTCCGCGAACTCGACGGTAGGGCCTTCGCGGTAGGGAGGCTCATGGACTGCGAGCCGGCGGATCGAGGCGCCGCCGGCCGCGGCTTCGAGGACGAGTGCGCCGCCCGAGGAGTGACCAAACGCGAAAGCCGAGCCTCCAGCGGCTGCGATCACCGCGGCGAGGTCCTCCACTTCACGCGCGATTGAGTACGGTCCGGCTTCTCCGCTGTCGCCCCGGCCGCGCCGGTCGTACTCGTAGACGGTGAATGCCGCACCCAAGCGGGCGGCAAGTGCCTTGGTTGAGGAGCGGTCACTGAATGCCCCTACCACCAGGACCAAGGCCGGTCCTGCCCCCGAGCGGTCATACGCGATCGTGGTGCCATCTGCCGACTGCACAGTGTCCATGAGATCTCCCCCATCATCTGCTCGTGTGGTCTACGCGCCGAAGCCGGCAAGCACATCGTCGAGCGGCGTCACCGACGCGATCAAGAGCGCCGGCATCAGAGCGCACCTCATCGCCGCGCAGCTTAGGGCTGCCAGAGAGAGTATCTGTAGAGCTCGAAGAACGCATCCGTATCGAGCTTCGGAATCGTACCCCGCACAAGCCTCTCGAGCGAACCGTGGCCCAGCTCCAGCCAACCGTCGACGCTGCTGCGGTAACACCAGCGCTCAACCGCAAAGCGGCGGCTAGCCCTATCGGTCAGAATGAAGCGCAGGATCGCCGCGTACCGGCCGCTGCTCTGCAGAAACGAAGCCACGTCGGCGACGAACGCGGTATCGACCGGAAGGCCCGACATCTCGGCAACCTCGTCGGCCACCTGGAACGCATCCTGACCCACGAGCTCGAAGACCGTGATGAGCTTATCCTTCACCACCACCCGATACTTGTGGGCCAGCGGCAAGGTACGAAGAGCCTCCTCGACTGTCGCGTGTTCCTCCGCGGTGATGATCTGCGGCCGGTCCTTCACCAGCGAGACCACGCCGTTGACGCCCTCGCTAATGGAGTAGCCGGCCGGGATTTCGGCGATCGGGTGATCGTGCAGGCGTGGTGCGAAGAAATAGCGCACCTTGCCGGTCTTGGTCTCACCTCGGTGGAGGTAGTAGGTCACGCCCTTCCGGTTCGTGTGACTCACCGGCATCGTGCCGGTGCGGACGAGAGACAAGCGGGCCATAGACGCCTCCTGCTAACCACTACGGTGGGTGGATGAGGGCGAAGCGACAGTAATGCTTGCCAACCACAAGTATGCCAGGCTGGATTGTTGCGCGGTGCGTTCATGCCGCTCGTTGGTCGGACGGTCATTGGCAACTATAATCGCTCACGGAGCGATGTGGCGGAGAACGCAAGGGATAGGCGCGCGGGGGCGCACCTGGTGCGCTACGCGCCCCCGCGCTCCCGGGCGGATGGGCGCGTGGTCAATCGTCGAGGAACGTGAGGGTGGTGGTGAGGCCGTCGTAGCCGGCGACGGTGTTGGGGAAGATGTCCTGGGCGTGGTGCAGGTGCGCGCTGGGGTCGGCGAGCGCCGGACCGTAGTGCGTGAGCCAGAGGCGGCGTGCCATGCCGTCGCGGGCGAGCGTGGCTGCCTCGGCGAACGTGAGGTGCTGGGCATCCCAGCGTTTGGGCATCTCCGCCTCGGTCGGGTACATTGCGTCGGCAATCAGGAGGTCGGTGCCGCGGCCATCTGCCCGGATGAACGACGTGACGGCTGGGCCGGGCCGCAGGTCGGTGGCCAGGACGAGGCGGAGCCCGCGCCTGGACGGGCCGACGACTGCGCCGGGCTCGACCGTGCGCCCGTTCACCTGCACCGCAGTGCCGTTCTGCAGGGTACGCCATGCGCTGCGCGGCACGCCGAGCGCGGCCGCGCGGTCGGGATTGAAGCGCGGGGCACGGTCCAGGCCGAGGGCGTAGGCCAGGCAGGGGGCATCGTGCTGCACGGGGCAGCAGGCGAGGTGCAGGCCGGGCATCGAGGGCGCTTCGAAGTCTTCGTCGCCGGAGAGCAGCACGAGATCGACGGGAAACGGCAGTCGCGGCGCCACGACCAAAAGGCTGCTGACGACGTCGATCAGCGGCTCGGGGCCACAGATGAGCAGGCGCTCGTCTTGAGCCTTGCCGGTGAAGGCCAGGGTGAGCAGGAGTCCGGGCAGGCCCAGCACGTGGTCGCCGTGCAGGTGCGTGAGGAGGATTGCATCCAGGTTTCGCAGTCCCCAAGCGCGCTCGCGCAGGGCTACCTGCGTGCCCTCCCCGCAGTCGAGGAGCAGCAACCTGCCCTGGTAGCGCACCAGCACGGATGACAGGCGCCTGCCCGGCAGCGGTTGGGTGCCGCCGCAGCCAAGGAGGCAGACGTCTAGCACATCACACCTCTGCGAGGCAGTGCGGTTGGCTTTGGCCGTGCCGCGTTCATAGGGTGCATGGTAGCGCGCTTGCGGCTGGTGGCGAGACCGTTGTCTACGATGACCTACCGATCTACCCGTGGACCGCCGTCTTGGTGAGTTTCAGTACCCTACCACGGGTCGTCGTGTCTGCCGGTCGCTGGCAACCAGCAGCGGTCTAGCCACCGGCTATGCTTTCAGTACCCTACCACGGGTCGTCGTGTCTGCCGGCTACCATCCCGGCGATGTGCCGGGACCGCACAAATCCTTTCAGTACCCTACCACGGGTCGTCGTGTCTGCCGGTGAAAACCCGCGTGACTGGCAAGGACGGCAGAAGCGCTTTCAGTACCCTACCACGGGTCGTCGTGTCTGCCGGCCAGTTACAAAAACGCCACCTGGACGCCGGCAACGTTCTTTCAGTACCCTACCACGGGTCGTCGTGTCTGCCGGCGCCTATCGCCCGCAGTTCAGCGGCTTCCCGCTCAACTTTCAGTACCCTACCACGGGTCGTCGTGTCTGCCGGTGACCAAGAGTTGTCGGCGTGAACGCGCTGTCTGAGCCTTTCAGTACCCTACCACGGGTCGTCGTGTCTGCCGGTAGTTGAACGTCGGCGCGACCAGCCCGGCGCCGCCCACCTTTCAGTACCCTACCACGGGTCGTCGTGTCTGCCGGAGACTCCGCGACACGTGGCCGCTACCACATCCGCCACTTTCAGTACCCTACCACGGGTCGTCGTGTCTGCCGGCCCCGTGGCCGGCACGCAGTACGCCACGCTCACCAGCTTTCAGTACCCTACCACGGGTCGTCGTGTCTGCCGGCTTCTTCCTGGCGGCGGCGGTTGCCGCCCTGGAGACCAACTTTCAGTACCCTACCACGGGTCGTCGTGTCTGCCGGCCGCTGCGGGCTGTGCGCGGGGGGGGAGCTACTTCGCTTTCAGTACCCTACCACGGGTCGTCGTGTCTGCCGGGCAGGCAAAGCTCTTCGACGCAGAGGCAAAGATGATAACTTTCAGTACCCTACCACGGGTCGTCGTGTCTGCCGGCTCGAGGGCGCCAGCAATCCCAGATCGTGCGCCATGCTCCTTTCAGTACCCTACCACGGGTCGTCGTGTCTGCCGGTCCGTTGGTAGTCACGATTCCAGGACCAGCTTGCGACTTTCAGTACCCTACCACGGGTCGTCGTGTCTGCCGGGCGTGCCGGCACACGGGTAATGCAGAGGGCCATCCTGTCTTTCAGTACCCTACCACGGGTCGTCGTGTCTGCCGGAGTTCACCATGGTGATCTGTTGAGCACGGGTATGCGCTTTCAGTACCCTACCACGGGTCGTCGTGTCTGCCGGTGGACGCCAAGCCCGATCCCCCCGCCGCCGTGGTGGACTTTCAGTACCCTACCACGGGTCGTCGTGTCTGCCGGGTTTGTCCTCCCAGGAGGATGGGAGGCGTACAGAGTACTTTCAGTACCCTACCACGGGTCGTCGTGTCTGCCGGTGCCATCGTGGTAACGAGATCGGTAAGCAGGAGGGGGTTCTTTCAGTACCCTACCACGGGTCGTCGTGTCTGCCGGCCACAAGAAGAAGAAGCAGCTGCAGCGTTCTTCCTACCTTTCAGTACCCTACCACGGGTCGTCGTGTCTGCCGGTCGGATCGACAATGCGTTGCAGGACGGGGAGATACTGCTTTCAGTACCCTACCACGGGTCGTCGTGTCTGCCGGGTAGCTCCGGTAGGTCCGGTAGGTCCGCCACTGCCCGTCTTTCAGTACCCTACCACGGGTCGTCGTGTCTGCCGGGCGGATCAGCCGTACCACGTAGAGGCATGGGTCGAAACTTTCAGTACCCTACCACGGGTCGTCGTGTCTGCCGGTCGACCAACGAACAACCTATCGAGAACCAGATTGAGCTTTCAGTACCCTACCACGGGTCGTCGTGTCTGCCGGTCTGGTTGTTGGCGCCGGGCACGCCGGGCATGAGCCGCCTTTCAGTACCCTACCACGGGTCGTCGTGTCTGCCGGTCCATGCGCCGATGCCGTCGCTGCTCATCCTCGGCGACTTTCAGTACCCTACCACGGGTCGTCGTGTCTGCCGGGCCAGCTGCACGAGGTAGCCGTAGGGCACCTTGTCCGCTTTCAGTACCCTACCACGGGTCGTCGTGTCTGCCGGACTACAAGGCGCACACGAGAAGCACGACCGATAGCTCCTTTCAGTACCCTACCACGGGTCGTCGTGTCTGCCGGCAACTGCGGAGATGGCAGAACTGACGCTCAGCAAGACTTTCAGTACCCTACCACGGGTCGTCGTGTCTGCCGGATCTAGTGCCTCTAATTCGCCCCAGTCCTCCAGATTTTCTTTCAGTACCCTACCACGGGTCGTCGTGTCTGCCGGTGTTTATCCTTTCTGCCGGCGTACGATGCCCACCGGCCTTTCAGTACCCTACCACGGGTCGTCGTGTCTGCCGGGCAGCTACAACCTGCTTATCTGCTCGCAGAGCCTCACGCTTTCAGTACCCTACCACGGGTCGTCGTGTCTGCCGGGGAGAAGCGGCGGACACACGAGGCCGTGGATTTCGCTTTCAGTACCCTACCACGGGTCGTCGTGTCTGCCGGCCAGGTCCCCCGTCGCCGGCTTCACTCGCGGCTCGCTTTCAGTACCCTACCACGGGTCGTCGTGTCTGCCGGCCTGATGGTGTTCGGGCAGAAATACATCAGCTGGTACCTTTCAGTACCCTACCACGG
>Ga0187876_1000317_pt1 | contig 51732 bp, 38 predicted proteins | sample June2016WEW_17_4_FD_133000 | JGI IMG/M metagenome (GOLD analysis project Ga0187876, IMG submission 133000) | Peatland microbial communities from SPRUCE experiment site at the Marcell Experimental Forest, Minnesota, USA - June2016WEW_17_40 | ecosystem: Environmental > Terrestrial > Soil >... | reverse complement strand
TCTGGAAGCGGGGCTGTGGGCCTGGATCATCGTCAACGTCTCCCATGCGGACTTCAACGCGCAGAGTGAGGACGGGCTGGTGGCGTCGATGCGTGCCTCCTTCACCGGGTTCGACACGGCGGCGCCACTCATCCAGGCCATGCTGCACTCCGGCCAAGGGCTCGAGATCCGGCGGCGTCAGCAGCCGGCACGACGGGCGATGTTCGAAGCCTGTGTGACGGCAGCGGTGCCAAGAGCGCCGGTGGAGCTACGCACCCGCGCGGCGGCGGCGCTGCAGGTGCTGTACTCGGCGCCAGCGTGGGAGCTGCTGCGCTCGTTCTGGGGCATGGACGCGGTGCAGGCCGCCGACGTCATTGACCTGGCTATTCGGGCACTGCTGGCGGGGCTGCGCGCAAGCACGGACCATGAGCAGCCGGAACGCGCACCGCCGGGGCAGCAGGCCGGCCGCACCGAGGAGTCTGGGCACAGCTGAGATGCGCAGGGATAAGCGAGGAACGCAGTGGAGGAAGCCATGAGCGAGGCAACAGCGACCATGCGTGAGGGTGCCGCGAGGGGCACGCCGCGACACGCCACCAGGACGGCCGTTGGCGAAGTGGAAGCGTATTGGTTCTTCGGTGGCTTGGCGGTGGTCCGCAGCCCGGAAGGTGCGCGGCCCATCGTGATTCAGACGACGCTGCCACCGGGCGGGGTTGCGCCCCTCCACGTGCACACCGAACTCGACGACAACATCTATGTGCTCTCTGGCCGGCTGGCGGTTCGGAGTGGCGACAGAGCGTTCGTGCTCCGCGCCGGCGACTACGTGTCGGAACCGGCTGGCGTACCGCAGACGCTGGCAGTACTCGACGACGCGCCGGCGGTCATTCTGCAGATCCACGCTAGCGAGGACTTCCTGAACTTCATCCGCGAGGCCGGCACGCCGGCTACGGATCGCACCGGGCCACCCGAGGGGCAACTCGACTACGAGGCGCTGTACCGAAGCGCTGCGGCGACTGGGCAGCCGGTGATTGGGCCCCCGATGGGCACGGATGAGGTGGCCGCGATTGTCGCTGCGGCGGAGCACTAGACGAGTCCGCCATGGGCGCAAGTATGCGATTTCGTGGCGCTGATGCAACCAGTCGACGGTAGTTCGGCCATTTCAGTAGGGCCCGCTTATCGCGGGACGAGCGACCGTTCGCCATTTGCATCGCTCTCTGGGCGCGCGCCTGCTGCCCTATGACCCTGCTTGCGTGCCGCTCTACCACGATGGTCGCCGCTAGCCGCAGGGTGCTGCCGGTCTGCACTGCAGCTCGCGGTAGGCGTGCATGCAGGCACTGGCGCCTGCCAAGTCGGCGCCGCCGAGCCGCTCTGCGCGCATAAGTGCCGCTGGTGAGATGAGCCACCCGGCTAGTTCAGGCTTGTGACGCCGGTCAACCCCTCGGATACCGTCCACAGTCGTCTTGCCACCTCGGCGTCGCGAACGCGCGCACTCGGAAGCACCTTCTTGGGCAGACCGCGTGATTCCTGGAAGCCGCCAGGCCCGACGAAGTCGCTGCCAGCGGTGTCGGCGCCCACCGCCGCGTAGACTTCGGGCAGGGCGCCAAGGGCCGCCGACTGGGCGGTGGGCAAGAGAAGGCGCATCTACAGCCGAAAGAGTGCCGTGCTTCAGGGTGAAGTGCCTGAGGAATGAGCAGGGATGTGCGTTTCGGCCGGCACACCCTCAGGCCACGATACCAGACAGCTGCGACTCACATCGGGTGAGCCCAGCACTGTAGATTGCGCGAAACCGATCCACCAATCCAATAGCGTTCGCCAGGTCTTCGTTGATCCAGCCTATCAGGTCACAGATAGCCTGATGACCTTGGAGGAGATCTGGTTGGTAGAGCACAGGACATATTGGTTCATGATGAAACGCCCGGTTCCGAAGCTCACGCACCAAGCCCAACCGAGCGAACAAAGCGGCTCGCGTCCGCAGGGTGAGCGGTATTGACGGAAACGCAGGGCCAAGCAGCCTCGGCCATAGCCGGGGATCCTGACTACCCTTTGTCTCATAGTAGCGGTTAAGCAGGTTCGTCCAGAACCCGAACGGCAGCGCTGCTACCACTCGGCCAGGTGTTAGCGCTTTCCGCTCACGGGAGAGTTCCCTCTTCGCCTTTGCTAATTGGTCTTGCTGAGTCTGATGAAGAACGGTCGGCGCGAAGTCGTACCAGTCGTCTTGGCCGTAGGCCGTGGCGATCGCCGCGTGCAGACTGTTCCGTACCGCCACCTCCACGGCATGTAGCGCTGGGTAGAGCGCCTCGCATAGCTGCACGTTCCAGAGGTACCGTGCGAGTGCAATCTTCTCTGATTCAGAGGATTGCTGATACCTCCTCAACCGCTCTTCAGAAAGGCACAGCGTAAGCGACGTGAACAAGTCCTGTTGCGTCTTTGCCATGACACGAGTATGATGCCTAGGTAGTCCTCAGGTCATCCTCTCCCGGCCTCCTGGCCGGTGACGGTCCTGAGGCAGAGATTTCTAACCCCTTTCCGCCGAACTTCTGATACGGCGCGGAAAGGGGTTAGTGCTATTTCTGCGGTTCCGACTTGGCTGCGTATCTGGTGACTGCAGCGAGCTAGCGTTCTGGCCGAAAGTGCTGGTAGTTTGCAATCCCGTTCCGTCATAGGCCGTTTCCGATGCCGGTTTCCGGGCTTCACTTAGCGCTACTCGGGCGGATTGGCTCTCCGGCCAGCACACCTGAGAGAACTCATCGGACCACAGTATATCTACACATCGAGGCCGCTGACGTCGGATGGCTTCCGCGCTGACCTGCAGGGCGTGCAGCAGAGCCAATTGAAGAGCACGCCATCGCCGAACGCGCGGCGGCCCACGTCAACGCCCCTACGTCGATCACGCGGACGATCAGGATTTGAGATAACGTCCCAAGTATTGCAGATGAGGACGCTTCACTGCCGCGACACCGAGGGCCAAGCGCCTCATGGCTTGCTTGCTCCTGACGCGTATCCATACACCCCCTCGCATAGCCTTGCAGTACTGGACATGGCAATTCTCGCGCCCAGCCCTGTCTCTGGTGGCCATCTTAGCGAAGCGACAATGAAACCCGCACGTCACGCCTTGGCGATGGAGCCGCGAGCGGGCACGTCCAAGGGCACGCGAGACGCGTGCGCTCCCGGAGGCGTGCGGCACGGTGCGGATCCCGCCGTAGCTTCGGTATAGTGGCCATGGTGGCCAGGCAGTCAATGAGCGCTACTCACGGTCTAGTCGCCAGGACCGTGCCCCCAGCGCCTACGGCCAGGCAGGTGCCGCCCGTAGTGCAGGTAACGCCCTGCAGGCCGTTGTCTGTGCCCGAGTCCGGGTTGATCCAGCCGACGCCGCCGTCGGTGCTGGTCACGATGGTGCCGCCAGCACCCACGGCCACGCAGGCGCTGCTGTTATAGCAGGCAATGCCGGCAAGGTAGGTACCTGACGCGCTGTCCGGACGGGAGGGGGCGCTGAACGTGCGCGTGGTCCAGGTGGCGCCGCCATCCGCGCTGGCCAGGATAGTGGTGCCGCCCGCCGCGATGCAGACCCTGCTGGTAGGGCAGGCGATGCCGGCCAGGTCGTCCCAGTTGTTGGAGGTGTTGCTGCTCCAGCTGGCACCGCCGTCTCCACTGATCAGGATGGTGCCCCATGTGCCCTGCGATGTGCGACCACCTCCCACGGCGAGGCAGGCGCTGCTCGTGGGGCACGTAATGCCCAACAGCGCAGAGCCGGTGCCAGTGAATTGGCTATGCCAGCTAGCGCCCCCATCCGTGCTGGCGACGATGGTGCTGACGTACTTGCTCGAGTCCCAGTAGCCGCCCACGGCCAGGCAGGTGCTGCTGCTCAGGCAGGCGATACCATTCAGGGGGCCGACGGGAGCGGAAGCGCGGCTACTCCAGGTCGTGCCGCCATCCGTGCTTGCCAGGATAGTGCTGACCGACTTTCCGCTACCTATGTCAAAGCTACCACCCACGGCCAGACAGCCGCTGCCGGTAGAGCACGTGACGCCCAGTAGCGGTTGATCGGTTCCGGAAGCGCGGCGGCGCCACGTGCTGCCACCGTCTGTGCTGGTAAGAATAATGCCGCCAGGGTACCTTCCGCCCACCGCGATGCAGTCGCCGCTCGTGGGGCACGTAATGTCGTTCAGGGTGTCGTTCGGCGAATTGCCGATGCCGGCTGCACTACTGTGCCAGCCGACGCCAAAGTTTGCCGGGGCAGTTGGCCCTGCCGCGCCGGCGACCTTCGTGGGCGGTGTAAGCTTGCCGGTGCTGGCCACTATCGTGCCGCCATAGCCCACCGCCAGGCAGCTGGTGCTGGCCGGGCAGGCGATGCCGTGCAGATCGTTGTCCGTGCCGGACGAGAAGCTGCTCCAGGTGGCGCCACCATCGCCGCTCGCCACAATCGTCCCCTTCGCGCCGGCGGCAAGGCAAAAGCTGTTGGTGGCGCAGGTGATGCTCAGGAGGTCGTTGGCCGTGCCGGAGGCACGGAGGCGCCAGCTGGCGCCTCCGTCCGCGCTCGTGGCGATGGTACCGCTGCTGCCCACGGCCAGGCAGGTGCTCTTGCTAGGGCAGGTAATGCCGGCCAAGGCACTGACCGTGCCAGGGACGCGGCTGTGCCAAGTGGCGCCGCCATCGGCGCTGCTCAGTATGACGCCGCCTGTTGTGCTGTCGCCTACGGCCACACAGAACTCGCTGGTGGCGCAGGCGATGCCGGCCAGGAAGCCGGTTGTGCCAGAGTGGCGACTGTGCCAGGTGGCGCCGCCGTCGGCAGTCGCCAGGATTGTGCTGCTCCCTTGGAACTCGTCGCCCCCACCTACCGCTAGACAGGCGTTGCGGGTAGCGCAGGCGATGCCGGCCAGATCTATGTTGCTGCTGGAGCCGGCAGGAGCGAGCGGGGAAACGTCGCGCCAGCTCGTGCCGCCGTCGGTGCTGGCCACGACGCTGCTGCCAGCAGCGGCCAGGCACACGCTGCTCGAGGGGCAGGTGATGCTCGCAAGGAGGGGGCCGGCCATATTGGCGCCCAAGCTGCGCGCAGTCCAGGTGGCGCCGCCATCCGTGCTCGCCAGCAGGGAAGAGCCGCCAACGGCCAGGCAGATCTTGCTAGTCGGGCAGACGATGCCACTCAGTACTCCGCCGGTGCCGGCGTTACCGCCGATGTCGGACAAGCGGCTGTGCCAGGTAGCACCGGCATTGGCGCTGGTCAGGATAGCACCGGCGGAACCCACGGCGAGGCACGTGCCGTGGGCAGAACATGTCACGCCGAGCAGCGTCTGGTCGCCGCTAGACGCTTGGCGGCTCTTCCAGGTGGCGCCGCCATCCGAGCTGGCCACGATCATACCCATGTCGCCCACGGCCAGGCAGGCCTTGCTGGAGGGGCAGGTGATGCCCTGAAGCGAGAAGGTAGTCCCGGAGGAATAGCGGTTGTGCCAGCTTGCCCCGCCGTCCGTGCTGGCGACGATGGTGTATCCGCCGCCGCCCACGGCCAGGCACATGGTCGTAGTCGGGCACGCTACACCCTGCAGCATGCTGCTCGAGCCAGGATTGCGGATGCTCCAGGTAGCGCCGCCGTCGACGCTGGCGAGGACGGTATCCTCGTCGCTAGCAGTAATCCAACCAAAGCCAACGGCCAGGCAAAAGCTGCTCGTGGCGCAGGCGATGCTCTGCAGACCGAAGCTGCTGCCCGAGGCCGGGTTGCCGCGGATGGCCCAGGTAGTACCGCCGTCCGTGCTGGCTACGATGGTGCCGCCGGTGCCCACGGCCAAGCAACTGCTGCTGGAAGGGCAGGAGATGCTGTGCAGATCACTGCCAGTGCCGGAAGCGCGGCTCGTCCAGCTGGCGCCGCCGTCCGCGCTGGTCAGGATAGCGCCCTTCTGGCCCACGGCAACGCAGGCGCCGCCGGTGCAGGCCAGGCCATAGAGATTGCTGACGATGCCCGACGAGCGACTAATCCAGTGAGCGCCGCCATCCGAGGTGGTCAAGATGGTGCCAGAATCGCCCGTGGCCAGACAGGTCTCCGCGCTGGGGCAACTCACATCGTGCAGCATGTTGCCTTGAGGGAGAGGGTTGCGCCAGATCCAGGACGAGCCGGACTCGTCTGTAGGGACAGGTGCAGATGCTCGCTCAGGATGTCCGAGTGCGCTTTGGGTTTGCACAAGACCTGCCGGGACGAGAAGCATGGTGAGCACCAACACCGCGCACGCGACCGCGTGTGCCGCACGAACGAACCGCTGAGCGATCATCCAAACATCCCTCGACTTTCCTATAGTGATGCCACGGTGGAACCCGCATGCCGCGTCGAGGCGATGAAGCCTCTTGCTGGCAGGGCCAGGGGCGAGCACGATGCTCGCGGTCCCGGCAACGAGCGGCTGCTGGGGATCCCGTTGTGCCTCGCCCGCAGGGCTACGTACGTTGAATACTGCCGACTGCGAATCCTGGTGGCGGCGAGGCAGAGGCGCAAGGGCAAAAGATCAAGCATGCTGTGCGAGGTTCCTCCTTCACAGCCGTCGCAACGATCCTGGCGCGCTCCCCACGCCCGGGGGAGAGTCCGTAATGGTGCGCCGCCACCGGTATTATAGGAGGCACTCTTCATTTCGTCAAGTAATGAACGCGGCTGCCAGCCCGTCGAGACCAGCTCCCGCAGCCGCGAGGCCCATCGCCGGCGTGCAGGCGGGCGGACGACGCGCGGTGTGTGTCGAAACTCAGTCTCTATCTCGCAGCCTCAGGTGGCGTTTCCGGACCAGGCGTCATCGCCACAAGCTGCTCTGCGGTCAGGTAGCGCCCTCTAGCGACAATCGCGCGGGAGCGCGCCTCGCCCAGAGCGTCCTCGATGGTGCGAATTGCCTGCTGGAATGCCGCCCATTCGTACTCGGGCATGCGAATGCCCAAGGTTTCGCACCGTGCCACGACGGCTCCAGCCACGCATGCGGCGGGCTCGAACTGCCCGATGCCGGCTAGCGATTGTGCGAGGCCCGCCAGCTTGAGGGTGAGCTCGCGGTGATCGTCGTACTGGAGCAACAGCACCACGCTGTCGCGCGCGAGGGCAACGGCGCGTGCGTGCTGCCCCGTCCGTCGTGCGACGTCGGCGAGGCCGCCGAGCGCGTTGGCCGTATCGAGGACGCTGCCATACCGGCGTGCGTAGGCGAGGCTCTCTTCATAGAGGGTGACGGCGCGGGGGGCATCGTCCAGACGGATCGCTAGTTCACCCATATTGGAGAGAGCACGCGCAACGTAGACCATATCGCCCAGCGATCGGAACAGGTCCGCCGCTTCCTCGTAGTACTGCATGGCGCGGCCAGAGTGCCCGCGAGTGCTCGCCACGACGCCCAGGTTCATCAAGATAGGTGCCAGGCGCGAGGTCATACCGGCAGCCTTGCCGAGACGCAACGCCTCGGCAAACAGCCGCTCCGCGCTATCGAAATCTCCCTTGTGGGTGGCGATCATGCCGAGCACAATGTGGGCTCTGGCCACGCCCCATTGATCGTCGAGCTGTCGATACAGTAAACGAGCGGCATCCGCACGCTCGGTGGCCCGCTCGTAGCTGCCCAGGGCATGCGCCGTGGTGGCCGCGACATACAGCGCCTTCGCGCGTACCGCGGCCGCACTCGCCGTGCCATCGGCATCGGCTCGCAGCAGTGCCTCGAGCCACTCGCCGCCTTCCCGGTCGTACCCTCGTACGTTCCAGAACCGCCACAGCGCTGCGGAGAGGCGCAGGCCTTGTTCGGGGCAAGGCTGTTCCAGTGCCCAACGCAGCGCCGCGCGGCAATTGTCGTGCTCAGCCTCGAGGCGCTCCAACCAGACTTGTTGCTCTAGGCCTCCCACCAGCGCGGGCTCCGCGCGCTCCGCCAGCCGCACGCACCAGCCGAGATGCCGATCCTGTAGCAGGGTGAGCTCGCCTGCCTCCTGCAGTGCGAGCAGTGCGTACTGGCGCACCGGCTCGAGGAAGTGATAGCGAGCCTCGCCGCTCTGCTCCTTGACGCGCACCAGCGACTTGGCAACCAAGCTGCTCAGGAGGTCCAGCACGTTTGCACAGGCGACATGGGGTGGGTTCCGCGGCGAGGGTGGCAGGGACGTCCGCGGTTCAGGGTCCAGCTTAACCGCGCGCGCAACACCTTGCGCGGCGCCCCTGGCTCCCGCTGCCGCGTCGTCCGGGGCGACGGCTTCGGCGGCGTCCAGGGTCCAGCCCCCGGCGAAGACTGCCAGGCGCCGCAGCAGGGCGCGTTCCGGTTCGGCCAAGAGCGCGTAGCTCCAGTCCAGCGTGGCGCGCAGCGTCCGCTGCCGCGGCAGCGCGGTCCGCGGTCCCCCGGTCAAGAGCCGCAGGCAGTCGTGCAGTCGCTCCGCGAGCACCTCAGCGGAGAGTGAGGGCACGCGCGCGGCCGCCAGCTCGATGGCGAGCGGCATGCCGTCCAGCTGCCTGCAAATCCGGGCGATAGCAGCCGCGTTCGCGGGCGTGGCGCTGAAGCCAGGGCGATAGGCCCGCGCGCGCACCATGAACAGCGCTGCCGCCTCATAGCCCCACAGGTCCGCCGCCTGCACGCCGGCCGGCGGCATGGCGAGGGGAGAGAGCGGGTACAGGGTCTCGCCCGGCACGTTCAGCGGCTCCCTGCTGGTGGCCAGCACGCGCAGCCGCGGGCACGCTGCCAGCAAACCGGCCACGAGGTCGGCGCAGGGCACGAGGAGATGCTCGCAGTTGTCCAGGATCAGGAGCAGGTGCCGCGGGACCAAGAAATCGGCAAGCGTCGCCGCCAGCGCTACCCGCGGCACCTCGCGCACGCCCAGCACGGCCGCGACGGCCCGCGGCACCGGCGCTGGCTGCGCATCGGTGGCCACGAGCGCGGCCAGCTCTACCAGCCAGACGCCATCCGCGTAGCCGTCGACCAGGGCCTGGGCGGTCTGCAAGGCCAATCTGGTCTTGCCCGTACCGCCTGCTCCGGTCAGCGTCAGTAACCTGGCCTCACCCAACAGCGCGCGCACCTCCGCCTGCTCACGCGCGCGCCCGACAAAGCTGGTGAGCGCCGCCGGCAGATTCGTCGGCCGGTTCGGCGACCGCGATGCCGGCTGGGTGGCTGCCGTGATGGTGGCAGGCGCCAGCAGGCTCGCTCGCAGCGCCGCTAGGTCTGGCGACGGCGTCACGCCGAACTCGCGGCTCAGGGCCGCCGTCAGATGCTCGTAGGCCTGGAGCGCCTCGGTGCGCCGCCCGCCGGCCGACAGCAGTCCCATCAGGCGTGCCGCGGCCTCTTCATGACAGGGATTGCTCGCCAGAATGGTACGCAGGCACGATTCCGCCTCCTGCAGCTCGCCTTGCGCCCCGCTCAGATCGGCCAGGTGGAGGAGCAACGCGTCGAACTCGCCGCGGAGAAGCTCACGCCGGCGCAACGCCCAGTCCTCATACGGGTCGTCCGGCAGGTACTCGCCGGTGAAGAGCGCCACGGCGGCACGGCAGGCCTCGGTGTCGCGACCGGCCAGCGCAGCGCGGGCGGCCGCCTCGAAGGCTGCGGCGTCCAGCCAGCCGGGATCGAGCGGCGCGGCGAAACGCACCACATCGTCCTCCAGACGGATGGCGCTGCCGGCCTCACCCAGGAGGTGGCGCAGCGCAAAGAGCGTGCCATGGAGATTTCGTGCGGCGGCCCCGGGGAGTGCCTCCGGCCACAGGATGTCTTCCACCTGGTCGCGGGGCAGCGCGTAGGCGGGCGATCCCAGTAGCGCCTTGAAGAGATCGCCTGCTTTCCGGCGCTTCCACCGGGCGGCCGGCACGGCCTGGCCGGCGCACCACACGCAGAAGCTGCCCAGGGTACGTACGCGCAGGGCCATGGCGGGGGTAGGAGCAGGCGGCTCCATCTCAACTCCGGGTGGCGCGGTGCGGCCGAGATAGTGGCGCTCTTCACGTCCGGCCTCGCGCCACACAGCATGCCAGTCGGGGTCGTGACCGGGCCCGTCGCGACAGGTTGCGCAGCTCGGCTTGCCGCAACGGCGGTACTGCCGGCTGTGGGTGACGGAGACCCCGGACGGCGGCGTGGCTCCCATGAGAGGCGCGACTCCTGTCAGCAAAGCACGACTGTCAGGATACGTCTCCGTACCTGGACGTGGTGCCCGGCATCACCAAAGACGGCGCCAGTGTAACACAGTGTGACTCTTTCTCCTAGACGACGAATGTCCTACTCCGCCCAAGATTCGCGAAACAGCCGCGCTAGAGACACTGTCTAGCTGCCTCTGTTCGGTATCGAATAGCGCGGGAGAAGAGGGCAGTGGGCCGGCCGTGTCGAGTGCAGGCAGCCGGCTGATCGGTCACGGCGCCTGGAACCGCGCGATGCCTTCGATGGCTAGCAACGGCCCGGCCGCCCACGGGGTGCGTGCAGACGGGGGTGTCGCGTTCACGATAAGAGCATAGCATGACAGGAGATCGGAGATGAAAAGGCTGGTTGGGCGTGTCAGCCCGCGGTGGATGCGGGCTGACACGCCCTGCTGCTGAATTGCGTCACAAGGTCCGACGCTTCCGTTCCTAACCACCCGAACCGGGATGGTTACGAGGTAGACGCTCTGTTTTTCAAGGGGCGCCGTAACGCCTCCCCTGTCTCAACCGGTTACGCCGGGTGGGCGGTGCCGAGCACCGCGACGGCGGCGATGTACGCGCTCGAGGTCATGACGCCGCGCACGTAGAGGAACACATACTGGCCGGGTTGTACCTGGTTGAGTGTGCCCAGCGAGCCATCCATCCACAGCACGATGGGCTGCTGGCCCAGCGCGATCGTCTGGGTGCTGCCATTGACCTGCACCGTCAGGCTGGTCTGATTGACGGCCGAGACCGTGGCCATGATGCGGCCCACCGAGGCAAGGTCAACGGGGCTACCCGGCGTGGCCGTGGGGGCGGGCGTGGGCGAGGAGTTGCCCGGCTCGGTGCCGAGCACCGCGATGGCGGCAATGGACGGACTCGCGGTCATGACGCCGCGCACGTAGAGGAACACGTACTGGCCGGGCTGTACCTGGTCGAGGGTGCCCAGCGAGCCATCCATCCACAGCACGATGGGCTGCTGGCCCAGGGCTATCGTCTGGGTGCTGCCATTGGCCTGCACCGTCAGGCTGGTCTGATTGACCGCCGAGACGGTGGCCATGATGCGGCCCACCGAGGCAAGGTCAACGGTGCTACTCGGCGTGGCCGTGGGAGCGGGCGCTGAGCTGCCCGGCTCGGTCCCGAGCACCGCGATGGCGGCAATGGACGGACTCGAGGTCATGACGCCGCGCACGTAGAGGAACACGTCCTGGCCGGGCTGTACCTGGTCGAGCGTGCCCAGCGAGCCATCCATCCACAGCACGATGGGCTGCTGGCCCAGCGCGATCGTCTGGGTGCTGCCATTGACCTGCACCGTCAGGCTGGTCTGATTGACGGCCGAGACGGTGGCCATGATGCGGCCCACCGAGGAAAGGTCAACGGGGCTACCCGGCGTGGCCGTGGGAGCGGGCGTGGAGCTGCCCGGCTGGGCGGTGCTGGTGGGTGACACTGGCGTGCAGGTTGCGCCTTGAGGCGTACTGGTTGGCGTGTCCGTGTCTGCAGGAACAACCCCCGTCTCAATCGCGACGGCGATGTTATGGCGGATCTGCGCCATGAGCGTGGCGTTCGTGGTCCAGTACGTCTGGCAGTTGGGGAGCGGCACGCAGCCCGCGTAGGTGCAAGCTCCCAACTGGGTGTACGCTTGGGAGATCTGGCTCTTCGCGTAGGCTCCCATGCCATCCTGCTTGGCGAGGTTGAAGAGCGCCCAGTCCTGCAGGCCTTCGCGGATCATGAACAGGCGATAGGACGGGATCGGGCCGTCGATCGAGATGTTGCTGGGCGAGCCGGCCGGGGCGAGCACGCCATCGTGGTTCCCGGGGTAGACCAGCACGCCATCGCCCGTCTTTCCCCAGTCGACGTTCGGGCCCCACGGATTCGCGGCGTTCCACTCGTCGGTAGCCCAGTAGAGAAAGCCTGTCGCGCCTTCAGACCACGAGCCCCACGCGAGCATCTGCGGCTCCATGCCGAGCAGGGTATTGGTCGCGTACGCGGCGTAGGGTGGTGCGTCGCTATTCGACGTGTAGAGCCACAGTTGTTTCCCCTGCGCCCAACTCGAGCTCCACTGGGCGCGCCCATAGTACTGCGTCGGGTACGCCGAGGCCGGTTGATGCCCCCACATGTCGAACCAGGGCAGCTCGACCGTGTAGATGCCGATCACGCTATCCATCCCGGCTGCAGTTGCCGCGGTGCTGGCGGGGGTCGTGTCCATGATGTGGCTGCGCCAGTCGGGGTCGCCGTTGATCATCCATTGCGATTGCTCGATGATCGTGGGATAGTCGCTTACGGCCGGTTCATCCTCCGCATAGACAATGGCCCTGCTGAACCAGCCCTGGGCTTTGAGGTGCGCAGCCCACTGTGCGGCGAGAGCTGTGTACTGCGCCTGCGTGCAGGTCTGCAAGCCCCAGGCCGATCCTGGGCTGAACGGGACGGTGAGGTAGGTGCTCGGCACCCCATCGTTCCAATAGGTTCCGTCCATGTACGGTTCCATGGCTGCGTCGTACGCCGTCCAGTCGACGACCGGCAGACACATGTTATCGTTCTGGCTAACCGGTGAGGGAACATACGACTGACCGGGATCGATCCGGCTGTCGTGCAGCAGCGTTTGGTAGCGCTTCATGATCGTTTGCGCCTGTGCGGTGTCGCTAAACCAGCAGTCGGTTGTGCTGGAGCCGCTGCATTGGTAGGTGCCGCCCTGGTAGTTGGTTAATTTGTCGGCGCTGAAACTGAAGTAGGGAGTGAGCGTGCCCATGTTCGGCAGGGCAAAGCTCCACACGGTGAGCGTCACCGGCACGGTCACGCTGGTCTCACCGGTAGCGCTCACTGTCACCACACCGGTGTAGACCCCACCTGCCGCAGTCATGGGGATCGCCACGTCCAGCCATATCGGCTGGTTGGTGTTGGCAGGCACGGTGAACGGGGCTGCCGCGTTGGCGCCGGTGTACGGATCGACGAACGGCACCAGGGGATCGGGCACGCGCCCATCCTGCGTGGGCGACTGTGCCGGGGCGGGTTGCGAACCGTCGATCGCGGATACGCCCGTGAAGTCGATCATCGTCTCGAGGTAGAACGTGGCACTGGAGGCCGGTATCGCATGGCCGTTCCCATCGGATAGGGCGCTTGCCACGAGGTTGACCCCGGCGAGCGGCGTGCTGCCCGCGTGCACGACGATTTGGTAGGATTCGTACGCGCCCTGCGCACCCTCCATCGTCGCCGCGGTGCCGGGCCCGGGTGCCGTGGTGGGCTGCACCTTGTAGGCGGTGCTCTGCGTCCAAACGCTCAGAGAGCCGGCGGCTCGTGCCGGCGCCGGCGCAGACGCCGGCATCAGCGTGATCATGATGGCTACAAACAGTAGGGAGATTAGCGTGCGCCTCATCGTCGGATCCTCCTTGCCCGGGTCTGTCGCTCTGCGTCGACAGCCCGGTTCGCTCACAATGTCTGATTTCCCGCGGCGTAACCTATCGTAGTGCCAGTAATGACATGCTTCGTCGATCATTCTTGGTTTCCTTCCAGCTAGGACCAGAGCTCGATCCTGTCCACCACCTTTCTCAACCGGATCACGTCAGACTGAATGCAGCTACTCTAGACGGTGATTCTTACACTGCACTTACACGACACCTAAAGGGAAACCATGACGGGATCTGCATAGAGCCGCACGCTGCTGGGACCGCCAGCATCGTGCTCGCCCCTGGATCTGCCGGCTAGAGGGTCAATCGCTACGACATGGCGTGCGGGTTTCATCGTGGCTTCACCATAGATGGTGGCCAGGCACCAGTTGGACGCTCCCGCCGCATGTCGCGGCAGCGCTCGGCGTGTAGGCTGATAGGGGGATCGCGCGCAGATGACGAGCGGGCTGGTTCGCAAGTGGGTGGCAAGCGGCTGTTGCGCTCCCCCAGGGCTGATGACGATAATGAGCGTAGCCAACTAGCTGGTCAGGAGGGCCGGTCGATGAAGAAGATCATTAACGCGCCGCTGGCAGTCGTCGACGAGATGCTCGAGGGGTTGCTGCTCGCCCATCCCAAGGCCCTGCGCGCCGCGGGCAGCCCGCGCGGCATTGTACGCGCGGAAGCACCGCGCCCCGGCAAGGTCGCGCTGGCCACGGGCGGCGGCTCGGGGCACCTGCCGGTGTTTCTGGGGTATGTGGGGAAAGGATTGCTGGACGGCTGCGCCGTCGGCAACGTCTTCGCCTCGCCGAGTGCCGAGGTCATGCTCGACGTCACCAGGGCGATTCACGCAGGTGCCGGCGTGCTCTACATCTACGGCAACTATGGCGGCGACACGATGAACTTCGATATGGCTGCGGAGATGGCTTCAATGGAGAACATCGAGGTGCGCACCGTGCTCGTCGCGGAGGATGTCGCTTCGGCACCGGCCGCTGAAGCGACGCGCCGGCGCGGCGTGGCCGGCATGGTCTTTGCATTCAAGGTCGCGGGCGCGTGTGCCAAGGCCGGTGGCTCGCTGGACGAGGTGGAACGGATGACCAGGCACGCCCTGGCCCACACGCGTACCATGGGCGTGGCCCTCGGACCCTGCACCGTGCCCGCTTCGGGTATCCCCACGTTCACCATCGGCGACGATGAGATGGAAATCGGCATGGGGATCCACGGGGAGCGCGGCGTGCGCCGCGGCAAGCTGGAACCGGCGGACGCCATCGCCGATCGACTGCTCGACGCGGTCGCCGCGGAGCTCGATCTGCGCTCAGGCAGTCGCGTGGCCGTGATGGTCAACGGCCTGGGGGCCACGCCGCTGGAGGAGCTCTACATCCTTTACCGCAGGGTGCACCAGCGGCTCGCGCAACGGGGGGTCGCCGTCTATCGCCCGTACGTGGGGGAGTTTGCTACCTCGATGGAGATGGTCGGGGCATCGCTCACGGTCATGCAGCTCGACAATACACTGATCCCGCTGCTCGACGCGCCGGCAGAGTCGCCGTTCTTCGTGCAGGGCGCACGTTGAGCGGCCCGCGCAGCCGGAAGAGGGGATGATTTGTCATGGGCGAGCCACTTTCCTCCGAACAGCTACGCGATGGCTTGGCACGCATGGCGCGGGCCCTGATGGGCCATGCCGGCGAGCTCAACGCGCTCGACGCGGTGATGGGCGACGGCGACCTGGGCGTGACCATGCGCCTGGGCTGCCAGGCCGTGCTCGACGATCTGGCAGGGCTGGCAGGTGCTGATGTGGCGACGATCTGCACGCGAACAGGCATGGCTTTCAATCGTGCCGCGGCCTCGACCATGGGTGCGCTGATCGCCACTGCAGGCATGCGCGCAGGCAGGGAGGCGAAAGGGGCGGACGCGATCGACCTGGCGCTCCTGGCACGCATGGTGGCCGCCGCGGAGGCCGGGATGCGCGAGCGAGGCAAGGCGCAGCGCGGGGAGAAGACGCTGCTCGACGCGCTCATCCCCGCCGCGGAGGCGCTGGAGCGTGCTGCCGCCGAGGATGCCGGGTTCAAGGCAGCCGCACTGCAGGCACTACAGGCAGCACGAGCGGGCCGTGACGCCACGATTGCCATGCGCGCCACGATTGGTCGGGCACGCTGGGCCGGGGAGCGAACGGTCGGTCAGCCGGACGCCGGCGCAAGTGCTCTGGTGATCGCGCTCGAAGCGCTGGCACCGCCGCGCTAGTCGGCAGCCAGCGGTCGGCCTATCCTCGTAGTGCGGATAGCAGGCCGTCTGCGCGCTTCCGGCGTGCTTCACCAGGTGCTCCGCGCGCCGCGACGCCCACTCACCGCGATTATCAGCGTAGGCTGGCGCGGATTATCAGCCAGCTGGTTGCCCGCTGGCGATTGCGACGGAAGAATATAAGTAGCGGATGTCGATCAGTTGAGGTGAGATGACCGATGGAGGCACAAGCCATGACCACGCAGCCAGATGTCGTACCAGGCGCCACCATGCGAGCGGCGAGATTTCACGCCTACGGCCCGGCCGAGAACTTGCAAATCGAGCAGGTTCCCACCCCGGTACCGCAGGCAGGCCAGGTACTGGTCCGTATCCACGCCGCTGGGGTGAATCCCGTGGACTGGAAGTTCCGCAAGGGGTGGCTCAAAGACTACATGCCCATCTCGTTGCCCGCCGTCCCCGGCTACGATCTGGCAGGCACGGTAGCGGCGCTGGGCCCGGACGTGCGGGACTTCCAGGTTGGTCAGGCCGTCTACGGGAGGGGATCTGGCACCTACGCCGACTACGCCGTGGCCACGGTGGCATCGCTGGCCCCGGTGCCAGGCTCGCTCAGCTTCGACCAGGCGGCCGCTATCCCGATAGGTGCGGCGACCGCCTGGTCGGGCCTCTTCGACGTGGGCAACCTGCAGCCGGGCCAGACGGTGCTGGTGCAGGGCGCTGCCGGCGGGGTTGGACACTTCGCCGTGCAGCTCGCTCGGTGGAAGGGTGCACACGTGATCGGCACCGCGTCCACGGGCAATGTCGCGTTTGTGCAGTCGCTGGGTGCCGAGCAGGTGATCGACTACACGACGGCACCGTTCGAGCGCGCCGTGAGCGGGATCGATCTTGTGCTCGACACGGTCGGAGCCGCTACCGTGGAGCGGTCCTGGCAGGTGCTCAAGCCGGGTGGGATCCTCGTAGCGGTCGCCGCGCCGGTCTCCGAGGAGACGGCACGGCAGCATGGCGTGCGAGCCGGAACGGCGATGGGGAACGTCACGTCCCAGCTCTTGGCTCGGCTAGCTGAGATGGTCGACGCCGGCACGCTGCACGTGCAGGTCGGCCAAGTGTTCCCTTTGAGCGAAGCCGCGAAGGCGCAGGCCGTGAGCGAATCGGGCCATGGCCGCGGACGGATCGTGCTGCATGTAGCCGGCTAGCGACGCGTGACCGCAGCCCCATCCCTGCGCCCGTTAGGTGTCCGTCCGTGCCACCGTGGCGACGGCAACCACGACTATCGCTTGATGGTGAAGCTTCGGGTGCGTTCACCAAGCCACACCTGCTGGTTGGCCCACGCCGCACGGTTGGTCGCCCGCGGGACTGCAGATGTGGGCAGGAGGGCCGTGCAAGCCAGAAATGGTCGCTGAGTGCGTGGGAGGTCGTCACGAGCGCGGGGCAGGCCGGGTTCGCCTACCGTTACCGCACCTGCGCTACGATATGGTGGTAGGAGGGGGCTCGGATGAAGCTGCTCATCCTGGGCGGCACCGTATTCCTCGGCCGGCACCTGGTGGAGGCGGCACTGGCCGCCGGCCATGAGGTCACGCTGTTCAACCGTGGGCGCCATGACGCCGGGCAGGAGCTGCAGGTGGAGCGGCTGCGGGGCGACCGCGATGGTAATCTCCGCGCGTTGCACGGCCGCACCTGGGATGCGGTCGTCGATACGTGTGGCTACGTGCCGCGGCTGGTAGCTGCCTCGACGGCGCTGCTGTCCGGCGCGGTCGGCCGGTACGTCTTTGTCTCCACCATCTCTGTCTACCCTGACCTGTCACTGCCGGATCTGGACGAGGGTAGCCCGGTAGCGACCATGCCGGATCCCTCGATCGAGGACTCGTCGCCCGAGCACTACGGCCCGCTGAAGGCGCTCTGCGAACGGGCAGCGAGCACGGCCATGCCGGGCCGGGTCCTGATCGTCCGCCCCGGCCTGATCGTAGGCCCGCACGATCCGACCGATCGCTTTACCTACTGGCCGCGCCGAGTCGCGGAGGGTGGCGAGGTACTGGCGCCGGGGCGGCCGGCAGCACTGAGGCAGTTCATTGACGTGCGTGACCTTGCGGCCTGGGTGGTGCAAGTGGTTGAGGCGGGGGCGACGGGGACCTTCAACGCGACAGGCCCGGAAGCGGCACTGTCGATGCTGCAGCTGCTCGAGGCGTGTCGCACGGTGAGTGGGAGCGATGCCCGGTTCACCTGGATACCCGATGACGTCTTGCTGGAGAGCCACGTCGGCCCGTGGGTGGAACTCCCCTTGTGGATCCCGCAAGACGACATGACGGTCAACTGCGCCAGGGCCATGGGTGCCGGCCTACGCTGCCGGCCACTGGCAGAGACGATACGCGACACGCTGCGCTGGGACGCCACGCGCCCCGCGGATGCGCCACACCAAGCCGGCCTTGCGCCCGATCGGGAGCGTGAGCTGCTGCACGCTTGGCACGCACGCCGGCCGTAGCAGCAGCTCGCTAGGCCGTGTAGTGTTTGGCCATCGAAGAACGCGGGCCAGGCATAGGCGGCCTGGCGGCATGGGTGAATGCCACCCGCAAGCTACGTTAGCCGGCAGGCTGTTCCAGGGGCCGGTCCACGCCACGCGAGCGCGCGTCTAAACCGATGCCACGGCGGGACCTACATCGAGCCGCACTCTACCGGGAGCGCGCGGGGCACCCCCTGGGTCGCGCTCGTCCCCTGAATCGTGCCGGCTCGTCACTCCATCGCCAAGGCGCAACGTGCGGGCTCCATCGTGGCTTGACTATAGCAAGTTACGCCGTGCCATGCTAGCGTTGAGGCTGTATCGCCGGTGTGGACGCTTACCGTGTTGCGTGCTGCCACGCCGGGCGCCGTTGGCAGCCCCGCCGGCACGGGGACGTCGAGCCGTGAAATTTCACAGAGAGGATCCCAGACCGTGACACGAGCAGTGCGAAGCGCAAGCCGTCGTAGACCCAGGTTCTCCAGCGCCTCGGCCTTACGCCGGTGGGCAGCGATCCTCCTGTGCTCGACGTTGGTGATTGGCGGTGCGGCGGGCGTGGGCGCCACTCCCGTACAGGGCGCCCCGCGGGTAGTCCAGTATTGCAACAGATTCGGCTGCAAGGACGCGCCGATGGACTCGCGGTACGCCTATGGGGTCAGCGGCATCTGGGGCTACCCCAACCCGCCCAATGCGGCGCAAATCCCCCCCGGCGGGACGGACCTGCTCACCTATGCCAACTATGCCTGTTCGACGAGCGTCCCCATCATCATCTCGGTCACGATCCCCGCGGCCAAGAAGCCGCCCACGCCCGTCCTGACTGTCCCGGCGCTCGGCGCCCAGCAGAGCGGCACGTTGACGTTCAAGATGCCCAATATTGGCCAGCATTTGACACACGGCATCTTCGTGCCGGGCGTCACCTTCCTCGAGTCGTGGGGACGTTGGCCCAGCAGCAGCTGCACCCTCAACGGTAGGTCTTGGGGAGCGTCACCTGGGCTGGAGGACTTGTCGATCAGCTCGGTCCCGCCTGGACCTCGACATTGCGGGGTGGGGCTCGGGAGTGGGCTACGCCCCGGTGCTGTCAGCAGCGAGGGCTCGCAGTCTGCACCTTGCCCGCTCACCCTGACGATCACGATGTCCCAGGTAAGCCAGAGCTTCGCCGCTACCAGGGGCGGCACCACCGGGCTCGGGTTCCAGCAGGCGCAAACGGGGCCGGGGGGCACTCCAGAGTTCCTCTATCCGGACCTCAACACCGAGGAGGCCGAACGGTGCATTGCGGGGTGTACGAACGTCGTGGTCACGGTGACGAACACCCGGACCCACGAACCCGTCCAGCACGCCCAGGTGTCGGCGTCGGTGACGCCCTTCTCGCCGCGCGGAGTCGCCCCGTACCCCGAGGGCTACCACGCCGACCTGGGCCACCTGTGCCGGGCCGACGAACCCGAGCGCTGCGGGAGCTTCCTCAGTTACAGCGAGCTCCCGCCGACGGACATCTACGGCCAAGTTCACTTCACCTACTGGTCGCCGGGAGCGGTCCGCCCCCAAACCGTGAAGATCACCGTGAAGGCGCAGCGCGTTTGCAGTCCGAACGCGTACTGTGCTGGGCACTACGTCGGACAGGTCACGCAGAACGATACCGTCAACCCGCACATCATCTATTCGAGCACGGGCACGCTCAACCGCGACCAGCTGGACGTCCTTATCGAGTGGGCAAAGAACAACGGCAACTTCGAAACCATCGGCGGCCAGCTGAAAGACGCAGCTGCGGAACATGTGCTCAGCTACGCTCTCGGTCAAGCCGTCGAGTTCTATGCGGAGAAAGCTGTCCCGGTGCTCGGCGCCGCCGAGCTCTTGCACGCCGTGATCACCAAGCGGTCCGATTACGCCGAGCTCAGCACCGCGACCGGCCAGGAAGAGGCGCTCACGGCGCTGCTCGCCACCCCCCTCGGGCTGGTTACGGCGGGCCTGGGGACGGTGAACGCGGGGGATCTCGACCCAGCCTTCCTCGACATGATCGCCGGCAAGGACGGCCTGTTACGACAGTATGGGCTGAAGCTTGCGTATCTTGAGGAGCACCAAACCGGGTTCGCCTCCCAAGAAATGCAGCTGACGCTCGAAGAGGTGTCCTACTGCAAACAGGGCCAGGTCTGCGGTCCCGGAGATAGCACGCCGGGGGTCGAACCATTCCTGTACTTGTACTTCCAGGCCGGGACCCCGCCGGGGGACGTTGCCAAGTTTGGTGGGAAGTTCCCCGAGTTTGTGGACGCGCTCGTCCTGCCGTACGACCCCGTGTACTTCGATCTGCTCCAATTCAACGGCAACGCCCCCCCGGCCTCTTGAGTTTTGTCGGCCCCCGCATATCACCTGCCGCTGGCGACAGTCGCCGGGCTCGGCACGTGTGTCGCGGACAGGGGCCACGGTATGGCTGCTTTCTCCGCCAACTGCGTTGCGGTCTCCAGCGCGCTGCAGCCGGCATCTACGCGGGGGATCGTTCATCCGCGCGACGTTGAAGCGCATGAAGCCGGAAGCGGCCTGCGAGACGCTGAACACATTGAGCGTGGCTTTACGATGCCCGCTGCTCGGAGCGGCTCCCGGCGCCAGCATCATGGGGCTCAAGGTCTTCGCCCAGAACAACGACACGACCGAGTCGGGGTTCCTGCAGGCCATCCAGTACGCCGTCCAGTACGGCGCCATGGTCATCAACCAGTCGTTCGGTGCCAACAACTTCCCGGACACGGCCCTGGACGTCACCCGCTTGGCGGACGACGCCGCCGTGGCGGCCGGCGTGACCGTGGTGGTGAGCTCTGGCGACGCCGGCAGCACCAGCACCATCGGCTCGCCGGCAACCGACCCCAACCTGATAAGCGTGGGCGCCACGACGACGTTCCTGTCCTACGCCCAGGACAACTACGGAGGCTTCTCCAACCCGTCGGTCGGCAACGGGCGCTGGGTGGAGGCTGGCCGCTATTCCGTACGAGTACATCGTCGGCAGCACCCACTAGGGCAGCGTGCTGCCTTGGGCAAGCCCCAGGAGATGGACGGCCGTTCGCCAGCAGTGGCGAACGGCCGGCCCGCCACGACGCAACCGCGCCAATCCCGCCCGTGGGTGTGCACGATGCTCGCGCTACCAGGACGGGTGTTGTGCTGCCTCTGCCGGCTCACCTCGATGCCACTACTCGCGGCGATCTGGGCGGTCTGAAACTCAGGTCCGTTTCCCAGCTAGTCGGTGTGCTTGCCGGCGAGCAGCTTGTGGACGGCTTGCAGGAAGCGGGTCTGCTGGTAGGGTTTGACCACGAAGTCACGCGCCCCCAATTTGATGGCTTCGAGCACGACCTGCTGCTGGCCGACAGCCGTGACCATGGCTACCCGCGCCCAATGGTCGATGGCCATGATGCGACGGAGCGCCTCGAGACCGTCCATGCCCGGCATGGTGATGTCCAGTACGACTGCATCGGGGCGGTGTTCCGCGTACATGGCCACGGCCTCAATGCCGTTCGCCGCTTCGAGTGCGTCGTAGCCGCCATCTTTGAGTGCTCTGACGTTGCGCATGCGCATGAACGCCGAGTCATCTACCACGAGCACTGTTGCACGATGTTCCGCGTCCATAGCCACGGCCTCTAAGCCATTCGTCGCTTGGAGTGCGTCATAGCCGCCATCTCATCTGACGTTGCGCTGAGCACGGCTCAATGACGAGGCAGTCGCCTCTACGGGTTAGTGTAGCGTTTTCTGCCCGCCGGCTCGTGGGTCACTTGCCCTGATTTCAGCGCTTGCCTCGGGCCGCCCGCTGCCGCGGTGGTGGAAGCAGGGTCTCTGTCCGGAATCGCTGAGGGCATGTCGCAGCGTCGACGACGTACCTGGGCATTTGGTACCTCCTACACTATCGCCGCACGTGCTGGTCGAGGGCACCTGCCGTAGCGACGCGGGCCGATCTGCCGCTGGCACCGGCCCGCGTGGCCGCGCTACGCGGTTGCCCGACCGGCGCTACTTTGCGTTGGCCCGGTGGTATGTCAACGTCGCACCGAGAGCATCGTTGCTCGACAAGTACTGGAGAGTGAACGAGCCGTTCGAGCTAGTCATAGTGACCTGACTGCCGCTGAGCGTGTACGTGATGGCTACCTGGCCGTCCGACGGGTCGCTCAGCACTCCGGTGCCGCCGGTACTGAGCTTCAGTGTTCCAGTCTGACCCGGCAGGGCCATGGTCCAGCTACCAACCACCGGCGACCCGCTACCGGCCCGACTCCCAGCAGCCCGCGTATACTCGACCGCGGTGAGGGCCAGGTTATCGCCGCTCAGGGCGTAAGTGAAAGGCATTGTATTACTACTACTTTCGCTCACCGTCAGCTTGTCGCCGCTGATCTTGTAGGTGAAAGCCTGGGCGGTGCCACCACCCTGGGTGTCGACGCCCGTACCACCGTTGTTGAACTGCATCGTGTCCGTCTGGCCGCTGTACTGGCCGGTCCAGGTTCCCACGATTGAGGCAGAAGAGCTGGTATGTTGGTGCACCACGAAGAAGACAACCACACCGGCGATCACCACGACCACCGCCGCGAGAACCAGGCGGAGCGTCGCACTAGACCTTGCCGGCCGCGCCGCTAGCGCCACCGATTGGCTCCTCCTTGCTTTACCCGATGCACCGCTGGCCATTTGTGTTTCCTTATCTCCGGCCCACACGAGTTCCCGCATAGGCCCGGTAAACGGACACCGCTGTGCCCATGGATCTGCAACCGCCCGGGCACACCCAATCGCCTGGCGACGATCACGGCGTTCCGGGATGATACTAGCGCCGATTTATACGAATGGCAATAGTCTGTTTATCTACCATTCGCTGTCGCTTCTTGATGGGCAAACCCGTGTGGGGGCTTGCGGGTTCCACAAAAAGTGATATCATCTTGATATAGAGCCGGCGGGAGCCGGTCGCAAGCCACGGAGGTCGTCCGATGCAGACAGCAACTCAGCCCAGCCAGCCACGTGATACTGCCGCTACTGCTCATCCCATGATTGTCACCACAACTGAGAACATCCCGGAAGCGCGGGTAGTCAAGACCATTGGTCAGGTCTTTGGCCTCACCGTGCGGTCCCGGAGCCTTGGCGGCAACATAGCCGCCTGGCTCAAGGGCCTCGTCGGCGGCGAGATCGGTTCGTATGTCAAACTCAACGAGGATGCTCGGCGGCAGGCGCTCGACCGGATGGTGCAAAACGCCGCGGCCATGGGGGCCAACGCCGTGACCATGATGCGCTTTGACTCCACGGAGATGGGCAGGACCATGAGCGAGATTGTGGCGTACGGCACCGCCCGCGTGGTCGAGTGGTTGCCGACGACTGCTGATGAAGTGGGCGCCTAGGCCGAAGGGGGTTTCCATGGGTATCGTGGAGTGGGTTGTCCTGGTAGTGGTCGTCGCCGGTATCGTCATCGCGCTCTTTGGCTGGGACCGTTACCGCGGCAGCCGGAAGACTACTGGCAGCGATGTCGCCCAGCCGACAGGCGAGATGTTCATCGATCCCGCGAATGGCCAACGGATGCGAGTTTGGTACAACGCTGCGACAGGGCAGCGAGAGTACCGCCCAGAATAGGCCGGCGCGTACAGCAGCTTTGCCACATGCGATGCGGGTGCTCATCGCATGTGGCACTAGCGTTGACGGGCGACGCCTACCCGGGCAACGAGGAGCGGTCCCCGTAGTTCTCGCCGTGGGAGCGATGCTAGCGCGTGGTCAGTGAGACGGTGCCGAGCGCCACGCTGACGCGAATTGCCAGGACGGGCGTCCTGCCCTCGGCCGCGGCGCGGGTCCAGTAGCCGCCTTCGCGCGTCGTGAAGCCGTCCCCGGCGCTGATCTGGCCCAGGACTGACTCGGCGCTGATGCGGGCCGCGGTGTCCTGCGGCACCGCGATCGCCACCGTCGACATGCCCGCCGATATGTGGGCGGAGGCATCGCGCTGCAGCGAGCCGCCGAAGTCGCACACGAAGCCAGCGGCGCCAGCACGTGCCAGTCGTCCGGGCCGCCAGTCGTACAGCGCTCAATGCACAGAGGATCGATTACCCACCTCGCAGCTGCGGCCTGGATCCAGCGCCAGGGCTGGTGCGCACCGCAGGCGCCTTGCTGCCTGGTCGCTCCACCCCAGTGCAACAAGCAGGTGTCCCCTACAAGTTGCGTGACACGAGCCAACGGATGCTGCACGGGTCGCTCTCGAAATTCGGCTATGGCACCCGCAGCACGATCTTGCCGATGTTGGCGTTGGATTGCATGTGCCGATGCGCCTCGGGGGCCTCCTCGAGCGGGTACACCCTGTCGATGATGGGCTTGAGACGGCCATCGGCAAAGAGCGGCATCGCATAGCTCCAGAACTGCTCGGTAAGGGCAGCCTTCTCCGCCAGAGGAAGCGGCCTGAGCATCGTGCCGATCACACGTGCGCGCTTGCTCTGCAGGGCACTGATATTCAGCATGGTCGTCGTCCCTCCCTGTGCACTGACCAGGATCAGGCGCCCGGCCGGCGCGAGACAGGCCACGTTCTGGTCCCAGTAGGGTGCGCCGACCATATCCAGGATCACGTCGACGCCGCGGCCGCCCGTCGCCTCGCGCACCGCGGGCTCGAACGGGCCGTCATGGTAGTTGATCGCGGCGACGGCGCCCAAGGCACGGCAGCGCTCGGCTTTCACCTGGGAGCCCACGGTGACAATGGCCCGCGCTCCGCTCTCCCGAACGAGCTGGATGGCTGCCGTTCCCACTCCGCTGGCGCCGCCATGGATGAGGGCGAAGCCACCAGGCCGCAGATTGCCGACCGTGAACAAATTGAGATAGGCAGTGAGGAAGACCTCTGGAATGCCGGCCCCTTCGTCATACGAAAGGTTGGGCGGCAGTGCCATCGCCATCGCGGCCGGGAATGCGACTTGCTCGGCATAGCCTCCGCCGAGCAGGAGCGCGCATACGCGGTCCCCGCGGGACCAGCCGGTCACGCCGTCGCCCCACCCCAGGATCTCGCCCGCCATCTCCACGCCGAGCGTCGCGGGTGCACCCGGCGGTACGGGATACCAGCCCTGCCGCTGCGCGAGATCAAGGCGGTTCAGCGCCGTGGCATGGATTCGCGCCAGCAGCTCGCCAGGCCCGGGGATAGGGTCCGGCACATCGCCGATTCGCATGGCGTCTGGCCCACCTGGCTGATCGATCACTATCGCGCGCATCTCATCCCTCCTTCGAGCAGTGCATGCCGGCCAGTCGCCGCGGGTGCCCCGGATCTTCATTATCCACCTGCAGGCCGGCGGTGACCTTCCTATTTGAATACCCTGGTGACCGAGCTCCTGGTGGCCGTCAGGGGAATAGACACCAGTCCATGGTACTTCCCGAGAGCCTTGTCGCGCGGCCCAATCACGCTCCGTGGCGAGCCAGTCGCTGCTGCCCAGCGACCGGAGCTGGAGGGAGATCCCGCAGCGCAACGCCGGCTGTGTGCAGGCATGCACGTCAGCACCGCTCGTCGCCTGGGGCCCCACTTCGCCGCGCGCACGGCCTCCCGAAGGGCCTCCTGGCGACCAAGTGTGGTTCCATCCCCGGACGGGGGCAGCGGCTGGCTAGGCATCGCGTCAGCTGGCTCGCACGAGTCGGAGCTTCGATGCGGAACTGCGCTCAGGCGCCGCCATGTCAACTTCCAGGGTAAATCGTTGTACCTGCTCCTTCAAGGCGACGGCCAGGGCCGCCAGTTCCTGTGCACCGGCGCTCATCTGCTCCACGCTAGCCGTCTGCTCCTCGGTAGAGGCACTGACTTCCTCGGCGCCGGCCGCGCTCTCATCGCTCACCGCGGCGATACTCTCCACTGCTTTCTGCACCTCAGCGGCCCCATGCCGCAGACCCTCCGCCGCCTGGACCGTTGCTGCCGCTACGCGGGCCACATGCTCGGACGCCTTTTGCACAGCCGCCACACTCCCCGTCATGCGGCTTACCGTGGTTGAAATCGCTGTGGCCTGGGCATTGGTCTCCTCTACAACCTCCTGAATACTGCTGAGCGCCTGACCCGCCTGCTGGCCCAGCGTCGCGCTCCGCTCCACCTCCAGGCTTCCGGCTGCCATGGCGGTCACGACCTCTGCGACCTGCCGCTGAATAGAGCTGACACGCTGCGTGATCTCCCTGGTCTCGCTGCTTGCTCGCTCGGCAAGTTTGCGCACTTCCGCGGCGACCACGGTGAAGCCCTTGCCGTGCTCTCCAGCCCGCGCCGCTTCGATAGCGGCATTGAGCGCCAGCAGGTTGGTCTGGCTGGCAATATCGTCGATAGCTTCGACGATCTGCCCGATTTCCTGACTCTGCCGGCCCAGAGCCTCAACCTGCTGAGCGCTGGTATGGACGGCCGCCCGCACGCTGTCAATGCTACTGATCGTCTGCGCTACGGCGGTTCCACCGCCAATCGCAGCGCTCGCTGCCCGCCCAGCGGCGGTTGTCACCGCCTCCACACTGTGCGTCGTGTCGCCGAGTGCCTGGTGCAGCTCTGCGATCGCCTCACTGGCCTGTCCCACTGCCGCCTGCTGGGCTGTGGCGCCGCTCGCGAGCTCTTGCACCACCTCATTCAACGCGGTCATCCGCATGATCACGACGCTGCTGTCCTTGCTTTGTTCACTGGTGCCGCGCGCCACTTCTTCGATAGAGCGAGCAATCTGCTGGCTGGCCTGCCCAACCTGCTGGCTGGCCTCAGCAAGTTGGCTGGAGCCAGTGCGCACATCTTCTGCAGTGGTCGCCACCTGACCAATCAGGCTGTTCAGATCCTTGCGCGCCCGTTCGTAGGCCTGAATAGCATTCTGCACATCCCCAATGATCGTGCGCACTACCTGCGCTGTCTGACCAATCTCATCGCGGCTCGAGTAGGTGGGGACCTCCGAAGATGTGCGCGCTGCCGCCGTCAGATCGCCTTGCGCGAGGGCGTGCATGGCGCCTGATAGGCTTGCGATGTCCCGCTCCGCTAAAGCACGGGCGCAGCGCTGTACTTCCACTAGAGGACGGGCGATTGAGCGGGCAATCAGCAGGCCGAGCACCGCGGCGAGTACCATTGCCAGGCAAGCAACGAGCAGAACCTCGGCAATCGCAGAGTCGGCTGCGGTCTGACCCTGAGCGGAGCTATGAGTTACCAAATCCTGATTTAGGTTCACGAGATCAGTCAGGCTCGTGGAGAGCTTCGATGCTGCATCCAGCTCAGCTCCTACCGACAGCGCCGTGCCGGACACCAGCGCCGTCAAGTCACCACTTTGGACGATCTTCTGCGTCTGCTGGTCGAGAGCAATCCAGTGCTGCAAGAGGCTGTGAACCTGCGTCGTGAGGACCGCGTCGCGCGCACCGCTCGACGGCGTGGCCTCATACTGCTGGAAAAGCCCTGCCGCGGCGGAGCGCGCTGCTTCCGCGGCGGTGGCCAGTTGCGCGCTCTTCCCGGGATCGGGCGACATGATGCTCCCGCGCAGGTCGGCGGTGGTCGTTGCGACCTCACTGTCCGCTTTGAGCAACAGCACCAGACGCGGTGAGGAATTGGTGATAGCCACCAGATTGCTCCGCGTGGACGTGAGTCCCACATAGCCCGCCAGGCCAACAACGCCGGCTAGCAAGGCGACCAGGACAAAGCTTCCGACCAATCTTGGCGTCATTCGCATGTTGCGAAACCAGGCGAACGCCGCTAACCTGGGGATACTTCTTTCTTGAACCATGTGCGCGCTCACTCTCCATGTTTCCGCTCGGGGCAGGCGCGGCACGGCCCGCGCCTGCTGACCCTCGCGATTCCTGGTGCCAATGCGAATCTGCCGACCGTCGCGACGATGGTTGCTACGCCCGAGCAGGCGCATCCATCTCGCGTCTACAGGAGCTGGCTGAGAATCCGGCCGTGGACCACGCCGGCCAGCTTGATGGTCTCGGCTGCGGTCTGGGACGGCAGCACGAAAATGATCACGTAGACGACATAAGGACCCTGGGCGAAGATGATCGCCTCACGCGTGAGGTTGACGCCCTTGACCTTACTCGACGACGTAAGCCCGACGCTCTGGACACCGCTCAGACCGGTGGAGAACAGGGTGGGTCGATCGGTGGTGATATGCTGGCGCGCGGAAAACTTGAACCAGGCCGCCGCATTCGTCGCATTGTCGAACAGCACGGTCAGGACGTCACCCTGGACGATGCCCGTGCTCGGTTTTGGTACGAATACGCTTTCGTACCCTTCCTTGATACCAGCCTTGGTCAGGATAGCAGCGGTTGTCTGTTGCCTCGCCGCTAAAGCAGCGATTGTGGAGTATCCGGCCGTCAGGCTGCTGCCTGCTGGCAGATCGCTTGCCACCACGTTGGCTACCTTGGGATCAATTTGCGCTGCCGCTTGGACCGGGATGACGCCCACCATACACACTGCTACTGCTGCGAGAACCTTGCGCCACATTTCTTTGCACCCTTCCTGCTCTTTCCTTGCGTTCCTTCGCTCGCCGCCAGCCACGAGCCGGCTCGTGGCTGCGTCGGTCGACGAACCCTTGTGCTTGATTGAAGCCGCTACTGGTAGGCCGCGGTGCGCACCACGGCCGGCTGCAAGCGCTGCCGCACCGGCTGGCCCGCACCGGGCCGGTCTGGCAGCCGGAGTCAAATTGCTCAATACAGGATGTGCATTTGCAGGCCTGGGTCCATTATCAGGTTGCGCATCCGTTTAGCTAGGTGCCCATTGGTCAGGGCACAGATGGGTCATAAAACAGCCAAAATGCACAATTGACCAACCCGGCCGCGGAATTGCCGCGCTCCGTGACACCGCTGTATGATTACTCTGCGTTCATGCAAGCAACCGAATGGCAGGCCCGGCATGGCAGGTGGATACCTCACCACGGGACAAGCTGCCCGGCGCCTCGGCGTGTCGCGCGGCACGATCCTCAACGCGGTGGACGCGGGGGAGCTGTACGCAGTCTACCGCATGCCGGGGGGCGCCTACCGCTTCCTGCCCCCCGACGTCGAGCGCTATGCGCGCTGGCGGCAAATGAGGCACCTGGTGGAGCACGAGGCGCGCGCGGCCGTGAGAGTACAGGCGCACGCCACGGCTGCCAACGAAGCTTCACTTATGTCGTGGGTCGAGCAGGTTGCGACCGGGACGAGGAGTACCGTAGGCGATGCCGGCGCGGAGATCGTCGACCTGCTTGCCCTGCTCGGCGACAGCCTGCAGGTGGGAGCGACGCTGGTAGCCCGCCATGAAGATGGCCGGTGGCCAGTTGTGTACGTACACGACCGCGCTGGGCTGAGCCTCCATGCAGGCGCCGAGCTGCCCTGGGCCGAAGCCTTCACGCTCGCCCTCAGCGGCGGACCCACGGCGACGCTGATCGTGGAGGATGCGCGCACCGACGCCCGCCTATCGCCGGCAGACGGGCCGGCCTGGCGGGTGGTGACGGTGACGGCGGTCCCGCTACACACGGCCGACGGCACCCTCTACGGCGCGCTGTGCACCCTGCATCCCGCACCGCGGCGCATGCCCGGCGGCGAAGTGGCCCAGCTCCGACTGGCCGGGCGCATGGTCGTGCAGGCGCTCGAAGTGGCAGCGGCGCGGGAGCAGGAGCGCCGTGAGACCGAGCGAGCGCTCTTGGCCGAGCAAGCCCGCGCACGCGCTGCCGAGGCGCTGGCGCGCGTGGAGCAGGAGCAGGCAACTGAGGCCCGGCGGCGCGCTGAGGCGGCGGAAGCGTTGGCGCAGAGCGAAGAACGGTTCCGCCGCATCGTGGAAACGTCGCTCGAGGGCATCTTTCAACTTGACGGCGAGGACCGGTTCGTCTTCGCCAACCAACAAACGGCGGACCTCACCGGGTACACGCTGGAAGAGCTGCACGGCATGCACGCTGCCGTTCTGGACGATCCCGAGGAGTGCGAAGCGAACAATGCCCGACGAGCGGCCGGACATCGGGGCGACGTTCGCAGGGTCTTGTTCGCACGTCGGCTGCGGCGTAAGGATGGCACCAGCCGCTGGGTGCAGATGTCCGCGGTGACGCTGGCCGACGAGCAGGGCCGCTACGCGGGTATCTTCGGCATGATGACGGACAACCATGACCGTGCGCTCGCCGAGCAAGCCCTGCGGCAGAGCGAGCAGGACTTCCGGCTGCTGGCAGAGAACTCCACCGATGTAATCGTGCGCCTCTCGCCGGACCTGATCGTACTCTATGTGTCGCCGTCCGTGCGCCAGGTGCTGGGCCGCGCTCCTGAGGAAGTCGAGGGCTGGCGGGCGCTGGACTTTGTCCATCCGGCCGACCGCTCGACCATCGCACAGGCAGTGGCACGTGTGCTGGACCAGCCGGTGACCGAGACCGTCGCCTATCGCCACGTCCGCGCGGATGGCAGCGCCGTGTGGTTGGAAATCAGGGGCCGTGCCAACCGCGACGCGGTGACGGGCGAGGTGCGCGAGATTCAGGCCGCCATCCGCGACATCACGGTGCGCAAGCAGGCGGAAGAGGCCCTGCGGTCAGTCGCTGACGAGCGTGCCGAGCAGGCGGTGCTGGCCCAGGCGCTCGCCGAAGTCAGCGCGCTACTAGCCAGTTCCCTGGCCTTTGAATCCATTCCTGCCGATATCCTGCAGGTGATGGCATGCGTCGTCCCATGTACGACCACGCATGTGTTCGTCTATCGCAACGACCAAGTCGAGGTAGCTGGGGCGTACGGCGAGCCGCCGGTGTCGTTGGGGACGGTGATAGGCCGGCTCAACGGTGCCGAAGGACTCTTCCCGCGGACAGCCGAACAGGCGACCTTCCTGGCTGAGACACGAGGCGCACCTGGCTGGCGGAACATCGCTCCCTGGGTGGACGAGCACGAAGTGCGTAGCGCCATCGTGCTGCCGCTCATCGTGCACGGTGCAGTCTATGGTTGCCTGGGTGTAGGCAGCACCATGCCGCACCAGTTCAGCGAACGCCATTTCCACATTGCCCAGGCCTTTGCCGAACGGATGGCGCAGGCGCTTTGGAATACCCGGCTCTACCAACTGGAGCAGGACCGAGCCCGCGCCGCGGAGCACCTTGCCGCGCTACGCAACGAACTTGTGAGCACGGTCAGCCACGAGCTGCGCACACCGTTGACCGCCGTGCTCGGCTATGCGGAAATGCTCGAGGGACACTGGCCGCGGCTGAACGACCAGCAGCGGCGCGCATACCTTGAGCGCATTGTCCTGGCAGCCAATCGCCAGAGGCAACTGATCGATGACTTGCTGCGCGCTGGCAGCTACGCAAACGAGAAGTTGACTGTGCGGTGCGAGGATCTCGTGGTGCTCGATGTGGCGGCGCGGGCGACGGAGCTGGTGAGAGCCAGCTTTACACAGCAACGCATCGATGAAGGCGGACCTCCGGACCTGGTGGCGCGGGCCGACCCCGCGCTTCTCGAACAGATACTCGTCAACCTATTGGACAACGCCGCCAAGTATTCGCCGGAAGGCGCGCCTGTCGAGCTGGCCTGGGAGCAGGAAGGGGACTATGTGGCGATTCGCGTGCATGACCGCGGGCCAGGCATTCCGGAAGCGGGACGCGAGATCCTGTTCTCGCGCTTTGGGCGCGTGCCGGGTAGCCGCATCCGCGCTGGACACGTCGGCACTGGGCTCGGGCTGTACCTTGGGCGCGCCCAGGCCGACGCCATGGGTGGCGCTCTCGAGCTAGAGTCGACTGGGACCTCTGGCAGCACGTTTCGCCTGCGACTTCCCAGAGGCGGCCAGCGTACCTGCGGTTCGCCTTGATAGTGACAACAGCAGGTGGACCTATACCGCCGCCAAACTCGTCTCGGCTCAGGCCACGAACTGCTCGACTGTCGCGTAGAGATCCGCGATTTGGAACGGCTTCTCCAGGTATGCCGTTGCATTAATCTCCTCGGCCTGTGCCTTGGCACCTGTCTCTGCCGTCATCACGACCACAGGCGCGAGCGGCACAGCTACGCCTCGGTAGGCTCGTGCAAACGCCCAGCCGTCCATACCAGGCATGCGCAGGTCCAACAAGATCAAGTCTGGTTGGCGTTGGCACGAGGAGATCACCTGCAGCGCATGCAGCCCATTCTCCGCTTCCAGTACGGCGTAGCCTGCCGCTTCAAGCGCCCACCGAACCATGCCGCGAATTAACTCATCGTCGTCGATGACCAGCACCAGCTTCTCCATCATTTTCCCCGCCACAGGTGCTACCACTCCAGGCCGCCATGCCCATGACCATCACAGCCCTGCATTCGCAAGCTCTAGTCGCGCTGAGCCCGCGTTTTGCGGGATCACTTGGGCCAGGTCCAATACGAGCACGAGGCGATCGACCATTCGGGCAACGCCCAGCAGAAGGTGCCGCGCGCGCTCGTGCCGCACGAACCCGGTCACCGGCTCGACGGCGCACGCCGGAATCGTGGAGACCTCGACCACTCTGTCGACGATCAGCCCTAACCGGTGTTGCTCGGTCTGCACCACGACCACGCGGGTGGCTGCCGTCGCATCTTCCGCAGGTAGCCCGCAGCGGCGACGCAAGTCCAGCACCGGCACGATGCTGCCGCGCAGGTTGATAATGCCTTCGACATAGGGCAAGGCTTTGGGCACCGGCGTCAGGGCAGGCAGCCGAATGATCTCCTGCACCGCGCTTATGTCCAGGGCATAGTTCCCCGTGCCGAGTTGAATGATCACGCACTGCCGGTCGCCATCCATGATTACGTTCCCCCTTCATCTGATGGGAGCGGGCCTCTATGCTTGCCCGCTCCCGCTTGCCTGTGTTTGGTGCTCCCGTCGGCCTACTACCCGGCGCGCAGCACGCGGAGCCGTGTGGTGGAATCGGGTTCACGCGCTGCAACGGTAGCGTCCAGGGTGAAGCGCGCCACGAGGTCCTGCAGGCCCGCGGCCAGCGCCGCCAGCTCCTGCGCCCCCGCGCTCATCTCCTCCACGCTGGCCGTCTGCTCTTCGGTGGATGCGCTGACCTCCTCGGCGCCCGCCGCCGTCTGCTCGCTCACTGCCCCGATGCTCTCCACCGAGCCCTGGACCCGGCGCGCGCCATCGCGCATCTGCACCGCCGCCTGTGCCGTCTCCGCGGCGATCGTGGCCACATGCTTGGACGCTGCCTGCACCGCGGCCACGCTTGCGGTTATCCTGGCCGCCGCCGCAATGATCGCCGCTGCTTGGGCATTTGTCTCCTCGACCACAGCCAGAATATCGGCTAGCGCGGCGCCTGCCTGCCGGCCCAAAGCCGCGCTATGCTCCACCTCGGTGCTGCCGGCCTGCATGGCCCGTACCACTTCGGCCACGCGCTCCTGGATAGCCGCTATGCGCTGAGATATCTCCTTGGTCTCGTTGCTGGACCGCTCGGCCAGCTTGCGCACTTCCGCAGCCACCACGGTGAAGCCCTTGCCGTGCTCCCCAGCCCGCGCAGCCTCGATAGCGGCGTTGAGCGCAAGTAGATTGGTCTGGGCAGCGATGTCGTCGATCGCCTCCACTATCTGGCCGATCTCCTGGCTTTGGCGGCCCAGAGCCGCCACCTGCTCGGCGCTCTGGCTGACGGCGCTTCGCACGCTGTCGATGCTTCTGATAGTCTGGGTCACGGCCATGCCGCCTTCCCTGGCGGTAGTCGCAGCGTGGCCCGCCGCGCTGACGACCGCGTCGACGCACAGCGTCGTCGCGCCAAGGGCGGCATGCAGCTCGTGAATGGCGGCATCGGACTGGCCGGTAGCGATACGCTGGGCCTCAGCCCCGCCCGCCACCTGCTGCACCGCAGCGTTGAGGGCGGTCATCTCGGCGATCGCCGCGCTGCTGTCCTTGCTCTGCTCGCCGGTGCCGCGGGCCACTTCCTCGATAGCCCTGGCGACCTGCGTGCTGGCCTGGCCGATCTGCTGCGTAGCCTCTGCCAGCTGGTTGGTGCCTTCAGTTACCTGGTCGGATGAACGCGACACCTGGCCGACCAAGTTGCTGAGGTCGGTCCGGGCCTGTTCGTATGCCGTTATGGCCGCCTGAGCCTTACTGATGATGGCGCGCACCACGTCCGCCGTCTTCCCGATCTCGTCTGCGGCCACGTAGCTGGGCGGCACGGTGCTGACATGGGCCGCGACCGTGAGATCGCCATTGGACATGGCCGCAATGCCCTCGGCCAGACTGGTCATACAGTTGTTCGCCACGCTCGCAGCGGCTTGCTGCACCGCGGCCAGGGGACGAGCGATCGAGCGAGCGATGAACACGCCAAGGACAATAGCCAGCAGAACGGCCAGAATAGCCACCAACACGAGCTCGACGATGGCCGTGTGGGCACCTGTGTGGGCTTGGGCGCCGCTCTGGCCTAGAGACTGCTGGTTAATGGCTATCAGACTCGCGATTGTGGAAGCTAGCGGTCCCGCCAATGGAGTCTCCGCGGTGTTTGATAGCTGCGCCGCCTGGTTCCTCGTCTGCGCGCTCACGTTCAGGGCCAGTGTGGCGACCTGGGTACTCACCGGCACCCATTTGTCGAGGTCGGCCTGCGCAGTGGCGGCGAGCGACGCTTCCTGCTTGCTATTGAACGGCAGGGACTGATAGCGCTTGAAAGCCAACAAGGCGGCCACCCGCGCGGCCTGAGCCCTGTCGTAGTACAGTCTGGCGGCAGCGGCGGTGGGCGCGATCATCTCGCCGCGGGTCGCGCTTACTGTCTGTGCCACCTGCGCCTCGGTGGTCAGCAGGTTGACCAGGCTCGGGCTGGCGTCTCCGGTTATCTGGTCCAGATTGGATTGCGCGGTATTTAGCCCAACATATCCGGCAGTACCCACTATGCCGGCAAGCAGCGCAACCAGAGTGAAGCAACCGATCAACTTCGGTGTGAGCCGTAGATCACGAAACCAACGCATGCCCATATCATCCTTTCTGTCTGCAGTACTTCGACATCGTGCGGCTGCAGTGGCAGCATCCGTCGGACCTCTGAACGTCGTTTGGCGCACCATCTGCCGGCCCGCGTGATGTCCTATGCGACGATGATGCGCTCGCTTGCTGGGCGTGGCGTGGCAGAAGTCTGGCACCTGACTGGCAGTTTCCTGGCAGTTTGCTGACTAGCCCAGTCTGGGAGTCCGCACTAGAGCAGACGCTGCCGCGAGCTCTTGGGGTCCGAGCCTTCTACTGCGGTCGGGCAGCTTGTGATGCAAGAGGATTGTTGCAAACACGGCTGGCTGAACGTGCACTAACTGCCGGTGCCGTGCTCTGCGCCGCGTTTCGACAAGAGGAGCGGTCGCTGCGGCAGCACGGCGTAGAACGTACTGCCTTTGCCGAGCGTGCTGCGCATGCCCACCGTCCCGCCCTGGGCTTCTACGATGCGCTTGGTCAGCGCAAGCCCGAGCCCGCTGCCCTGCACTCCGACCGGTTGGGGCGTCTCGAGCTGGACAAACTCCGCGAAGAGGCGGCGCTGAGCCTCGGGCGCGATGCCCCGGCCACAGTCGTGCACCGACACCCGAAACATGTCCTCGCCGTCTGGAGTGACCGACACGGTGATCCGTCCGCCCGCAGGTGAGGCCTTAATCGCATTGGAGAGGTAGTTGTAGAGTACCTGCTTGAGGCGTCCGGGATCGATCTCGACGAGCCCCAGTGTGCTAGCTACACGCGCATGGATGCTAAGCTGTTTCTCTAGCGTGAGACTCTTCAGCACATCGCGCACCTCGGCCACGGTCTGTGCCACGCTCACCAGCTCTGGTCGAAAATTCGTCTTGCCGGCCTCGATCTTTGCGAGATCCAGCACGTCGTTGACGATGCGCATGAGGTGGCGCGCGCTCAGCAGTATGTTGCCCACCAGCTGGCGGTGATCGTCCAAAAGCTCCCCGGATCTGCCGTCATAGAGAAACTCGGCAAAGCCGGCAATGGCCGTGAGCGGCGTGCGAAACTCGTGGGACATGTTCGCCAGGAACCCGCTTTTCAAGCGACTCTCCTCGAGCACCCGCCGGTTCTCGTCCTCGAGTACGGCGCTACGACGCTGCATCTCCTCGGCTCGACGCCGCTCGGAGATGTCGCGCGCGATGGCCGACACGCCAACGACGCGACCTGCTGAGTCGCTGATCGGCGACACGCTCACTGCCACGTCAACCATGGTGCCGTTCTTGCGCCGATGTAGCGTCTCGAACGGCGACACGCGTACCTGCTTCCGCGGCTGTTGCATGCGCTGCAGCAGCTCATCCATCCGCTCGCTCGGCGACACGAGCGCCGCAATGGGCGCACCTACGGCTTCGACCGCCTCGTAGCCATATAGCCTTGCCGCTCCCGCGTTCCAGCTGGTGACGGTGCCGTCGAGCGCCAGGCTGGCGATGGCGTCCTCGGAGCCGTCGACAATCGCGGCCAGGCGGGCACGCAGGTCCTCCTCTTGTTTCCGCGCCGTGATGTCCACGACCATAGCGAGGACGCCGCGAGACTCCGCGTGCTCGCCGAGCAGCCGGTGCGTCTGGACGCGGGCCCAGAATAGGGAGCCGTCCCGCCGCTGATACCGGTACTCGCCATCACACCCGGCACCGGTCAGCAGGCACCTGCGATTCGCGGCCTGCTCGCCGTCGGGTGCAAAGCTCCAGGCAACTCGTCCCAGCATATCGTCGGGCGCGTAGCCAAACATCTCGGCTAGGCGGGCATTGACGAACACGGTGTGTCCACCGGCATCAATCTGCCACACACCTTCTTGCGCGGTCTCAATGAGGAGGCGATAGCGCTCCTCGCTCTGGCGCAGCGCCTCCTCGGTCTGTTGCCGCTCGCGAATCTCCGCTAGCAGTAGCCGGTTGGCCTGCTGCAACTCCTCAGTGCGCGCACTTACCCGCTCTTCGAGCTCGCTATTCAGCTGCTGGAGCCGGGCTCTTGCCTCGCGCAACGCGAGGTGCGTCCTGACGCGAGCCAGCACCTCGGCCGCGTGAAACGGCTTGGTGATGTAGTCCACGCCGCCGGCTTCGAAGGCCTTGACCTTCTCGCTGGCATCGGCGACGGCGCTGATGAACACCACGGGAACGTCCCGGGTGTGCTCGCCGGCCTTGATGCGCTGACAGAGCGTAAAGCCATCCATCTCAGGCATGCGGACGTCTATGAGTAGTAGGTCGGGAAGGGCCGACTCCATTGTCCGCAGGGCCATCTCCCCGCTCGTCACGGGCCGGCAGACGTAGCCCGCTCTGCCCAGCACGGTTGAGAGCACGTGAAGATTCTCGGCGATGTCATCGACGATCAGAATGCTGGCCGGTGTGTCACGCATCGCCGGTCCCAGCGCAGCCCAGTACAGCGCGTAGTGCATCGTAGTCAAACCGGTCGGCATGCACCGTCAGGATATGTGCAAGTGCGCTGTCATCCTGGCCAATGCGCTCAATCAGCCGCTGAATCGCGCCGATATCCGCCATCTCGATTGCCCTGCGCAGCGCGCGCACCAACTCCGCCGGCAGTTTGGCGATGCGCTGTGCTCCGTCCGCGGACGATCCGCCGGGTGTCGGCGCCTGGCCGAATGGCTGCACGAGCACGGTATGGGGAAGCCAGGCCATGGTCGCTCGGACGAGCTCCGCGCGGCGCACCGGCTTCCGCAGATACCCGTCGCATAGGCGGCTGATACGCTCCTCATCCTGCTTGAGCACCGAAGCGGTGAAGGCAATCACCGGAACGTGCTCCAGCGCCTCATCCGCCTTCAGCCGGGCAGCCGCGGTGTAGCCGTCCATCACCGGCATTTTGAGGTCCAGCAGGATCAGGTCGGGCCGCAGGTGCGCTGCCTTATCCAGCGCCTCCAGCCCGTTTTGCGCTTCCACCACTTCCAGATCGTACCCGTTATAGAACCCGCGGATCAGGTCGCGATTGTAATCGACATCGTCCACCACTAGCACCGTGGCGTGCGCAAAATGTACCGCGGTGAAATCGAAACGCTCGGTACCATTCATGCGCATGGGCTCGGCCTCGCCTGCTGGGACCTCGACGTCCGTTAGCACCACGGTGAATGTACTACCCCTGCCGAGCTCACTCTCGACTGAGATCTCCCCGCTCATTGCCGCTACCAAATTCCTGACGATGGCCAGGCCCAGGCCAGCGCCGCCCGAGCTGCGCGCCGAGGGATTCTCTAGCTGCTCGAATGGCTCGAAGATTCTGCTGAGCTGATCCTGCGGCATGCCGACGCCCGTATCGCATACGGACAGCAGGATGGACGTCGTGCTCCGCTCGCCGTCATCGCCTGCCTGGCTCCACGCACGCACCGTCACCGTTCCGGCCTGCGCGAACTTGACGGCGTTCCCGACCAGGTTCAAGAGCACCTGGCGCAAGCGCGCCTCGTCCAGCAGGACAGTCGCTGGGAGGTCGGCGGCCAGATCCAGACGTAGCTCGAGACCCTTTTCCTCCAGCTTATGGCTGAACAGCTGGCCGATCTCATCCAGAAGCCGCTGGAGCGACACCGGACCATAGTGCAACGCCAGTTTGCCGGCCTCAATCTTGGAGAGGTCGAGAATGTCGTTGATCAGGGTCAGCAGGGCATTGCCGCTGGCCTGGATGCGGGTCAGGTAGCTTCGCTGCTTGGGCTCGCCGACTAGTGCTTCGAGGATCTCCGCGAAGCCGATAATCGCATTCATGGGTGTGCGCAGCTCGTGGCTCATATTGGCCAGAAACATGCTCTTGGCACGGTTCGCCGTTTCCGCCTGCTCTTTGGCCACCGCCAGCGCAGCAGTGCGTTCGGTGACCAGCTCCTCCAGGTGTTCGCGGTGCATCGCCAGCTCGGCTTCGGTGCGTTTGCGCCCGCCTATATCTTGGGCGAATGAGGCGACGCCCATGATCAGGCCGTCTCGGTCTTTAATCGGGGACACGGTTATCTCTACGTCGAGGAGGCGCCCGTCTTTGTGTCGCCGCACGGTCTCCATTTGTGCGACGACGCGACCTTGCATGGCCAAGTCACGCACGCCGGCTACTTCATCGGCCCGGACGGCTGGCATGAACTGCGTGACCGGCTGGCCGATCGCCTCCGCGGCGCTGAAGCCGTACAGGCGCTCAGCGCCCTCGTTCCAACTCTCGATTACACCTTCCAGCGAGGCACCGACAATGGAGGCGGGGTGGGACTCGACGATAGCGGCAAGCCACGCCCGTGCCTGCTCGGCTGCTCGCTGCTCGGTGATATCCGCGAGCATGGCGAGGGCGCCGGCGTTGGCACCCCGCTCATCGAACACGGGAAATGCCTGCGCCCTGGTCCAGAGCGTGCTGCCGTCCTTGCGCACGTAGCAGTTGTCCGCTACATCGTGTTGGCCCTGTTCCCGCCTTCGTTGCCGCTCCAGTGCCGCGAGCCGGTCGCTCTCAGCTACGAACTCCCAGGGGAATCGCCCCAACATCTCTGCCGGCCCGTACCCCACCATCTCGGCCATCCGCGCATTGACAAAGGTGGTCCGGCCGGTAGCATCGACCTGCCAGATGCCCTCGTGCGTGGTCTCGACGATGCGCCGGTATCGGTCTTCGCTCTGCCGCAGCTGCTCGGCTGCCTCGTGCTGTTCGCTCACATCGAGGGCCGTGACAATCACGTGTAGCGGCGCACCCTCTTGATCACGCGCCATGGCCGCGGCGACCTGGCACCACGCCGTCCTGCCATCCTTCCGGAGGTATCGTTGCTCACCGGCATAGGAGTCCCGCACACCGCTCACCAAACCCTGGAAATCGAGGCGATTGGCAGCCGTCCCCTCCGGATCCAGAAGACGGGCAAACGTGGCGCCGGGTGGCTCGTCTTCGCTCAAGCCAAAGAGATGCCGAAGGCTGCTATTGACCATCTGGACTTGACCGTCAAGGTTCAGGAGCGCCACGCCAATGGGAGCGCTCTCGAAAAGGCTTCTGAACAGCCCCTCGCTTGTCCGCACCATGGCCTCACTCGTGCGCAAAGCCTCGGCACGTTCTTCCGCTTCGCCCAGCGCCTGGATCAGTGCTCCATAGACCTTACCGCCGGCCGCGATCAGTGCCCCGCTACCGAACAGCACAACGAATGGCAGCAGCAGCCAGTTTGAGAGCGCCAGGTTGAGAGCTTTGAAGTCCACCGCAAACGTTAACCAGTGAGCGCCCACCACCGCGACGAATGCGCAGCTCACGGCGAACGCGATACCCAGAGCCACGCTGCCCGCTCGCGTTCCAAACAGCAGCGTGGCGAGCAGCGCGAACACTAACAGGAGCAGTGAGCCCTCGCTGGAGAGCCCAGAGGTAGCCAGGACTGTGATAGCCAGCGCGAGTACCAGGCCCAGCACGACCGATGCCTTCACCGAGAAGGAGAGGCGCCTGCGGAAGACAAGCACTACCCAGAAAGCGCAAATCACAGCGATGTGTACTGGCATTGCCCACAGCCAGCCAATCTGCAGTGCCCTGGCCAGGTCTACTGCCAGCACCGGTACGCCTAGCGCGGCGAGCAGCAGAACGCTAATGTCGAGTGCGTCATTGCGCACCGCCAGGAGCCGGCGGAGCCGGAGTGCGTCGCCCTTGGTGACTTGGTGGAGCATCTACTATCACTTCGTTTCTGCGGCCGTAGGCCGCCGCGATGCGATGTTCGCTCGGTTCGGTTCAAGTATAGCCCCGCCGCACGTGTTGCTCTCCACGTTCAGCCAACTGTCAGGAACGTGCCAGCAAACTGCCAGAATACAGTCAGATGCCTGCCATATCGGACGCACACAGTGAAAAGTAGATCCGCTTGTCTCGACTGCGAGACGCTGCACGGCAGGCGCCAAGAGTCCGGCCGCCAGACTGCGGAATGCTGGCCGCGACCGCGCGAAGCGACGCGGCGGGCGACATGCTTGTACTCGAGGTCCACAGTGGCACAAGGCTACGTCGACGGCTGGCCAGGGTCAAAGGCATCGCCGGCACGTCGCACCGACGCTCGGGGCCGCGATGTGGCAGCCAACCGCTCCGCGCAGCAGGAAGCGCGGCAGATGACCGCAGCCCCACCGTCCATTGTCTTGGTAGACGACATCGAGGATAACCTGCGCGTGCTGTCCGCGTTGCTGGCCACTGCAGGCTATGTCGTGCGGCCGGTAACCAGCGGCAGCTCAGCGCTCAAGACCATCAGGGCGGCGATCCCGGACCTGATTCTGGCAGACGTGCGCATGCCCAAGATGAGCGGCTATGAGCTCTGCCGGCGGCTCAAGGCAGCGCCGGATACCAGGGATGTCCCGGTGTTGTTCATCAGCGCGCTCGTGGAGGCGGAGGACAAAGTCGAGGCTTTCGAGGCAGGGGGGGTAGACTACATCACCAAACCGTTTTCATCGACGGAAGTGCTGGCACGTGTCAGAACGCACCTCACGCTGCGACAGCTCAGTCGTGAGCTCGAACAGCGGGTGCAAACGCGAACGGAAGAGCTCGCAGTAGCCAACCGGCGACTGAGCGACGAGCTTGTCGAACGGCGGCGAACCGAGGGAGCTCTTCTCGCCCTGGCGCAGGAACGGCTCGAGCTGGCCGCGCTCAGGGGCGACTTCATCGCGTCTGTGAGTCATGAGCTACGTACGCCACTGACCGCGGTCGTGGGCTTCGCGGAGATACTGCAGGCTCGCTGGGACCGTCTTGCCGATGAGCAGCGCATGAGCATGGTGGCCCGTATCGCCACGGCGGCAAACCGGCAGAAACGGCTCATTGACGATCTGCTGTATGCCAGCAGAATGGAGGCTACCGGCCGGCGCCTGCCCGGTGAACCTTTGCCCATCGCGCAGGCCGCCAGCCGAGCTGAGGCGCACGTGAAGCGCACGTACCCGCAACAGACTGTGCATCTGGAGGGCCGGGACGACCTCCTCGCTCTGGCCGAACCGGAGCGGACCGAAGAGATTCTCGTGCATCTGCTGGATAACGCGGCCAAGTGTTCGGATGAAGGTAGCCCCATACATGTGCGGTGGGCACAGGACGACCATGTCGTCGTGGTGGACGTGCAGGATGCCGGACCCGGGATCCCCGAGGCAAGCCGGGCCATCCTTTTCACCCGCTTTGGACGCGTGCCGGGCAGTCGCGTCCGGGCAGGCCACGTTGGTACCGGCCTCGGCCTCTATCTCAGTCGGGAATATGCACAGAGCATGGGAGGCGAGCTTGACCTGCACGCCAGCGGCGCTACAGGCAGCACGTTCCGGTTACGGCTGCCGCTGGCCGGCGGCGCCGGCAATCCCAGGCCGGGCGTGGATCTCGCCGCGGCTACCGCGTCTCCTCCGGTGGTCGAGCCGGCGCCTTAATCTTGTAGCCAACACCCCGGGCCGTCTGTATGAGCGGCTGGGCACGTTCGCCGTCGATAGCCCGACGGAGGCGCTTGATGGTAGTCTCCAGCACATTGGAATCGCCATCGAAATCGTAGTCCCAGACGCGGCGCATGATCGTATCCCGACTGATCACGTCGCCGGTGTTGGCCATGAGCAGCTCGAGCACTGCGTATTCCTTTGGCGTCACGTGGACGGTCTCACCCGCCCGGTACACCTCACGCGCGCGTTGGTCGAGGACCACGTCGTCCACCACGAGCCGCCGCTTCTGCTGCTCAGGCGCGGCACGGCGCGTGATAGCGGCGAGCCGCGCCAGCAGCTCGCGCAGCGCGAACGGCTTCACCAGGTAGTCATCCGCGCCAACCCCAAAGCCGCGCAGGCGATCGTCAAGCTGGTCACGTGCCGTCAGCATCAGGATGGGGACATTGTTCCCAGCCTGGCGCAGCTGGCGCGCAAGATCGATACCATCCATGTCTGGCAACGCGAGGTCGAGTACCACAGCATTGTAGCGAGCCTGGTCGAGCTGGGCTCGGCCCTCGGCGCCTGTTCCCGCTATCGTCGGCCTATGACCTTCTGAGAGTAGCCCTCGCCGTAGTAACTGCTGCACCATCGGGTCGTCTTCAATCACGAGGATGTCCATCGTCATTGACCTCCCGCATTGCCGGCGTTCGCCGGCCGCCCATTGCGCGCTGGGCACAGCTGCCCGCGGACTGTGCCGGTTGCTTGCAGTATAGCGGCACTGCTGCTCGAGCTGACATGTCAGCAAACTGCCAGGTAATTGTCATCCTATTGCCAGCTACCGGCCACGAAGCCCTCACCTCCGGGGTGTAGATGTATTGTAAGGCGGTCATGTCGCGCAGAGATCCCCCTGATCCAATGAGACATAGCTGCCCACGATGCTTGCGACTGAATTGTAGGGAGACTTGCCATGCCCATCCCTGATGACGTGCGGCGCGATCTGTCAGGGCTGGTAGACGATCAGCAGCTTCATCGATATCTCGATGGGCTGCATGCCTCCGGTGAGTGGACCGTGTTCAGCCCGCTCGCGACCGCGCACGGTTGGGTTCAGCAACTGTTTCACAACCCAACTGGAACATCCATGTACCTCACCTCGAAGCAAACAGGGGGCTCAATATGGCAACTATCTGTCGAGTAGCGTGTGGGCTGGCCTGCCGGACAACGTGGCAAGGTGTTCGGCGAGGGCAGTCCCGTCGAGGTGCGCTGGGCCGCAGAAGGCGGCATGATCGCGGTGCGCGGGTGCGATCTTGGTTCGGGAATCCAGGTGGACATGGCAATTCTGGCGCCCAGCCCTGTCTCTGGTGGCCTTCTTGAGGCCTGTATTTGCCTCCGAGGTCAGTACCTATCGGATAGGCGTGGGGGCCGGTCCCTACGAGTATTGCCGTGGGAGCGGTGCTAGCGCGTGGTCAGTGAGACGGTGCCGAGCGCCACGCTCACGCGAATCGCCAGCACGGGCGTCCCGCCCTCGGTCGCGGCGCGGGTCCAGTAGCCGCCTTCGCGCGTGATGAACCCGTCCCCGGCGCTGATCTGGCCTAGCACGGACTCGGCGCTGATGCGGGCCGCGGTGTCCTGCGGCACGGCGATCGCCACTGTCGACATGCCCGCCGATATGTGGGCCGAGGCATCGCGCCGCAGCGAGCCGCCGAAATCGCACACGAAGGCAGCGGCGCCGCCGTCGACGGACAGGTCGGTGAAGTTCGCGTTGGCCAGGTCTCGCAGCTCGAAGCTGCCCGCGCCCGCGTCGATATCGAGGACGCTAAGCGGCTGCGGGTTCGGCTCGAGGAAGCGCAGCACGTTCTTCCCGGCGCCGATCTTGAGTGAGAGCCGCTGCAGCGGCAGTCCGCCGAGCTCGAACTCCGAGTCGCTGGCGCCCGTTTCGATGGTGAGCGTGTACGGCTGGCTGGCACCCAGCGCGAGGTTGAACGTGGGCACGCCGCGCCGCAGGCCCATGACGGCGGAGACGCGTGGCTCCTGGCTGATTCTGGCGAATCCCGCGCTGGTCTGCACGTGGCAGGGCAGCGTTCCGGTGGGGTCGTCGTAGGTGCCGACCACCCAGTCGCTCCCCCCGCCGCGCGTGATCTGGAGCCTGCAGGCACCCACCCTGATCGTCAGGTGCCGCTCGGCCGTCTCGAAGAACGGAATACGGATGTCGGTCGGATTGCTGTTCATCGGATGTCGTCCTTTCTCATCGTAGCCAGGTGAGAGCGTCAATCATGATCATCGCGCGCTGAGCTGCTCGACGCCGGCTCGGGCAGCACGCAGCCATTCTTCGGGACAGTCGTCCGGCACGGAGCAGCCGGGTGCGAGGATGTGCCGCTTGCCGCCGGTTTGCGCCAGTGCGTCACGCAGCTCGGCGGCGATGGCCTCGGCGGGGCCGGTGGTGATCGCTCCCCGTTCGTCGAGACCGCCCATGAGGGTGCGGGCGGGCGCCATCTCGCGCACGGCGCGCAGGCTGACACCGGTGATACGATCGCTCCAGCTGAGCACCTGCACCGGGTAGTCGATCACGGCTTTGAGCAGGAGGTGGTGCTCGCCATGCAGGTGCAGGACGTTCAGCCAGCCTTCGCGGCAGGCACGCAGCACCTCCATGTCGTACGGCCGGCCGTACTCGGCGAATTGCGCCTCGCTCAGAGCTTCGTTCGCCGCGCCCTGCTCCGCGAAGAAGATGCCGTCGGCACCTGCATCCAGCAGCCCGCTCGCCAGCCGCGCCAGATTGTCCGTGATCACGGCCAGGGCGCCGTGCACCGTGGCAGAGCTTTCGGCGATGTGGGCGCGCAGGCGCTCGGCGCCGGCGAAGTGGAACGCCTCGGTGAGGGGCGAGAACATCGTGGCTACCAGTGGAACATCCCGGCCCAGGGCGAGGCGCACCCGGCGCACCGTCTCTATCTGGTGGCCGAGGTTGCCCGCGCCGGCCGCCAGCGGCGCCAGCAGGTGCCAGTCGTCCAGGCGCGCAATTCCGTTCTGCGGGAAGGGGTACGGCAGATCGGGCATCACCTTGTAGATGTCGAGGTCGAAGCGCCCGAAGAAATCGAGCGTGGCCTCCGCCAGGGCGCGGGCCGAGCCCCGCGGCCGGAAATGGTGCCAGAAGCAGAACGGCGGCCGGTCCGCCTGCTCACCCAACAGCGCTGCCTGCACTCTCTCGAGCTTGCTCATGGAAGCCATCGGTCCCTCGCGATCCTCAAGAACACATTCCCTTACCAGCGTACCAGCCTAGCGCAGGCCCGCGCGTTTCTCTTCCTCGTAGAGTCGTTCCATGACGAACTCCTTGATGAGGGTCTGATAGCCCGTATGCCGCTTAGCCGCCAAGGCCTTGGCCCTGGCAATCACCTCGTCGTTGAACCGGATTGGCACCGGAGTGCTACGTGGCCGTGCCGGCGGCAGCAAGTCGTCGCCTTCGAGTGGTATGGGTGTCATTTTGGCGAGTAACGCCTCGCTAAAACCGTGCGTGGACCAGTACCGGTCCTCTTCGTCTTCGTTGGCAAACTCCGGGATGTCTTCAGTGCGTTCGATGATCTCCATGTCACTTTCCTTTGTGGCGATAGCGCTTCTTCGACTTCGTCAGGCTCAACACCGTGCCGACGTACATGCTCCGTGTTGGCGTCATCCCAGTCGAACATCCAGCCCCACCGTGTGTACATACCATAGTATATCCCAAATCCCAGATTGGGAGTCGCTCGCGTACGCCACAACTCAGCATGTGACGCAGCCGGAAGCCCTGCACACGGGGATGCATCCAGCTTGGCATCCAGCTTGGCATCAAGCTGCGGCGGAGCCTGCGGGTGCGTTGCGGTGGGTGAAGCTCGTGTGCGGAAGGACACGCGCCTGTGTGTTTGCACCAAACGAAGCGCTGCGCCCAGAGGGCCGAGATGGGCATGAAAGCGGTCGCCGGGCGCGGATGCCAAGCGTATACTATAGGCATGTTTCCCGGCTATTTCGAGAGAAGGCGAGCGGGGCGGCCGCGCGCCCAGAACGCGCCTCTGGGGATCCGTCTTGGCTTTGGGCTACGGCGACTTGCAAGCGCCGCAGAAGCCGTAGAACGTGACGGCGTGCTCGTTGATCTGGAAGCGCGTGCGCTTCTCCAGGGTGGCACCGATGGCCCCAACCGCACACCCGTCGACGTCTTCCACCAGCCCGCAGCGGGTGCAGATCAGGTGGTGGTGGTGGTGCGGCGGGCAGTAGATGTACCTGCTCTCATTGTTCTCCTGCTGGAATCTGGTGGCAGCACCGGTCTCGACGAGCAGCTCCAGGGTACGGTACACCGTGGCCTGGCCGATGCTCGGGTACTCGTGCTGCAGCAGGGCATGGAGCTCACGCGGCGTGACGTACGCCCGCCGGTCCATCAGCGCGTTCAGGATGATGCGGCGCTGCAGGGTGGCTTGATGATTGCGCGCCTCGAGGCGACGCATGACGTCGTCCTGTTCGGCGAGGTGTTCCACTGTAGACATACACCAATCCGTACGCTCGAGCGGTTGCGATTCTCAGTATACTGCCGCGATTTCTGGCCGGCGGCGCGTCCGCGGCCCAAGCAGCCGCGCGCCCAGGTAGAGCACGGTGACCGCCGTGGAGATGATGAACCCGATGGGCCAGCCGGTGTCGTAGGCCACCACGAGGCCTACCCAGGTCGCCGCCAGCGCGAGGCCGATCGCCAGGCCCATCGCCCTCCAGGGACGGCTGGACAGGTAGGTGGCGGCGGCGGCCGGTCCCACCATCAAGCTGAAGATGAGCAGCGTACCCACGGTGGGGATGGTCACGGCCGCGGCCACGCCGACCACGACGAGGAACAGGACACTGACGAGGCGCACGGGCACGCCTCGGGCGGCAGCCAGCTCGGCGTTCAACGTCGCCAGTAGCAGCGGACGGTAGAGCACTGTCAGCGCGGCCACGCAGGCAGCTGCCAGCACGGCGGTTTGCCACACCTGATCGCGGCTGACTCCTACAATGGTGCCAAACAGCAGGGCAAAGGCCGCGGTGGCGTAGGTTGTGTTCAGGGCGAGGAAGAGCGCGCCTACCCCAAGAGCTGCCACCAGGACCAGCGCCGTGGTGACGTCGCGCCCATGCTCCTGGACGCCCAGCACGCCCAGTCCGAGGGCGCCGGTGAGCGCGAACGCTACCAGGCCCCAGAGCGGGTCGACGCCGATCAGCACCGCGCCCGCCGCCCCGGCGAAGCCGATCTGGCCCAAGGCATGCGCGGCGAAGCTCACCCCGCGCAGCACGACGAAGAAGCCTACCAAGCCCGCGAGCAACGCCGCGATGCTCCCGGTCAGCAGGGCGTTCTGCATGTAGGGCTGGCTGAACATGTCTGGCTGGATCAGGTTGCCCATGCTCAGGCCTCCCGCAGGTGCGCGGCCGTGCGCTGCCGGTGCGCGGGTATGGCGCTCGCTGACGGGGACGCGCAAGATGCGCGCGCTCCCGGAGTGGGCATCGCGCCTGGATTGGGCAGCTGTGAGATGGACATGGGAAGGTGCCGCCGAAACCCCGGGCGGATGAGGCGGGCCAGCAGGTAGACAACGAGCACGAGTGCCGTGATGAAGAAGCTCACCGGCCAGCCCTTGCCGCCCGGCGGCCAGTAGTAGCTCACGTAGGCGAGATCGATGCCCAGCCAGGTCTCCAGCACGCCCAGCAGGGCGGCGAGCGCGGTGGCGGGGCCGGGGCGAGTCACCAGGTAGCCGGCGGTGGCGGCTGGGCCGACCAGCAGGGCGGTCGAGAGCAGCACCCCGACGACCTGCGCCGCCTCGGCCACCGCGACCGCCATGCAGGCCAGGAACAATGCCGAGACAAGCTGCAAGGGCACGCCGCGCGCCTGTGCCGTCTCCGGAGACAGCGAGCTGAAGAGCAGTGGACGATAGAGGACCACCAGCACCGCCAGACAGACCAACCCGATGACCACCATCACCCGCGTGGTGTCCGGGTCCACCTCGAAGATCGAGCCGAAGAGGAGGGTGAACGGTGTATTCACGTAGCGCGTGTTGATGTACAGGAACATGGCGCCCAGGCCCAGGCCCAGGGCCAGGATGACCCCCGTGGCCACGTCGCGCTCGCGCGCCCGATCGCCGAGCGCCCCGACTCCCAGGGCTGCGGCTACGCAGAAGGTAGCCAGTCCCCACAAGGCGTTCAGCCCCAGCAAGGCCGCGCCAGCGCCGCCGGTGAAGCCAATGTCGGTGACGGCATGGCCGATGAAGGAGAGGCCGCGCAGCACCACGAAGTAGCCCAGCGCCGCGCACACCACCGAGACTACCGCGCCGGCCAGCAGCGCATTGGTCACCTGGTCGTTGGCAAACATGTCTGGTGTGAAGACGTACTGCCGCAGCCAGTCCAGCTCAGTCATGGGCATGCACCTCGTGTTCGGGCTGGCCGCCGACCAGAATCTCGCTGCCGCCGACCACCAGGATGCGCCCCCGCACGTGCAGCACGTCGACGGGATAGCCGTAGAGTTGGCTGAGCACTTCCGTACGCACGACCTCTTCCACCGTGCCCACGGCGGATCGGCCTTCGGCTAGGTAGAGCACGCGGTCCATGGCCTCCAAGAGAGGGTTCATGTCGTGCGCCACCAGGAGCACGGCTACGCCGCGCGCCTTCCCGATACGCGCTACCAGCCGCACCACCTCGCTTGCGCTGCGGATGTCGAGGTGCGAGAGCGGCTCGTCCAGCAGCAAGATCTTGGGATCGGCCAGCAGCGCCTGGGCAATCAGCAGCCGCTGCTGCTCGCCGCCCGAGAGGCGCCCCACCGGGGCATCGGCGTACTCCAGCGCGCCGACCTGCCGGAGGGCATCGTCCACCCGCCGTCGTCGCTGCCTGCTGGGCCAGGGGATACCCCAGCGCTGCCCGTCGATCCCCAGCGCAACAAGATCACGGCCGCGCAGCGGGGTCTCGGGGTCGAACTGCTGTTTCTGCGGCACGTAGCCGACCGCGGCATTGCCGCGACCGACGGGGCGGCCGAGGACCTGCACCGCGCCCGAGTCGGGGCGCAGCAAGCCCAGAATCAGGCGCAGCAGGGTGGTCTTGCCCGCCCCATTGGCGCCGATCAGGCCCACGAACTCGCCGGCGTGCAGGTCGAGGCTGACCTCGCGCAGGACGGGATGGCCACCCAATGACAGGGCCACGCGATCCAGGTGCAGGACGGCTGCGGCAGCGGCGAGATCGGCCATGATTAGTGGATCTGCTCGGTGGAGACGCCGCTTGCCAGCGCCTTGAGCGTAGCCTGGGCCTCGGCGACCATCCATTGCTGGTACGTCTTGGAGAGCGGCTTCGTCTCGTAGACGCCGACGATGGGGATATGGTGGGCACGCGCCAGGCCCAGCAACGTGATCGTGATGGGCGCCACCGCCTGCTGGTTATAGAAGAAGACCTTGACCTTGTTCCCGGTGAACAGATCTGTCTCGACCTGAACGTCCTGCGGGGAAGGGTCGTTGCCCTCCATGATCGCGAAGGCAAAGGACACCGGTGTGAGGACCCTGAGGCCCATGGCAGCGGCCTCGAAGCTGAATACCGGCTCCGTGATGGCGATCGGCGTGCCACTGTAGCGCTGTTTGACCTGAGCGATCAGGTTGGTCCAGGGCTCGAGCGAGGCATCGAAGGCTCTCAAGTTGGCCTGGAAGTAGACGGCGTCGGCAGGGTCCTGCTTGGCCAGCGCGGCCACGATGAGCGGCGCGATCCGGGGCATGGTAGTGGGGCTGTACCAGACGTGCGGGTTGTCGCCGGCCTTGTAGCCCAACGTCTGGCCCACGTCGATCACCACGCGCCTGGCATTGGGCGAGGCGCCTTCCAGCTTGCCCATGAAGTCGTCGTAGCCAATCCCGTTCTGCACCACCAGCGTGGCCTTGGCGACCGCGCCCGCGTCGCCGGTGCTCGACTCGTAGGTATGGGGATCGGTGTTGGGATTGCTGAGAATGCCTGTCACCTTGACGTGGCTGCCGCCTAGCTGGGAGACGACATCGCCGTAGACGTTGGTGGACGCCACGACATTGATGACCATCCCTGCCGCTGCCGCACGTGGGAGTGGCGCGGCAACCGCGACGCCCAGGAGCACCGTGGCCGCGAGCAAGCGCATGGCTGCCCGTCCCACGGGCGCACTCATGCAGCGCGTCTTGACGTTCACAATCACCCGGCTACGCATGCTTACCCCTTTCGACGTGAGTCAGTTCCGGCGGAAACACTCGGTGAGTAGCGATGCGATAGGCCGCTTGGAGCCGCCCTATCGATAACCAGTATCAACCGGTACTCGGTATCATAGCAGGGGCTTCGGCGGTGGTCAACATGTACGCGCTCACCAAGCGACGGGTGACTGTGCAGCAGCTGGCAGGTACGCGATGCGAGGTTCATATTCATGTCAGCACTTATGCATCTCATGCCAGACTGATTACATAAATGTGAACCGAGAGCTAGCGGTTAGATCTCAGGAGCGCAATGTAACACTCATTGCGCGTCGCCTGTGGGTGGGATGACGACCTCAAGGTCGGGGAACACGCGGCCAAAATCGGCGGCGTTGTAGGTCAGCAGGAGGAAGGGCACGAGGACCGTCGCGCTCGCTGCGTCGCCCCGAAGGACGGGCAGCAGCACGTTCGTATCAACAGCAGCAGGCATGCGCGTCCTTACCGGCCACGCGACCGCGCGTCATCGCCGGAGCGAATCTCGCGCAGGAACGTCTCGTCGTCGGCTGGTCCCATCCCCGCAGGCCGTGGGGCAATCCCGACCACCGCGCGGAGTGATGGGCCGCCCTTGCCGCGCCCGCCTGGGAGAACGAGGAGCGAGCCGCGCGTCGTACGCGCGAACAGAACGCGATCGCCAGGCCGGATTCCGGCCGCGCGCAACGTCTCCGCGGGGATCACGACCCCCGACTCGGAAACGGTCACCTCGGCGAGGTCGCTCTCTTGTTGCATCGGCAGTCTCCGCACTCGCGCGGCGCCGGCCCGCCCGAGCCCCATAGGCCCGATGGCAAAAGCCCCGGAATAAGGGCGCCAATCGGCGACCCGACCCCTTGTGACCAGTATAGCGATGTCCAGTGCAAGGTAACGCTATGTATGATGAGCGCGGCAGGCGCATATTCTTGACACCGCAGCTCGCCATGTGCGAGAATCTCACCTACAGGATACGACGCGGGAAGGTGGAAGCATGATGATTGTGTGTACTACAATCCCGGATCTACGGGACACGCTCGCGCCCCACTGGAACGTCAATGCGGCAATCGGCCTGGTGCCAACCATGGGTGCGCTGCACGAGGGGCACCTGAGCCACGTGCGCCGTGCGCGCGAGCAGGACGACCTGTTGGTAGTGAGCGTGTTCGTCAATCCCACCCAGTTTGGTCCTGCCGAGGATCTCTCCGCCTACCCGCGCACGCCGGAACGGGACCTCGCGCTGCTGGAGGCGGCGCACGTGGACGTCGTGTTCATGCCGGTAGCCGGGGAGATGTACCCGCCGGGGGCGGACACGTCGGTGGAGGTGGGTCGCCTGGCGACACTCCTGGAGGGCGCACGCCGGCCGGGACACTTCTCCGGCGTGGCTAC
>Ga0187876_1000311_pt1 | contig 52259 bp, 41 predicted proteins | sample June2016WEW_17_4_FD_133000 | JGI IMG/M metagenome (GOLD analysis project Ga0187876, IMG submission 133000) | Peatland microbial communities from SPRUCE experiment site at the Marcell Experimental Forest, Minnesota, USA - June2016WEW_17_40 | ecosystem: Environmental > Terrestrial > Soil >... | reverse complement strand
CGACTTGTCCTTGGGGACCAGATTCGTCGGCCCGTTGACGTCAACGACCGCCTGAACCTTGCTGCTCACGCCGGGATAACCCCCGCTCCCTTCCAAGGCCGGATCGTCCAAAACGCCCAGGCAGGCCACGAGGTGCCCGCCGGCGCTGCCGCCGAGGACTCCAATGGCATTGGGATTGATGTGATACTTCTCCGCGTTGGCGCGAATCCAGCGCACCGCCAATTTGCAGTCTTCAATTTGCGCCGGCCACCGGGCGTCTTTGCTCGCCAGCCGATACTCGATGCTGGCCCCAAAATAACCATGCTGGGCAAACACCTTGTAGGTCATGGTCGTCTTGTGCGAGCCGCCCGACCAGCCGCCACCGTGAATCTGGAGCAGCACCGGCATGGGGTCCTTGGGCAGCACCTTCGGCCGGGCGATTTCGGCGTGCAAGACTTGCCCACCGCCGGTCCCGATCACGACATCGTGGATCAACTCCACACCTTCGGGCGCAAAGTTCGGGTCGTCCAGGCTGTTGGCCCTGGCCGGTTGCGCGTTGACCACCGGCTGCGTGCCGGCTCCCGCGGGCTGGGTCGGCGTTGCCTGCGCGCCGGCGTAACCAACGAGCCAGAACCCGAGGATCAGGAGGAGCCCCAGCACCATCGAGGCCGCCCCACGTAAGACCGTGCTCATCCAGCCCGCGAGCGTCGTTTTTCTCATAGCAAGACTCCTCGTCAGCAACCCTTTTGCGATGGGATCCTTCGTTCGTCTCCTGCCGCCGGGCCGTTGGACCATTTCGGCTTGTTGATCAGACCGCCCTCAAGCGGCAATTTATTGTCCGCCGGACGAGGCCAAGCGGCGATGTACTTCAGACCATCAGTCATAGGGAATGCCTATTTCCCCCTTCTATGCCCTATCTACCAGATCATGAGAGCAGTTTGAGCGGGAAACAGGCTAACATGCAGGAAGCCAGGTTTTCAAGGAGAATCTGGCAGGGAGTATTACTCGGTTCGCTCGCAGAGGCATGATGGTGCATCAAGGGGAGGGCGAATGCATCCATGCCACATCAGAGTACTGCGGCGGAGGTGGCATAGCGGCTTGTTGATCAATGCTTCCGGCTTGACAGTGCACGGGTGAGTCGTCAAAATAGCTCTTAAAATGCAGGAATGCTCGCAGACTCCGAGGCGACATAGGACCGTGCGGGGAACGCGGGAAAAGGGCCGATATGGATAAACTCCTGCAAAAGCAGCTTTCTGCTGCAGGCCCACACGCTCTGGCCCTTCTTCGGTCAGAGGGTGCCTTGTTAGGGAACCCTGATGCTTGCAGCAATTCAATTTCCCATGGTTCATGTTCGCCGACTTCTGGATCAGTATACCGGTCTTCTGCCAGTGCCCAACTGGCCCGCACCCTTGGAGGATGTGGAGTTCATGCGCCACTTTGGTCCGATCCGCGTTCGGCCACAGGGGGGGGCATGACCGGGTGGGTCGTGGAAGATCGGATATGCCTGCGCCAGTCGGTTCCTTGGCATGAGCCAGGAGCTGGGCATTCAGATCAACCAATTCACAGCGGTGCTGACTCGACTCCACGGTTAGCCGCCGACGCTTCTGCGAAATGAGAGGAGCATGTGAGTGGTATGCATTATCCTTTGAACTTGGATGGCCGCCGTATCTTGATAACCGGGGCCGCATCCGGCATCGGACGGGCCACCGCCGTCCTGGTAAGCCGCTTGTCAGGGAGTGTGGCTGCCGTGGATCAGAATCGGGAAGGCCTGGAGCAGACGGTGGCGTCTCTTGAGGGGGGTGGACACACGCTCCACAGTTGCGACTTGCGGGACATTGGAGGTATTCCGGAGTGGCTGCCGAAATTGGCGGAACAATGGGGCCCCCTGCATGGAATTGTCCATGCCGCCGGGGTGCCTTGTACGGTGCCGCTCCGTGTTCTGAAACCTGAAAGCTACCGTGACGTTCTGGCGGTGAACACGGAAGCCGCGCTCGCCCTGGCACGGGCTTTTCAGAGCCGGAAAGTTTACGCGGGTAATCACGGTTCAATTGTTTTCATTTCTTCCGTAATGGCGATCGTCGGGTCACCGACCATCGTGGCCTATTCGATGACCAAATCCGCCCTGATCGGCATGGCCCGTTCGATGGCCCTCGAACTGGCGCCGAAACGAATCCGCGTGAACTGTGTGGCTCCCGGATTTGTGCGGACGCCGATGTATGCCCAAGTCGCCGGGTCCTGGGATCCGGAGCAAGAGGCGCGGATGATCGCGCTGCATCCGCTGGGACCGGGCGAACCCGAGGACATTGCCCACGCGATTGCCTTTCTGCTGGCCGATACGGGCAGATGGATTACGGGCACCGTCTTGACCGTCGATGGCGGATATACCGCACAATAGAAACGCAATTACGGTGAGCGGGATTCAGCGGGCGGGGACGGTGGTTGAGAATCAGTGACCTTGGGAGCGCCCGGCAGTTTGCAAATGATCTTGCCCGGGTCGCCGGCGACCAGGGAATACGGGGGGACTTGGATCCGGACAACAGAACCGGCCGAGATGATGCTGCCCTCACCGATGGTGACTCCCGGAAAGATGATGGAACGCCGACCAATCCAGACATTGTCGCCGATTACGACTTCACGCACGTCGTCCGCGGACGGCGGTTTCCAAGTGTGCGTCTTCGCGTCCGCGATCCGTTCGGCCGCGTCCACCGGGTGTCCACTCGAATCCAAAATCCAACAAGCGGGCGCAATTCCACAGTTACGCCCGATCGTGATGCGCTTGCCGATGGAAAACCCGCAGCCTGCGCCGATGCCGGTTCCGTCGCCGATCTCCAGCACGGGCCGGTCCACGAAACGATAGGCAAAAGCAAAGGTGCATTTTCCATCGATCAGCACGTTATCACCGACGATGATGTCCCCTTTGCCCATGACCCAGTGAATGTAGATGTCGGTTCGCAGGTTTCGTCCGTAGCGCTTGCAGTATGCCTTGAAGAGCGGCTCCGCGATGAACACGCGCCTGAAAAAGAACACCAGAAACCGCAACACGAGATACGCCCACAACATCGGCTTCACCACGAGGCGCGGCGCGGGCACACTGAAGTTATTCACGCGCCGGTAAAGCCAGCGAACCGCCCGCGGCATCCGCCGGTTGGAAGTGGCGAGGTACCGGCGGAACGACGCTCGGGTCAACTTGACCTCTTCGGTTGTCTCCGGTTTCTCGCTGGTGGGCGTAGTCATGATTGTTTCCTCGCCGCCAAGGGTGCGTCTTCAATGGGCAAAGCGGGCGGTTGCGCCGTGCCAGGGGTCAACACAAACACCGTTTCCGCGGCGGTCGCGGCAAACTGTTGAAATCCGATCGTGGCATAGAAGTCAGCCACGACGGAATTCTTGGGAGTGCGGCAGTACGAGCCGACGAGTTTGTCAATTCGCCTCTTCTTCGCTTCAGCGACGAGCGTTTGAACCATGAATTGCTCCATGCCGCGTCCCATCACCCGGCAACTCATCAGCAAGGTATCGATCCGCCACGCGTCGTCACCGTCGGCCAGCGCGATGATCACCCCGATGATACCAGAATCACCAATCCGGTCCCGCAACCGGAACCACTGTGTCCAGTTCTTCCCGTTCTGGCTGACGCGCCGCAGTTCTTCGAGACTGTGACGCCGCGAGGTCAGGTTGAACTGATTGGTCTTGCCCACGAGCTGGGCCACGCGCGGCAGCGTCGCTTCATCGAATGAGCCGTGGGTGGAGACCATGTGCAGATCACGCAGGTACTCGGCTTCGGAAGCCGCGCCGCGCAACAGTTGTTCGCGCTGGGCCTCGGCGGCGTAGCTTTCGGTGCGCTGCCGGTCTTCTTCGGAAAGGCTCCAGGCCTCGAAGTATCGGCCCGCGGCCAGAACGCGAATGAATTCCGCCGGGTCATCTGTGATCTCCGGCACGGCGACCATCGGCAGTTGGGCGCGAACGTGGGCGCGCTCGGCGGGGTTGTCATCGAGGAATACGAAGCTGTCCAGGCCGAGGTTCAGTCTGCGCGCCATCGCTTGGAGGTTGTCAACCTTGTCCTTCCAGTTGGCGAAAAAGGCGGCAAAATCGTTCAGTGCCAGGACAGAAGCTTCATGCCTTTCGAATGGCAACCGCGCATCCTGTTCGTCGTTCTTGCTGCAGACGGCAAGAAGAATTCCGCGCTCCTTCAACTCGCGACAATACCGCTGCAATGCCTGATGGGCCTCGCCGCGGGAGTCCGGGGGTCCAAGCTGGATGCCCCCGAGGCCATCTTCGCCAATCACACCTCCCCACAGCGTATTGTCCAAGTCGAGGACGAGCACTTTCTTTGTCAGGCCGAGCCCGGCACGGATCAATGCCAATTGGGCTTTGGCGAGAACCGGAAGGGCCTCGTGGGCCGGGTGCTGCTTGGCCAGATACCACGCGCGGTCATCCTGCCAGCGCTCTCTTCCGAAGTTGGCCGATACTTGGGATTGATCAAGAATGGCGACATGCGGCGGCGCCATCTGGGCCAGCCGAAGATTCAATTCCCGCAGAACGGCCTGCCGGCCCCCGCGGAGTCTCTGGCTCAGGGTGCCAAAGGCCTCCCAGGCCGGGAGGTCGAAATTATGCTGGATGATCCGGCACGGTTGGCGGCTCACAACGGCGTCCCATTGTCCCTTCAGACCGTCCAAGACCATCTGCACGGTTGACTCTGGATCGCTGCTAAGAGCGGGGAGATTCGAGTCGCGCCAGTGGTTGGCGAACAGAACGAGATCCGGCGAAAACGCGTATAATCCGGAGGTCGGCTTCACCACCTCTTGGGTGAGCGCCCCGTAGGGAGATGCGTAGATTTCCAGCGCCAAGCCTTCCGACCAGGCAAGCACCCGCAAGATCGGCAGGTGGAACATGACGGTGTGATTACAAAGGTACGCGACCCGACACGCGCGACTGATGCCCGGAGGTGGAGACTGCTTGTGCAATCGGTCGAACAGTTCCGCGGCCTTGGCGAGGAAACCGTACGTCTCGGGTCCCGTGACCACGGCTTGACGCAAGGCAGCATAGGCCCCCATCACGTCACCGGCTCGGCGGCGTTCCCGTGCTAATTCCAGGATATTCTCAGCAGAGGGCATGATCGTTCGCCATGGTGCGCAAATGTTCCAAAAGGATCGGAACGGGGTCCCGATTCTCGCCCGGCATGAAACTGACGGTCTGATCGGTGGCCATTCGGGGTAGCCTGGGCTTGTGGATGATGAGGCCCGGATGGGCCTTCTCCAGGAACCGGCAGAGCCCTTCCCCAGCCATCTTGGCGGTCGCGTATTCGCCCATGTCCGGCGGGAGTTCGTCAATGAACGCAGTGGAAGGATACAGCACCCGCTGCAACCCGCGGCGGATCAACGGCTCCAACATCCGATGAAAGCCTAGAACGTAGTAGTTGCAGAACGTTTCGAACAGCGAACCGGAAAATACCCCGTTCTTTCCTCGGGCGATGAAAGGCGAAGCCAGGTAATACAGGTGAGTCGGAGTCCATTCGGGCCCCAGTACGCCACCCATATTGGAGGCGCAATCCAGAACATCGAACGGAAGACAACCGGCATGACCGCCTGCCGAAGTGATCTCGGCGACTACTCGACGAGCGTCCGCGGCTCCCCGATGATAGGTGAGTCTCACCTCCGCGCCGCCGGCGGAAAGGAGTTTGGCGGTCACTTCACCGAGACCGCGGGAACCGCCAATGATCAATGCCCGTTGGCCGGCAAACTCACTGCGGTTGACGGTATCATGAAGGGCTCCATAACTGACCTGGTCCTGGGGAGGCGGACGGAAGAACGCGGTCACGACGCCGGTCATGTTCGGCGAACCGATGTCCATCATCGCGACGCCGTAGCGCGTGTCAAGCTTCGTGACCCTGTAAGTCATGACAGGAGTTATGTTCGCATCGGCCCGGAACAGAATGTCCAGAGACGAATAGAGAGAGTACAGTCCGGGGCATTCCATACCCACGAGCCGCGTTGTTGCCAGCAACTGGGCGACCCGCAGCGGGGGCATAGCGGCGGCCAGATGTGGAAAAAGCCGGGCGGAAGCCTGAGGATTCAGATACAGAGGCAACGTTCCCGAGGCGTTTTCAGCGTCGCGCATTGCGAGGACTCTGGGCTCTTGGCGTTGCGGAAACCCCACAGCGAAAAGGTCCAGATCCCGGCTGGACGAGGGGTGCCAATTGACCTTGATCTTTGTGGTCACGGACTGGTCAACGAGCAAGTGAAGTTGGGCTTGATCTGAGCGTTCGGTCACCGGGGAGCAAGTGACGACATCGCCCAACCGAATTGGCCTCGTGAAGGCCGCATGAATTGCACTGACGGAGACCGGAAGGGGACGATCTCGCAGCCACACGTCCAACCCCCACAACAGGGAGTGGATGCCATGCACCACAGCCGCCCCAAACATCGAGCGGCGGGCAACGACCGGGTCGATGTGGAGGGGATTGTAGTCACCGGAGAGTTCGGCAAACGCCAGTTGATCCGTCAAGCCAAATGTTCGCGTTGTCATCGCTGTGCCGAAGGTCTATGAACTCAGGGGTTCGAGAACGGACAGCATATCTCTGACGGACTTGATCTTGGCCACCTGATCCGTGGTGAAGCGCATGCCGAATTCAGACTCTATGCTTAGCACGAGGCGGACGGTGGCCAGGGAATCCCAATCCCCGTAGAATGAGGGGGAAAACTCCGGCGTCAGCCGGATGGACGGATCGTCGAACACGTCCTGGAAAACGTTCTGCAGCTTCTCGATCGTGGTCATCCGATATCGCTAACTCCATTCAATGGCCGCAACACTCCAGGACAGCCCGTTGCCGAACCCCGACAGCACGAGTCGGTCGCCCGGCTTGACTTTGCCCTGGCGCAACGCCTCGCTTAACAAAAGGGGCGAGGACGCGCCGGCGGCGTTCCCGATGTTCTCCATGAAATAGAACCTCTTTTCCGGCGGCACGTTCAAAGCCCGGTAGATCATGTCCACCATGGTTTTGTTGGCCTGGTGAAGCAGGACGAGGCGGCAATCCTCCACAGCCCAATTCCATTTCGACAAAGCGAACTGGATCGCCTCGGGCACGGTGGTCATGCTGAAGTGAAAGACGGCGGGGCCATTCATCTGCAAGTGTTCGGCCGTAGTGACGCTGCCGGTATCGGTGACGATTTCCCTGCCGGTATCCGCAGTGCGTTTGGCCCGGGCGCCTGAAACCGGCATCACGATGTGTTTCCATCCGGTACCATCAGTTCCGAAGTGGAAGCCATGCAGCCGGCCGCCGCCGGCAGACCGGTCGAGCAACGTGGCAACGGCGGCATCACCGTGCAGCGTCACCAGAGCACGGTCCTTGGGATAGAGCACTTGAGTGATCGCGTCGGCATTGAGTACGAGTGCCCGATTGGCCGCGCCGGTTTCCAGGAGACCGTTCGCGACGCTGAGGCTGTAAGGAAAGGCGCTGCAACCCTGGTTGAGATCGAAGCAGGCGCAGTTCAGGCGAAGTCCCAAACGTTCGTGCAGGACGCAGGCGGTGGCCGGGATCTGGTAGTCGGGGGTCTGTGAGGTGAAGATGAGCAGATCAATGCTTTGCGGGTCGCAGTGCTGTTCAGTCAACAACTGTTGCGCGGCACGCGTCGCCAGGTCCGCGGCCGTCTCGCCGGGCGAAGCGATTCGTCGCTCTGTGATGCCGGACATCTTCGAGATCGAACGGACGGCCTTCTCACCGAACCGCAGATACAAATCCTCATTGGTCAGGCGTCCTTCCGGCAGGCAGTACGCCATGGCTTTGATGTAGGCCACTCTCAATTCTCCAAGGTCGCCGCACGAACGGCGGCGGCGTCGTGACGGAATGCGCCCAGCGTAAAACTCATTCCATGTCCGGGATAAACAACGGTATCGTCGTCAAATTCGCTCAGAATTCTGGAGACGCTCTCCCGCAATGCCGGCTTGTTGCTGCCGGGAAGATGAGTGGGCGATGTAACCTTTCCAAGGAAAGTGTCACCGGTGAAGAGCGCTTGTCCAATGGCAACGGAAACTCCGCCGGGCGAATGTCCCGGCGTCGGAAACGCTTTGACCTTTCCGGTGCGCCACGGCAGTTCCCAGTCCATTTGCTCCCAACTCCACTCCGCAGGTTCGCAGATCAAGCGGGGCCCCTCATGGTAAGCGGACAAGTTCTTCTTCGGATCGGTGATCGACTGGATGCAGAGCTCGGAACACACAACGGCGCTCTGGTATCGCTGGCGAAGCGTATTGACTCCACCAATGTGATCGAAGTGTTCGTGAGTCAAAAGGATGTACGGCACATGTCGCACACCGGCGGATGCCAAGGCGCCCAATAGCGGCCCGATGTCGGGATCGCCCGGATCAACCACCAGCGCCTCCCGGTGGGACGGGGAGTGGACCACATACGTGCAGGACGAAAACACCGATGACACCAATTGTGTAATGTGTAAATTATGACTAGCGCGGCATTGCATAGAATGTCTCGTCAATCATGCTGTTCAAGAAACGTCGCAGGTGATAGCGATACCCGAGACCGTCTGTCAGCTCTCTCACCAGTAACGGCAACGCGTAGAAATCCTCGGGGTGATGGTAGACTCTTACCGCCAAGCCGGGGCGATGAGCCCGGATGGTTTCCCGTGCACCGCGCAGAATGCCGGCCTCCGATCCCTCAACATCCATCGTTATCAATGAAGGCCGGAAATTGAAAAAAGCGTCGTCGATTGACACGGCCTGGACCATGGCGTCACCCTTGCCAATCCCCCCCATTTCGCCATCCATCGAGAAGCGAAGCTGCTCAGTTTTCTCCGACACAGCCAGCGGGTAGGCCTGCGCTCCTGGTACGTTGCGGACAACCTTTGTTAGTTTGGCGTAGTTGGTGGGATTGGGTTCCAGTCCCGCGTAGGCTTCAACGGTGTAGCCGGCGGCTTCTGCCGCGGCCAAGTCCGCCCCGTCATACGCACCGCATTCAAGGAAGCGAAGTGGTTCTGGCCAACGTCCGACTTCTTGGTCGCAGAAGTACGAGTAGATCTCGTGATACTGCCAACTGGCCAGTGAAGCGCCATAACGCTCAGGTTTCTTCAAACGCTTGTAGAGTGTTCCCGGCGGCAGGAACGATATACTCCGTTGTTCATGGGCTTTCACGCAGGCCTTGTACAATTCACGGCTAACCTCATCGTCCCAAATGGATTCTGCTTGGGCAATTTCCTCATCGCGTCCGGCATGAACGTTGGGACCTCCCATCCACAGCCATGGGGGCAGCTCTCGCCAGTGGAAGTTGTAATATAACTCAACGGAATACCACTTCTCGTTTTCTAACATCGTGATTATGCTGCGCAACCGTTCTCCGGGATGGTCAACCGTGACGAGCAAGCGCAGGGTGGAACGCTTTTCCGGCGGGAAATCAGCCGAGCGAAGCACTGGAACACCTTCGAATTCAGTCAGGCCGGTGAAATCATCCAAGATGGCAACAATGGGCCTGTGGTTCTTCTTCAGGAATCTGACTGCTTGCTGACCAAGAAATGCGCTTCCGAAAACTACAATACCGACCTCATTCTTCATGTAGTCTCTCGTGCCGATCCTGTTAAGTCGTATGTCGCTGTTTCCAGTATTGTTCCTGCAATTGCGAGTAAATGCCGGTAAGGGTGAGACTGGCCTGGGTGATGATTCTAGTGAGCCGTGTAACCGCCATCCACCACCAACGTTGAGCCGGTAACCCATTTTGCCGCCGGGGAGAGCAGGTATGCAATCGCGTAGGCAACATCGCTCGGATCACCGAGCCCCATGGGATGCTCACGTTCGATGGCAGCCACGTAGTCTTCTGTCAGACCCTTGGTAAATTGGCTGGACATTTCGCCGCGGATCATGCTCGGGGCGACGCAATTCACGCGGATTCGCTCACGAGCCAACTCCATCGCCAAGGAGCGCGTCAGCGCGATAATCGCCCCTTTGGAGGCGGAGTAGGCGGACAACGCCGGTTGGCCAACCAGCCCGGCCACGGAGGCGAGAAATACCACCGATCCGCCTGGGTTGTTCACGCCGCGCTGCCGGTAGCCCTTGGCCAACCAGAGGCTGGCGGTCACGTTGACCCGCCACAATTGTTCCACCGGTGCCGGTTCCAGCGTCTTAAGAGGCAGGCCGATGTGCAGGCCGGCGGAATGCACCAGACCGTCGAGGCTGCCATGCTGTTGGGTCAAATCTTTCAGCCACGCCGGGATGTTCTCATAGGCGCTCAGGTCGAAGACACTCGTGACATGGCCGTTGCCGGTCAAAGCGCTGTGTGTGGACTCGAGCCGCTCCTGATTCCGGGCCACGAGGATGATACGCGCCCCCATTTGGCTCAGGACAATCGCCGTTTCACGCCCGATACCTGAGGAGGCGCCCGTGACCAGTATCCTGCGCGCCGTCAGTTCAAAGGGATTCAACACCGCCAGGCCTCGGATCTGTTGACCAGGATGACCGGGGGCGACACAAGCGGGCCACAACTCACGGCGCAGGCACCCCATGAATATCCAACACCGAAGCCCGCCAGCAACAGGCGGAGCGGCCGGGAACTGATCTCCTCGCGCAGTTGCGTGGTGATGGTGAGCGGTATTGATGAAGAACTGGTGTTTCCGTATTCCCTCAAAGAGAAGGGCACTTTGTTGAGCGGCACCTTCATGGCTTTAGCCAAATGGGTGAGCATGAATTTGTTGGCTTGGTGAAAGACAAAGTCATCCACCTCCTCCATCTTCCACCCGGCAGCCGTCAGCGCTCGGTTCACAAGGGGCGGGACCTCCCGGATGGTGAAGGCAAAGACTTCCGCTCCGTCCATGTATAGGTCCTCGGCACTTCGTTGATTGTCCGCTTCCGCCTTCCGCCGAATATGGGTTGTCTCGTCCTGCGGATGCCGGGAGTACTGCAGCCCGGTCGGGATGATCAGGTTCTTCCAGCCGGTCCCGTCCGTTCCAAGCGAGAAGACGCACGGCCCGACTGCGTCGTCCTTTTCCAAGGCCGTGGCGGAGCCGGCGTCACCGAACAAGAGGCTGAGGGCACGGTCCAATGGCGACGAAAGAAGGCTCGCAGTGTCGCCGGCCAACACAAGCACCCGCGACAGACCGGACCCGGCAATCAAACTGGCTCCCAGCCAGAGACCATAGACATATCCCGAGCAACCGAGCGCCACGTCGAAGGCCGCGCAGGAATGCGGCAGCCCCAATCGCATCTGTAGGACGCAACTGGTGGCCGGGATACACGGGAAATCGGGGGTTTGCGTGACGAACACCAAGCCTTCAATGCTCTCCGGACTCCAGCGGAGTTCCTGCAGCAGGCGTTGCGCCGCCGCATAGCACAGGTCCGAACTGCACAACCCAGGAGTGGTCAGGTGCCGGTATTCGATGCCCGTGTTCATGGAGATCTTCTGCACCATCTCGGCCCCGAAGATATCCGTAGCCGCCGACACTGGCGCGCGCGTGTCCGGCACGGCGCTGGCAATGCCCGCCACCCGAACACCTGGTATCTTGGCGGTCGCCACGGAACTACTTTTTCTCCACGAGTTTCATCAGGTCCGCAACGCTCTTGCATTGACGGAGATCGGCTGGCGCGACTCTGGTCCCATATTTCTCGTCCGCCATGGCCAGAAAGCTGACAAGGGCCAGAGAGTCCCACCCCTGCAAACTGCCAAGTGGCGTCGCCAAGTTGAGCGACCCGGCGTCCGCCTCCAGCAGTTCTTCCAGGCGTGCGATGAACTCTTGTTCATTCATTCCACGTCCCCGCATGTTGTGCTGTCGCTGGAGAATGGGTGGCAATCCAGAATTCCCCAGACGACCGAGGGTCCAAGACCGTCAGCGACCTTGTCGCCGACATTATATCATCACACGAACACAAGAGCAAGTTTGCGAGGGTTCCGCCATCATTGGAGGATCCCTCCACTAACAGGCTGCTAAAAGTTGACTTGACACGCATGTTATACTTCCGTGCAAAGGGTTCGAGTTTGGGAAGGAGCACCCGATGCGCGGAGACAGCAGCGAGCAGTTGCCGATCTACTTTGCGATTAATGTGGAGGCCGAGCTTCCGTCGAATCACCCGTTGCACGAGGTTCATCGGCGGATCGAGCCGCCCCGATTTGATTCAGCCCCGGCGGAAGTCGCCCTCATCGCGCCGCTCCGCGAGAAGCCCTCTGCCGGCCGCCGAGCAGATAGCGCAGCAGCGCTTTCAGCCGGATGAAACGCCCCCGGCGGAAACTCGATCCGCCCGGGAGCGGGAAGAGACAGAACGACTTGAGCAGCCTCGTCAGCGCCTTCCGGCGCTCCCCCTGAACGAAATACACCCAGGAGCAATCTGCGCAGGCATTGCTGTAAGCCATTGCTTTGAGAACGTAGCGGTGGCGAGCCTGGGGCCAGTCGAAAGCCTTGTCCAGGACGCGCAGGAAGTTGCGTTCCATGGTCGCGGCGTTCTTGCTCATGTTCCCGGGATGGTGACGGATCGTCACGTAGTCGCCGACGAGCACGCCGATCTTCCCGCCGTCGCGGGTCAGGCGGAGCATCATGTCGCGGTCTTCGACGCTTCGCAGGGTCTCATCGAACTCCCCGACCTCGTTGAAAAGCGACTTCCGCATCAGCGCCGTCGAGCCGAACCCGGGGCCCGAAAAGAAGCAGTCCTCAAAGCCGAGCGCCTCCGTCGCGCCTTTCGGCCACGTACTCCAGCAGACGACGGCCTGATAACCTTGGGCGATGGCCAGCGACATCTGCGCGGCGATTTTCTCCGGCTTCCACGTGTCGTCCGAGTCCAGGAGCGCCACGTACTCTCCCCGCGCCGCGCGGATGCCGGCGTTGCGCGCGCCGGAAAGGCCGCGGTTCTCCTGGTAGAGGTAGCGGATGCGCCCGCGGTAAGGCTGCAAGCGCTCTGCGGTGTCGTCGGTCGAGCCGTCGTCCACGACGACGACCTCCACCGGCGAATAGGTCTGCGCCAGGGCGCTCTCCACCGCCTCGGCGACGAACCGGCCATAGTTGTACGTCGGTATGACGGCGCTGACCACCGGATTCGCCTCCGCGCTCATCGGCCGTGCCCCCGCGCAATGACGTCGCGAGAGAACTCCACTTGGCGCCGGGCCGTCTGGCCGATAGAGAAGTTAAGGATGTCAATAAACGCGATCTCCAATGCTTCCGAGACGACCTCAGGGGCAGTCATATACTGAGCGTCTTCCTTCCGATTGCGGAAACTATCCTGGATAAAATGTCCGAAGGCTTCATTCAAACTATCCAAGGCCCAACGGCCGAGATTCGCGGAGTCAGCAACTGGCAGCGATTCCAAGAGGGGAACGAGAGCCGACGCAAACGCGTCATCATCGGGACTCATATTGAGACATGGACGGGGGCCAAAGGCTTCGATCTCATCAGGAAACTTCGCAGTAATCTCGGAGAAGACCTCATGTATCGCAGCTGCGATCCTGCGCGGGTTGCCGCACTTTATTTTGGCGAGCTGCTTCAGATAGTCGAGAGACAGCCTTGTCGTTGCCGAGGCGGGTGGATGGCGGGCATCGAGTACCCTCAAGACTAGGAGCTTGCACATCTCATCCAATTTGGCGTTCGCGTCATTAAACTGTCCGATGCGATGGAATACCTTACGCAGTTCACGGAGAGCGTTGTAAAAGGTCGCATAGGAGCCACGTTTGGCGTCGGAATCTAGTTCCTCTGGTCGGTGAGACTGACGCCCAGGTTTATTCGTCTGAAGTCGTGGCGAGTCGTGATCGTCAAAGAGATCGCCGCCAGAAGTGGTGCCGCGACCAATACCTGTTCGAGTGGCCATCCTTCCTTGCCTCTTTCTGTAATGCTGATATGCTACCGCTTCTGAGGAGATTGTTTCAAGTGCAGGCTTTACCCTGCGATGCTTGAGGCGATTCGACACATCTCTGCATCATCGAGCGGCGGCGGGCAGCGGTCGCGGTTTACCCGGAGCAGCGCCGAAGAGACTCCGTCTCCGTCATCCCGGACCGGCGCATGGTGCCGGCGAGGCTCGCCAGGGAGTCGTTCCTCCGTCCCTCTTGTATCAGATTGTCGCCCGGCTTTCCGTTGGCGGCCGGGGCCGACGTGGCGCGGCGTGTGGCCACCACGTTTCGATCTGTTTCTGGTCTGTGGTCGCGTTCTGGAAGCCGCGCGGTGTGAGCGGCTTCTTCGTTCTTGGTATACAGGGGAAGACTCGGAAGTCCATTTCCGCGTACCGCAGGGCGGCATCGCGCAGGTGACCATTGAGTTCAGAATCGCTCAGGCCTTGGTCCCTTCGCGGTTGGGATTCAGGAGCGTTTGTAGTCTCACGATGTCGGCGGACGAAAACAGGCGAGCGCCGTTCCGTGTTGTAGTAGCTCACCCATGACTGCACCACGTAATTCATCTGCGATTCCAGTTGATTCAAGCGGCGCGCAAAGCCTCGTAATCCAAGTCTATATTCAGCCGGTAGCAGGCCCCCGCTAGTTACCCACTGAGCGCTACGTTTCGACAGTGTGACGGTCACTGTGGCGGGTTCACATCGGGCTGTCCGCATCGACGGGAAAAACCTTCGCGGTGTGAGAGTCAGTTCATGGCCTCCGGTCAGGCGACTTGAGTATTTCCTTCCGGAGCTCTTCGCTGGTCCAGAATGGCGAACCGCCAAAACGTGCGTCGTCCAGAAACACTGCGTCGTCAATTCCCCAGGACAACAAGCTTGCCCTGTCAGATGTGTCTATTTCCTCGTAGTTGACGCGATCTTCAATCCCGGCGACGGCTTCTCTGGCTCTGACGCACTCCTCGCATCCACCTCCGCACCAACCATTGACGAATACGGTAACCTTCCTCTTTCTTGCGTCTCTCGATGGTCTTCGCTTCAGTCGCAGCAGCGCAGGCGGGTCGGCGGCCTCGACAAATTTCTTCCAAACCAACACATCTCCGCCCCGCTTGTCCGCGCGGGAATACCCCATGTGTTCGTAGAATGATACGGGATTCCAATCCGGGATGTCCATGCCTCAGGCGGCAACCCCTTTCGCGCCGGATCCCCGTGCGTCCTCTTCGATGGAATTGAGGATAAACCTCCCGTAGCCTTTCCGTTGCTGATTGCCGACAAGGTGCTCATATCCGTGCACCCAGATGCAAAGAATGGCGAAAAGGTCCCGGCCGATAAAGTGCGAATGTTCGATTGGCACGTATTGGCATAACCCCAAGACGGCGCCATCTTCGCGCATGAGCACCTTGGCGCGCAGTCCTCTTCGCTTTAGGCGCTCGTACCAACGGCGGCGTAGAGCGGTGACACCGGGAATTTCCGGCTTTTCGTCGTGCAGGCACCGGAAGAACGTCCCTTCCGTGCTCTCGGCGATGTCAACGAGTCTCACGGTCCGCGCTCCCTTCGGAAGAAACCGTTGTCATCGTACCTGATGATGTGAGCCCATGCAAATGCGGGGTTTTCCATGCAGGCGTTGATGAGCTCACACCTAGCCTGGACAAGACATAAGCTGGACCAAAGGCCGTCTTTGAAGCGTCATTTGGCGGTAGGATGCGGGCCAGAAAGGGCGTCAGGATGTGGGTGGCGCGCCTGCGGCATGCAGCAATACCTATGTCTTCCCATGCCTCAAAACTCGAAGGGTCAGTGTAGAATCCTGCCGTCGGTACGAACCTGCGACGACTCGGTAGAGAGGGCACTCGTTGGTCTCATCTGAAAGCACTTGCACGGCGCGTAGACACCTTCACCATCGCCAGACCGTAGGTGTGCTCCTGGATGTCTACGCTCAGACCTTCCGAGCGGACGAGCGCGCCGCCGTCGAGCGGCTGCCGTATTTCGGCGCGAAAAGTGGACAACAAATGGACACGCGGACCCAAGCGAGCGAGTGAAAAGCCTACTGTTTACAAAGCAAATCGCAAATCCGGCGCGCGTTTTCCTAAACCGCAGGTCGCACGTTCGACTCCTGCCGGGCGTGCCATTCTTTCCGACTGCCACGGATGCTGCAAAATGCCTATCCCTTCTAAGGGCTAATGACGGCCTGACCTCATCGCTTCCCTTTTGCCTCGTGACCGGTCGCTAGATAGCGCCGAAGAGTTTCTTCTCCAGCTCGGGCGTGAGCCTGCCGCCGTACTCGCAGCGCTCGAAGGCCTCTGCGAACTTGACGGCGTTGCCTTTCTTCTCGCCGTATTTGGCGACTAACTGCGGGCGGTAGCGGTCCGCCGCCTCCGACGAGCGTTTGCCGTATCGGTCCGCCGCGAACTTGCGCCGGCCGGCCCGGCTCTTCGGAACCTGATTCTCCGCCATTCCGGAATTCCAAGGGATCCATTCGAACACCTGGCTCTCGTGGCAGATAATGGCGCTGAGCTTCTTGTCCATCACCGAGTCAATGGCCACCACGAAGTCCGGATGGAACGGGATCGGCTTTTGGAAGTCGTCGGCCATATAAAGCACGGACGGGGCATGACGCAGCGCGGGGGTCTCCGGGCAGTTGTTGGGCACGGTGACCACGTAGGACGAGTCCTGGACCAGGATGGACGTGTAGCGGTGGTCGGGGTGGTAGTCGTTGGGACGGTGCGTGATGACGACGTCCGCGTTGAACTCGCGGATCAGCCGGATGAACATGCCGCGGTACTCGAGCGAGGCCACCAGGCCGCCGTTCATGATGGGCAGCACCTGGCTCTCGACACCGAGCACGGCGGCGGCGGCCTTCGCCTCCGCGATCCGGCGCCGCACCAACTCGATGCCGCCGATGCGATGGTGTCCGGTGCCGCCGTTGGTGGCGCTGACGAACCGCACCTTGTGTCCTTGCCGCGCCCAGAGGGCGGCGACGCCTGAACACTTCAACTCGCAATCATCCGGGTGGGCGCCGATCAGGAGAATCCGCAGCTTGCCGCCTTTTCGCGGTGCGCCGCGTCTTGCCATGGCCATGGGTCTTCCTTTCCAAGATGTCCACGCCTCGGGTTTTCAGCCGTTCCGCCGGGCGCGCGGGCACTCCCCGGCGGACGCGATGATGCCATGCGCTCTTCTTAGCCTCCGGTGGAGAGCTTGTCAAGAGCGGCGGGTGTGGTACATCCGTGCTAAAGGCGACTGAGTGGAGGAAGGAGCTGGTGTGGAGTTGACAATGTGCGCACACGTCTCAGACGCTGACATATCGGGTGCAGTTACGGCCGGAGTTTTTTGCCTGGTAGAGGCATTTATCCGCCTCGTCAATGATGAGGCTGCCGTCGAGGTTGGGAGAATCGAAAGGGACGTGCACCACGCCAACGCTAACCGTGATACCGGGAACTTCAGGGACCCAGCTCTTGGAGACCTCGGCGATACCGAGCCGCAGCTTTTCGGCGGTCGCAAGGGTGCCTGCCATGTCGGTCTCCGGCAACAGGACCACGAATTCCTCTCCGCCCAGCCGGGCCGGGACGTCGGTGGTGCGCACCTGCTGCTTGAGGAACACGGACAGAGCTGCCAGAACTTTGTCGCCGGCGAGATGTCCGTAGGTGTCGTTGACTTTCTTGAAGTGGTCAATGTCAATCATCAGAAAGCCGATGGGGTGCGCGTAGCGCCGGGCTCGACTGATCTCGGCGACAAGGCTCCTGAGAAGATCGCGCCGGTTGGGAAGCTGCGTGAGTTCGTCGGTGGCCGCGAGCCGTTTGAGGTCTTCCGCCTCAGCCTTCAACTGGCGCATCTCGTCGGCGTGCTCCTCGACGCGCACTTCAAGCACGCGCGCATGACCACCCAGTTCGGTGGCCAGGTTGCTCAGTTCCTGCGCGGCCTTCAGGCGCACTTCCTCGTACGAGGGAATCTGGCGCGGATCGAGGCTGAAGATTTCGCAGGTCTGGCGCACGTCGTGGGCCACCTTTCTCAGAATGCCGTTGAGCGCGTCCTCCGTCAGATTGAATTGCTCCCGGGCTTCGCTGATCATGGCGGCGCCGACGGTTCTCCGCCCCCTGCCGTAGAAAACATCGGAGACTTTCGAGCAAAAGCCGAGCACTTGCGCAAGCCTGCACGTGTCCTGGTCGGCGCCTAGAATCCTGCCGCCGTCCGGTTCGTGGTGATAGCATACCGGGCCGTAAACTTCTTCGGGGATGCCCCACTTCTTAAGGAGTTCGGACCCGACTTTCGCATGGCTGAAGCCGAGGATGCGCTGCTCGACGAATTCGATGGAGGCCGTGGGATGCTTGCGCTGCTCTTCGGTGACTTTAGCGTACAGTTCCGGTATCGAGCATTGGAGCGCGACCATGCCGATATCCTGCAAAATGCCGGCTGAAAACGCCTCATCGCGCTTGACCGGCCAGACCCGCTCAGTCACGAGGCGCGCGCCGACCGCTGTGGTCAGCGCATGCCACCAGAACCGTTCTATGGGAAAACTCTCGGGCACTTTCCTGCTGATGTCCGCTTCGAGGCTGAAACCGAGGACCATCATCCGCGTGACTTTCAACCCCATGCGCACGATGGACTCGTTGATCGAAGTGACTTTGCTGCGGCTGCCGAAATAGGCGGAGTTGGCCATCCGCAGCAACTTGGCCACCAGGGCCGGGTCCGCGCTGATCATCTCCTCAAGGCGCTCGAAGTTTACGTCCGGGTCCCGGCTGCTGGCGAGGACCTTGGCCGCCACGACCGGCACGACGGGCACCGAGTCGCTCGTCAGGACCTGAGCCAGAAGCGACGCCGATGCCTGGGCTTGTTCACTGGTGATTTCGGGCATTCTCAGAAGCTCCTCCATCATCCTGTCCGAGGTGCGGTACTGCACTCTGGCTTTGCCTGGGCCTTGCGGGAGCCGCCGTCCGAATCGTTGCAGCTTTTCAGAGACTCGGGCACGTCTGCCGACAGCCTTCGCCACCGGCCCGGTGCAAACCGGAGGCTGAGTCCCCAGAGGCTGCATTTCAGCAAATTCACCCGGCAGGACGAGCGATCCGTAGATGAAGTCCTTCAACAATTTTCGAAAACACATCAAACTAACCGCACCCAGGTGAGCCTTCAATTGTTAATTTCCCCGGCGGGTATTGGGAAATTTCCTACAGACCACTGGAATGCTCAAGCCGTAACGGCGGCGAAGAGTAATGGCATTCGAGGGAGGCCGGAGACGAAAGAGAACCTGCGGCAGAAGAAAAAAGGCCGAGTCGCTGACTCAGAGCTCCGTTAGCCCTTCTTGAAGCGCGTATCGGGCCAGCTCGACATCCGTGTGAAGCTTCAGCTTCTCCATGATATGCTTTCGGTGGGCGAGAGCGGTGTTTTGGCTCACGCCGAGACGGGATGCCACGTCCTTTGAATTCAGCCCCTCCGCGATCAGTTGCAGCACTTCCCGCTCCCGGTCGCTCAAATCCTCAAACGGACCATGCGCGGGCGCGCGGTCACGCAGTACGAACTCCTCAACCACGGCCCTGGCAACCAGGGGGCTGACGTACATATCGCCGGCGAAGACCACGCGGACGGCCTCCACAAGTTCCCTCGGCGCTGATCCCTTGACGAGATAGCCCGCTGCACCGGCTTCCAACATGGCGCGAATCAACTTCTTCGATGTATGCATGGACAGGCACAACACTCTTGCGCCGGAACGACCCGCTGCGATCTGCCTTGTCGCTTCGATGCCGTTGAGGTCCGGCATGCCGATGTCCATGACGACGACGTCTGGACGTTCACTTTCAGTCAATTCCATCGCGGCACGGCCGTTGCCGACCTCGGCGACGACCCGCATATCCGGTTGGTCATCGAGGAGACGACGCAGACCCGCGCGGACCAGTTCATGGTCGTCCGCGAGAAGGACGCGTATTTTCTTCTCCGAAACGCTCATCACGGTCTCTCTTGAGAACTCGGCGGGCCCTTCGGCATCTCGATGGTCACGCGTGTTCCTCCGTTTTCCTTCGTCGCGAGTTGGAACGTCCCGCCCAGATGGCCGATTCTTTCCTGCATGCGGTATAACCCAAAGCCGCCGTTTCGGCTGAACGAATTCGTCATAACGGAACGGTCGAATCCTCTGCCATCGTCCTCGACGGCAATCCGAATGTGACCATCGGTGCAAGTGGCGCGCACGTCAGCGCGCCGCGCGCCGGCGTGCTTTACGACATTATGCAGGAGTTCCCGCACGGCATCATACAGGACACCGTCAATTTCCTTCGCCGATGCGGTCACGTCTCCATTGCTCTGGTAAATGCACTGGAGGTCGAAGCGCGATCCCACGTCTTCGCATAGCTCGTTCAGGGCGTCGTCCAGGCCGAGCTTCCGCAAGACCGGGGAATCCAACTCATAGGTCATATTTCGGACTTGGTCGGTCACTTGGCCAAGAACCTCCTCCGCTTCTCGAATGGAGCGCAACGCGCGATCGGGAAGAGGTCCGTTCCGAACAGCTTCATCGAGGCTGAGGCCCAAGGCGGTGAGCATCTGTCCGATATTGTCGTGCAGCCAGGCTGCGATCTCGCGGCGTTCCCGGTCACTCGCGTCCGCAAGCTTCATGTTCAGCCGCGCGCGTTCGGCGGCCTGGGCTTCGGCGGCCCTGCGCGCCTGACGTAATTTTCCGCCGACGTACCCGACCAGGATGGCCCCGAAAATGACGATCAGCCGGCGCGGAACTAGCCCGACGCTTATCGGGCTGCTCGCCAGTGGAACAAGTGTAAGTTCCGAGACCGCGAGGCCGACGACGGCCGCCGTCAGGCCAGGTCCTACGCCCAGTGCCAGCGCGATGAGTAAGGCCGCTGGATACAGAATTACGTATGGCGCGGCGACGCCAATCCATGGGACGAGCAACAGACGTATGGCAACCGCCGCTGCTCCGGCGAAAATTCCGATGCTATAACGTATGATTGCCGGTCTGCAACCGGTGCCTTTGGTCGCAGCTTCCCAGACGCCGACAAACCGTCGAATGAGACTTCTTGTCAAATTGATCATAATCTTTTTTCGTCGCAGGCGCCTGCTGTGCATCCGGCATCGCTGTTCATTTCCAGCGACTCCGTGTTTACCGTTAAGCCAGACCATCGCTAAACCGCAGGTCTTCAAAAGCATAACCCTCCATGCTGCTTCGCGCAAGTGCCATCATTCCCGACTGGAAGAAAGGAGTTCGCCAGCCACTTTACCTCAGCCTTCCACGCCGGCGTTCGCACTCGGCACAAGATCCGCGAGGAAGAGCTTTCCTGGAAACAGCGCGAGACCGAGCAGGCTTACTACACGGTGCTCGACTTCGAGCGCGACAAGCCCGTTCAAGACCGGCAAACCACCAAAGAGTCGTTTGACAGCGGCAGCTGGACTGTTTAGTTTCATGCTTCAAAGCCAAGTGCCCTTTGGACTCGGGCAAACAGGAAATAGGAGGCGGAACCATGCGAGCGATAAGATGGCATATCCTGCGTTCCGGCGTGATCTGTTTATCCTGTCTGGCCGCGGCCGCGACTTCATTCGCCGGCGCATCCGACCTGGCGCTGAGCTTCGACCCGGCGATAATCACCACGACTGACGCGACCGCATCGGCTAAACCCGGCGCGGCGCCGGTCCTGGTCGTGACCACCGGCCACGCGCAATCCTGGGCGGGTATCGCGCTGCCGGCGCCGGAGGAGCATTGGGACTTTTCAGCGTTCAGCTATATCGCATTGCAGATCAGGAACAGGGGCGCCCGCCCTGTCACTGTCCATTGCCGCGTGGATAGTCCCGGCGCGGACGGCAAGAAGAATTGCGTTACGGGCCACCTGACGCTCGACATGTGCAGGGTGGACACGTTGATGGTGCCTTTGCAGCGAACGCACGAGGATACGCTCGGCGGAAAACTCTTCGGGATGCTGGGCTATCCGGTCTCCGCTGGCGCGGACAGCGGTTTCGACCCGAAGAACGTTACGCAACTTCTGGTCTTCGTGGACAAGCCGGCGGAGGACAGCGTTTTCGAGATTACCGCGGTACGCGCCACCGGCGCTTACAGCCCGCCGACCGCATGGACGACGGACGCCGACCCGTTTTTCCCGTTCATTGACACGTTCGGCCAGTACCGGCATAAGGATTGGCCGGGCAAGACGCATTCGCTCGACGACTTCCCGGCCCGGCGCGAGCAGGAGGCGAAAGACCTCGCAGCGCACCCCGGCCCGAAGGATTGGGACAAGTACGGCGGCTCGCTGAGCCACCCGGCGCTCAAGGCCACCGGGTTCTTCCGCGTCGAGAAGATCGGCGGCAAATGGTGGCTGGTGGATCCCGACGGCCGGCTGTTCTTCTCGAACGGCATTGATTGCGTGCGGTCGCAGGAGGGCACGCCGATTGACAACCGCGAAAACTGGTTTGCGGATTTCCCCGGCAAGCAGACGGAGTTTGCGGACTTCCTGACGCGTGGCCGAGCGCGCCCGGGCCAGAACGACGGGCGCCCGCCCCAGATGTTTTGCTTCAATCGCGCGAACCTCCTGCGCAAGTACGGCCCGGACTGGCATGCGCTCAGTTCCAGGCTCGCCCACCAGCGGCTGCGCAGTTGGGGACTCAACACCATCGCCAACTGGTCGGACGAGAGCGCGTTCCTGATGCGGCTCACGCCCTACACCGATTCCATCGGAAGCCGCGGGTCGAAGGTGATCATCGCCGGCCAAGACTCCTATGCGAGATTCCCCGACGCGTTCGACGCGAGCTTTGCCGATGCCCTCCGCCAGAGTATGGAAGCGAAGCGCGGCAAGAGCGCCGGCGACGCATGGTGCATCGGTTATTTCTCGGACAACGAGTTGTTCTGGGACGACGACGGGCTGTCGCTCGCGGTCGCCGCGCTGAAATCGCCGCCGGAGCAGGCCGCGAAGAAGGTCTTCGTCGCCGACCTCCGGGCGAAATACGGCGACATCGCCAGGTTGAACCAGACCTGGGGCACGGCGCACGCCTCCTGGGAGGCGCTGCTCGAAAGCCGCGACGCGCCGGACCAGCAAAAAGCTGAGGCGGACTTGGCCGCGTTTTACTCGAAGCTGGGCGAGCAGTATTTTCGCACCGCGCGCGACACCGTCAAAGCGGTCGCGCCGAAGCAACTCTACCTGGGCTGCCGGTTCGCGTGGATCAACCCCCGCGCCGCCGCGGCGGCCGCGAAATATTGCGACGTGGTGAGCTACAACATCTACCATCGCAGCGCGGCCGATTTCCAGTTCACCGGCGGCGCCGACGTGCCGCTGATTATCGGCGAGTTCCACTTCGGCGCGCTGGACCGCGGGCTGTTCCACCCCGGCGCGGTGGCGGTGGCCAACCAGGAGGCGCGCGCGCAGGCTTACAAGGATTACGTCCTGGGAGTCCTCGCGCACCCGCAGTTCGTCGGCTGCCACTGGTTCCAATACCAGGACGAGCCGGTCACCGCCCGCGGGTACGATAAGGAGAACATGCAGATCGGGTTCCTGGACGTGTGCGATACGCCCTATCCCGAAATCGTCGAGGCGAGCCGTGCCGTGGGAGCGATGCTTTACCAGCGGCAGTGACGAGAAAGTCAAACGGGAAATCCCTGTAATTTCAGTGGACCAGTTCAGGAGGACGAGCGATGAAGAAACTCTTGCAGTCGGCGGCGCTGGTTTCGGCTGCGCTGGCAATCGGGCTTGCGTTGGGCTGCGCGCAGACCCCACCGGTCAAGGTCCCGGCCGTGGCCCAGGAGCCGCCGGTGAAGGCCACGCCAACCCCGCCTGCGCCACCGCCGTCATTCCTGCCGGAGAAGGATCCGACTGCGCCGGAAGGGCTGCCGGTCAAGTACCTCGATGCCGCCGCCAACGTGCATCCGCGGCTGCTGATCACCGCCGAGAAGGTTGCGCAGCTCAAGGCCTTTTACAACAGCCCCGAGGCCGCAACCTACCGGGCGCAGATGGAAGGATACGTCGCCGGATGCACGGTGCCGGCGGATCGCAGGACGAGTCTCTCCTGGGGACAGGAGTACGGCCTGTTCAAGATGCCGATGGTTGCCCTGCACTATGTGCTGACGAAGGACCCCGCCTCATTCGAGAAGTCGGTGGCGTACCTGAAATGGCTGGCCGGGACAGCCAATTGGACCCGAGGCGGCGAGCCGGCCGTGGCCGACACGCCGGAAGCCTATGCCCAGGTTATGGAGACATTGAAGCACTTCGAACCGCGCGGCGAGCGGAACAGCGATACGACCGCTTCGTTCACGATGGTCGGCGCGTCGCTCACCTGGGACTGGCTCTATAACGATCTGGACCCGGCGTTCCGGGAGATGTTCCGCCAGGTGCTCTGGGAGCACGCCCGCGTGATGTACTACGGCGGCCACAAGGGCGGCAATCCCGGCGGGAACTACTGGCGCGGCAAGCCGGCGTACAATCACCGCTGGTTCCGCGACTGGGGCCTGACGCTCGCGGCGCTGGGCGCGGCCGAGGGCAAACCGGAGCAACAGTGGCTGCTGAGCGAGGTGGAGAAGGAACTCAAGTTCATGGCGGACTGGATGCCGTCGGACGGCAGCCAGCATGAAGGACCGGGCTATGGCTCCAGCGCGGGCGCGCTGGGCATGGCCTTCGAGGTCTCGGACGATTTGAGCGGGACGCATTACCTCGACTCGCCGTTCTACCGGAGTGTCGGGGCGTACACGATGGAGACCACGGCGCCGGGCATGACCGAGTCGCTCTACTTCGCCGATTGCTGGACCAAGGAACTCGGTATGAATTCGTTCTTTCTGAAAACCGCGGCGATGCACAAGCAGCCCGACGTGATGGACGGCCTCAGGCATGCCCTACAAGTCCATTCGAAAGATTGGGGCATAGTGGATTCCGCCTGGGAGGCGCTGATCTACGATGATCCGAGCGTCACGGGCGGCCACTACGCGAATCTGCCCGCGACCGTGTTTCTTCCGGACCTGGGGATCTCCATCAGTCGCGACTCATGGCAGGACAAGGCCGTGGCGGCGATGTTCAAGTGTGGGCCGATGGGCGGCTATAAGGCCAACTCCTGGCGGCCGACCGCTAAGGAGCCCAACGGCAGCCTGCCGTACCTCAACGTGGCGCACGACCATCCCGACGCGAACTCCTTCATCATCTTCGGCGACGGCGAGTACCTGGCCGAGACCGACCGTTATTGCGAGCGGCCGGGCAAACTGTCCTCCAGCGTCAACACGATCCTGATCAACGGCCTCGGCCAGGTTGCGGACGGGCGACCCGAAGGAGATGACTGGCAGCAACCCGGCAACGGCGACATGACCGATCAGGGCAAGATCACCGCGTACAAGGACGCCGGCGACGTGGTCGTGACCGAAGGCGAGGCGGCCGGGTCGTACATTCAGTACAACGATGTCAAGACGAATCGGAGCCGCCCGGCCATTGACCGTTTCCGCCGGACTTTCATCTGGGTCAAAGGCGGCTACATTCTGACGTTCGACGATATCCGCTCGTCCAAGCCGGTCGAAATCACCTGGCTCATGCAAGGCGCCAAGCTCGAACCGGTGAACGAGGCCGAGGGGCGGTACAGGTTGGCCAAGGGCGACGCTCAGTGCGAGTTCCAGCTTGTGGCGGACGTGCCGCTCAAGTCGAAGATGGGCGTCTCAACTGCCAACGATCACAGCAAACTGATGAACTGGCAGCAACTCCAGGCCACCGCCGAGGGGACCGCCGTCCGGTACGCCTGCGTCGTTGACCCGTGGCACAAGAACGTGAAGGTCACGCTGACGCCCGACGGCCCGGACAAAACGACAATCACAGTGAGCGGGCCGGGCATCGCCGACACGTGGACATGGGAGGCGGCCAAGGGTAAGTTCGAGGCAGCCACCTGGCACGGGTCGCGCCAGGGCGGGTTCGACGTTACGGTGAATGCCCAAACGGCTGTGCCGCCGGCGCCGTAACGCGGGAATGAGAGCATCACCTAATTCGAAAATGTCCGTGGCGTTCCGGACGATTACTGACCGGTACCTGACTGGAAGTTCAGATGCCGTCGGTATCTATGAAGATACCGGCGGCATCTACTTTTGGTTCGAAGTTCACCTGCGGCACGAGCCGGCATCCGGTAGGCAGCGCGGCCGGTGACGCAGTGCGAAACAGTCTAGCCAAGTTTGCGTTGCCGCTCTTCACAAAGTTCCACCGTACGAGTCGCTGGCATGATCTTCTAGATACCATGCCAGTTCTCGCATACATGGTGCGGGGCCCATGCCGGTGAGAAGTCAGTCAATCGGCCTGAAGTTCGACCGGACCGGCTTGCTCGCCATCATGACCTTTGGCGTAACTAACGGCTGGAAAAGGGGTTGAGCAGGATTTATTCAAAGTGCCATAAAATGGGATACAATTCATATAAGGAGAGCGAGATACGAAGATGAGGACTTGAGGACAGGAGGGTTAAACCATGCGCTACAACAAACTGATCTTACCAGTCGTGCTATCGCTGGTCACGCTTCCGTGGACAGCGGCGGGAAGCGCAAGGGCAGCGGCAGGTCAGCCCGACGCCGGCTACCGAGCCGTAAGTTGGCCAAGCCCACCTGACCCATCTCCAGATACGCCGGGTAACCCGGACCCGAACCGTCCGGCTCCAAGTTTTCCGGGTCCACTCGTTCCGTCTCCAAATACCCCGGACAATCCGGACCCAAACTACCCGGCCCCAAGTCTTCCGGCGCCACCTGTCGCGTCTCCAAATACCCCGAGCAACCCGGATCCAAACTACCCGGCCCCAAGTCTTCCGGGCCCACCGGTGGCGTCTCCAAATACCCCGACTAACCCGGACCCAAACTATCCGGCCCCGAGCCTTCCGGCTCCGCCCGTCTCGTCTCCGAATACTCCGAGCGACCCGAACTCGAACAACTCGCCTCCAAGCGCACCGTATCCAAGCAACCCGGCGCCCGGCGCGCCGGACAATAGTAACCCGGCTCCAAGCGCACCGGACTCAGGGAACCAGGCGCCAAGTGCGCCAGACAACAGTAACCCGGCTCCGAGTCCACCGGATTCAAGTAACCCGGCTCCAAGCGCACCGGACGAAAGCAGCCCGGAATCAGGTTCCAGCGATTATTAGGGCTCGGCGGAAAAGTCTACTCGCCGCTCACGACGCGCGCTTGGCCTGCGCCATCAGTTCCCGGGCCTCGCGAGCGCTCTTGACCGATGTCAGGATGTAAACTCCTCGCGCGCCGAAGCGCCTGACGAACCCCTCCACCGCGCGCGCGGGCAACGACACGTGAAGGCCCTTGCCGCCCTTGAGGATCTTTTCATACAGCGGGTACCAGCGCTCGTCTTCGTTCGGCGCTGCGCCCGACCCGGAGATCCACTGGATCGCATGCAGCCGCTCCAGCTTCAGAAGTTGATCCACGTGGCAGATGCAGTTCGGCCCGTCAAGGTGATAAAGCACGCGGTCGAGGCCCTCGATCTGTTTCCTCACGTACGGAATGAAGAACTCTCCGAACTGGTCGGGAGAGATCATCGCGCTGAAGTCGCACTGCACCTTGACCGTCCTGCCCGGCCCCCAGATGTGGAACGCTGTGAACACGCTGCCGCCCGCATCGTCCTTGACGAGGTTGTAGAACGCGTCGTAATGGATCTGGTAGAGGCGGTTGATGCGTTCCAGCCAGCGGCGGCACTGCTCCGGCCGGTCCATGAGGTCGTAAAGAAAGGTCGCCGGGCCGCGCATGGCCGAAAGGATGTCCGTGGACTCGACGAGGTCCGGGATCGTGAGGTACGCGTCCGCGCCGAACAGCTCTCGCAGCTTGCGGAACAAATCCAGGTGCGCGCGCAGCCAGCGATTTTCCGGATCGTACTTCGGCAGCGGCGTATTCTCCAACGACTCGATGCAGGGCTTGTACCAGACCGTGTCCGGACTGAAGACGGGTTCGGAACCGAGGTAGAGCGACAGGCTGCCGGGACCGAGGTTCGCGGTGACTTCGGGCAAAGAGTCGCTCCCGAAGTCGTTATGCTCGAGCCAGCAGCGCGTACCCTGGATCAGGTAGTCCACATTCAGGTACTTCTGCGCAGGGTCCTTCGACTCCTTCGGCCAGGGCGTATCGCCCAACGGCGCGTCGCGCGGCGCATCAATGGCCATCAGCGGCCGGTCCACAGGCTCGCGATGCCACCACTTCTCGAATCGCTCCTGCGTCTCCGCCCAGTTCTGCTTGTACTGTGTTGATGGAGGCATGTCGGTTCCTATGTCGGCCGAGATTGATCGGCGATTCACGACCATCGCCGGACTCGGCGCCAATGTTACAGGCCCTGTGCGCCCAAAAGCAAGCGTTGACAAGTGCGGTGCCCTGCGATAGCATACCGCGACCTTGGCACTCCCTGGGGAGATTGAAAGGAAGAACCATGCTGAAGATCGGAATCGTCGGGGCTGAGAACTCGCACGCCGTGCAAGTCGCCCGGTTGTGCAACGTCGAGAAGCAGGTGGAGGCGCGCGTGGAGATGGTCTGGGGCGAGAAGGCCGAGTTCGCGCAGAAGACCGCCTCAGACGCCCGGATCCCGGTCATCGTCAAGGACTGGCGCGCGATGCTCGGCAAGGTGGATGGCGTGATGATTGACCACCGCCACGGAAAGCACCACTTCGAGCCGGCGAAATTCTTCCTGTCGAACGGCGTGCCCACCTTCGTGGACAAGCCGTTCACGTTCACGCTGGCCGAAGGCAAAAAGCTCATCGCCATCGCGCGGCGCAAGAAGACGCCCGTCACTTCGTTCAGCTCCAACCCGCTCCAGCAGAACTTCGGCGATTTCAAGGCCGCCGTCGCCAGGATCGGCGAGGTGTACAGCGTGGCCACCGCCGGCCCGGCGGACATCGAGAGCCCGTGGGGCGGCGTCTTCTTCTACGGCATCCACCAGGTGGACGCGATCGTCAGTCTCCTGGGTCCCTGCGTCGGGACCGCGCGAATGTTCCGGCACGGCGACAACGCGGTCGCGATCCTCACGTACCCGAAGGGCCCGATGGTCACCATGACCTGCATCAAGAACGGATTCCATCACTTCCACTGGAGCGCCCTCGGCGAGAAGGGCGCGGTGGATTGGGACCACCACGACGACACGAACGTTCTGCTCAAGGGTCTCCAAACTTTCCTGAAGATGTTCACGACGAAGGAACAGCCGTTCGAGGGAAGGCGCATACTCGCTCCCATCGCCGTGCTTGAAGCCATGGCGAAGTCGCTCAAGACCGGCAAGGCGGTGAAAGTGGCGAAGGTGTAATCGCCATCACCGAAACGGAGGGAGTGCGATAAAGCGGACAGCCCAGGCGCAGCCTTAATCGCCACGCTGTAATCCGAAGAATTCCCGCGCGGCCGCAGCGCCTATGCCCTTTGCGCGCGCCGCGCGTCAATCCGGCTTTGCCCCAGGCCGAACTATTTATGCAGCTCCGGCGTTCGCCGTCATCCGCCGGGACGCGCCGACCGGTTGCTGACCTGCCATGCGCAACAGAACGCTATGCACAAGCCGGTCTTTGAGTCGTTCGTGCATTTGCCCCTGCTTGAGCGGCGTGACGATGATCCCTGCATCAAACCACTCCGCGATGACCTCTGAGTTGATGCACAGCCGCTCACCGTCCGTAGCCACCGGCGACCCCTCAGCAGGCTCCTGACTCAGAAAGGCCTCTACGACATCCATCTCGCTCATGTTATCCCCCTTGCAGGCATCCATCGCATCCCCATTCAAGTTCAACCTTCTGCGAATGCTATCACGGCCGCGTTCAGTTGAATATCGGGAACGCGTCCGGTCTTTCCCTAGGGGAATTCCTTACGGCGTTTGAGGTGCGTTCGACGCGGCCTCATTACGCAGACGCGGACGGTTGGACCTGCTGCGTCCCCGGACTCGCGTGCGGCGCGAGATCCTAATGACGGAAATGGAAAGGCTCGGGCGCCGCCGGCGCGGGCGGCACGGACGCCTTCTCCACCGGCGCGGGCGGCACGGACGCCTTTTCCGGCGACGCGGGCGGCACGAACAGCTTCTCCACCATCGGCGCCGGAGGCGACGCGAACGGCTTCTCCGCCGGCGTCGGTCCGCCTTCGGCAAGGTGGAGCTCAAAATTCACGCGCGGTTTCGTCGCGCCGGCCGCGGTGACGCTCTCCGGCTCGATCAGGAACAGGCGCGAGGCGTCGGCCTCCTGCGCGGCCAGCAGGTAGTCCCTCACCTTGGCGGCCCGGTTGTACGCCAGCCGCCGCAGGTCGTCGGGCGTGACGGCGGTGTGCTCCAGGAGCCGCCGCTCCATCTCCTCGCGCGGCACGTCCTTTGCGACGCCGATGAAGTTCCGCGGCTTGCCCGGAATGTCCTCGGCTCCGTACGCGAGCTTCAGGTACCGCTCGTACTCCTCCGGCGCGACCTGCACGTCCGCGAGCGACGCCACTGCCGCGCCCTGGCCGATCATCTCCTTGAGCTTCCCCGCCTTGATTTTCCGGTCGAAGAACATCTTGCGCAGCGCCTCCTCGTCCGGGCCGGAGACCGTCTGCGCCTGGATGTCCATCCGCAGCGCGGGCCGGTCGGCGAGCAGCTTTGCGATCGCATCCAGCTTCTTGACGCTGTCGGCGATCAGCACGTCGCTGCCGTAGTCGAACTCCACGTAGCGCATTTCCTCGCTTCCGGCCAGGAACGCGAACGGCGACGTGACGGCTCGTTCGACCAGGTTGACGAGCGTTTGCACGATCAGGGGCCCCAGGCGGAACTTCGGATCGCTGAACGTGCCGCTGATCGGCACATCCAGCGTGATCCGCCCGAAGCGGTCGCGCAACAACGCGAGGGCGAACTTGATCGGCAGCTTCATCGCCGTCGGGCTGTCCACGTGATCGCCCAGCGTTAACTGATCGAGGAGGATGTGGACGTTCAAGCCCAGCTGCTCGCGGTGAATCACGCATTTCACGTCCAGGACGAGTTTGCCCTTCGTCAGCGGATAGCCGATGTATTTGTCCGAGAACGGCGTCAGCGAACTAAGCTGCACGTCACGGAAGGCGACCGTCACGTCCACGAGGCGGTTGTCGCTCGCCGGCTGCAGCCGGCCGAAAAAATCGAGCGGGGCCAGATTGTCCAGCTTGGCCTGAAAGTGAAACTCTCCCGGCGCGGCCTGCTTCGTCGGGTCGAGCGCGAAGCCGGTAAGCGCCAGGTTCATCGCGTCCAGGCTCGTGTCGAAGTTCGGCTCGATGCTGCGGTCCTGGAACTCCATGCGCCCGTCGCGCAAGGCGATCTTGCCGATGGTCACGGATGCCGGCGGCGCGTTCTGTTGGGCCGGCTCGGGCGACGGAGCCACAGCCGGAGCAGGCGATGCCGCACCGGCGGACGCGCGCGGCGCAGTGGCCTCGGCCAGGTTCAGCGAGCCGTCTTTTTCTCTGACCACGTGCACGTCCAGCTTGTCCAGCAGAATTTCCTCGATACTCACCGACGCGGGCGGGAACGCGACCTTGATCCCGTTGAAGCTCAGCGCGTCCCACTTGACCAGCTCCTCGCCCGCCTTGTCCAGCACGGCCAGTTTATCCAGCGCCACGCGCCCGGTGAAACTGCCGGCGGGAGCGCCGTTCTCCTGCGAAGCGACCACGTCGCCTTCGACGAGCAACCGGCCGTCGGTGACCGGCGCCTGCAGCGCGCCGCTGTAGTACGGCGCGTATTTCGGCAGGTACAACCCGGCCAGGCGCAATTTCCCCGTGAGCGATTTCGCTTCAACCGAAAAATCCCCTTCGATGGAAAACGCCTCGTCCGATTCCGTCAGCATCTTGAAAGCGTATTCGCTCCTCTTGCCCGGCGCCATCGTGAAATGCTGAACCTGCAGGTCAATCGGCGAGAGGGTCGTCTTGAACGGGCTTGCGGCGGCTTCGTCGGTGACGACGACTTTCCCGGCGCTGAGGGCGATCTGGTCCACCTCGATGAGCAGCGGCGACTGAGGCGGTTTCGCCGCCGCGCGCTCCTCCGGCGCAGGCGCAGGCTCCCTCCCGGTCGAAGCCGGAGGCTGAGGCAGCAGCGCGAGCAGGTTCACCTGCCTTTCGCGCGACCGGGCGATGTTCAGTTCCGGCTCGCGGATCAGGATTTCCTTCAGGGATACTTGACCCGTCAGCGGTTGCAACGCGAGCCCCGTCAGCCTGAATTCCGGCAGCCGCAGCACCGGCTGATCGGCGAGGTCGGCGACCGTGAGGTTCGAAACCGCCGCGTCGCCGCGGATGCTCAGCGACGGCGCCCCGGCTTTAAGTTGGACGTACGAGAGCGTCAGGGCCAGCGTCAGGCTTCCCGAAGGCACCTTGAAATTCAGCGGCATCGGCGCCTCCGGCACATAACGCGCCAGGTCCAGGTCTTGCAGATTCAAGTCGAGCGTCGTCTCCCGCGAATCCTTGAATGGCCGGGTCGCCCCGTCGAGGCGGATCAGGCTCCCGTCCAGCCGTGCGGAGAAGTGCGGCTGAACGTCCGTCTCGATGTAATAGGCGAAATTGGAGACGAACGGGACCGCGATCTCGATTTCTTCCAGCGAGTGCTTCCTGCCGGAGACGTTGTCCTCGTAAAGAATCCGGCCGTTATGGAGCTGGATGTCGTTGAACGAGAAGCGGAACGGCTTGCCCTTCGGCTTCTCCGGCGCCGCCTCTTCCTTCTTTGGGTTCGTCAGGTCGGAGTAATTGAAGCGGTTTGTGTCCTCGCGGACGATCCGGACCATCAGATCATCAACGTACACCGCGCCGATGACCGGCGCCAGTTTCCATGCCGAGGCGAGCTTGGCGTTGGCGTAGATACTGCCGACGCTCACAAAATCGTCCGCGGAGTCGCGGTCGCTCACGCGGATACCGCGGACCGTGAGCGACAGCGCGTACGGGTTCACGCGGATCGAGTCAATCGTCACGCGCCGCGAGAGCGCCTCCGAGGCCTTGCGCTCGGCGATGTGCCTCGCCAGCGGCGGCAGGACCAGGAAGAAGAATACGTTGAACAAGACGAACAGGACCAGCAGGACTTTGTAGATGCGCACGGCCCGCCGCCCGCGCATCCACGGACGAAGCAGTTTCATAGCCGCCCCCGATGAATCGTTGCCCTCAGTTGCGAACCTGGTTCCCTGCGCCCAAACCGATTATAACCGTGCCATTGGAACCAAACAACCCGCTTCCCGTAGGCAGGCACGAAACAAAAAACGCGCCGTCACGTGGTTTTTGGTGTATATTATGAGGCACTGAGCGAAGGTTTCGCGTGAAACAGGGAAAATTCGCAGCGATGGATGCCACACACTCGTCGGCGAGCGCTCCCGAGGCAGCCGGCAAACGCAGAATCCCTGTCGGCTACATCATCGCCGCGGTGATAGTCGCAGTGATCGTCCTCGCGTTCCTCGGAATGCACCTCTACTTCCGCTTGCAAATCAACGCCGAACGCGATGCGATCCGCAAGGCCGGATTCCCGGTGACGCTCCGGGAATTGAGTGTCTATTATCCTGTTCCTCAAGGCAATAACGCGGCTGTCGTTTACACTCAGGCCTTTGCGAAATACGCCGGCCACAACATGGAGAATAAGTTGCCGCTCGTAAGCAATAGCTATAACGTAAAACTCCCGCCGCGCGGCGAGCCGCTGCCGGAGGACATGAAGACCGATATCTCAGCCTACCTGGCTGCCAACGCGGAGGCGCTGGAGTTCCTCCACAAAGCGGCTGCGATAGACGGCTGTCGTTTCGATCTGGATTTCTCTCAGGGTTATGGCATGCCTCTGCCTCATCTGGGGAAACTCCGCCAGGCGACGCAGTTGCTCGAACTTCAGGCACTGATGAAGGTCGAGGGCGGCAAGCCGGATGACGCGGCGATGGCAATTGCCGATTCCTTCGGCGCAGCCCGCGCCTTGCAGAATGAGCCTGTACTCATATCCCAGCTCATGCGCCTTGGCGTTATTTCAATCTCCGTGAGCAACCTGGAGCGCGTGCTTTCCAGATCGACTTTGGGCGATCAGCAATTGACCGACCTCTCGAATGCGATTGCATCGCAAGAGAATCCGGAAGCCTTGATACGCGGGTTGGCAGGTGAGCGTTGCACGGGAGAAGATCTGTTTCTCAACAACCTTTCCCGCTATATCGGGCCGGTCACCAAACCCGGAAACGCACTTACGTTATGGCAGTTGAGTGGTCTCAAAGCAATGGATCATCTCAAGTACCTCCAACTGATGGCCGAGCTGGTCAGGACTGCCGGCGGATCGGCAAGAGACATTCTCGATACGGCTGAGGACTGGGAGAAGAAAGTCCATCAGCTGCCGAGGTTATATTTCCTGACGAACTTCCTCGTCCCCGCGCTAACACGCGTCAATGAAGAGCAATTGAAGATATTCGCCCGCCTCCGCTCTGGCCGTGCGGCGATCGCGGTCGAGCGGTTCCGCATGGCGAACGGCCGGCTTCCCGGTTCGCTGGACGAGTTGACGCCCAAATGGCTGGATACCGTCCCGGCCGATCCGTTCGACGACCAGCCGATCCGGTACAAGAAACTGGCCAAGGGCTTCGTGACCTATAGCGTCGGCCCGGACCAGAAGGACCACGGCGGTATTGAACTCGACCCGAAACACTACAACATCCCACACGACATCACGTTCATCGTGGCGCGGTGATGCATAGGAGCCGACCGTCGTGAAGCACGGCGCGAAAGCGGGAAGACTGTGGGCTTCGGCGGAGACGCCGCCCCTGCTCGATCCGGGCCCGGTTGCCGGACACCCGCGCGTCGTCGTCCGCGAGACCGTTTGCCGGAGCGTCCTCAACCAAAGCTCGATCAGCGACTACTCCCTCAACTGCTACACCGGCTGCACGAACGAGTGCGTCTATTGCTACGCGCGGTTCATGCAGCGGTTCCATCCGCACGCGGAGCCGTGGGGCGAGTTTGTGGACGTGAAAGTCAACGCCGTCGAGACGCTGCGGCGTCAGTTGCGCCGCGCCCGGCCCGGCGACGTGTTCATGAGCAGCGCCTGCGATGGCTGGCAGCCAATCGAGGCCAGCCGCCGCCTCACGCGCGGCTGCTGCGAGCTTCTGCTCGAGAGCGGGTTCTCCGTCAACGTCCTCACCAAGAGCGAATTGGTAATGCGCGACTTCGACCTCTTCGCCGGCCGGAATGGGCGCATCGGCGTCACGATCACCACGCTCGACGACCGCCTCAGCCGGCTCTGGGAGCCTGGCGCATCGTCGGTCGCGGCGCGGTGCCGCATCGTCGCGGAGGCGCGGCGCGCCGGGCTGCGGACCGGCATCATGTTCGCTCCCCTGCTGCCGTTCCTCTCCGACACCACGGAATCGCTGGAGACAATGTTCGAGTGCGCCGCCGACCTGGCGGTTGACGATCTCTGGGTGGACGCGCTCAACCCGCGGCCGAAAGTCTGGTCCTCCGTCTCAGACTTGCTGCGGCGGGAATTCCCCGAACTGCATGAACCGTACCGCAGAGTCCTCTTCAACGAGGGCGCTCGAGCCGTGTACCGGGCCGAGGTGCGCAACCGAGTGACCGCCGCGGCCGCGCGGTTCAAGCTCCAGGATAGGCTGACGGGCTGCTTTTGATCTTTTGTCGCGGGACGACAAAACTTTTTTAGCCACGGATTTCACGGATGGCCACGGATTACCGAAGAACGGCGATAACGGCCGTTTTTACCTTTGTAGTTCAACGCCGGTAATCCGTGTAATCCGTGGCAAGAACGCTTTTCAGACGGAGGGGACGATGGAATTATATATAGTCCGGCATGGCGACGCGGGACAGGCGATGCTGGTGCGCGGGCGCGCCGACGACGAGCGCGAGCTGACGCGCGAAGGGCGCAAGGAGACCGCCGAGGTCGCCAAGGCGCTACGAACGCTCGGGTGTTCTCCCGAGCGAATCGGGACGAGCCCGCTCCCTCGCGCGCGCCAGACGGCGGAAATTCTGGCGGAGGTGCTGGACGCGGAGAAGGAATTGGAGAGTTGCAAATTCCTCTCGCCCGGTTCCGACGCTGACGCGCTCATCCGATGGCTCCGGGACGGTCGCGCGGATTCCGTGATGATCGTCGGCCACATGCCCGACCTGGCTCGCCTGGCCTCAGCCCTGCTCGCGCCGAAAAGCTCCCTCGACATCGTCTTCAAAAAGTCCGGCGTCTGCTGCATCTCGTTCGACGGAACCCCGGCGGCCGGCGCGGGACGGCTCGAGTGGCTGTTGCAGCCGAAGCAGTTGCGCGGGCTCGCGAAGCGGTCGTGACCTCACCACGACGACACTACGAGCACTACGAACGTCATGGCAATTCATTGCTGTAACAGCAATACCGTCGTGCTCGTCGCGTCGCCGTGGTGAAATTTCGTGTCGTCGCCGTGGTGCTTTCTCCATTGACGATTCGACGCAGATTCCCTATAATGCGGTTCTATCAAACGGGTATCTTTTCGTCCGCCCGAGCCGTTTCGTAAGTCCCTTCGGCAGAACGACTTTCATCTTGGAAGAACGACCTTGGCGCAGGAAGAACAGACGCCGGAACGACGCGACCGGATCAAGGACCTCCTCATCGAAGAGGAGATGAAGGATTCGTACCTCACGTACGCGATGAGCGTCATCGTGAGCCGCGCGCTGCCCGACGTGCGCGACGGGCTGAAGCCCTCGCAGCGGCGCATCCTCATCGCGATGAACGACCTCAACCTGGGGCCGCGTTCGAAGACCCGAAAGTGCGCGAAGATCGTCGGCGACACGCACGGCAATTACCACCCGCACGGCGACGCGGCGATCTACCAGACCCTCGCGCGCATGGCGCAGGATTTCGTCATGCGCTACCCGCTCGTCGAAGGCCAGGGCAATTTCGGTTCGATGGACGGCGACCCGCCCGCCGCGCCGCGTTATACCGAGGCGCGGATGACCGAGGTCACGTCGGAGCTGCTCGCCGACATCGAGCACGAGACGGTGGACTTCGTGCCGAACTACGATGGCACGCGCCAGGAGCCGACCGTGCTGCCGGGCCGTTTCCCGAACCTGCTCTGCAACGGCAGCACCGGCATCGCCGTCGGCATGGCGACGAACATCCCGCCGCAGAACGTCACCGAGGTCTGCACCGCCATCGTCGAGCTGATTGACCGGCCCGACATCGCGCCGGCCGATCTGCTGAAGATCGTCAAGGGCCCCGACTTCCCGACCGGCGGACTGATCTGCGGACGCGAGGGAATCCGCAGCGCCTACCTCACCGGCCGCGGCAGCGTGGTCCTCCGCGCGCGCTCGCACATCGAGACGAGCAAGACCGGCCGCAAGAGCATCGTCTTCAGCGAGATGGCGTACGGGGCTAACCCCGACAATATCCTGCGGCGCGCCGCGGAACTCGTCAAGGAAGGAATCATCCAGGGCGTCTCCGACCTGCGCAACGAGAGCGACCGCTCCGGCACGCGCGTGGTCGTGGACCTGCGCAAAGGCGAAGACGAGCGCGTGGTGCTCAACCTGCTCTACAAGCACACGCAGCTCCAGGACACCTTCGGCGTCAACATCATCGCGCTGGTAGCCGGGCAACCGCGGACGCTCGGCCTGCGCGACCTGCTCGTGGCGTATGTCGCTCATCGGAAAGAGGTTGTGACTCGGCGCACCAAGTTCCTCCTCCAGCGCGACATGGACCGCGCGCACATCGTCGCCGGGCTGCTGATCGCACTGGCGAACATTGACGCGGTGATCGAGATTATCAAGAAATCACCCGATCCGGATACAGCCGGCCAGCGGTTGATGGCGCAATTCGGCCTGACCGAGCGCCAGGTCAAGGCGATCCTCGACATGCGCCTTGCGCGCTTGACCGGCCTCGAGCGCGGCAAGCTCGAACAGGAGCAGGCCGAACTCGAGAAACGCATCGCCGGCTACCGCGCGATCCTGGATGACGAGCGGGTGCTGATGGGCGTGATCCGTGAGGAGACGCTGGACATCAAGGGTCGCTTCGGCGACAAGCGGCGCACGGAGATCGTCGGCGAGGTGGAGGAGTTCGACCGCGAGGACCTCGTCGCCGAGGAGAATGTCGTGGTCACGATCAGCCACGAGGGCTACCTGAAACGGCAGCCGCTCAACGCGTACCGCAAGCAGCGCCATGGCGGTAAAGGCGTCACCGGCGCCGAACACAAGGAAGGCGATTTCACCGAACACCTCTTCATCGCCTCGACGCACGACAGCATCCTGCTCTTCACCGACCTCGGCCGCGTGTACTGGCTGAAGGTGTACGACGTGCCGGAGATGGGCCGGATGAGCCGCGGCCGCGCGCTGGTCAACCTGCTGCCGATCCCGTCGGACGAGAAGATCACGTCGTTCATCCCCGTCCGCGATTTCTCCGAGGGCGACCTGCTGATGGCCACCGCGCAGGGCACCGTCAAGCGGACGCCGCTCTCCGACTACGGCCACCCGAAGAAGACCGGCATCATCGCCATCGGCCTCGACGAGGGCGACCGGCTCATCGGCGTGCGCCACATCTTCCCCGAGCAGCAGGTGATGCTGGCGACGCGCGACGGCATGGCGATCCGCTTCCCCGAGAAGACCGTCCGGCGGATGGGCCGCTCCGCCCACGGCGTGCGCGGCATCCGGCTGGAGAAGGACGACCTGCTCGTCGGCCTGATCCTGGCCGACGAGAAGACGACGGTGCTGACCGTCTGCGAGAACGGTTACGGCAAGCGGACTGCCGTCGGCGAATATCGGCTGACCAACCGCGGCGGCAAAGGCGTCATCAACATCAAGACCACCGAGCGCAACGGCAAGGTCATCGCGGTGGTCGAAGCGCATGACGACGACGAGATGATGATCATGACCGAGCGCGGCATGGTCATCCGCTGCCCGATGGCGAACGTCCGCACCATCGGCCGCAACACGCAGGGCGTGCGCGTGATCACCCTCGACGAGGGTGACCGCGCCGTGGTCGTGGCGCGACTGGCGAAGGAAGACGCGGTATCTGCCGACGAGGCCGCGCCGAATGCAGAACCGAGCCCGGCGAGCGCGGCGGCGGTCGAGCCGCCCGCTGCGGAGGAATCCGCGCCCGAAGCCGAAAGCGCGGAACCGGAAAAGCCCGATGAAGAGGCGGAGTGAAGCGTTGCTTGTAGTGGCGCCGTCAGGCGCTGATTCGTATGCCCTTACGGGCACACTGCGAGCGGAACAAGTTCCTGGAGGAACTCGAAAATGATGGGCTGCTCTTATGGCCGGCTTTTCCGGACCACGGTCGCGGGCGGATCGTACCAGGAAGGGCTGAGCGTCCACATCCAGGGCGTGCCGCCGGGCCTGCTCATCACGGAGGAGGAAATCTACTCCGACCTGCTCCTGCGCAAGCCCGGCCAGGGCGAACTCGCTTCGCCGCGGCGCGAGCCGGATATCCCGATCCTCTACAGCGGCGTCAACGCGGCCGACACGATGCCGGGATTCGAGAACCGGAACCGGACCAACGGCACGCCGCTGGTGATCCTGATCCCGAACCTCGACCGGCACTTCGAGCACATCGAGCAGTACCGCTCGACGAACCGCACGCCGCGCCCCGGCCACGCCTCGTACGCCTCGTACATGAAGTACGGCCCCTGCGACGACGCGATCGGCGCCGGTTTCTTCAGCGGGCGCTACACGGCCACGATCGTCGCCGCCGGTGCGGTCGCCAAACACATTCTCCATCAGCACGGCATCGAGGTCTGCGCCTACGTGAAAGAGGCCGCCGGCGTGCGCGCGCCGGAGATGCCGCTCGACCGGATCCGGACGCAGGTCGCCGCGTTCAAGCGGCTGCGCCGCGACTACGACCTGTTCCTCAAGCTCATCTACCGCGAGGGCCGCATCACGCCGGAGATGCGCTTCCTCCAGAAGATGGCCGCCCTCGCCGAAGTCGAGAAGATGATCCCGTCGCTCCAGGAGAAGAAGGCGTTCGACGAGGCCGAGGCGCGCGCGAAGTACGGCGTTCACCCGCTGATGAATTGCCCGGACCTTGACGCCGCCGACGAGATGGTGAGGCGCATCATCGAGGTCCGCGATTCCGGCGATTCGACCGGCGGCGTGGTCGAAGTCGTTGCGACCGGCGCGCCGGCGGGGATGGGTGAGCCGGTGTTCGACAAGCTCGATGGCGAGCTCGGCCGCCTGATGAGCATCGGCACCGTGAAGGCCGTCGAGATCGGCGTCGGACTCGCCGCGAAGGACCTGACCGGATCGCAGTGCAATGACCAGATGTTCATGAAGGACGGCAAGGTCCGCTTCGGTTCGAACCACGCCGGAGGTATCACCGGTGGGCTGACCACTGGACAGGAGATCGTCGTGCGGCTGGCGGTCAAGCCGACGCCGACGATCGCGAAGCCGCAGAGGACGGTGGACAAAGTCGCGCTCACCGACGCGAACCTCGCCGCCGTAACGCGGCGCGACCCGACCATCGTCGCGCGGGTCTGGCCCGTCGCCGAGGCGTTCACCGCCCTAGTGCTGCTGGACCAGTACGCGATGCATCTCGGCTACCGGGCGCTCCGCCGGGAAGATTGACCCGCTCGTAAACCCGCCCACACGGTGCGGATCGGACGCGCCCCTTGAAATCCGCCCGCCGCGCCTGTATCTTGATTCCCGGACCGATGGATCGGAACTGAGACTTTTGCAAGAGGGAGACGCCATGAATCGCCAGAAACGTTTTGCCATTATCGGCCTGGCCATCGGCGCGGCGGCCGTCGCGGGCTGGTTCGGGCTCCAAACGGCTCGCTCGCAGCCGATCGCGGGCGCGATGAAAGTCGCGGCGTTCGCAGTGTCGGCCGCGGAGGCCCCCGAGTCGGCGGCGACGACGGCGGCGACGACGCATGAGTTGCCGCAACACAACCCTGACCTCGACAACGCCAAACAACTGCTTCAGGACGGCAAGAAGGTCGAGGCGCGTGCGGCGCTGACCAAGCTCATCCTGCCCGCGCCCGAAGGCCCCGTTCGCGAGGAAATGCGCAAGATGCTGGACGCGATCAACAAGGAACTCTTCTTCTCGAGCAAGCCGTCGCCGGACAGCATCACCTATGAGGTCCAGCCCGGCGACACGCTCGCCGTGATCGCCCACAACCAGACGAAGGATTCCAATCAGAGCAAAGATTACTATTTCACCGAGGTCATCATGCTCGTGAACGGCGTCAAGGATGCGCGGAGGATCCGGCCGGGTAAAGTGCTGAAGATCCCGCAGGGCACGTTTTCCGCCATCGTGCAGAAGGACGCGCACCGGCTCATCATCCTGCTCGACGGCAATTACATCAAGGAGTACCCGGTCGCGCTGGGCGCGCCGGAGTCGCCCACGCCGGAGGGTAAGTTCGTGCTGGACGTCGGCAAGGCCAGGGACCCGGACTGGACCGATTCGGACGGCCATCTCTATAAGTTCGGCGACCCGAAGAACGTCCTGGGCACGCGCTGGATGCCGTTCAACGATACCGAGGGCCATCACGGCCTGGGCATCCACGGCACGACGGACCCGGCGAGCGTCGGCAAAGACGTGTCCGACGGCTGCATCCGCATGCTGAACGCCGACGTGGAGGAAATCTTCGGGATGCTCGCGCCGGGCGATACGGTGGAGATCACGAAATAGGCAAAACGGCAGACGACGGGCGAAAGACGATGGACGATAGACTACGGACGACCCACCATCGTCCATCGTCTTTCGGCCATCGTCAATTCCTCCTCTTAGCGGCGGGATTCGTCCTCATCGCGTACGGCCTGATGTGGGGACTTCCGAACCTCTACGACTTCGCGCAGGATTCCGTCGTCCCCCAGGGAAACCTGGCGCAGGTCCGCGCGCAGTTCGAGAAGGTCACCGCATTTCGCTATCCGCCGTTCCACTTCCTGGTGCTGAGAGCCTGCTTCTGGCCGGTGCGCGGTCTCCTCCGAATCTCCAGCTACGGCGAGAACCTGAAGGTCGCTTCCACGCTTTTCATCCTGGCCGCGCGGCTGGTCAGCGTGGCCATGGCGCTCGGCGTTCTGGGCCTGATCTACGCTATGGGCCGCCGGCTGTGGGACGAGCGCACCGGCATGGCGGCGGCGCTGCTGTTCGCGCTCGCGCCGGTGACGCTCTATTACGCCAAAAACGCGAACCTCGACATCCCCTACCTCTTCTGGCTAGCGCTCGCGCTCTTCTTCTACATCAGGATTTTGCAGGAGAACCGCCGGCGCGATTATCTCTGGCTCGGCGTCTCGGCCGCGCTGGCGGTATGCACCAAGGACCAGGCATACGGATTCATTCTCCTGATGCCCGTCGTGCTCCTCTTCCACCTGCGCGCGAAGTTTAAGCTGCCGCTGCGCGAGTTCCTGCCGCGGGCCTGGCGCTTCGCGTGGCCGGCGGCAGTTGGCTTCGCCGTCCCCTTCGCGCTGATCCACAACATCCTGTTCGACCCGGCCGGGTTCCGGCGACACCTCAGCGTGATCATCGGACCAGGATCGGAAGGCTGGCGCCAGTTCTCCGGCGGGCCGATCGGGCAACTGCGCCTGCTGGTGGAAACGGCGCTGCGCCTGTGCGATGCATGGACGCTGGCGGGCCTGGCGTTGGCGATCTTCGGGCTGGTCGTCGCTTTCAGGGAAACCGGCGAGCGGCGCACTCGGCTGGCGACGCTCGTCCCGGTCCTCTCGTATCACCTGTCGTTCCTCGCGGTCATCGGATACGTGTATCCGCGCTACGTCCTGCCGACGCTGCTCGTGCTGGCGCTCTTCGCGGGGCGCGCCGCGGCGAGCCTGTGGCGCGGCGGCAGCCTCCGCAGAATCGCCGCCGTCGCGCTCGTCGCGTGGACCGGCCTCGCCGGGCTTTGCGTGGATTACGTGATGTCGGAATACCCGCGGTACGATGCGCAGCAGTGGCTCGAGACCCACGCCTCCGCCGAGACACTGATCTTCTACGTCGGCGACATGCGCGACATGCCGCGCTTCAACCGGCCGCTCGACGCGCATCCCGTCGAACCGACGCCCGATATGATCGAGAGCCTGCGTCCGCCGGCGGACCTGCTCGTGCTCTCATTCGAGGAAGGGCACGCGGCAGCCGGCACGCGTTCGCTCCGGATCGCCTCGATCCTGCGGCGACATCTCGGCGACTGGGGACTGGTCCGCGAAGGCGGCGGCGGAAAAGGTTTTCTCGAGCGCCTCGTCGCGGGCGAATTCGGGTACGCTGAAGTGGCCCGTTTCGAATCGCCGATCTCCGCCTGCGTGCCGGAGGTCGCCGAATCGCTCAACCGGACGATCGTCATACTCGGGAGGAAGACACAATGAGAAGCGTGTTCATGGTGCGCAACGAGCATCTCACGCATCAAGGCCACCTCTTCGGCGGCGACCTTATGGCGGAGATTGACACGGTCGGCTACTGCCTGCTTCGGAAGAAATTCGGCAACAAAACGCTCGTCACGCGCGCCGCCGAGATCAGCTTCGAGCATCCCGCGCATCCGGGCGACGTGATCACGTTCGACGCGAAAGTCGCGCGCGTCGGCAACACGTCGGTCGTGGTCGAGGTCACAGGCTCAGTCAACAAGCGGCGCATTTCCAGCGCAAAGCTGGTCTACGTGAACCTGGGCCCCGACGACCGTAAAGCGCCGATTCGGTCTTGAGCGCCCCAATTCGAGGTTCAGCGAGACAACGACGGCCCTACTTTTCGGCGCTATTTACTGACAATGGTAGGTGATTGTCCCAAGTTCTAATTAATTATCAGGTGGGCCTCTTCGGAATCCCGTGCTTATCATAAACTCTGCCTTTGTCCACATCAGCCCAATGGCTATGAGAGAAGGTAGGCGCCTCCCGGTCGAACTCTTTCAGTATCTCCTTTCTTACGTCCTTCCAAAGCTCAAAAATCTTTTTCCGACAAGTGGCAGCGTTGCTCGGGTTAAAATCGGCTCCATAACCAAGCTCTTCAATAAGTCCAAAAATGTCCTTGATCGGTTCAAAAGGATAGAGGCCACCATAGCCATCAGTCTCCGACAGATTCTTGAAGACGCCTCGAACTTCATCAATGGCGATGCTGAGATTGGTCAGTACCGAACTAAACTGATCCTCAGTCGGTTTGCTCAAGTGCGTGTATTGCAGTGCCTGCTGAACAGCTTCCACTAGCTTCGACCACAAAGTTCGGAGTTGCTGCTTATAGGAATGCCTGCGCTGAACGCAATACCCCAACCATGCCGCCGCGATGCCCAAGAACAGCGGCGTCAAATCCTTAAATGTCCCAAAGACGACGCGTTCTTTTGTGCTATCGAGAGCGCTTATCAGCACGCCCACGACGATCAAACCGCCAAAGGCCAGTATTGCCGTTGCAAACGCTTTTTTTATGGACTTCTTGGTCACAGGTATTCAGTGGCCTTGTATAGTTGGTGCAAGTTCACCCATTATTAGGCCCGCTTCCATCTCGTCCCGCCGGCGGAGTCCTCGAGGATGATGCCCTTGGCTTTGAGTTGGTTGCGGATGTCGTCGGAGGTTTTGAAGTCGCGCATGGCGCGGGCTTCTTCGCGGCGGAGGATGAGGGACTCGATCTCGGCGTCGGGGGATTCCTCTTTCTCCTCGCCGAGGACGCCAATGACTTTGTCGAAACTCGCGAGCAGCGCGGCGGCCTGGTCGGCGCCGGCGGGGCTGAGTTCGAGCTTGTTCACGTCGCGCAGCATGTCGAAGAGCGCGGCGAGCGCGGCGGAGGTGTTGAGGTCGTCGGCCAGCGCGGCGTCGAAGCCGGTTTTCCCCTTTTCCAGCGCCGCGGCCAGTTCGGGCGGATCGGCTTTCGCGGCGGATTCCTTCAGCCGAATCCGGAAGTCCTTCAGCCTGCGGATGGAGGTCTTCGCGGCCTCGACGCTTTCCAGCGTGAAGTTGAGCGGTTGGCGGTAGTGCGTGCTGATGAGGACGTAGCGCACGGCCATCGGATCGCAGCCCTTTTCGAGCAGGTCGCGCAGGGTGAAGAAGTTCCCGAGCGATTTGGACATTTTCTGCCCGTTGACGAGCAGGAACCGCGCGTGCATCCAGTACTTGACCCACGGGACTTTGCCGGTGGCGCCTTCGGACTGCGCGATCTCGGATTCGTGGTGCGGGAAGATGTTGTCCTCGGCGCCGGTGTGGATGTCGAACTGCTCTCCGAGGTACTTGCCGGACATGGCGGAGCACTCGATGTGCCAACCGGGAAAGCCGCGGCTCCACGGGCTGTCCCACTGCATGATATGCTTCGGGTCCTGCTTCCACAGGGCGAAGTCGGCCGGATGGCGCTTCTCGGGGTTGATTTCGATGCGCGCCCCGGCTTCGAGCTGCTCGATCGTGTTGCCGCTCAGCCGGCCGTAGCGCGGGAAGGAGGCGATGTCGTAGTAGACGTTGCCGTTGACGACGTAGGCGTGCCCGTTCGCGATGAGGCGCTCGATCAGCGCGATCATCTCCGGAATGTGCTCGGTCGCGCGCGGGTATTTGAAGGCAGGCTCGATGTTGAGCGTCCGAATGTCCTCGAGAAAGGCCTTCATATAGAATTCGGCGATCTGCCACGGGTCTTTCCGCTGCTCGCGCGCGGCCTTGGCCATCTTGTCCTCGCCCTCGTCGGCGTCGCTGGTCATGTGGCCGACGTCGGTGATGTTCATGATCTGCGTGACGGCGCAGCCGAAGTGCTCCAGCGTCCGCCGCAGCACGTCGGCGAAGACGAAGGCGCGGGCGTTGCCGATGTGGGCGAAGTTATAGACCGTCGGGCCGCAGTTATACATGCGGACCTTGCCCGGCTCGATCGGCTCGAACTCCTCTTTGCGTCGCGTGTACGTGTTGAAGACCTTCACGGGGCGGCTTCCTATTTGCCGGTGATCTCGAGTTGGACCGCCGGTTCGCCGACGGACCAGAGGTACATGAAGCGCGGCGTTTCGTCGGCGGCCCGGCCGCCCAGCCGCAGCGCCAGGCCCTGCGCCGGCGGAGCGGAGGAGCGCGCCAACAGCGTCGCGAGCAGGCCCGCCTTGCGCCGATAGGTGACGACGCGCGTCTCGTCGCGCTTGATCTTCGCCTGGTCGCACGCCGCGCGAACGGCGTCCTCGAAATAACCGATTTCGTCCACGAACCCGATCTCCTTCGCGCGTTGGCCGGTGAAGACGCTGCCGTCGCAGTATTTCACGAGTTCCTCGCGCGTCATTTTGACGCCGCGCGCGGTCATCCCGTCGAGCACGATGCCGACGAAGCGGTCGTAATAGTCGTTGACGATGGACTGGAGCATCTGGTGCTCTTCGGGCGTCAGATCGCGGAAGACGGACCCGACGTCCTTCATCGCGCCGGACTTGATCGGGCGCGCCTTGACGCCGATTTTGAGGAACAGGTCCTCCATGCCGATCAGCGGCATGATGACGCCGATGGAGCCGGTGACGGTGGTCGGATGCGCGACGATCCGCTGCGAGGCGGAGGCGACGTAGTACGCGCCGGAGGCCGCCACGTCGCCGAAGATCGTGACGACGTCTTTGCCGGTCTGCTCGTGGAACTCCTTCAACTCGTGATAGATCACGTCGCTGGCGGTGATGCCGCCGCCGGGGCTGTCAATGTCGAGCAACAGCACCTTCACCTGCGGGTCCCTGCGGGCGGCGCGCAGCGCGTCGTGGATCGTCGCCACCATTCCCGGCTCCGACGAGAAGAGGCTCGAGCGCGGCATGTCCGCGATCATGCCGCTGATGGGCACCAGGAGGACCTTGTTCGGGCCGTGCCCTTCAATCGTCTGCTCGACCAGTTGCGTCTCCTCGCTGCTGCCATCGGCGAGGACCTCCGTTCCGCTGCGGGACGTCAGGACGCCGGCGAGGCCGATCACGAGGAGTACCGTGCAGCCGAAGAACAACACGGCGAGCCCGGCGACGATCCAGAAAAGGCAGCCGGTCCGAGACTTCTTCAGCGGCGGGTTCGGCGGCGGCGACGGTTGAGGCGGCTGAGCCGGCGCGCCGGGCGGCGGCGCGTTCGCGGGCTGAGCGGACGGGTATTGAGAGTCCATCGGCGCACCTCCGGAGACCGTTGAGGCGGGATTGCCCATTCCTGAGCGCTGATTATAGTTTGGTCTCGTGAAAGGTGTCAAACAGCGGCGCGGTTCCGCTCTCGGCACGCGGTTTGCGAGTTTGACACCTTGCGCGGGGTCGGCTAGAATCCAGACAGAAGTCGAGCGCCGCGCGTGAAGACGCGGCGCTGAGAGGTGGAGAGGCCGTGCTAGATGGGGAGCTGGCGGTACCCTAACAAACCTGCAACCCGCCCAGCAGGGTCGAAGCCTTTCAGAGATTCGATCGTTCTGTACCGTTGTCATGCGAGGTGGCGTCGAGAGTCGGGTCCCATGCAATAGCGGCCTGTGAACCGGGTCAGGTCCGGAAGGAAGCATCCCTAAGCGGGTACCGCTATGTGCCGTGGGGCAACCTGGCTGGAGCTAACCGGCATGGCGGCGCTCAGGGCGTAGAACCGAGGAAAGGCGCACGGCCTTTTCACTTGTTCGCCCGGCCGCGGCCGAGGCGCGAAACCGAAACTGTCGGAATGGTTATGGGTTATCTGGTTCTGGCGCGAAAATACCGTCCCGGGACGTTCGAGGGTTTCGTCGGGCAGGATATCATCGCCGAGACCCTCAAGAACGCGATCAAGCTGGACCGCGTGGCGCACGCATACCTCTTCTGCGGGCCGCGCGGCGTCGGGAAGACCTCGATGGCGCGCGTCTTCGCCAAGGCGCTCAACTGCGTCAAGGGCCCCACCGACAAGCCTTGCGACAAGTGCGAGCAGTGCACCGCCATCTCCTCCGGCCAGGACGTGGACGTCATCGAGATTGACGGCGCCTCGAACAACGGCGTGGAAGAAGTGCGCGACATCACTCAGAATTCCCGCTACGCGCCCGCGCATTCGCGCTTCAAAATCTACTACGTTGACGAAGTCCACATGCTCAGCATTTCAGCTTTCAACGCGCTGCTCAAGACGCTCGAGGAGCCGCCGCAGCATGTGAAGTTCATCTTCGCCACCACCGCGGCGTCCAAGCTGCCGGAGACGATCCTCTCGCGCGTGCAGCGCTTCGACTTCCGCCGCATCTCCAACCTGGACATCGTCAAGAAGCTCACGGAGATCTGCAAGGCCGAGAAACTGGCGGTGCCCGCCGACGTGATGGCGCTGACGGCCCGGCGCGCGCGCGGCAGCATGCGCGATGCGCTCAGCCTGCTTGACCAGATCATCTCCTTCTGCGGCGGCAAGCCGGACCGCGACGCGGTCGCCGGACTCCTCGGCGCGCTCGGCGACGACGAGATGGCGCGTCTGCTGAAGTTGATCTGCGAGAAGGACGCCGCCGGACTGCTCAAGACGGCCTCGGAACTGCTCGCGCGCGGGATGGACGTCGGCGATCTGCTCGATCAGATGACCGGCTACGTCCGCGACGTGCTCGTCGGCCAGAGCTGCGGCGCCGACGCGGACCTGCTCGATCGCGCGCCGGAAGGCGCTGCCGCGATCGTCGCCGTGGGAAAGGGCCTTTCCGCCGACCAACTGCTGTACATCGCGGAGATCCTCAACGGCGCGCGGCGCCGCATCCGCGAAGGACAGGACGACCGGATCGTGCTGGAAATGGCGCTGGTGAAGCTCGCGCAGTCGGACGGCCTCGCTTCCGTCGGCGAGCTGATCGAGAGACTGACGGCGCTGGAAGAAGGCGGCGGGAAACCCGCGGCGGCCTCGCCTCCGCCGCGCGCGACGGCCGCTCCCTATGGGAACGCGCAGGCTCCAGCTTCGCGCCCGGCAGGAAGTCCACAGCGGCCCAGCCCGCCGGCCTCGCGGCCGACGGAGAGCGACGAGGGACCCGACGCCGCCGCCGCGGTCCGCGAAGATGCGCCCGCAGACGCCGCTGATCTCTGGCGCCGGTTCCTCGACGAGGTGCACAAGAACTCCTGGCTCTATGCCCAAGTCGCCGCCGGGCGCTTGCAGCGCGCCAAGGACGGAGAGATCGTCATCGCGTTCCCGTCCGACCGCGCCGCCGCCCGCGAAGAGTCCGACAAGCTCGAGAACCGCCGCAAGCTCCAGCAGATTTTTGCGCGCTTATTGAATCAACCGGTGAAACTGACGATTGTAACTGTGCAGGGCGAACCTGCCCGGCAGTCCCCTGCCGCGGCGGGGAAAAGCGACGAGATCGTCCAGGAGATAATGCAGAAATACGACGGCCAGATTATATCGTGAGCCGCCGGAACGCGCGTTGAACGCGCTTTTGCAGTGACCGACAGGACAAGGGAGGATCGCAGATGGCGAAAGGCTTTGGTGGGATGGGCGGCGGTTTCCAGGATATGCACCGGCAGGCCGAGATGATGCAGAAACGGCTGATGGACTTGCAGAACGACCTCAAGGAGCGCGTCTATGAAGGCACCGCCGGCGGCGGGACCGTCACCGTGCACGTCAACGGGCAGCGCGACATCCTTGCGGTCAAAATCGCCCGCGAGGCGGTGGATCCCGACGAGGTGGAGATGCTCGAGGACCTCGTCAAAGTCGCTGTCTCCCAGGCCATGAAGAAAGCCGCCGACGCGCACGCCGAAGCGATGTCGAAAATCACCGGCGGGATCGGCATCCCGGGAATGTTCTAACGATGGATGCATTCACCGATTCGATGAAGCGGCTGGTTGAGGCGTTCGGGCGCATGCCCGGCATCGGCCAGCGCACGGCGGAGCGGCTGACGTATTACGTCCTGCGCGCGCCCAAGGGCGAGATGGAGCGCCTGGCGCAGGACATCCGCGACGTGAAGGAAAAGGTCGGGCACTGCTCGCAGTGCCACAACATCACCGAGACCGACCCGTGCCGACTCTGCGCGGACCCGCGGCGGGACGCGAGCGTCGTCTGCGTCGTCGAAGAGCCGAAGGACGTGTTCGCCATCGAGGCGGCCGGCAGCTTCCGCGGGCTGTACCATGTGCTCATGGGACGCATTGCGCCGCTCGACGGCGTCGGGCCGGAATCGCTGGAGATCGCTTCGCTTCTCGAAAGAGTCAAGCGCGGGACGATCAAAGAGGTTATCATGGCGACGAACCCGAACCTGGAAGGCGACGGCACGGCGCTGTTTCTGAGCCGGAAGCTTTCGGAACTGGGCGTGCGCGTGACGCGCCTGGCGCGCGGGCTGGCCCCGGGCAGCGCGATCGAGCACGCCAACACCGCCATCCTGTCCGAGGCGCTCGCCGGTCGAAAAGAGATGTAGGGAGAACCGAACGTGGGCCGAATGGAAATCAGCATGCAGCCGCGCCTCGAGCAGCGGCTGAAGATGGCGCCGCAGATCATTCAGTCCATCGAGATCCTGCAGCTGCCGCTCATGGCGCTGCAGGAACGCATCGAGCAGGAGCAACTCGAAAATCCGACCCTCGAGCTCGAGGAGGAGTCCGATCCCGAAGGGCTCGAACGGCCCGTCGCGCTCACCCGCGCCGAGACTGCCGAGCAGACCGACAAGTACAGCAGGATTGACGACGCCTCGCACGATTTCCACGACTACTTCTCGCAGACCGCGTCGCGGCGGCCGTCCGGCGACGGCGAGCGCGATGAGAAGATGGAAGCGATCCAGAACACGCCGGGCCGGCAGCCCTCGCTGCGCGATCACCTCTCCGAGCAGATCCGGTTCCTCGATCTCTCCGCGCGCCGGCGCGAGATCTGCGAGGGCGTCATCAACAACCTTGACCGCGACGGGCGGCTCGCCTACTCGGTTGACGAGATCGCGGAATCGCTCGACCAGCCCGCGACGGCGCAGGAAGTCGAGGCGGCGCTGGAGGTCGTGCAGCGGCTCGATCCGGCCGGCGTCGGCGCCCGCAACCTGGTCGAATGCCTGCTCCTCCAGCTCGACCCCGCCGAGCCGGACTACGCGCTCGAGCGCGAGATTGTCCTCCACCACCTCAAGGACATCGAAGGGAACCGCTTTCCGAAGATCGCCAAAGAGACCGACCGCGACATCGAGGACGTGAAGCGCGCCATCGCGGCGGTCTGCCTTCTCCATCCCGCGCCCGGCCGGATTTACGACAACGAGGTCGTGCCGATCGTCGCGCCGGACGTCTTCGTCGAGTTCGTGGACGATCACTACGAAATCCGCCTCGACGACACCACGCTGCCGCGCCTGCGCATCAGCCAGCAGTACCGCGAACTGCTCTCCGGCAAAGGCCTGGAGGTGGAGGCGCGGCAATTCCTGCAGCGGAAAATGGAGTCCGCCCGCTGGCTGATTGACTCGATCCAGCAACGCCGCAAGACGCTGCTCAAGGTGAGCCACGACATCGTCCGCGCGCAGCAGGAGTTCCTGGAAAAGGGCCTCTCGCACCTGCGGCCGCTCAAGATGCAGGAAGTGGCCGACACGGCCGGCATCCACGTCGCCACCGTCAGCCGCGCCATCCGCCACAAGTACATGCAGACGCCGCGCGGCCTGCTGCCGATGAAGTTCTTCTTCACCGGCGGCACGCTCTCCGGCGAGGGCGAGATGCAGACCTGGGACGCGGTCAAGGAGCGCATCAAGCGACTCGTCGAGGACGAGGACAAGGTGAATCCGCTCAGCGATGACGATATCGTGAAAAAGCTCGGCGACGGGGGCGTCCATATCGCGCGGAGGACGGTGACGAAGTACCGCAAGTCGCTCAACATTCCCACCTCGCGCCAGCGCAAGAATTACTGAGCCGCGCGCGGGAATGTCAGGAGAGAGCCATGGCAGTCACGATACGTCCCGGCAAGATGAAGATTTCGGACAAACTCCGTACTCGCAAATCTTCTCTTTGCGATTGGCCTGACGCGAAGCGCTCGATCAGAGAGCGCGAGAGATGAAGGTCCAGCGCCCGGCGTTCTGGATCGCTGTCGCCGCCTGCTGTGTGACTCTGGTCGCTTCCCTCCTTGGAGCCCTCCTGCGCGGCGACCTGCAATCGGGCGCGCCTTGGACGCGCGACGTGGTTGCCATTGTCTGCCTGGTTGCGGCTGTATGCGCGGCAGTCTATCTCGTGTTCCGGGGTCTCGCAGCGCAAGAACTGGATCGGGAACGCCGCGCTGCCGAACTCGAGCGGCGCCATGCCGAAATGGCGCGCGAAAAGCATTTCCTCGCCGGCGACCTTGAAACCGCCCGCGGCATCCAGCGCATGTTCCTGCCCGATCTCATGAAGAGCCCGTTCCCGCAGCAGCTTGCCTTCGCGCACGTCTTCCTGCCCGAGATGGCCGTCGGCGGAGATTATTACGACCTCAAGCAGCTCGACGATCACCGCGTCGCGCTCCTAATGGCTGACGTCTCCGGGCACGGCATGTCGGCGGCGTTCATCACCGGCTTGATCAAGACCACCTTCGAGTTCGGCTGGTCGCCCGAGCAGAGCCCGCACGAGTTCATGGCGCGGCTGAACAACGTCCTCGAACGCCTGACGCCGTCCAGCAGCTTCGCCGCGGTGGCGTTCGCGATCTACGACGTGGCCGCGCACGAGCTGCGTTACAGCAACGCCGGTCATAACCCCGCGCCGATCCTCGTCCGGGGCTCCACCGGCGAAGTCGAGTGGCTCGACGATTGGGTGGACCTGCTCGCCGGCGTCAACCCCGACATGAAGTACCAGGAAGACCGCCTGCCGCTCTCGCCCGGCGATAAATTCGTCCTCTGCACCGACGGCATCACCGACATCCCGAACGCGGCCGGCGAGCGGCTCGGGTTCCACCGCCTGTACGATTGCCTCCGCGAAAACGCCGAACTCTCCGCCGCCAAGCTCCTCGAAGCCATCGTCGCCGCCGT
>Ga0187876_1000308_pt1 | contig 52498 bp, 46 predicted proteins | sample June2016WEW_17_4_FD_133000 | JGI IMG/M metagenome (GOLD analysis project Ga0187876, IMG submission 133000) | Peatland microbial communities from SPRUCE experiment site at the Marcell Experimental Forest, Minnesota, USA - June2016WEW_17_40 | ecosystem: Environmental > Terrestrial > Soil >... | reverse complement strand
CCGAGACTCGATCGATCTGTAGGACGCTCCGCACTACTAGCCGCACAACACCATTGGACTGTGGGTTCTTGCCACCCTGAAGCCGTGTCGCTTCAGGAGTGGCGTACCTCTCCCAGTTCGTTGACAGCGAACCTGGGTGGTGTTCATCGTGGAACGCACCGACGGTCGGCTTCCCGTCCACGTCCAGAATGCCGCCTCTGCCTCGATAGAAACCGATAGGAACGCGACGATATAGCCGCGCCTCGTCAGGGAGGTGCTCGGTGGGCCAGTCTTCCTCTACGCCATCAGCCATGCAAGCACCGGCAATGCCACACTCGAGTCCCACGACCCCCCGAAGTGAATCCCGTCGTTGGTTGTAGCGTAAAAGGAAGGGCGCTTTTCCGGCATAGAAGGAACATTAACGGCAAGCAGGTGCGATTCCCACCTCCATTGCACGTCAATCGAACCATCGGGAATCGGGCTAATTGCAGGTTCAGGCAGAGTAAGGCCAGAATCCACTGCGCACCGGACCGCATCCCGCACGACGAGTTCCATGCGGCTGAGGGTGTCCTCTTGTATGGCAGGTGCGCCGTTATCGTCCCAGTCCTCCGCAAGGCTAAGTATCCAGCGAGCGCTACTAATGCCGGCTTCAGCGCTCTGATCTGCGACTGGAAACTGAGGCCGCGGCACGTGCCGTAGGATAAGCAGTTGCACCGCGAACGCCTGGGTGCTTGCGCCGCTCCACTGATACGTGCACCTGATCCGCCCTAGCTCGCGGTCATGCGACGACAGTGTGGGTCGGGGCCAGTCGGTTGTGGCAGCTGCCGTCCAGTCGCGCTCGCCAGCGACCAGAAGCTGCTCACATTCTGTGTCTAGCCAGCGGTTAGCCCGTGTTTCCGGCACGGCTGTCGTCATGGGCTACTCCTTGTCCAGTACGTGGACTGACGCGGCCTGGGCCATTTGCCTGAGCGACTTCGATTTGGATCGCGCACGGCGAATGAGCGCTTCCAAACGGTCCAAGTCAGCTTCGTCCACTACTACTTTCACTTCATTGAACGTGTCCCGGTCGTGGTAAACCACATTCAATGTGTGCACGATCATAGCGGCAGGCACACCGTCAGCCGGATTGAAGCCAAAGACGGGCCTGAAGTCGGTAATGAGGGTGAACTCGTGTAGGAGGTTCTCATGTTCATAGTACAGAGAGCTTGCCTTAGCGACTATCCCTACAGGGTTGTCGATTGCCAGCAGGGTTGAGATGGAGTGCTCTACTTCCTCCAGCTTATCATGAGAGAACTGGAACTCTTGGCGGCCCGTTGAAACGAGCGCTTCGATGAGTAGCTTTGGAAACTCATTGATGGTCCAATTGCCGGAGATGCGCACCCTGTACATTGTCAACAACAGAGGCACGACTGCGCGGACTACGCTAGGAGACAGTGAGGTGCGAGCCGCCACACCCTCAACGTAGCTAGACATACTGATGCTCGCTGGTGTTGCACGCAACGCCTCGGCCAGAAAGGTCACCTCATCTTGGCGCAAGTTGCATAGCGCCTCAAGCGCCTCGAAGTCGCGCTCAGGCACTTGGATGACAGATGCTGCCATATGGATTCTGCTCCCGTCCTCTAGTGACGCGAAGTCAACGCCCCAGTTCGTGCCGCACCGTGTGTAGTAGCACTCCTATGAGAGTATATGTATATGAGGCGCAAAGTCGCGAGTGTGCGTGTCAAGGTAATGTCTATGCATAATCGCTCTCTGTGGCCACTGAGCCCACCGATTCAGGCCATCTGCACTAACCGGCGGTGGTATCAAGTCCGCGTGCTGCCGGCATTGTATCAAATGGCTATGCTGGCCACGGCGCCATCAACTCGCTCAGACCTCCTTCAGTCGCCAACGCACGCTTCCGCGGCGCGCTCGTCTCGCGCCGGGCTCGAATACGCGCTCAAGGGGAGCTTGAGGATCGTCCTTTACTGCCAGGTACAGGCATGCAGACATCGACCTGATTGACGTCTTGCCGGCGGTCGAGAGTAGTCCGCGGCGCAGAGCCGAATCCGTGATCTCGTTGACGTTGAGCGGTTCCTGCGCGCCACGAAGAACGGTCACCGCCGCCGAGAGGAACGTAGGTGGTTCATGATCGCTCACGCCAGCAGTTTCTGTCATCCGCGCTCCTTTCGTGCCGCCACCTTCTCTGCTACGGTCAGGTGCACATCGTTGTCGCGCTTGCTGCCATCTGGGTTTGCGCCGCGATCAATACCCCATTTGATGTTCGGCCGAATCCGCAGGATGGAAGGCGCGTTAGCAAACTGCGGATCGTCAACCATAAAAGGTCGGATGTTGAGCCGCACGCCATCATTCAGATCCGGTTCCCAGCCAACCGGCTGCTCATGCAGCGCCTTCCAGCGCACGTAGACGTCGTAGGGTGGCTCGCCAGCGAGGATCAGCTTGAGACGCCCCTGCAATATGAGCGCGGCGGCCAGCCGGCCGTCGGCTCCGTCCTCGCCGCGTTTCTGCCCTTCCTGCTGGCGCACGATCCAGTTGCCCAGGTAGGTGTACGCCAGCTTCTCCAGCAGGGGCCGGTCCAGTTTGTGATAGTTGACCAGCGCAGCAAATCCGTCACGGCGACCATCCCAGATGTGCCAGATGAATGGGCGGTTGTGGAACAGTCGGCAATGCTGGCGGAAGAAGCCGTCGCGCAGCCACGTCTCCAGTGACTTGCCGCCAAAGCCAGCGTCGGCGAGTAGTGCTTCCTCCCGCGCTTGGTGCCACTCGGCGCCATAGGCATATGCCAGCAGTGTGCGCAGCCGTTCGGCGGCAGCCAGCTCGCCGCTCATCGCGGGGAGCGGCGCGATACCATCGGCGTCAGCGTGGGCGGCCAAATCGTCGCCCTTTTGTTCTGGCCATCGGTAGCCGAGTAGCCGTACTACCGCTGCTTGCAGCGGGTCAGCGGCGGTTGCAATGTCGCCAGCGAATAGCCACTGTGTGGGATCGTCTGAGTGTGGCGCCGGCAGCGGGCCGGCCGCGTTTGCCGCGGTCTTCCAGTGAGCCAGGTCGAACGGGACCTTGAGGTATGCACCACAGCTCACCTTGAGGCTGCTATCTATCGACTTCACTGCGTCTCGAAACTGCTGCGACAAGCAAAAGGTCCAGAGGGCGGTCAGGTGCTGTTCCTCACGCGGAATGAGAACGACAACGTCTTCGTCAAACGAGTGCCCAGCGTAGAGGTTCACGTACGCTGCTCCCATTCTCCCAACAACGACACCCTTCTTCCCCCAGGCGCTGACTCCGGCTCTCCATTTTCCCGACGTGTAACCCCGTTCGGCCTTCTCCTGCATATAGTGCCAGAGCATTCCTCTCCCATCTTCCCACCGGAAGATGTGCGTACAGCCGCTGAAGAAGTCCTGTCGAGTTCCGCTAGTCTGTTGTAGAACCCATGTGCCCCTTCTGCTTGTGATCTCCCAGAACTTCAGTACGAAACAAGGGGCATCAAAGGATCCTTGACCGTGAAGCGCTTCAGTGAACTCGCTCAATGGAGGATGTTGGTCATCAAGGGCTATGCCTATGCGCGCATCTGGATTGCCGAGTTGCTCAGCTTGCTCGCAACGGGTTAGGTGTCCAGCGATGAGAACGTCTCGCTTCTCCGTGATGGTTCTGGCCTCCAGTGCATCGAGCAAGTAGAAGGTGCCCTCTGATTCCGGCGAATCGTTCTGGATGCATAGGAGGACAACATCGACCATTTCGCCGCTAATGGCCTCGAAGGCACGCTTGCCGAGTTTGCAGACCAGCCTCCAGGTACATATTTGGAGCAGTTCCCTTCGGAGCGCGGCATACCTATCAATGAAGAGAAGAGAGTGCGGGTTAACGATGGAGAGAGCACCACCGGGCGCAAGCAGTCTCCTGCAGCGTTGAATAAACACCGTCGCGAGATCCGAACATGCCTCTTCGTATTTCGGCGTGATGTATGACGCTAGGCCACTGGCCTGCCTGCCTCTCTTCAGAAACGGCACGTTCGATATTACTAGGTGATACGTTCCCGCTAAGACCTCAGCGGCATCTGCCAGTCCCTGAGCCACGACGCCGATGGCTTTCTGTTCCGGGTTGGTCCTTACATCCTCGCGCTCCAGCGCACTGATCAGTACAGCTCGGAGGTCGCCAAGGTCGATTTTGAAGAGGCCTAGCTCGCTGAGAGCATGAGGATCGATCAAGCTTCCTAGATCCGGAGCCTGCCGAAACAGTGAGTGCAGGAAGCGCATCGCGGCCCGCTTCGCCGGCGGCACCAGACGTGTCCACTCACTTGCCTCCGCCGCTACGGGCAGGCCGGAGCAGGCCACATGTAGGTGTGGAAGTTCGCGATATCCGCCGCGGCGCCATGCTGCTAGGGCCAAGGCGAACGCGGCGATCTGGGTGCAGCGCTGGTCGATCTCCAGCATGAACAGGTTGTCGCGCAGCACGGCATCTACAGACTCGCGCTCAGGGAGGTCTTCTTCCAGCATACGCATGCGCGAAAGCAAGTCGAGCGTGGCCACCATGAAATGTCCGGATCCGCCACATGGGTCCAGGATCCGCAACTCGGCGGCGCGATCCGGCCAGCCGGGAAAGTACCCCGCCGCCGGCATGCCATCTTCTAACCGGCGCAGATAGTCTACGTCGCCCTCCGCCAACGGCAGCGGCTGCCCGGGATGGCGAGCAGCCCACCAGGCGCCGAGCGAGTTGTGGAGCAGGAAGGCCACCATGTAGTGCTCGGTGAAGAGCTGTGTGACGGCAGCGATCGTGCGCCCGTCGATCTTCTCGCCGCTGGCATTCACCTGCTCCTTACGCCGTGCTTGCCAGAACTGATACACCCAACCCAGGCTGTCGTCGGCCAGAAACACGGCCCGCGGGAGGTCGGCGACTTTTCGCTCCAGCGCCTGGCGCGACTCCGGCGCCAATGTGACCTGCAACAGGGGGTCATCCGGGCGGAAAATCTGCGGCAGCATCCGGGCCGCGTATCGGGTAGCTACGGCCCAACCGTCCGGCAGCCCTTCATCGATCGCCAGTTCGTCGCACTCTGTCAAGCTCACAGCGACACCCTCTGGGTGCATCAGGAGTTCGTTCTCGGCGAGGAAGCGCGCGAAGAGCAGGCGGTGCCAATGCTCGTAGGCGCACTCTGCCACCAGTGCCGGCATGGAATCCAACCGAGATGACGGATCAGATGCAGCGCGGTCGAGCGTATCGCCAAGCTGCCTGCCTTTCGCGCGTAGCGTGATGCGCAAGGTGCGCTGCTCCTGGGTCATGCTGGCGAAGGGAGAGGGAGCATCCACGGCAAGTCGCTGCAGTGCGATGCGTGCAGCCTCCTCCGCGATGTCGCGAGCGTCCTTGACCGTGGTCTCGAGAATCCTGCGTAGGTCGGGTGCCAGGGCTGGCATGGTCTCTCCTCGGTTGGCTCAGGCTACTGCACGACCACTGGCGTTCCGCTTTCGACCCGCTGCACAATCTCCGCGGTGACTGCCTCGAGTTCCGCGATCCAGGCATGTGCTTCGTCGCTCGAGGTCAGCGTCCTGCGTGGCAGGTTCACGACTTCGGCTTTCGGCGTCAAGAGCTTCTGTGCAGCAAGCCTCGCGTTTGCAAAGCGCTGCGGAAGGGCATCCGTCCGGTTGCGCCACTCGGCGAGAGAAACAGCCTCTACCGTCGAGAGCAGCTCCGATTCAGTGCCCACCTTGATGATTGGCACGCCGGCCAGCAGGTTGTCCTTCAGGACCTTCTCGCGCTGGACTTCGGTCAGCTTCGACCAGATTGAGGAGCCGGTCAGGTCGGCGAGAAGGCTGTCATACGACTCGGCGTACGTGCCGTGTGCCGAAAGCACCTCTTGGCGCAACTGGTCCGCGGCAGCGGCGCACATCGCCGGCACCGGGTCTGGATCAGCGGTGAGCCGCCGGTCCTTTGCGATCGCTGCTGCCTGCTCCTTGAGTGCGGCGATGCCCGGCAGCCCCTCACCCGCGGCCAAGAGTCGCGAGAGGGTTTGCCAGCGCGGCAATCGTGCCGCAATAAGCTCCGATTGCATCTGCCACATCTGGACGTCGCCAGCAATCCGATCCCGCGCCTCATATACGGCTCTGATGCGGCCATTGCCGATCAGGTGCTCAATCTCGTCAAGGTGGGCAGTGGATGAAACGGCCGGGAGTGGAGGATCGCCGCCGGCCGAGTTGGCAAGCGTGTGCAATCGCACCAGCATCTCGGGGATCGCGGCGTCCTCAGCGTTTGGTGAGAATGGCACTTTCCTGTCTTGCAGTAGCTTGCGCACGGCGAGCCTCTGGGCGATGGTGATGACCACAGTCTCGACCTTGAAGTCGGCAGTACCGATCGTCATGCCCGTGAGGTTCGCAACGGTCAGCGGGGCCTCGTTGTGACTGGCCCTGATGAAGCCGCCCGCGAACAGGGCGGCCAGTGCGCCGTCGACGGTATCCTGCGGCCAGCCAAACGGCGCAGCGATAAACTGCTTGCGGATGTCGCTGCCTTTCTTGCCGCTGCCAATCCAGGCAAGAATCGGGGCGCAGACGGGATGCTTGTCCGCCTCTCCCTGGTAGCCAAGTGCGGCGAGTGGGCTCTTGTCGCCTTTGCGGGCTTGGTCGGCTACCTTCACCCACTTGGGATTGTCACCCGCCTCGAACTGCGGGTAGCGGCGCACGAGGGCTGCCTGCGCTGCCGCCGATGCGCCCTCCTTCAGGCCGAGGCCCAGCTCGTTGCCGCCACCCTGGAACACACGTGCGCCCTCCAGCACATCGTTCACAGCGAGAGCCAGCAGACGATCGTACTCGTTGCGGCGGGTCTCGATCGCGCCCCGCGCTTCCTGTCCCTCGAGGCTGCTGGGAATGCCTCGCACGGCCAGCGTCTCCTCAGCGGCCTTCATACCGGCGAGCGCGTTCTTGAATTCCTCGCCCGGGCGGCGGGGCAGGAAGACGAAGATCATCGGGCTCTCCGCGCCGGCGCTCTGTGCGTCGGCGACCACGTCCTTCTCGCCGTCCGTCCAGCCGTCCCGAATCCACACGGGGATCGCGCCGGTCGAAGGCGTGGGAAAGTTGGCGCCAAAGAAGAGTTCCAGCTTGCGTGGTGTCTTACTCTCACCGTGCAGCAGCTTGATGTCCTTGAGCCGCTCGCCGCAGGCCAGCCGCAGTCGTTCCGCTCGTTGCGCCGCGACCGTGGTCTCATTGTTGAGGATCTTGGTGAGCCGACCCTGGAAGTCCGAGGTCCATTCAGCGCCCTCACGGGTCTGGACGCGGTACTCGTTCTCTACCTTGATCAGGTCGCCCTTCTGCACAAGCTCGTCCAACACGCCGGGCAAACGCTTGCGCAGATCCGCACTGCCGCCACGCAGATCCTCCACCAGCAGATCGGCCAGTGTCTCCGATGTTGCCCGGAGGCCGTCGTCGGCGCCGGTCTCACGCGGCAGCTTGTTGATCAGCAGGACGAGTGCGGCCAGACGCGAGCGCAGCATTCCGGCGGCGGTGCCGTCGCGGTGCCGGCGCACCAGCTCATGCACCTCGCGCAGCAGCACCCCGCTCTGCAACATGCTGGCAGACAGCTCGTCGTACACGAAGTCGGCCGGGACCACCGTCCCCAGCGGCCGTTCCGCGACCTCTCTCACGGCGTCGAAGGTAATGCGCAACTGCGTCCTGAGCTGGCCTTCCGTGCCTGCCCGGTCTACGGCGCGCAGTACACGTTCCCAGAAGCGCCTGCGCACGGGCAAGATCGGATAGTCTGGCGCCAAGAACTTCTCGTCGTCGATGGACGGCCGGATCTTCGTTTCGGTCAGGTGCCTATGGATCTCACCACTGCACTGGCTCAGTGTGTCCTCGATCTCTCCAAGTCGACTGGGCAGCTTTGGCAGGACGATCTTCCTCGTCACGGTCTCGACGTCCGTATCGGACAGCTCGACGGCCACCGTGTAGCGATCCTTGAGTCGCTGCAGCAGCGGCGTGCTGAAGAGGGCAGATTGGCCGGTGGCGACAAACAGCACCAGGCCGGAGAAGCGCTTGCTGCACGCCTCGGTCAGCTCCTGCACGGCGTAGCTGCGATCCGCGCTATCGCCGATGTACTGCTGTACCTCGTCGAGCGCGATCAGCGTGCACGGCATCTTGCCGGCCACGCTCAGCACCTCTGCGATGGCGTCGAGAGTCTGATCGATTGTGACGTCGGCCACTTGCGGGAACTGCACCTTCAGCAGCTCGTGCACAGACTTCACGTCGCCTGCGAGCGAAGAATCGGCGCTCAGGAGAGCTTTCGCGAACACTGGCGAGACGTACATGTGCCTGAGCTCGGCTTGGAAGCCCTTGCCCGCTGCTTCGACCGCTGCTTTGACGGCGTCATGGTAGCCCTCGCGCTTAAGCCAGAGCGCGCATCTCGCCGCCGGGTACTCCTCAGGAAGATCCGCGCTGCGAAAGATCAGGCCGAGCAGCGACAGGCGGATATTGCCGGCGCCAGCGCCAAGCTTGCCCGCGACTGCCCGCAAGCCACCAAGCAACCTAGGCACGTCGTACTGAGCGATTCTCTGTCTCCTGTGTGCGGGCAACCGCGCCGTTCAGCTCGGGCATTCCGTGAGAGAACTGTACCACGACTGGGCGAGGCCGGGGCATTGAAAGGGCACACGGCTGCGCGAGCGTGAAGCTGGTGTCTTGGCGTGCCGGCGGCTTGCCTATGACGAACAGCTGGTTGGCGAGGCCCTGTTGCATGGTGAATTGTGGATGCTAGGATCTAGTAGCCGTTCGCTTGGATGGCGCAAGCACGTCAGGATAGCACCCACTCCCCCGTGTGCTTGATCGCAGCATGCATGGCGTCCGGCGCCAGGTCGATGTCTCCGGGCCAGGTTACCGCGCCGTATGCCACGCAGACGCGGGAAAACAGCGCCGGGTCGGCGAGGGCCGCAAAGACGCCGGCGCTGGAAGACTGTACGAGGTGGCTCAGATCCACGGTGCCCTGGAGGCCATCGACAAAGCGGACGCGTAGCCGGAACCCTGGGAGCGCTTCGGCTTCCAGCACACGCCACGGCATGTGGGGGTGTATCGGTGGCGCTAGATCAGGGGCCGGATCTTCTTGGGCTGTTGGTTGTGTGAGCATGATTCCCAAAGCGCCCTTCTTTTCGGGTGGCAAAGCAGCATCGGCGGACTAACGCATGCAGCAGCCTGGTTGCGTTCCGAATGCTGGCGCTTCTGTCGACGCGCCAGCAGGTGCGTCAGGTTAGCTTGAAGCTGGCCAGCACTGCGACCAGGTATGCCTTGTCCTGGCGGGTAGCCGCTGGGGTCTTCGTCAGATAGCCTGTGACGAGATAGTATGTGCGCGAGCCATGACTAGCGCCAAGGATGGACATCTCCACGCGATTGCCAGACCGCGTACCCACAAGGGCCGCTCTGCGAAGGTACCGCACACCGTTGATTGTCGCGCTAGTGGACTTGACGGACCCTAGCACCGTGTCGTTGTCATGCAGCAGTCCATTAAGTGTAGCCTTGAGTGCCGCCGTGCCAATTGCCTGATGAGCCACGAACACCTCAAATGCTGCGCGGTTATCTGGCGATCCTGTCTCGAACGCCGTCGAGGCGATCTTGGCTACGTAGCTGTCGTGCATGTCAGCAGTGCTGGACGTGTTGACCGTCCAGCTTGCCGGATGGGTGAACGAGAAGTGGTCCGCTCTGCTGGGGTACACAGCGGAGCCGGCCGCGCCGTAGGCGTTACCAACGAAGGAAAGTGCGATGATGCCAGCGGCCAGGGCAGTGCGAAGGTAGACTGTCATGTAGGGCACTTCCTTTCGGCTAGGCTTGATGGATGGCGCACAGTACCAGGACGCAGGGCATCGTGTGCCGAGATGCGCTCATGGCATGGTAGCACCGATCCAGGCGGTAACGTTGGAAACCGGAACGCAATTGCCTGCGTCGGGGCGATCCACGGGGTGCTTCCGTGCGGGTTGTCGCTGTCAGTGTGGCCAAAGTAGGCGGCGACGTGCTTGTCGACACCAACCAGGAGGCCCGCCCCACGGTCCTCTCGGATCCCAACAAGGCGACGCTCGCCTACGATAAGGTGGTCGCGGAGCTCCTGAGGATCCGGTGCTGCGATTTCGTCTTCGTGCCGGCCGCTTGATCCTTGAACACAGCACACAGCCGCGATGATGTGGCGAGTATCGAGGCTCACTGGAGAATCGACAACGCCCATACTCTCAGCGGGCGTTTCCGGGTCAGTCCGTGCAGCTGCCGGGAAGGGCGGCGGGGCGGTGGGCTGCTCGCAGTTGCGCTGCGGTGCGCCGCTCGCCTGGAGTCACCCGCAGGTCGAAGCTGACGCGTGCCAGCGTGGCGGTGGCATAGGCCGCCTGCAGGCCCCACAGGCCGCATGCCGCCATGCCGGCCAGGTGCCCGGTGCTCACGTAGCTCGCGAGGGGCGGTATACAACCCACCAGGATGAGGGCATTGAGGAGTGTGCCAATCCAGGCCGCGTAGCAGGCTGGGCGGCGGTGTCCGTTCAGGAGGAAGCCCAGTGCTACGGTGGAGGGCACCACGGCGGGCAGCAAGAGTAGCAGCGGCATTGCCATGAATATGTCTCCGGAGACCGCCAAGGCGATGGCAACCACGATCAAGGCGGTGGCCGTGACGAGCCCGATGACGCTCGCCAGCGCCATCTGGGCCTTGGCGATCCTGTTCTCTGGGCTGTTCACGGGTTTCTCCCGGTCAGGTGATTCCACGAATTGAGCATAGCCGCGCCGGGGTGTCGCCGGCCAACTCCGGTCCTACGGGGCGCGCCTGCAAAGCGTGATCGAGAGGGCGCGGTGTGGCATGGCGATGGGGTTGGGACTTGGCAGGTCCGGGGGCGGGCGAGATGCCCGCGCTCCCAGCGTCACCACGGTGCACGCCGGCGATCACAATATCCTGGTCCGCCCTCATACGAGGCCGGGCCGTCAAGCGCCGCGCACCAGGGACTTCCCGGGCGAGGCGTTCCGGGTGCTGAAAGAACGGGAGCTGCGGGAATATGGGGAGTACAGGACGAGGCGGTTGGTGTTGGAGGCGTGGGATCGGCCTGCCGAGGTGGCGCCTGCGATAGCGGCTGTCAGCTCGATCAATCTCCGGACGAATGGTTACGAGTAGCTCATCGGCGCCACCTACGTTCGGATTGGGATATCAATGACCGGCCGCAAGGGTTCAAGCATTGTTGGATATCGCTGCAGGATGCTGTCGTACAGGTCGCGCGTATTCTTCGACGCAACCGTGATCACGAGTGCGTAGGGAATCTTGTCCGCGGCCTTGGCAGCGCGACCGCCGGCCCGCGCGTTGTAATGCACGTCGAAGACCGGGTTACGAAGCCCAGTTCCCTGCATCGATCGGCATTTGTGTAGCGTGGTTTCCCATTTGTGTGCGTCTATCCGAAGAGAGCTCTCTTCCGTAGCCACGTCTTTTGCCTGGAAAAAGTGGCTTGAGTTGGGCTGAGGCTGGTTCGGATCGGTGCGTTTCTGATCGTGAGGCCTGAAGCGCACTTCCAGACCGCTGCGGGTGTAGTTTAGAGGATCCTGCGGATCCGTCAGCGTTGCGAAGCAGAATGTCGCAGCTATGCGCACCAACCCAGACATGGGCTTGGTAGGAATCGGTATCTGCATGCGTACCCAGCTTGCGGGCCGGAGCTCCCCTTGATAGACGATGTGTGCGGCATGTTGGTCGGTAAGCACCATGGCGTCGAGCTCCGCTGGGATTCGGCCCCAACCCACTTCCAACTTGTCGTGGCCGCCAGCGTCGCAGGTGTGTAGAAGCAGGGCCTTAATCGCCAGAGGGGTTAACAGCTGTCCGAAATGCGCCCGCAAGCCGATCGCGGAGCGCAGTGCGGTCGGTGCGGCAAAGCTCGTACCCATGAGCGGAAGTGCCGTTCCAGGGGTCTCTGCATCAAGCACCCAGTAGGGCTCGGCCCTCGACCCTCCGAACGCAACGCCATCGGGTTTCATGATGCCTGGACTCCTGCCAGGCCCAATCGAGCTGTAGCTTGCGCGCTTCCATCCTGCGCCCACCCGATCGCAACCGCCTACGGATAGCGCGTTCACGCAGTCGGCTGGAGTCTGAATGCGCGCATTTCCTGAGCTCCAGTCCATTTCGCCGCCGTTTCCGACAGCGATACATGGGAGAGTCAAACCGTCAGAGAACTGCTGGTCCAGTACAGCCGTCCAGGCATGGACGTCGTTATCTTCGATTGGTAGCTCCGGACCGAGGCTCAGGTTGACAAAGTCGTACTTCTGCCGCGACTCCAGCACGTCTTGGATGCGCTCTAGAACGCTATACAGCTCTAGCTGATCGTCGTTCATTGTGTCCACGTCGAGCACGCGGTAGTGATCGACCTTGGCATAGGGCCGGTTGGCGGTGACGCCGTCTTCGAGGGGTCCAAACAGCAGGGCGGAAGTGACGGCCGTTCCATGTTGCTGGAACTCGGCCGCTGGAGCGCCGATGTTCTTGGTCGGTTTGAGCGTAACCCAGGCATCGAGCTTGCCATCCGACCCGACCCCGCCGTCAAACACCGCGACTCGGATGCTACTGTCGATTGGCTCCTCTTTCGGCAATTGGCAGGGAAAGCTCTCAAGGCCCGGCATCGCGCGAGCAATGGGCCGAAACTGACGAAGTCGAGGCATTTCGCGAGCAAGCCGGAGGAACGAATACTTCACCACGTCAGTTGCGATTGCTCGGGGAACGCGAAGTGGTAAGAAACAGAGACCCTCTGCGAAGAAACGTCGCTTGTCGAAGTTCGGTCTGATGTTGAGTGTGGCGAGATAGGCCTCAAAACCTTCAAGGATGTATGCATCCTCTACGATAGGTTGCGCGTGCAAGACGACCTCGAGGAGAGGTTCCGTGTCGTCTGACTTGAGAGGCTTGAGTTTCTCACTCGCAGACTGTACACGAAAGTCCTCGATCTTGATGAGATCATCCGCTCCAGCTGCGGTCTCGTGCATCTGGCCGATATCGCCTGCGAGGTGCCGGAAACGTGAGCGTGTCCCCGAAACGAAGAGCTCTGACGTGACTGCTGGGCCTGGTACACGCTTCTTCGTCGACTTTTCCGGTACGATCTCTCGGGAGCGGCTCCCGATAGTATCCAGTCCATAGGTCTTGAGCAATTCGGCTGGGTAGTATGTCTTTGCCAGATATGCCGGATGCAATGTGATGAGCGCCACCGCTTCATCCCGTGGGCACACCTCGCGCGGCAAGTCGGTCAACTCCTTCACAGCAACCGCTATCTTCGGCGCCAGACGTTTTCGGGATTCGGTGAACGAGTAAGGATGCCTCTTGGCCGCGCCACCGCCTGGGGGGATCAGGTCTGAAGCAAGCCGCTCTCCGTATCCGATGAGGTAATTGCTGGGTCCTGCCATCCAATCACTCCTCGTTTCTGATATCCGGTCCACAGGGCTGCATCTTCTTCCGAATCGTGTCACGGCTGACGCCGGTCAGTTCATGAACCTGCCGCTGTGTAATCCCGGTCCCGGTCAGCCTCACTGCGATCTGGGATCGCTCCGTACGAGGCATGGATTCGACGCGGCCACGAATCATGGATTTCAAGGCCTCGTCAAGCGAGACATCCTGAACTACAGCCGTGCGGCGGGCGAGTGTAATCTCCTGTTGAATGTCACTGAACGAAAGCCCACGCAGTACGATGGCAAGCACGTCATTCCATGCAGAAGAGACCTTGACGCCGCCAAGGTATGTTTCAGTCGCTCGACGAACAGAAGTCTCGGTTGGCATCGGGAATTCGACTCGGAGCTCGAAACGCCGCCAGACGGCGGGGTCCAGAAGGTCAGGGTGGTTGGTCGCGGCAATGAGCAGGCCTGTTGCAGGCCAATCGTCAATCTCCTGAAGCAGAACGGTGACGAGCCGTTTGAGCTCGCCCACATCAGTGGCGTCGTCCCGGCGTTTCGCAATGGCATCCAACTCGTCAAGCAGCAGTACCCCGTCGGTGCTCTTTGCGTAGTCCAGTACATGACGCACATTGGCTCCCGTCCGTCCGAGGTAGCTGCTCATAACCGCGGAAAGATCCAGTATGAGCAGCGGACGGCGCAGTTCCGCTGCAACCCAGCGAGCCGCCAAGGTCTTTCCCACACCGGGAGGTCCTGTGAAAATCGCTGAACGCGTTGGCGACAAGCCCTGCTTGGTCAGGTCGTCAAAACGACGACGCTCAGCGATTAACTGCCCAAGCGCATGCTGAACTCCTGCCTCCCAAATTGGCTCGATGTCGGGTGTCGGGCTGCTTTCGACACGAAGCAGCTGAAGTCGAGATTCCAGGTCAACCGGCACCGGCGCAGCGGCCTCGCCACGAATTGGCGTCTGCCGGGTAGGTGATTCTTGCAGCAACTTGTTCAATTCCGAGGCTGTGGCTGGAATCACTCTCTGATACCGACGGGCTAGACGCCGGATATAGGCCTGGATATCCTGCGGCCGGCCGGCGAGCGCAAGCCGTGCAATGTGGACTAGTTCTTCATGTGCAGGCGAAAAGTCTTCCATTGGTTGGGAAAGTCCTTCCAGTCACTCTGGAGAAGAGTATCACGGGACTGGGCTAGTATGCAACGCATTTATGCGGATTGGTCCGCGGGCTGTGCGATGGTTTGCCCGATTTAGGCCAACGGGTGGCGTTAGTCTCAACGGCCGCGGCAGGCCGAGGTGCGATCGTGAGCCTCGAGTCCTGGCGTTCTGCGTTTTCTGCGGGATTATGAATCTGCGGTCACCTCGGCTGCTCACCGTGTCGAGGTGGTCATCGGCTGCCGTGGCTGGGCGAGCGTGAACCCGGAGTCTTGGGGTACCGGCGGCTTGCCGACGACGAACAGCTGGTTGGCGAGGCCCTGTTGCACCGTGAATCGCGGATGCAGCAGGTCGTGCACCGCTTGCCGCACCACCTCAGAGTAGGGTACGCCCGCCTGCTTTGCCCGCCGGCGAATCAGGTCGGCTTCGTCGGGTGAGAAGCGCACGGTGATGGTGGCGCCCAGCGTGCCGCGGGCTCGGGCCGGCACGACCTCGGGCTCTTCCCATAGGTCCGGGTCGTCCATGTGATCCTGATAGTACTGCGCTAGCTCTTGCACGTCGCTCATCGTAGCTTCTCCAGATATCGCGTCCGTTCGCTTGGATGGCGCAAGCAGGTCAGGATATCACCCACTCTCCCGTGTGCTTGATCGCTGCATGCATGGCGTCCGGCGCCAGGTCGATGTCTCCGGGCCAGGTTACCGCGCCGTATGCCACGCAGACGCGGGAAAACAGCGCCGGGTCGGCGAGGGCCGCAAAGACGCCGGCGCCGGAAGACTGTACGAGGTGGCTCAGATCCACGGTGCCCTGGAGGCCATCGACAAAGCGGACGCGTAGCCGGAACCCTGGGAGCGCTTCGGCTTCCAGCACACGCCACGGCATGCGGGAGTGTATCGGTGGCGCTAGATCAGGGGCCGGATCTTCTTGGGCTGTTGGTTGTGTGAGCATGATTCCCAATCCTCTAGGAGCTCGGCGCGCTGCGCCTGCGCCCATTCGAGCACGAGCGCCAGTGCCCGCCGCGGCAGCTGGCCCTGAATCACCTCGAGCGTGTGGATGTCGATGAGTGCCTCATCCTCTGCGTACAAAGCGTGAAAGTGTGGCGGGGCATGATCGTGCCAGTACATCTGAATCAGGATGCCATAGAAGCTGCTAATGGTCGGCACGTCCGGTACAGGCCCTCCGTATGGTGCGATTTCACTGTAGCACGGGTCTTCGGTGGAGAGAAGGCTGCAGGCTATCTTGTGATGCACGACGCCCAGGGTGAGTTTCACAAGCCGCCGAGTTTGTAGGAGGCACGCGTGGGATCGGGCCCTCATGCGCCGTGCAGCTGGGCCGGCCCCACGGTGTCGCCGGCGGCATCGACGGCCCAGACTTGCAGGTAGTCTGCCGCATGCGGCGGACTCGGCGGCGTGCTGAGCTCGGTGTTCCCGGTGAGCGTGTGGAATACGACGGTGCCCACGGGACCGAGGTAGCGCAGCAGCGTGACGCGGTAGAGCACGCCGGGTTGGGCGGTCCAGCTCCAGTGCAGCCAGCCGCTGGGGGTGCGGCGCACCGTGAGCCCCTGCACGCGGTGCGCGGCCGGCACGAGCAGGTCGCCGGGCGCGATCACGGCTATGGTGGACGTGCCGTCGTTGCCGATGGCTCGCACCATCAGGTGGTATCGCACCCCGGGGTGAAGTCGCCGCGTCAGGCGGGGTGCGACTGTGGTCACAGACTGGCGGTCAATCGGCTGAGAACCGGCGTAGGCCCAGCTCGTCACCTGGTAGCGCACTGCTCCGGTGGCCGTCCACTGCCAGAGCCCGTACCCGTGGGGCAGGAGGCGGCCGCGGGGTGGCGTGAGGATGCGCACCGGCTTGATGGTGGGCGCCGCGTAGGGCGGGGTGGGGGCCGAGCGGTCGCCTGCGAGGTCGATCGCCCGGGCGCTGAGGTAGAACGTCTGGTCCGGCGCGACGCTGAGGGTGTAGTCGCCCGTCGCACCGACCAGCGTGGTGCGGGCATCGGCGACGTGCCCTCCGCGATAGCGCCAGGTGCTCACGCGGTAGAGGAGGCCGGGGAGCGCCTGCCAGGTCCAGCGCACTTTCCCCGGGCCGGCGATGCCGGCGGTGATTCCGGTGGGCGGCGCCGGCGGTGGCGGCGTGAGGATGAGTGCCATGTCATTGAACTCGCCCCAGGAGCGCAAAAAGGTAACCCAGGGGTCATAGAGCTCGCCGTCGTCCGGATCGTGGGTATAGATGCCGCCCGCGTCGTAGCCCACGACCAGGCGCGCGTGTTCCCCGAGCACGAGCTTGAAGCGCCCGGTGCTGGTGTGCCCGGTGATCGCGGGTTCGTACACCAGCTGGCGCGTGATCCAGACCTCTACCGGCCGGTGGAGCACGCCAATGCTGTAGCGCAGGAGCTGCGGGGCCATGGTGCCGGAGATGACGGTCGTCTGGTAGCCAAAGCTCTGCATCACCCGTGCCAGGGGTGGGGCGTAGATGCCGTAGTCCGCCAGGTGATTGGAGAGCGTCTCGCCGCCGTCGAGGTTCCCGCGAAAGCCCAGCCAGGGGTTTGGATTGAAGGGCATAGCGGCCAGGATGCGCGCCTCGCTGATGCGCCCGCCGGTGGCCATGCTGGCGGTGGCGGCCTCGCAACTCAGCACGTGCTGCTGGTAGAGCTGCGGATAGCCGTGGAGCAGGGCCTTCGCCGGCGCGGTGGTCGGGGTGCTGGGCGGGGCTGGGCGCGTAGGGCCGGCTGCGCGGGCGTGCGCGCTGAACACCAGCAGTAGCAGCGTGAGGCAGAGGAGCAGGCCGCCCACCATAGCGATGCCACGGTGGAACCCGCATGCCGCGTCGTGGCGATGTGGTCGGTGGCCGGCAGGTCCAGGGGCGAGCACGATGCTCGCGGTCCCAGCAGCGTTCGGCTCGATGCAGTTCCCGTCGTGGCTTTGGTATAGGGACCGCAATCGTCGCTCAGGTGCCATGCTGCTGCTCCTTGGGCCTGTACTAGAACTAGACTAGAACCCGCGGGTTCACGGGCTACTCGGGCACGCAGACGGGGACGGGCAGGATGCCCGCGCTCCCGGTGGCGTGTCCACTCGTACGCCAGCAGGCAGGTACGGAGGTAGGGGCGTAGCTCCCTCTGTAGCTGCTTCCGTCTATCCCGCGGAGTTCAGCGTGGTACTGCTCGACGTTGGCGATCGGTCACCTACTGGTGATATAGCATACCCGCTGTAGTGCCGGCCTCAGCACACCCTTGCCACGGTCGGACTGGTCTTCTCAGCCGCCGAGGGGCTGCTCGCTGCCGCACGCCTAGCGCGTGGGGCCGGAGCTACTGCCGTGGTAAGAGGCTTGCCTGCCTGCACGGGCAGCGCCAAGCGGAGCACTTCTTCGATGTCGTGCGCCCAGACGGGTTTCTGCAGGATCAGCACGGGGCAGTGCGGCGTGCCGCGCAGGGGCGCGAGATCGTCGGGGTAGCCGGTGATCGCGGCTAGGGGAATATCCGGCCAGCCCTGCCGGGCCGCCCGGATGAAGCCAATGCCGTCCTCACGCTCCGGCATGCGGACGTCGCTCAGCACGAGCGCAATCCCCGGCTCACCTGCGAGCGCGGCGAGGCCGGCCGCCGGGCCGGCAGCCTCGAGCGCGCGATGGCCCAGCCGGGACACGTGGTGGGCGACGAGCTTGCGCTGAGCCGCCTCGTCGTCCACGATCAGCACGGCCGGCACGATGCGTTCGCGCACAAACGTGCCCCGACCCTGCTCGCGCACGATATAGGCTTCCTCTTCGAGCCTGGCCAGCACCTGGCGGATGGTCATGGGCGCCACATCGAACTCCGCTACCAGATCGACCAGCGTGGGCAGCCTGGTGCCGGGGCTTGCTTCGCTAACGCGCTCGAGCAGCGTCTCGTAGATGCGCTGCGCCAGCGGCCCCATGCCAGCCATCGTGGAGTACCTCGACTTTCAGCCCCACCCCAACACATTGTGCTAGCAGACTACACCACTCAACACGTGTTGTCAAGAGCCCTGGAAGGGTTGCCCGAGTCAGATAGTGCTCGTTGGCCAAGCTGAGCGCCGCCGCGCTCCTATCGTGACGCTGCGCTGAAACCCGCTCGTCGCGTCTTGGCGATGGAGCCGCTAGCCGGCGCGACCAGGGCACGCGAGACGCGTGCGCTCCCAAAGCGGGCAGCTCGATGCAGATCCTGCTGTGGCTTCGGTATAGGACGCCGATGGGTAATCCGGTAGGCGGGGACGGGCAAGATGCCCGCGCTCCCGGATTGTGCTCCTGGGGCTGCGCGCGTCCGGCCGCTCAGTGGGTCGGTGCCAGTGGCAGGGTGAAGAGGAAGCGCGTGCCCTGACCCGGCTGTGATTCTACCCAGATGCGCCCGCCGTGCCCTTCCACGATCTTCTTGCAGATCGCCAGGCCGATGCCGGTCCCGGGGTAGTCGTCGCGCGAGTGCAGGCGGCGGAAGATGACGAAGATGCGCTCGGCGTACGCCGGGTCGATGCCGATGCCGTTATCGGCCACGATGAAGAGCCAGTGGCGATCCTGGCGCTGGGCGGAGATGGTCACACGCGGCGCCTCCTTGCCCCGGAACTTGATGGCGTTATCGATCAGGTTCTGGAACAGCTGGCGCAGCTGGGATTTCTGGCCATGCAGGGTGGGCAAGTTCTGGTAGGTGACGACTGCCCCGCTGTCTAGTACGGCGGCCTGCAGCTGCTGTAGCACCCGCTCAACGAGTGCCATGCACTCGACCGGTTCCGCCGGCGCCGGGCTCGCGCCGAGGCGCGCGAACGCCAGCAGGTCGTCGACCAGCGCTTGCATGTGCTTCACGCCATCCACGATGAGGTGCAGGAACTCATCGGCCTCGGCATCGAGCGTGCCGGCGTAGCGCAGGCTCAAGAGCTCGGCATAGCCGCCGATGGTGTTGAGGGGGGAGCGCAGATCGTGTGAGGCGACCGAGGTGAACTGCTCGAGATCCGCGTTCGAGCGTTCGAGCGCCTGCTGCACGTGCATGAGCTCAGTGACGTCCAGGGCGACGCCGGTGACGCCCGCCACGCAGCCGTGGTCGTCGCGCAAGGGCGCGAGACGCACCTCGAAGTGGTGCCCGTACGACAGGCCCGTCAGGCTGGCTTCCTCTCCACGCAGAGCGGCACGGATGGCGGCGAGCATCCCGGGCTGGTTGCGGAAGGTCTCGAAGCTGGAGGTGCCGACCAGATCCTGCGAGGTGCGTCCAAATACGGCCAGGCCCTTGCCGTCGCAGACCACGAACGTTCCGGCGGCATCGAGCGTGTAGAGGATGGTGGGCGTGTTACTCACCAGCAGCCGCAAGCGTGCTTCGCTGTCGGCCAACGCGGCTTCGGCGGCTTTGCGAATGCTGATATCCCGGCTCGTCGCGATGATGCCCCGCACGGCCGGATCGGCCAGCCGGTTCACGGCCACCGTCTCCACCGTGTGCCAGGTGCCATGCGCATCGGCGATGCGGGACTCGAGCTGGGCGATCGGTGCGCCTTCCACGACGAGCTTATGCAGGCTTGCTTCCATGAGCGCACGATCCTCCGGGCGGAGCGCACCCGGCCCTCCGGCGGCCCGGATTTCGCTCAGGGGTCGTCCCAGGAAGCGTGCGTAGGAGGGGCTCTCGTAGGTCACCCGCCCCTGCGCGTCGAGCACGCAGACGAGGTCGCCCGAATGCTCGGTGAGCGCGCGGAAGTACGCCTCGCGCTGGGCGAGCGCCTGTTCGGCGCGCTTCTGCGGCGTGATGTCCGTGGTGACGCCGATGGCGCCGGCCGGCGCCCCCCCGGCGTCGCGCAGCGGCGACCAGCTGGTCTCAAACCACCCTTCAGGCCGGTGCATGGTCTGGATCAACGTCTCCCCGGCCAAGACCCGGCGCGCCGCGTCGACGATCTCCGAGGCTGGGGCAAACAGCTCGAAGATCGACTTCCCAACGCGGTCGGCGTGCGGAATGCCGAGCAACAGAGAGGCGCTGCCTCCGGAGAACGTGAACACTCCCTGCGCGTCGAGCGACACGATGGTCACGGGCGCATTGGCGATTACCGCTTGGAGGCGTTCCTCGGAGACGCGCCGTGCTTCCGCTGTGCGGTGCTGCTCCGTGATGTCCTGCACGTGGCCGACGAGATACAGTGGCTGCCCATCGTCGTCCAGGACCAAGGATTCCGACAGTCGAACATAGATGGCGCGGCCATCCTTGTGCAGGCAGCGCACCTCGCTCTGGGTGGTCGCGCGCGCCGACGCCGCAGCCAGCAGATTTCGGGCAACCATGTCTCTATCTTCGGGCGGCACGACCAGCAGGACAGAGGCACCCAGGAGATCGGCTTCGGTGTAGCCGTAGATGTTGCAGTAGGCGCGGTTCACCTCACGGAAGCGCCCGTCGAGGTCCAGGATGGCCATGCCGACAGGAACCGCGTCGAAGGCCGCGCGGAACCGCGTTTCCGCGCGGCGCAAGCGCTGCGCTTGCTCGCGCTCGCCGGTAATGTCTTCGGTCCGCGCCATGAAGTAGAGGGGGTTCCCTGCCTCGTCGCGCACGAGCGTGATGTGCAGCCGCACCCACACGACATGGCCGTCCCGGTGCAGGTAGCGCTTTACCAGGCTGCCTTCCGTGCGCTCCCCGGCCAGGATGGACGCGATGGAGTCGCGCGTAGCGGCGACGTCGTCGGGGTGGGTGTGGTCGACCACGCTGCGTCCTACCAGCTCGGCCTGGCTGTAGCCCAGGAGCGCGCAGAGGGCGGGATTCACCGCTACCCAGGTAGCGGTGAGCGACATGAGCGACATGCCGATGCCGGATTGCATGAGCGCGCGGTAGAACGGGTTCGCTTGATCCACCCGGTCGGCACGTTGGGGAACGTTCATGGTCACTCCTCGCACCCTGCACGACTCCCGGTGGGGGTGCCCAAAGACGGGTGCAATGCCCTTTGTCTAGCGCAAGCACCCATCTCACCGTGCTGATAGGCACGTGTGCCTTCAGCAGCATAGACGCAGAGTGCTCTGTGCGCTATAGCCAACCAGAGCGGGTCTACACACGGCTGATACCGGTGGCATGCAGCGCGCCGTGGCGCCAGCCGGCGCCCTCGCCACTTGGGGGAGCCGAAACGTCGGATTGACGGGCCGAAGTCCATAGTATAGTGTGCTAGCAGATAAAGTGCTAGCACACTAGGGCCGGATGAGCCGGGCGGTGTGTGGCGGCACAGGGAAAGGTTGGTTGGAGAATGAGCTGGTTTCGCAATCTGCGGATGACCCCCAAGCTGGTAGGCAGTTTCGTGCTGGTCGCGGCGCTGGCGGCACTGGTAGGCGGTGCTGGGTACCTGGGTTTGCGCTCACAGGACAGCCAGGTCGGGCATCTCGCCACGGTGTCGGTGCCCAATATCGTCGCCGTGCTCAACATCGAACGCGACCTGAACGCTACGGTACGGTACACGCGAGGCGACCTCATCGACCCCACAAGAGCAGGATCCGAGCAGGCCGCCGGCCAAGCGGCCACGCTGCGCACGCAGGCGCAGCGCGAGTGGCAGGCCTACCTGCAATTGCCCTACGACGACAACCAGGAAATGGCGCTTTCCAATCAAGTCACGCCCCTCCTGCAGCAGTGGGCATCCGTCGATAGCCAGGTTGCACAGCTGGGCCTGGCGAACACCACCGCGGCAACCAGGCAGGCCACTGCTCTGTCGGACGGGGAGGAAACGCAGCTGGCCAGCTCCCTTACCTCGGATCTCAGCACACTCGAGGCCAGCTATCTGCACTACCTGAATAGCGCCGCCAACAGCGCGCACGCTGCGTATGCCACAGCTACTACGGAGTTGATTGCTGTGATTGTCGCGGCGGTGCTGCTGGCCATTGGCCTCGGCTGGTTCATCGCCCGCTCCATCGCGCGGCCGCTGGCGGAGGTCAAGCGGGCCGCGGCCAGCGTGGCCAACGCGTGCCTGGCCGAACTGGTGAACGGGATGACGGCGCTTTCCCAGGGGGACCTCACGGTCGCTGCGCATGTCAGTACCACGCCGCCCGCCTACACGAGCAAGGATGAGATCGGCGAGACCGCCGAGGTCGTCCGCACGATTATCGGCCGGGCCCAGACCGGCATTCATGCCTACGAGACGGCGCGATCCCAGCTGACCGAGATGATCGGGCAGGTGGCACGGTCTTCCGAGCAGGTGCAGACCGGCTCCTCGCAGCTGGCGCAGGCGAGCCAGCAGGTGGGCGAGGCGAGTGGGCAGATTGCGCGGTCCATTGAGGAAGTGGCGCGCGGCAACGGCGAGCAGAGCAGGGACACCACCGAGGCGATCGCGCAGATGACGGCGCTCAATGCGGCGGTGCAGCAGGTGGCGGGAGGCGCGGAAGCGCAGCGCGACGCGATGGACTACGCCAACACGGCAGTCGGGCAACTGCGAGAGGCGCTGAGCGACACCACGCGTGGCGTGGGCGCGGTGGCCAGCGCCGCCGGCCGCGCGGCCGGCACGGCCAAGCAGGGCGGCGTGGCCGTGGCGCAGACCATCAGCAGCATCGACGGCGTGCGCGTTGCCGTCGGACGCAGTGCCGAGCAGGTGGCGGCGCTGGGCAAGCAGAGCCGGGAGATTGGTCAGATCGTGGAGGCGATCGACGACATCGCGGCGCAGACCAACCTGCTGGCGCTGAACGCAGCCATTGAGGCGGCGCGGGCCGGGGAGCACGGCCGGGGCTTCACGGTGGTGGCGGCGGAGGTGCGCAAGCTGGCGGAGCGATCGAGTAGCGAGACGAAGGAGATCACCCAGCGCATTGCGGCGATTCAGCAGCAGGTGGCGGAGGTGGTGCAGGCGATGGCGGTGGGCAGCAGCGAGGTGGAGAAGAGCGCGGGGCTGGGCCGGCAGGCCAGTGAGGCGCTGGCGGGCATCCTGGGGGTGGTCGAGGAGACCAATGCGCAGGCGGCGACGATCAGCACGGCCATCGGCCAGATGACGGCGAGCGTGGCGGCGGTGCAGGCGGCCTCGGAGCAGGTGACGACGATCGCGGCCGAGACCGCGCAGGCGGCGGGGCAGATGCGGCAGGGCGCGCTACGGGTGCAGGGGGCGGTGGAGAGCATCGCGGCGGTGAGCGAGGAGACGGCGGCGGGGGCCGAGGAGGTGAGCGCCTCTACCGAGGAGCAGAGCGCCAGCGTGGAGGAGATGAGTGCGGGGGCGCAGGAGCTGGCGGCGCTGGCCACGGGCCTGCAGGAGCTGGTGGGGCGCTTCACCCTGGAGGGGACCGGGCGGCAGGAGCAGGCTAGCAGCCAGCAAGAGCAGAGCAGAGCCAAGCAGAGCAGGCGCGGCATGCGGATCGTCGCCTGAGGCGGCGATGGGCCTGATGCGGTGACGGAGGGATGCGGCGGGCACAGAGCGTGCCCGCCGCATCGTGTGTTTTCGGGACCTCGAGCGCGCGCCATTTGCAGCGGTCGCACACCGGCATTGGCGCCGCCGGCATGGTGCCAACTCTAGTGCCGGATGCCGGGTCGCGGAGTCCGTAGGCAACAGCCGGGTTCGGGAGTGCTGAGCGGTATATACTCAGATCTGGCCGGCATAGGTGAGGGGGGTAAGTGATGGCTATTGTTGTACCCGACTTTGGAAAAGAGAGACAGATGGGCATTGTGAGGACGCCACTTGTGGTGACCAATTACGTCGACCAGGTGCGCGCTGCCGCGGGCGACCTCTCCCCGGATCGGATCCGCGCGGTGTCCCTTGACAAGGTGCTGGTAGACACGGGCGCGTCCACGCTGGCCCTGCCGGCCGACGTGATTGCCCGGCTGGGTCTGCCGTTGCGCCGGGAAGTGCCTATCTCTACTGCGACGGGTAAGAGCATGGCGCGGCAGTACCAGGGTGTCGCGCTGACGCTGCTGGGCCGCGAGGGTACCTTCGACTGTCTGGAGCTGCCCGAGGGCTCTGAGGCGCTGTTGGGCGTGCTTCCGATGGAGACGCTGGGGATGGAGCCCGATCTGCAGCACCAGCAGCTGCGGCTATTGCCCGAGGAACCCGGCAACAGCCACTATTTCCTCTACACCATCTCGTAGGCGGTCGCTTGTAGCCGGGAGAGCCCAGCGACAGATAGCCGGCGTCTCCGGGAGCATTGGCGTACAGCACTGCGATGGCAAAGCGTCCGCCGCCTGCAGGCACCGTCAGCACACCTTGGCCCACGGTGCGCGACGTTGCGTCAGACGGCGCCCTGCGTGACAGGGCGCGCATCCCGGCTCGCAGGGCGTCCGGCACGGCGCGACTTTGTGGTGCCGGCGATCAGCTGCCACAGTGCGTCGTAGGCATAGTCGCGACCCGGCCGCTGCATGATCTTGTCACGCTTGTCGAAGTCAGGGTGCTGCAGGCACTGCAGGAGCCTGCCGGCGATCGTGGCGACCATCGAAGGGCGCTGCTGTCCGATCCGTGCGAGGCCCTCGCCGCATGCCGTGCGCACGTCATTGTCGTCGTCCAGCAATCCCTGCAAAAGCACGTCTATCAGCTCGTCTCCTCCCGCATAGTGCAACGCCAGAAGCCGGGCGGCCTCGTGACGCGCGGTCCAATCCGGGCTACTGCGCAGCATCTCGAGCAGCTCCGACCTCGCCTCGGGGCCAACCTGCCCGAGCCGGCCCAGGCTCTCGGCCGCGGCCCCCCGCACCGCTGCGTCGGGGTCTGCGAGGGTCCTGAGCGGGAAAGCGACCGCCTCGGGGCCAACCTGTCCAAGCCGGCCCAGGCTGTCGGCTGCAGCCCCCCGCACCCACTTGTCGTGGTCTGCGATGGCTCTGAGCAGGGCGGCGACCACCTCCGGGCCTGCCTGCCCGAGCCAGCCCAGGCTCTCGGCTGCGGCTCGCCGCACCCCTTCGTAGGGATCTGCGAGGGCCTGGAGCAGGGCGGCGACCACCTCGGGGCTGGCCTGCCCGAGCCGGCCCAGGCTGCCGGCCGCGGCTCGCCGCACCTGTGCGTCGGGGTCTGCGAGGGCCGTGCTGAGCCGTGTGGCAAGGTCAGCGGCCAGCTCGCTTGCCGCGAGCAAGCCGAGCCGTTCGTTCAGGGCAGCACGGTACTGCGTATACTGGGCGGGCCCTCGGCGGTGGAGCAGTTCCTGGGCGAGGCGATCGATCAGCTCAGGACCCAACGCTCCGGCCGGGATCAGGTCGCCCAGGCAGCGGAGGGCGAAGAGGTAGTCCCGTCCCAGGATATCTTCATAGGGGCTTGGGGCGAAATGCAGCTTCTGGGCATCCTCTCCCCTTGCGAGGATAGCGGTGGCGAACAGGTCGGCCGCGTCGTCCGGATAGTCGAGCCCCTTGAAGCCCAGAGCCAACAGAATCGGCTCATCCCAGCGCGGATCGTGCAAGTGGCCCCGGATGAGCTCGGGCGCCTTCGCGCTACGTGCCACGAGATAGCGAGCGGCATAGTACTCCTCGAAGGTCAGGTGCATGAAGCCGTAACGGTGTGGCGCGCGTTCCAGGAACAGGCCGGTGTGCTCGCGCACTTGCAGGAGGAACTTGCGCACCTTCTCGTCGACGGCGAGATTCGGGTGGTCTTCATCCCAGGGCAGGTTCAGGACATTCGCCCACTCTTTGCCCAGGATGGTATATACATCGGCTTCGGTGGCGATGCCTGCCGGCTTGTTGACGTGCAGCCAGTACGCCAGCGTGCCGAGCAGCTGCGTGAGCTGCTCTTCCGGCGGGAGAGCCGATTCGCGGATGCCCTTGGCGATGCTCCAGCTACGTGCCAGCGTGTGTGCGGCCAGCTTGTACAGCTCGATTCGCTTCTGTGGCAGCTGGGCACCGGTATGGTGGATGAGCGCCAGCACGCATAGGAGCAAGGGATTGCTTGCAAGGCGGCGCACCCCCGGCAGCTGCATCGCTTTGAGAATGCCGTCGATCTCCGCCTGGGCCTTTGCCGCGCGCAGCTCGGCCGCCAGGTCCGGCGTCTGGGCTGCTTCCACGGCTTGGCACCAACGGTGCAGGAACCGTTCGATTTGCGGCAGGTCCATGTCGCGCACGGTGTAGTGCGTGAACGGGCCGCTCAGCGGGGCGCTGCGATAGCCGGCGATGCGGCTGGTGATCACGTACCGATTGGCCTGGCTGCCGTAGTGCAGCACGAAATCCTCAATGCGCTTGACAATGCCCAGGCGATCGCCGGCATTGACGATCTCGTCCAACCCATCCAACAAGACGAGGCAGTTGCCTCCGGCGAGCTCCGCAGCCAGCAAGCCGGCCAGTCCCGTGGTCGAGCACTCATGCAGCCGGCAATAGTCGTCCAGATACTCGCTCAGGGCGAGCTTCTTCCATCTCCCGTCCTCTGCATACTCGGCGATACGGAGGAGGATGGGAAATCTTGCCGGTCCCAGGCCATCTCCGGCGTCTGTTTGCCCCCGGCGTAGCGCCTGACCGTGGCGGAGTGCGAGGAAGCGCAGCAAGGTGCTCTTGCCGCAGCCGGGATCGCCGAGAATCACGAGGCGGTCGTGCCGCCGCACGACTTCCCCCAGGTCGAGCGATTCGACGGCGCCGGCAGCGTTGCCGCGCAGATACCGCAGTTCGTAGTCGCGACGCACCTGGTCCTCGAGATCCTCGCGCTTTTCGGCGGGTGCGTGCGCATCGAGCTCTTGCTCCAGCTCCAGCAGATCTTGTTCCAGGAGGCGGCGATCGACCGGGCTCAGGGTCTCTTCCCGCTGCGCCTGCAAGGAGATGTAAACCTCGTCCAGCTTCACCTGCACCTGGCGTTGCGTTTGGGCCACGCCACGTAGATCAAGATAGAGGTTGCTGTCGGTGATCCACCGCAGGTAGTCCCAGCGTGTGCCCGGGGTGGGATCGCCGGCACCGAGCTTGAGGCGTAGCGCCCGGGTGATCTCCACGAGCTGGTCCAGGGCCCTACTATCGTGCTGCGCTTGGAATTCCGGCAACTGCTTGAGCTGGTGGGCCAGTCGATCGAGGAAATCGGCCGCGGCCGGTTCCAGGTCGCGCGTGTAGGTCGTGCGCTGTTCGGGCTGCCTGACGTTGAGCGAATCGGCCCAGCGCGCGGCGAGATCGCTGGGGTCGGGGTGCCCGTCGCGAAGGAGCAGCTGCGCCAGGATGGGTGCGCCCTCGTGCCGGAGGAAGCTCTCGTCGAAGAGGCTAGCAGCCCACTTGGCATGTCCATCGGCCTCGGCCCACGTCTGGTAGGCACTGTGGAGTGCGCCCTGAAAGGCCTGCTTTGCCCCCCTTTTCCTGAGCCAATCGAACACGCCGGCCTGGTCCAGCGCGTGCTTGACCACCGCCTCGGCAGTGCCCGCGAAGATTGCCTCGGAAATCACGGCGTTCCTCCTTTGCCCTGCCAGGATGCAGGGACTGACGCGCCTTGATTGTATCCGATCAGCGCTGCTCTCGTTTCCGGGTGGGTCTCATGCGCGACGTCGGACGAAGCTCAAGGGGCGCTCGCGGGCAGGCAACATGCCCGCGCTCCCGGGTGTGGTAGAATGGTATAGAGATGAGGTAGAAAGGTTGAAGCATGGGTATGAACATCAAGAGCGAGGAAGCGCACCGGCTGGCGCGGACCCTCGCCGAGCTGACGGGTGAGAGCCAGACTACTGCCGTGACTATTGCCCTGCGCGAACGCCTCGAGCGCGTGCGGCGCGACCGGCAGGGCGACCGTGCGACGCGTCTGCTGGCGATAGGCACGGACTGCGCTGCGCACCTTTCCGAGCCGTACCGCTCCGTGGAGCATGGCGACCTGCTCTACGATGCGCGCGGGCTGCCGCGATGATCGTCGATACGTCCGCCCTCATCGCCATTCTGCGCGCCGAGCCGGACGCTCCGCTCATGGCCCAAGCGCTGGCGGATGCGGAGTCTGCGCGCCTGTCGACGGCCAACTTCGTGGAGGCTGCCGCGGTGATCGACGGCAGCCGCGATCCCATAGCCAGCCGGCGCTACGACGATCTGCTGCGGGAAGCAGGCATTGTTCTGGAGCCGGTCACGGCCCTGCAGGCGCAGTTGGCACGCCAGGCGTACCGCGACTTTGGCAAGGGCAGCGGGCACCCGGCGCAGCTGAACTTCGGCGACTGCTTCGCCTACGCCCTGGCCAAGGCTGCCGATGAGCCGCTGCTCTACAAGGGCACCGACTTCGCCGCTACCGACATTGCAGCGGCCCTCCCATCGGGCAATGGGTCGTAGGCATGATTCCCAGTCCTCCAAGCTCCCTGCTTGATGGGCGTACTTGGGGAGGGTAACTCAGCAAGTTCGCGGTGCCGTGGCGATGGGGGCCGTGCTGGGCAACTCCAGGGGCGAGCCGGGACGCTCGCGGTCCCGGGCGGGCGGTGCCGCGGCGATGCGAGCGGTTCGGGGCAACGTCATGGGGCGGGCAAGATGCCCGCGCCCCCGGATCGCCGTGGCCCATGCTAGGTGTAGGCGGGGTTGATGTGTGTTCCGCGTCTAGGCGCGGGGAGTGCGCATGGAGAGCGCGATGCGGCCGCGGGTCGCGTCCACTGACAGCACGCGTACGGTGACCACCTGGCCCACGGCCACGACCTCGAGCGGCGAGCGGACGAAGCGATCGGATAGCTCGGAGACGTGTACGAGGCCCGCGTGCTTGAGGCCGATGTCCACGAACACGCCGAAATCCACCACGTTGCGCACGGTGCCTTGCAGCACGGTGCCGGGCTGGAGGGTTTCCAGAGAGAGCGCGCTGGTGCGCAGGAGCGGGGCCGGGAGCGCCAGGCGGGGATCGAGGCCCGGGCGGGCCAGGTTGTCGAGCAGGTCGGCGAGCGTGGGATCGCCGATGCCCAGCTTCGTGGCGAGCTGGGCCCGCGCGCCCGGGCGCGCGGCGAGATCGGCGCTGTAGCGGGCGGCACGCGTGGAGAGGATCTCCCCTTGCTTGGCCGGCGGGAACTCCTCGATCAGGCGGCGGCAGGCGGCGTAGCTCTCGGGGTGGATGAAGGTGCGGTCCAGGATGTCCGCGCTGTCCGGCACCTGCAGGAAGCCGGCAGCCTGCTCGAAGGCGCGCGGCCCGATGCCGGGTACCCGGCTCAGCTCGGACTTGGCGCGGAACTTCCCGTGCTGCTCGCGATAGTGCACGATGGCCGCTGCCACCTTGCGATTCAGCCCCGCCACCCGGTGCAGGAGCGCCGCGGAGGCCGTATTTATGTCAACTCCGGCGAAGGTCACCGCGCTCTCCACCACGTGGTCCAGGGCGGACGACAGCGCCTTCTGGTCGACGTCGTGCTGGTAGAGGCCCACGCCCACGGATTTGGGGTCGACCTTCACCAGCTCCGCGAGCGGGTCCTGGATGCGCCGGGCCAGTGAGATGGCGCTGCGCTCCGTGGCGTCCCGATCGGGGAATTCGTCGCGTGCCAGCTCGGAGACGGAGTAGACGGAGGCGCCGGCCTCGTCGACCAGGGTGTAGCTGACGCTGCCGCCTTCCAGTCCGGCGATCACCTCGGCTACCATCTCCTCGGTCTCGCGGCTGGCGGTGCCGTTGCCGACGGCAAACACGGTGGCGCCGTGCTTGCGTGCCAGGTTCTTGAGCGTGGACTTGGCTTCCAGCCGGTGCTGCTGGGGCGGGTGCGGGAAGATCACGGCAGTCTCCAGCGGCTTGCCGGTTTCGTCCACCACGGCGACCTTGCAGCCGGTGCGGTAGCCGGGATCGATGCCCACCACGACCTTGCCCCGCAGGGGCGGCTGCAGCAGGAGCGGGCGCAGGTTGCGGGCGAAGACCTCGGTGGCGTGCGTTTCGGCCTGCTCGGTCAGTGCCGCGCGCATCTCCCGCTCCAGCGAGGGGCTGAGCAGCCGATCGAGGCTGTCGGCGACGGCGCGGCGGAGGTCGCCGGCCAGACCGGAACGCTCGTCCGCGACGTAGTGGCGCGCGATGGTGCCAAGCGCCGCTTCGAACGGCGCGGTGACGGAGATTGAGAGGACGCCTTCGCGCTCGGCGCGATTGAGCGCCAGGGTGCGGTACGCCGGCAGTCCGGCCAGGGGTCCGCGAAACTCGTAGTACTGCTCGTAGGTACGTGAGGGGTCTTTTGTGGGGTCGGCGGGCGCCGCGGAGACTTCGCCGAGCGAAGCGAACAGGGTGCGCAGCTCCCCGCGCACGTCGGCATTTTCGGCGACCACCTCGGCCACGATGTCGCGTGCGCCGGCCAGCGCATCCTCTATATTGGGCACCTCGCGCGCGGCATCCACGAAGGGCAGCGCCTGCGTCTCCCGGCTACCCGCGGCCTGGCGCAGGATGCACTCGGCCAATGGCTCCAGGCCGCGCTCGCGGGCGATCATGGCGCGTGTGCGGCGCTTGGGGCGGAACGGCAGGTAGAGGTCGTCGAGCGCCTGGATGGTCTGGGCCGCGGCGATGGCCTGCTCGAGCTCTGGGGTCAGCTTGCCCTGCTCGGCAATCAGGCGCAGCACATCCGCGCGCCGGGCCTCCAGGGCGCGTAGCGCGCCCAGCCGCTTCTCGATGGCCTCCAGCCGGGTTTCGTCGAGCCCGCCCGTGGCCTCCTTGCGGTAGCGCGCGATGAAGGGGATGGTGTTGGCATCGTCCAGCAGGGCGATGGTGCGCGCCACGCCCAGCACGGGCAGATCGAGCTCTGCCGCGATGCGTTGCGCGAGGTGATCCCAGGCCATAGAAGGTTCTCCTCTGTTGAGTGTGCATGGCAAGTATAGCCCACACTGGCATTGGGTCGCGACGCTTAGGTCGCAGGTACTCAGTTGACAGTTTTGATATACTGTCTTCAGCAAGGAGAAGGTAGATGAGCCTGGACCTCACGGCGATCATTCGCGAGTTGCAGGAGGTTGAGTCGCAGCATCCGGACACGTCGGCGGCGCTCGATCCCATTATCACGGCGTTGAGCCGGCCGGAGACTAGCACTGTTGGCACCGAGCAGGCCCGCCGGCTCTTGGGTGTCCGCTCCGTGAACACCATCAAACGCTGGCTCAGTCTCGGCATTCTGGCCGGTCACTGGGACGAGCGTTCGGGGCGTTGGCAGATTCCGCTGGCGGAGGTGCTGCGCGTGCGCGGTACGCAGCGCGCCCTGGCGGATGCAGGTGGAGATGACCTGACCGAGGAGGCGCTGGACCTAATCTCCACCACGCGTCCCGGCACCTTCCCCTGGCAGCGTGACGCGCGTCGTGAGCGATCCGCCACGAGCAGTTCTGGACAGCAGCGTCCTTGTCCCTGCTTGGTCACGCCTTCTGCTCTCCACGCTCGCTACCGCACGACCCGTGCTCTTTAGTCCGGTATGGTGCGAATGGATCATCGCGGAGACCTGGCGGGTGCTCACCGTGCAGCAGCTCCGCCGGTTGCCTTCTCTGACCGCCGCCGACGAGCGCCGTCTTAGCGCCTCTGCCAATAGCATGCTCACGACGCTCTTGCAGGTCATGACGTTCGTATCGGTGGTGCCGCCGTTCGACCCTGCTTGGATCGGCATAGGTGACATGAACGACCTTCCCATCTGGTCAGCAGCGCTTCGGACCGGGGCTCGATTCATCGTGAGCCACAACGTGCGGGACTTCCCGCCGCGCAATGCTGACGGACTCTGCGCCTATGCTGGCATAGAGTTCGTGACAACCGAGAGCTTTGTCTGTGACGTGCTGGGGCTCGATGCCGCCGAGGTCGCCCCGGTGGGGATACCTCCATCTGGCCATATTGCGCATCAGCGTCGCATATAGGTGCAGCTAATCGCTCAGGTCAAGGTCTGGAAAGCTCGGCGCAGATATCGACGGCCAGCCAGAAGAGGGTCTCGCGCACGTCGTGGGTCGTCCAGTTGCGTGCGTCCCATTCGCTGCCGCTCACGTCGTCACCTGCATAGAGCAGCTGGGCGAAGCGAATGTCCCGGAACTGTGCCACGGCGAAAAAGGCGGCTGCCTCCATCTCGACCACGATGCAGCCTTCGTCGCGCCGGCGGCGGATCTTGGTGGGCGTCTCCCGGTAGAACGCGTCGGTGGTCCAGGTTTTGCCGCGGACGTAGTCCAATCCGCAGCGCCGCAGTACCGTCTCGGCCGCGGCGACGCCAAGCGGGTTGGCGGCGACCTCCCGGCTTGGCGGCAGGTAGTGATAGGACGTGCCCTCGTCGCGGACGGCGCTGACCGGCACCACGATGTGGCCGGCAGCGAGCGCTGTATCCAGGGTCCCCGTACCACCGCAGGCCACGACGGTGGTGCAGCCATAAGCGATGATGTCTTCCAGCAGCCCCGCGGCCAGCGGCGCGCCCACGCCGGGGTGCAGCACATGCACCCGCCGATCGCCTGCGACCAGCTCGAATACGGGGTGCCGTCCAATCTCGCTCTGGAAATGCGCCACCTCCGTGGCGTGGTGCTCCTGGCAGAGGCGGGTGATAACATCCGGGAAGAAGCACAGCACGGCCTGCCTGGGCCGATCAGGCGGTGCCGGCGTGGCGTGCGGGTTGATGAGTGCATCCCGCGAGGGATCGAACTCGAGGATGGGGAAGTCCTGCTGCATGCGCTGAAGACCTTTCCTTGGCAAGTTGGACTGCCGGCTACGCGTACAGTATTGGTTTGAAAGAGGGCACGTTACACCGGAAGGATAGGTAATGTGCACCCGGCGCACAAGCGGCGATGGGGCCGTGTGCGCTATGCTATGAGGCAAGAGGAGGGTTCCGCGATGGCACTACCGGCTAGCGTGCACGAGCAGATTGCGCAGAGGCAAGCGCGCTTGCGCCTCGTTCCCGCCGATGAAGCGCCACCGCCGGAGGAGATGCGCCGGCAGATCCAGCGCTGGCAGGAGCACGTGCATGAGGCGGCGGAGGCGATCCGCTGGGCCGACACGATGATCGAGCAGCTTGCCGGCATGCCTGAAGCGGCTGCGGTCGAGCGCGATCACGTGCTGGCGGTGGTGCGTGCGGTGCGGGCGCAGGCCTTCGCGCTGATGCAGCAGCTCAATCCCGACCAAGCTTGGTTCTGGACCGAGGAATGGCAGGCCGGGGAACGGGAAGTGGATCGGAACGTAGCCGCGGGTCAGCTCGGCACCGTTCACTACACGGATGAAGAGTTCGACGCGCATTTGCGTTCGCTGCGGCCCGACATTGCCGACCTATGACCGCGATCCCCGATTTGACCGCGAGTTCGCGCGCCTGAGTGCCGCGGAGGTGCGTGCCTTCCTGCGAGCCAAGAATCGGTTTGTCGCCGCGCTCAAAGAAGGTAGGCCGTTTGAGGCCGGCCTGGGTATTGAGGAGATGCGTGGGCACCCCGGCGTGTACGAGTTTCACTTCTCGGCCAGCGGTCGCGCCACGTTCCACTACGGCACGGAGGCCCGCGGTGCCGACGCCTACATTATCTGGCGGCGTATCGGCGGGCACGAGATCTACCGAGAGCCGTGAGCGTACGTACCGGCAGACGACCCCCGCATCCTGTGCGCTACGCATCGGAGGCGCACTCTGCTGCTCGATCCCGGTAGTCACGCGTCGGTCGTGGTCACGCACAGGTAGTCATACTCATCCGTGTCGCAGACCGGCTGGTAGCCGATCGCTTGGTAGATATGATTCGACGTGGGGTTGGCGAGATCGGTGAAGAGCGTACAGAAGTGGTAGCCGGCGTCGAGCATCGCCTGGCTCAGCGCGGCTACGAGTGCGGAGGCGTAGCCGCGACCGCGGAATTCGGGTGGGGTATACACTGGGCCGAGTCGAATGCTGTGTGGTGTTGGACTGTGCGCCAGGGCAGGCCCTCATTGGCGATGGAGCGCAGCTCGTCGGCCCAGAGGTGCAGCTGCTGCTCGACGCTCGTTTCGCCGGTCGTCACCCGGCCGCAGGACTGGTCGGGGTTGGCTGACGCATCGCCGTGCGACATAGGCTACTCCTTGTTCGACCAACGTGAGGCGGCTTGGGCCTTGGTTCAGGGGTAATGGCCTGCCGCCATCAGTGCTGCGCGCAGCTCAATCTGTTCTGGATCATTGAAGTGCAGCATGCGCGCGGTGGTGCGACCCTGTGGTGTAGTGCCTTCAATCGATGCGCCAGCCAGGTGGAAGTGTTCGTGCCACCGATCGTGCCGTGGATGGAATAGCGGGGTAATAGCACCTGTCTGCGGATCAATTGAGACGAGGTCGCTGCCTTTGTGCCGGTTGCAGACCAAGCAGCTCAAGCAGAGGTTGCTCTCGACCGTCTGACCTCCATGCTTCTCAGCAACGATGTGGTCGACCTCGTGGAGGTAGAACGCGACGGCGTCCGGGAACAAGCAGTATTCGCACCGCCCCTGCGCACGATCCCACACCAGGCGACGAAGCGGCCCAGCAATGTAGGTCATGCCTGGGCTTTGGCCAGGGCCTTGATCTTGAGTCGCCGCATGAACTGCTCGACGGCCTGCGTCTCGTTGAGTTCCGCTTCTTCGTCGGTCGTGAGCGCTCGACTGCGGTTGGTTTCGAGGAGATGGTGCAGGCGGTCCTGTGCTGTCTGCGACGGTCGGAAAGCCAGGATTTGCTTGGGAGTAGGAGTTGAGGTGAGGAAATCGTCCACCTCATTCCAAATTGCGAGCACCTCAACGGCCACGACAGTACCTCCCAAGACAGCACACGGTGCTGCTTTCATTGTAGCGCACTCTATCAACCACCCTCGCCGCCGCCCGTCTCCTCCAGCAGCTGCGTGCCCTCGAAGGCGGTGGGCCCCAGCAGGCCGGCCTGGCGGTAGACGGCCAGCTTGTCGCGGCTGTCGGTAATGTCGAGGTTGCGCATGGTGAGCTGGCCGATGCGATCGGCCGGGGTGAAGGCGCCGGCGCCGCTCTCCATGGTGAGGCGTTCGGGCTTGTAGGTGAGGTTGGGGCTCTTGGTCTCCAGGATCGAGTAGTCGTTGCCGCGGCGCAGCTCGAGCGTGACCTCGCCGGTGATCGCTTTAGCTACCCAGCGCTGCAGGGTCTCGCGCAGCATCATCGCCTGCGGGTCGAACCAGCGGCCCTCGTAGAGCAGGCGGCCCAGGCGCCGGCCCATGGTGTGGTACTGCTCGATGGTGCCTTCGTTGTGGATGCCGGTGATCAGCCGCTCGTAGGCGATGAAGAGCAATGCCATACCCGGGGCTTCGTAGATGCCGCGGCTCTTGGCCTCGATGATGCGGTTCTCGATCTGGTCGCTCATGCCCAGGCCGTGCCGGCCGCCGAGGCGATTGGCCTCGAGCACCAGCGCTACCGGATCGTCGAAGTGGGTGCCGTTCAGCGCTACCGGCAGGCCTTCGTGGAACTCGAGCGTGACTATCTCGGGGTCGATAGACACGTTGCTTCGCCAGAAGGCCACGCCCATGATGGGTTCGACGATCTTCATGCCGGCGCTCAGCTGCTCCAGGTCCTTGGCCTCGTGGGTGGCGCCCCAGATATTGGCGTCGGTGGAGTAGGCCTTCTCCTTGGACATCTTGTAGCCCAGGCCCGCCTGATCGAGTAGATCCGACATCTCCGTGCGGCCGCCGAGCTCGGCGATGAAGTCTGGGTCGAGCCACACCTTATAGATCTGCAGGTGCGGGTTGGCCAGCAGGCCGTAGCGGTAGAAGCGCTCGATGTCGTTGCCTTTGTAGGTGCTGCCGTCGCCCCAGACGTTGACGGCGTCCTCCTTCATGGCGCCGACGAGCATGGTGCCGGTGACGGCGCGGCCGAGCGGGGTGGTATTGAAGTAGGGGACGCCGGCCGTGGTGATGTGGAAGGCGCCGCACTGCAGGGCGGCCAGGCCCTCGCGCACGAGCGGCAGCCGGCAATCGATGAGGCGGGCCTGCTCGGCGCCGCAGGCCATGGCGCGGCGGGGGATCTCGGCGTAGTCCGGCTCATCCGGCTGCGCCAGGTTGGCGGTGTAGCAGTAGGGGATAGCACCCTTGCGGCGCATCCACAACGCCGCGGCGCTGGTATCCAGCCCGCCCGAGAAGGCGAGCCCTATCTTCTCTCCGATAGGCAATGATTGCAGAATAGTCGTCATTGGCGGGCTCTATGAGGCACGGTAGATGAAATAGTGGGTATTGCCGGGTTCCTCGGGCAGGAGACGCAGCTGCTGGTGCTGCAGATCGGGCTCCATCCCCAGCGCCTCCATGGGAAGGACGCCTATCAGCGCCTCCGAGCCCTCGGGCAGCTCCAGGCAGTCGAAGGTGCCTTCGCGGCCCAGCAGGGTGATCGCGGCATCCTGGTAGAGGCGTGTGGTGCCCTTGCCGGCGGCCGTGGAGATCGCCACCTCTCGGCGCAACGGCAGGCCCAACTGAGCGATGACGTCGGTCGGCAGGGCCAGGGTGGTGGCGCCGGTATCCACCAGCACGCCATCGAGGGACACCTGGCGGACCTGATCCGGGGGGATGTAGCCCGCGGCGGCAAGTCCCTGGTCGCGGTGATTGGCAATCACGAGCGGTGTGCGCACAGTGCCCATTTGTCTCACTTTCCCGAAGTTGGGTACGGCAATAGCCATGGCAGTTCCTCCTTGTGGTGTGCCGGATCAACCTGAGTATATCCTGCCGCATGCTCGTAGAGATGCGGCGTGGCTTCGGGCTCGATGCCGGCAGCGGCCGGTGCGGATGCGGTCGCAGGGAGCGAGGTGGACGCTATGGGCGGCGACGCCGATCGTCGTGGCAGCTGCCCTTACCCGGACTCTGCCTCACGGATAGCGCAGACCAACTCATCCACCTATCGCCGCACCTCCTGCGTGCCCAGCATTTCGACGCTGCTCGACGACTCGCTGCCGCGGGCCTTTCGCTTTCCGCCGCGCACGAAGCCGTGCCGCTACGCTGAACAGCGGCACCGCGCCTATCCACGAGGGCAGGCGGTTGCCGATCTTGGGCCGGCGCGGGTGGAGGCGTCGCTCGAGGACGTGGGAGCGTTTCTGCCACTAGGGACTGACCACACGTAGCATCCGCGCTCGGCCTCTAAGGTACACTGGTGCTATCTAGAGCGGCATGCACAGCACGCCTGGCATAAACCTCTGGAAGCGTCGGTGGAATCATCATGGTCGTGTTCGCCCTCGGCGCGCTGCTGCTGCAGCAGCAAGGGCAGAAGAGGTGGGCAATTGGTTCTGCCTCGCAGTAGAAGCCCGCTGCAAGACTAGCCGCGGGAACAGTGTTGGGATTGACTGATGACGCTCCAGCGAGATGTGCTGCGGATCCTGGAGGAGACAAGCCGAACCTTCTTTCTCCCCATCAACCGCTTGCCGCACGGGCTGCAAGAAGCTGTTGCCTCGGCCTATCTCTGCATGCGTGCGATTGATGAGATTGAAGACCATCCCCACCTGGACAATCTCAGCAAGATACAGCAGTTGACGGCGGTGGGCGAGCTCTTGCAGGCACAGACGTCGGTAGCGGCTTTCGCGCATGAAGGCTTTTCGGCGATCATGACGGGAGAACCTCAGGTTCTGCCGGAGGTAACGGTCCGGATTGGCGACTGGGCGTGCCTGGCACCAGAAGCTATCGCACCACGCATCTGGGATGCAACGGCTACCATGGCGGCACGCATGTCCCGCTGGGCGGCTGATAACTGGAGGATTCAGACAGAGGCTGATTTGGATCGCTACACATTTGGGGTGGCAGGCGCGGTCGGACTGCTGCTCTGTGACCTGTGGGCTTGGTTCGACGGCGTGCAGATGCATCGCACGCACGCTATCCAGTTTGGCCGCGGGCTCCAGGCGGTCAACATACTGCGCAATCGTGACCAAGACCTGGCACGGAATGTGGATTTCTTTCCCGCCGGTTGGACAGAAGAGCACATGCAGGAGTATGCGCGCCGCAATCTCTCGCAGGCGGAGGCGTACACCAGAAGCTTACCGTCTGGCCCTGTGGCGTACTTCATCAAGATCCCGCTGGTACTGGCCTTCGAGACGCTCCGGGCTCTTGCGCGCGGCGAAGCCAAACTCAGTCGAAGCGCGGTGCTCCAACTGCTGCAGGACATGCACAAAGACTGACCTTTTCTGACTGTGCCTACGCACCGGCTGTGATAAAGAGGAAGGGCCGATGCAAGATACGCACGATGTGGTGGTCGTGTCCCATTGACGGCCCGGCTGGTGTAGAATGGCGGCACGGATACTGGACCGCCCACAGGCTGGGGAGATTCGTGCGGTGCGGAGCACGGGCAGCCTGGCAGGCCACCCGAAGGCGCACTACTGGGTCGGCGGCGGCGAGCGATGGCAAGTGCGTGTGCGATACGATAGGCTTCGTGCGCTGGCTCGAAGGGAGCGACTCCGCCGGCAGGTTTGGGGGACCTGGCAGCGGTGGTGCACGGGGACCACAATTAGCCCGAAGAGGAGCCAGGCCAATGCGTAGCATCAAGCCAGCGCGTGCTTCCCGAACGTGGATTCTAGTCACCGCGGTGCTCTTGGCTGCCGCGATCATGCCGCCTTTGCCCGCGGGGGCGCAGACGCTGGCGAGGTCAGCGATCAGCTGCCCGGCCTGCGGCCACAACCTGATCCTGAACCCTGGGGCCGAGGCCGGCGCGGGCACGAGCAACGACTCGGTCGTGACGGTTCCGGACTGGCAGGGCACGGGTGGCTTTACCGCCGCGCAGTACGCATGGTCTGGCGGCGACCTGTCTGCTACGAGCTCAGGACCCGCAGACCGGGGCAACAACTACTTCTACGGCGGGCCGCAAGCAGCTGTTTCAACGGGGACTCAGATGGTCACGCTGCAGGCGGGTGGGATCTCTACCGGCAAGATCTTCTACACCCTATCCGGCTGGTTGGGCGGCTATGCAGGCCAGGAGGACAGCGCGACGCTATCTGCCACGTTCCAGGACAGCGGTGGCAAGGCGCTGGCGGTGGCCACGATCGGCCCCGTGAGCGCGGCCGACCGCACCGGTGTTGCCGAGCTGCTGTTCCGCCAGGCCAGCGGGAGCGTGCCGGCCGGCACCCAGCAGGTCAGCTTGGAGCTGCAGATGCAGCGCCAGGGGGGCAGCGACAACGATGGGCTGGCCGACAACCTGAGCCTGGTGTTCTCCACGTCGGCGCCTACCGGCAGCGGCGGGACCACAGGCACGGCTGGGAGCGGCAGTGGCGCCGGTCCGACGGGGGGCGAGCCGGCCACGGGATCGAGCGGCCTGCAATTCTCGCCGGCCACCGTGGCGGTGCCCGCGAGCGTGGTAGCTGCCACTTTGCAGTCGGTGTCTGCCGACGGCGCGGTGTATACCTTCTCATCGGCCAAGGGCCCGCTGGCCAAGCTGAAGGCGGGGAGCGTGATGTTCCTGGCAGGTACCGCTGTGCGACTGGTCACCAAGGTTGCGAGCTCGCTTTCCGGGCTGGTGGTGACCACCTCACCGGCGGCGATTACGGACCTTGTCAGCAACGGCACGCTCGACTGGGACGAGCCGGTCGACTTCGGCAACGCTTCAGCCATACAAGGACCGGGGGTGCCGGATGAGACGGCCGCGCTGCCTGCCCCGAGCGGCTCGCTGGGCGCTTCTCTGCGGCCTTCAGTGCTCGAGCCGCGAGGTGCGTCCCACAGCTCCCTGGGAATTGGCGGGAAAGGGGTGACGCTAAAGGGCAAAGCGGGCCCTTATAGCTTCTCGATGTCGGTGAAGCAGGTGGGCCGGGCGCTGAGCGTCTCCATCACGCTCAGCAAGTCGTCGCCCGTAGAGGTATCCGCCACCGCGGCAGGGACCATCCAGAACTTCACCACCGACGGTGCGGTCAGCGTCGCTCATGGCAAGACGCAGGCAGGCAAGCTGGACATGCAGGGGCTCAGCGGCCAGTTTACGTTGTCCTACGAGCTGAAGCCGTTGACGGCGTTTGGCCTGGGCGCGGCGGGGGGCTTCAAGCTGACCATCCCTGGTGAGATCACCGTGCCGTTTGCGATCCCGACGCCACTCGGGCCGCTCCCGATGTTCGTCGGCGTCAAGGTTGCGTTCTACGTGAGCGTCGGCTTCTCGAACAAGAACCAGTCGATAAAGGGCAGCTACACGGTGAACTACGACGGCAACGCCGGATTCTCGATTTCCAAGACGGGGGCAACCACGGGTTCCGGAGTCATCAAGGGTATTGGCCAGGTGATCCTGGACCAGGCGAACGCGATAATGAACGGGCCGATAAGCTTGGTGCTCGGCGCCCAGATTCCGCAACTGGAGGTCGGGCTGGGGACCAAGGGGCTGAACGTCGCCGGTTTTGTCGATCTCGTGGCGGACACCGCGATCAAGGTGGGCGGAGGCTTTGGCGGCTCCACGGGCTGCGACGCCCGGGACCTCAAGGTGCTCGCCACTGCCGGCGCCAAGGCGTCGTTCTTCGGCATGTCGGCCGACCTCGGCTCAACCACGCTGTTCAGCAAGGACTTCATAGCGTCGTACCCGCCCGCGTGCGGGACCCTGTGAGCGGAAGAGGGGTAGGTCCTTGATACCTACCCCTGCAAGCTCTCTCCATGGAGCCCTGCGAGCAGGGCCAGGACGCGGTGCCACAGCGTTTCCGTGGCCGCGCTGTCGTACTCTGCCGGTAGGCTCGGGTCGGTGAACAGGGAGATTGAGTACCATGACTTTGGGCGAGGTTGCATGCTGCCTCGATTAGGCAGAACACTTCGATGAAGGCGCTGCCCGCCTGCTATGCGGAGACGAGGAAGTCTGTGCGTGCTCCTGACGACCCTGACCTCGACGATCTTCCGGTCACCGACCTTGCCGCCTTCCGGCGCGCCTACCCAGCGTACGAAGGCACGATGCACCTCGATGAACTGCGGGCACGGGAATACGCGCGGCTGGACGATCAGGGCATGGTGTACCTCGACTACACCGGTGGCGGCCTCTACGCGGAATGCCAGCTGCGCGAGTACGCCGCGCTGCTGCAGAGCGGCGTGTTTGGCAACCCGCATTCCGTCAACCCGACCTCGCGCGCTGCTACCGCGCTCATCGAGCACGCGCGGCAAGCGGTCCTGGCGTTCTGCAACGCGCCGGCGGACGAGTACGCGGCGGTGTTCACGGCGAATGCCAGTGCCGCCCTGAAGCTGGTGGGCGAAGCCTACCCGTTCGAGCCCGGCGGCGAGTACCTCCTCACGTTCGACAACCACAACTCGGTCAACGGCATTCGGGAGTTCGCCTGGACCAAGGGGGCGAGCGTGACCTACGTGCCGATAGTGGCACCCGAGCTGCGCGTGGTCGACGACGAGCTGCACCGTCACCTCGACCGGCCAGGTGCCGGGCATCCGCGCCTGTTCGCCTACCCCGCCCAGTCGAACTTCTCCGGGGTGCAGCACCCGCTGGAGTGGATCGCGCGTGCGCACGGCCAGGGCTGGCACGTGCTGCTGGACGGCGCCGCCTTCGCGCCCACCAACCGCCTGGACCTGGCCCGCTGGCAACCCGACTTCGTGCCGCTCTCGTTCTACAAGATGTTCGGCTTCCCTACCGGTGTCGGCTGCTTGCTCGCGCGCAGGGCCACGCTGGCCCAACTGCGGCGGCCCTGGTTCGCCGGCGGCACGATCAGCATCGCCTCGGTGCAGGGCCGCGGCTGGCACTACCTGCTGCCTGGCGCGGCTGGGTTCGAAGACGGCACGCTCAACTACCTCGGCATTCCCGCGGTAGAGATCGGACTGCGGCACCTCGAGCGAGTGGGCATGGAGGCCATTCACGAGCGCGTGACCTGCCTGACCGGCTGGCTGCTGGAGGCGCTGCGCAACCTGCGGCATCGCAGCGGCGTGCCACTGGCACGGCTCTACGGCCCCCCTGACCTGCGCCGGCGCGGCGGCACCATCGCGTTCAACCTGCAGGATCCTGAAGGCCAGCTGCACCACTTCCGCCATGTCGAGACGCTGGCGGCCCAGGCAGGCATCTCGCTGCGCACGGGGTGCTTCTGCAATCCCGGCGCGGGAGAGGTGGCGCACGGGATTGCGGCCCGCGACATGGCGCGCTGCTTTGCCGGCGCGCAGCCCGTCTCGTACGACGAGTTCATCACGCTGATGCGAGACGCGAGCGGCAAGACGCCGAGCACGGTGCGCATCTCCCTGGGCCTGGCCTCGAATGTCTCCGACGTGCAGCACTTCGTGCGCTTCGTCGCCGGCTTCCGCGACCGCTCGGCGCTCGAGGTTGCCAGCAGGTTGCCTGCACCCGAATCAGCTGGACACGGGCCTGATACGGCCTGAGATACACGTCCTGTCAGCACTGCTGGACACCATGCTGCCGGCGGCGTGAGTACCGGCCGGCGGGCTCGAGATTGGCACGCGGCTGGGCACGGTTGGCGCCCGATGGGGCTGGATAGCCTCCTGCCAGGAAGCGCGACACCGCGGGGACGGCTGACAGCCGGTGCGTCAGGGGACCCAGACAAGCACCTTCAGGAGTAGGGTCAATGCATCCAGGTAACGCGGGCGCTCGTAAACCACATCATAGGGCTCCGCACCGGCTCTGGCACTGTGATGATGAAGCAGGTGCCGGCCGTCATCGTGACCGCTGAAGTCTCCGCGATGGTCCACACGCCGGCTCTGCCGCTGTGGGGCGTCCTGGTGGGCCGGGGGGGAACGCTGTAATTGCTGCTGCTGGTGCTGCGCCGGTCCAGCGCCGTAAGGAGACTTCAATGGCAAGCAGAGTAGCGATCATCGACACTGTCCGGCAGGGCACAGCTCAGGTGGAGCGCACCTTCGGCTCGCTGACGGACGAGCAACTGCGCACGAAGGTCCACGACGACGAGCGCGGCTGGACGGCCAAGGACGTGCTCGCGCACCTCGCCGCGCGCGGGTCGACGAATGATCGCCTCGTCAAGCTGGGAGTGGGCGAGAGCACGCCCCTTTCCGCCGACGCCGGGATGGATGACTGGAACCAGGCGCTCGTAGACGAGCGAACGGGCCGGAGCAAGGAAGCACTGTTGGCGGAGTTCCGCGCCGTGCAGGACGCGCTGATCGCGCAGGTGCAGACCCTGCCCGACGATGCCCTCGCGCGACCGATCCCACTGCCGCCGGCGACGATGCTGCTGGGCGATCTGCTGGGCATGGCCGGCGGCGCGCACGCGAGCCACCACGCTCAAGCGGTTGAGCAGGCCATCGCCCGATCCGCCGGGCCGGTCTCAGGGTCGTAGCACCGCACGTTGGGCAGGGTGAAGTGCGTGAGCCACCCGGCAGGCGAAACCTTCGGCTGGAACGGCAAGCAGCTGCATGCTCCGCGCTTTCTGCCCTCGAGAGGGCTGACCGGAGAGGATTGTGCCCATGAAGCAGCAGTTGCTGGTGGCGCCTGTCATCCTGGCGCTGGTTGTCGCGAGTGTTCCCCGCCCTGTACATGGCGGCGTGCCGAGCGCCAGCCCCTCAGATCACCGCGTTGTCCGCCTCTCCGATCGCCAGCTGGATGTCGGCGTCGTGACTGCCGCACCGGCAGGCCAGAGATCTCTGCAGGCGAATCCGGTGCTCGCGGTGGATAGCGCCAAGTTCATGGTGGTCGTCACCAATACCGGGCGTACGAGTTTCGTGGAGCGGCGCGAGCATTTCCTGCTCTCGTCTGAGGGGGATATCTTTGGACCGGCCGTGGCCTCGACGGTCGCGACCTCGGTGGCTCCGCACGCGGCCGCTTCCGTGCAGCTTACCTACAACATTCCGGCAGCGGCGCTGCCGCACCTTTCCCTGCTCTACGACTCGGGTCAGAGTCGCAACGTGGTTTAGCCATCGACTCCAGAGGCCATCCCTGGTGGTCCGAGGGCTTTGCCCATGCGCTGGGCACGCTCGATCCCCAGACTGCCGAGCCCGGGGTCTGCGGCAGCACCTCTGGGGACTGTGTAGGTGTGAGCGAGTTCACCCTGCCACCGGCCACGACCTGCGCCAGTGGCGGCACGCACGTCTCGGGGATTGGCCTGCAAGGCGGTGGCAGCCTGGTGTGGTTCGACGATTCCCTCGACGCCCAGGTCGGCAGCTTCAATCCCGCCAGCAAGCAGTTCAGCATCGACACGTTGGTTAATTGCGGCGCCCATCCCCACGACGGGCTCGCCCTGGACCAGGCGACGCCACCGCACGTCTGGTGGACCGAGGAGTTTGCCAACGCCCTGGGACGCTTGACGCAGTAGCGTCGCCGCGCCTTCGTCGTCGAGTGCCCGACCGGCTCCGGGACGTACCTGATGCTCGGCGGGGTTGCCGAGGAGATCGCCGCGACCTGGGCGAGATCTCGTGCGGGAACATCGCGCTGCCTCTCCCGCCCGGCATAGCCGAATATCGGATGAGGGTGGCGGCGCAGCACCCGGATGGGCCGGCCCTCAACGTCCAGATTGCTGGAGCCGGCGAGCCGCGTTCCCTTCTTACCAGGCAGGGAGAGATCGCCGTCGTTTCAGGTGCAATGCTCCAGATCGATTGGCCGAGTCCGGCGCCGATCAGGATTGGCACGCGCCTGAGCGCCGGCCAGCTGGATACCAGGGCGACCTTCAAGGGCGAGAGGCTGCAAAGGAATGAGGTCGTGCTATGCTAGCCGTGGCGAATTAGCCGCACGGAATGGAGGGCACGGTAATGGCGAAACTGCACACGATCACCACGCAACTGCAACGAGTCGTGTTTGACATCGAGGCGGTGGTAGGGTGGAAACTGATGACGCAGTCCGAGGTCCTGGAGATCTACTGCGCCGGTATCCAGCCCATCACGGTTGCCGGCCAGCAAGCCGTGGAAACTGAGCGGATCCTGTCCGAGGCACTGACGGGTGGCGACGGGCAGGGCTAGACCTCGAGTGTGGCTAGCGCGATGCCCACGGCCAATGCTAGGGGTAATCGATGCACAGCACTATTGCTCAGGGCATAGTGGCCGATCACCGAGGCAGTGTTTGGCGCTCGCAATACGAAGACGCTGGCAAGGCGGCGCCGGATATCTTGCCCCGCCTGTCGATGGAAGTAGGCATCCAATGATGGGACGCCGCAGGAAAACGAGATGCGATCGTGCGTGTCGTTGAGCAGCTCGAAGACGTAGTCGGTGGCCACCCCTAAAGACCAATGAACGACCTATAGTCTTCCCACGCTGCGAGCAGTGCGTCATTCGGTGCTGGCGGCTGGAGAAGCGCGTCGCCAAACACTCGGCTCTCTTGATCTGACAAGGTGATGCGCTCGATGGGACCTTTATCGGTCATGCCCCACGTTGCGTCCGGTCCTGTCACCGCCAGAAGCTTGGCCGCAGCCGCTCGAAGGAATCGCACCTGGTCGGGAAAGTCTGCCGCAGTCGTCTCTGCCGGCTGGTTCACCGCGGCCACCTCGACAAGGAACCTGTCGGCGTTTCTGACCATCTCGGCCAATGACGCCACGTCTGCGGCGTTCAGCCGCAGCATTGGGCGCTGCGTGAGCGTGATGAAGTCCAGGGCATAGGCCCCGATCTGCGATCGGGCGTCGGCAAATGCTCGGCTGATCATCGGGTTCCTCTAGGATGTGGGACGTGTGGCATTGCGCATCGCAACCCAATTGTAGCACCCGTGCTGCATGTCGGCGCGCCCCAGAATCAGCGTGGGGTTGTTGGTGTACTCGCTCAGATAACGGCGACTCGCTGGCGGCAATAACGCGGCCGCCGGAGAGACCACCGTCGTCAGGCCCGATCAGACGAACCTCTGAGACCCGTTCTGGAAGGTGTGCGAAGCCGCTCTTCTGCCACCCACCGTCATGGTTCACCAAGGCGAGGGTTGGTGGCATGTGCTCCGAGGATCTGCGGGTCACCTTCGACGTGGTGAACCACTTGGACATTCCCCAGTGCCTGAGCACCATCAAGCTCACCATCCAGGTGAGCAGCACGTCAGTTCCTGCCATGCACACCTCTAACCGTAGAGTGGTTGCCGAGCGCCACACGGCGTGCCGGCCCGCCAAGGGCAGCTTCGAAGCCGCAGCCGCGCTGTGGATGCTCACAGTCTCGATCTGAACTTACCGTTCGCTCTGTAGCCAATTTATGCAAGTCTATGGACTAGGCTCAATAACCAGTACACTCTCCTCATACGGCTGGCGATGCTGCCTGCACAGCCAAAGGATATTGCCGTCCGGCGTGACCATCTTGAGCAAGCCACCCCACGCTCGACTGTTGTCTGCCTCGACCAAGAAAGCATGCAAGGCGCGCAGCGCAGCGCCAGAAGCCAGATCACCACCATGTCCCTGCCCAGCAGCGTCTGGAAGCTCTTGGACGATCTCCTCGAGCAGATCGGCTTGTCCCTTGATTCGGTTGAAGGCAAGTTCATCGAATGCCCCTCCGATCGCAGAGCCCATCGGGATTGCGAACTTCAAGAATTTCGTCAATTCTCGCAGCCAGGGGCCGACCGCAATCCACCACTCCTTCGCCTTGCGCACACGATACCCATCTCCCACCGTGTGCGGCCCTGCCGGATGCTGGCATATTAGGTACAGTTGGAACTCCTGGCCGATTGCATTCCGCAGCCATTCTCGTGGATCAAATCCTCCGCTGCCCCTTGGCTCCAGGGAAAACGTGGAGGGGCACTCCGCTTCCAGCTTCTGCATCTCCAGATTCCACTGCCTCGCAAACCCACGCGCAATCCACTCGGCCTGCTGGTGCTGCAATTGCATCAAGGCATCCAGCTCTTGCAGCTTCTCCGGCTGTTGACTGTAACCTTGTCGCCGTTCATCCAGGATGGCGTGTTCGGTCTGCAGCATATCGATCAGCACTGCTTCCTGAGTACTGTCATGGACGCCATACAGCAGAGCCCGCACGGGTACCCTCGTCTTCCCAGCCGTGCAGAAGATCTCCCGCTCGCCGCTCTGGTCATACGACACGAGCTCGTGATAGGTAAACATCCTGGGGCATGGTGTAGATACGTGCCGGCGGACATGGCAGTTGCAGGGTACCTCCAGTGTCACTTGGAGGCCCACGAAGCGGTCCAAAATCAGGTCGACCGTATTGCGCAGGATGGTGAAGAAGTTGAGTGGCAGCACGCCTCGCACGACTAGGCGCAACTCTCGATCGATGGGGTTGATCTCGACCCTAGCCTGGTGCCCGTCATACTCGAGCAGCACGCCCTCGCGCCAGTGAATGTCCCGGCCGTAGCGATGGGTGCGCACGATGAACCACGGCACAATGCCTGCCGGCACGAAGTTCATCCTGTAGACCATTGTCATCTGGCGCTGCTGGTCCGGCGGGGTTTCGGCCCAGCGCGCGGCCTCAGGCGGCGGTTGGAAGGGAAGCAACTGTGGCACGAGACTGTGCGTCGGGGGCTGCCCTACTGCCTCTGCTTCGAGCTGGTAGCTCAGATCGAACCGCTCCATCAGGCGGAGGAAAGTGGGATAGAGCGTACGTTCGTATGCTGCCCAGATACGCCCCAGCTCGGCGTGAGCCAGCACTCCCCGCGCTCTACGAACCGTCTCGTCGGCGAGGACGCGGTTGATGGCGTCGGTCACCCAGTTCGGCTTCAGCACCACGAGATTGCGCAGCACGTCGTCGTCGCGAAAGTACAGCACGACACCCAAATCGTGCAGGTAGTTCCCCAGCGTGCCGGCGGCGGTCTCCGCGTCCACTTGGTAAGCCGCGCAGATACTGACGTAGTGCGCTGCATCAATGTGATGTGCGCGTTCGGCGACGCGCATCAACGCTTTTTCCGCCGCCAGCCAGTTTCCCGGCCAGGGCTGACCCATCAGGCTTAGCTCGCTTGCCTCGCTGGCCAGTACGCGCCGTAGGTCCTCGAGCCCGGCGCCGTTCGCATTGCTGATACCTACGTGGCCGGCAAGGTTGGGAAAGGACTGATGATAGAGCTGGAAGTTCAGATCGGGCAGGCGTTCGTCAATATGCGTGGCGACCAGCACGACCCGCGCGTCTGGCGCCAGCGCCCGTATCGTCTCGAGCCAATAGGACAGGCGCCCTTGTTCCGCCCCCATGCGGGCATTGTATACGACCAGATACAACGAGCGACGCGTCAGGAAGAACTGGTGCATCGCGTGGTAGATCTGCTGGCCACCGAAGTCCCAGGTATTCAGCGTTATGGTCGTGCCCAGGTACTGTGGATGATGCAGTCCCAGTCGATCAATAGCGATTCCGTGCGTTGTCTCTAAGTGTGGCACAAAGCTGTCACCGCGCAACGCACGCAGCACCGACGATTTCCCAGCTCCGCCCTCGCCAAGGACCAACAGTTTGGCTTCAAATCGCTGTACACTTTCAGCCCGCACCTGGCGAAGAAACACCAGGATATCCTCAGCTCCGCGCACCACGATCTCCGGTGGAGGCGAGATCAGGTCGGGGTTTGCGCTCAAGTCCAGCACCGTCAATGCAGTGAGCTGGCCAAGTTCGGGCGGCAAGGTTCTGAGGCGATTCCCACTCAGCTTCAGCACCTTCAACGCAGTGAGCTGGCCGATTTCGGACGGGAGCGTGCTCAGCTGATTGTCGCTCAGGTCCAGCACCTTCAACGCAGCGAGCTGGCCGATTTCGGACGGGAGGGTGCTCAGCTGATTGTCACTCAGGTCCAGCGCCTGTAAGTCGGCACGGTGACCGAGGTCGGCTGGCAGGGCGGTCAACTTGCTCCCGCTCAGGTTCAGAGACTGTGCGACTTCTAGCTGTGCTTCGCCTTCGAGATCCAGCTGTGCTCGGCTCCTCTCCATCCGGAACGCAAGATCATCGGAATGCGAGAGTGGCAGCAGCTTTAGGGAGATCGCTCCGTCACCAACTTGTTGTCTGCTCGTAACAATTGCTTTGTTCGAGCCAGGTAGAGTTCGCAGGAAGCTGGTGAAAGCATCGGCATCCTGGGGGCGAAGTATTTCGACGCCATCAAAGATAAGCAAAGCTCTTTGGCCTTGCAAGATTGCCCTGAGAGCGTTGCTGCGTTCTTCGTCGCCACCCATCCACAAGACTTCATCATGCCCTAGTAGCCTCGCAAACACACGCACAAAGCCGGCCAGCACGGTGGACCCTGCTACCTCCTGCTGAGTAGAAGAAAGGGCGACGCTGGCAGCTGTGGCCGTGGCAAACAGGTAGGCGTCAAACCAGGCACGCTCAAGGGCAATATGAGCAGCTTCCAGCGCTAGAGATGTCTTGCCAATACCGCTCATGCCCTCAATTGCGATACCCCATCCACGGTCAGCTGGAGAAAGTGCCTCCAGGCAGAAAGAGATTTCGCGCTCACGCCCCATGAAGGGCTGGGTTCGTGGGGGCAGATTTGCAGACACACGAGTACGCCACGGTCGCCTCTTGACCAGGTCATCCTCAAGGCGAGTGACTTCCTCATCTACACGTTTGGACAGCGCACGTAGGGTAATGAGGAGGAGTGGGGAAAGCGGTATGGTCCATTCCCACTCGTCAGTAAGCCACAGTCCGCCATTGGACTCACTAATGGAGAATACGCCAAGGTCGAGAACACTCTGAAGCAAAACACGATCTTGCGTAGCGAGATCGCCTGTCCGTAGTCGGTGAAGAACTCGTGCACCTTGTACCGACTGACATCGCCGAGCATACAGGGAGGCCGAACGATCATCGCCCGCTAGCTGATGCCACTGCACTAATGCTTGGTAAATCGCGTAGGCAGCTTCGAACCCGCCCGCGCGGAGGTAGAGATCACCCAAAGGTGCTAGCAGCCCAAACGCCTTATCCGCATCGCCGGCTTCCCATGCCCTATATATGTTTTCCTGATAGTACTGAAGTTGCAGGCGCGCGGAAGTCTGTGCATTCGAGGGGAAATCCGGAAGAATGGGGATGCTGATCTCTGGCAGGCAAAAGCCAGGAAACGGAGCAATCCAGGTCACCAAGTCATGGGCTGATGTGAGAAGGCGAGAATGCATTTCCCTTGAGGCGACGAAGACGACGTTGGTGGGGAGTGAATACAGCGTCTCACGGCTTAGGTTCAGTCCGCGGAACTGCTCAGTGTCCGTACTATCCAAGTGAACAAGGCTGGCTTTAGCTGGGAAGTCGTGTAGCGAATCAGATAGGCGAGAAACAAAGCGAGGGTCTCTTGTGTGAATTCCCAGGTCAAGTAGTGGCCAGTTCCGATGTGAAAACTCGGCCCGAAGGCGTCGGGCGATGGCGCGCCGTGTGAATTCACGATCATACTCAAGCAAGAAGAGACCCTGGGGGGACGCCTCCAGTTCAGCCATGAGGAGGTTCCACTGCAGCTCAAGACTAGGGGGCCACGTCACCGAGGTACCTCATCTCGTCAAGGGTCTCTCGCATAAGCGGATGAAGGTCATACCAACCACGGCCGTTGTATTCAATAACCGCTTGCGTATAGAGCAATAACTGCAGAGCATGGTCTAGAGGGACCTTTCCGAGTGGGGAGCGTGCTATTTCCCTCATCTTGCCATAAAGCTCCTCGGTACTTGTCTCATCATTCCCGTAGATGCTTTGACTGTAACGGGTAGCGAGTCGGTCAAGACTATAGCGCATCGCGTCTGAAGTGATCAGATCGCCCCCACTATATCTGGCCATGATGCTGGCTTCCCGAAGAGCCCAAAACAAGTCACGCAGCACACCACCAGTCTTCTCTATAGCCAGGTCTAGCGCGCTCGGATCGATGAGCTTAGCAACATTCATACGCTGTGCAACTATTCGGTGTAAGACGTCCCACCCTGCGTCAAATCTAATACCTTGTGGTGAATGCGTCTTTATCATTGGAAGCGTCAGTATCTCGAAGTAGGACTCTAGCCGCTGACGATCGGGGGAGTGGACAAGAAAGAGCGGGACAGTGTAAATGATCGAGGTCTGAAGATCGGCAAGCAAGCCTGTATGACTTACGAAAAGCTCGCGTGCGACCGGAATATCAAGCTTGTCTGTATCGTCAATAACTACAAACAGACGTCGCAGGGGGGAGCGCTTGCCTAGCTGCAACGCTATCTCATTCAAGACTTGATTACAATACTGCCGTAGATCAGCTATTCGTGGTTGGAGCTGTTGGCGAACGGTTTCGGCTGATTCTCGTGATAGTGAGAATGCACCGCGTAGTTTGGCAAATACGCCGATAATCTGTGCGATAGGACCGTTCAGCCCAACGCCTGCTTCAGCGGAGATCTCCTCATCACGCACCACTTTTGTTTCATGGACAACCTCGTTCAGCCAACTCCGTACTGGTTCGATGACTCGTTCATCTCGTATGAGATCGTCGTCATGTCCGGCCTGATAGAGTCTTTCCATTAATGCCAACATCAGGTCAATGTGACTGAGCGACGCCAGATCCAGTTCCTGGCGTGCCGAAATACGGACAAACCAAAAATCCTGTTCGCTGTTCGCCATTAACCGATTCAATTCCGTAGATTTGCCTGCGCCCGGATGGCTGGCAAAAAGCAGCCGGAGCGGCTCGGCTGCTTGGTATAGATAGTCATGCAGGACACTTGATGGCGGAAACAAGGGATCACGTGCCGAGTCCGCCGGCACGTAGAATACGTGGAGCGCTTCTCCTTCTAGGGGTATTGGTTCAGTAACCAATCGCATTTCAGCCAATGTTTCGGCACGCTTCATGTCATGATCCTTGACTAGTCTAGTGCTGCAAATCGCTCGTTAGCTGAGAGCACTTCCGTCGAGTTCTCCCAGGCATAGATAGCTTGGCGCGTCCGAGGCTCCCGCGCGGTTACCAGAATGCCGATAGCTTGCGTAACCCAGCAGGTTCAACCGCCAGTGTACGGTCGTGCCGATGGCCTTCAAGCCACATAGGGACATCGCTCGGTACATGGAATGCAAGGAATCAACACTTGCCGCGTCTTATGCCGTGTCCTGCACGCAGTCCATGCAGAGATCCAGCTGCGAGGCGCGCTATTGCAGTCATCGTACCATCTTGACCTCCAGCAAGGATTCCGGCTCTGTTTTCTGCCACTTGATCGAATAGAGTGCAAAATGCCGCTACGGAAGCATCGGCCTGACCTGTAACCGTTCAGGCGGGGTAGGCGTGACGCGTTGGCGGAGCATAGACTGCAGAGTGCAGGGTATGAGCGACAGCGCGCACTCCCCTCGCAGGGATTGCTGCTGGCGGCGTTACAGGAACAGGGCGTGGCGTTGACGGCGTGGGGGGCGGCGCTGGAAGAGCGGGGTGGAACTCGCAGGTTCAGGTGGCACTCTGGCACGCAGACGAGGGCGGGCAAGATGCCCGCGCCCCCGGGTGCGTGCGGCCGGTGGAGATCCCACCGTGGGCACGGGATAGGCGGTGGTTTCGTCGGGCGTGCGCGGCATCGGGGTACAGGCTACCCGCGCGCGCTGGTTGTGCGCTCGGTACGTCGTGAGGGGCGGATCAGGATCTCGGCGGAGATACCCAGGCGATCGTGCAGGCGGCGAATCATGTCAATCGACAGGTTGCGTTTGCGATTCAGCACTTCGGCGACGCGAGTCCGCGTGCCGATCAGTGGTTCCAGATCCTTACGGGTGAGCCCTTCCTGCTCCATG
>Ga0187876_1000305_pt1 | contig 52606 bp, 48 predicted proteins | sample June2016WEW_17_4_FD_133000 | JGI IMG/M metagenome (GOLD analysis project Ga0187876, IMG submission 133000) | Peatland microbial communities from SPRUCE experiment site at the Marcell Experimental Forest, Minnesota, USA - June2016WEW_17_40 | ecosystem: Environmental > Terrestrial > Soil >... | reverse complement strand
GTCCTCTTGCTTCTCCCGCTGCTTGCGCGTGCCCATTGCCATGCGCACATTCTACGAACCAAGCCTGTGGATACTTCAACATTTTTTGCTCACGCATCTAGACTTGCACCACAGGCTGCTAGGTACGTACTGGATGACGGGAGGCGTCGGTCTTCCCATGACAACTGAGGCACGGGAGACCGCCTATCGCCGACTCGCAGCGGAAGGGTTGCTGGTGGACGGAATCGTAACCGACCGGCGCCGGATGGCGCTCGTTACGGTTCGCGCATGTCTGGAGACTGGAGCGGCCGAGCATGTGGCGTACGAGGATCCGAGAGGCCGTGCCCGGGGAAACGACACTGCGAGCCATGCGCCGCGGCGATCCATCCCAGCCTCAGGCCGCAACGACCCTTGCCCCTGCGGCAGCGGCAAGAAGTACAAGAAGTGCTGTGGGGCCACTATCGGGTAGCCAGTGGCTCCGTTACTGACCAGACTCCCAGCCGATGAACCAACCTGAAAGGTTCGCTGCGGAACCAGTAGGCATCGCTGCTCTTACCCACTAAACAAATACGACTTTTGTTTTAGTCCTTCCGCTGGGGCGGGGGTTGCCTGCTGAAGTGGCGGAGTTGTTTGTGCTGTTGAAGTGGATTGCGTCGGTATAATTACCGTAGCCCCTGCTTTGTTGCGGCCAAAAATCCACCATCCAAATAACCCGAACAAAATGAATACCGGCATTATGCCATAAAGCCGTCTTTTATTGCGTGCAACTCTAGTCTCAAGCTTGGACACCCATTCAGATCGGAGTATTGCATCGGAAATTAAAATCAATCCGAGCGCAAACAAGCCCAAATAATAATTGGCTCGCGCACATGAAGATGATCTAAGATGCCCAGGAACACCTCCAAAACGAGACCGATTGTCCCCTCAATTGAAATCTTCGGCACTGCGCACACCTCCACATCATCGGGAGACCCCGACAAACAGATTGTGGCTGGTGCGTGTCCTTGTGTCAAAGTGTTTTCCGGCTAGCGAAACGATCCGAGGATTCTGGTGTGCCTTTTGGGTATGTGGTCGACCTCTCCGCGCAGAATACCCATTGCGCGGGCTGGAGACTGGCCCCATTTGAGATGATTGGCCTTAGCGGAGATGACGCTGGTGTATGTGTTTTCGTGGATGAGGCCACGCAATCCGATCTTTCAGGGTGCCGCGTCGGGCGAGACGGGTGTACTATGGTGCCGTTTCGAGATCAAGAAGGAAATTCCGGAGTTTCGTGAATAGCAATGCTCCAATCACCAGAGTTCTCAGCCATTCCGTTGTTGGTGCCGCGTCAGCGATTTCCGTCTTACTCATTCTGTCATTCTCGACCAGACCTCCATGGACGCAGCCTCCGACCGCGAGGACTGCTGTCCACGAGCAGCCTACGGCGCACGTTCAGCCACAAGACCGGGCCGTGGGCTTTGTGGATCGCATAGTCGCATCGCAAGGCGTTCCTAGCTCGGACAAGCGCTCTCTGGAAGCGGGCGGTTGGGCGGTGTCCTGCGTACCGGCAGTGTCGCTCACAAGTGTCATCCTCTTGGTGGACGGGAAACCAGCGGGCGAGGCGAAAGGTTTTTCCTCTAGGCCGGATGTCGCGGCTGCTTATGGCCGCTCCGATTTCGAGTCGTCTGGATGGAATATCAGCTCCTCTCTGGGGCCACTCAGCGCAGGTAATCACACTGTCACTCTCAGGGCTGTCCTTGCGAACGGCGAGTCCATTGACATTCCCGGCCCACAACTGACTATCAACTGACGCAACAAAGGTGACCATAAATAATGTCTGCAGGGTTCCACTCTGAAACTTCACACGAGGTGACCGGCAAGCTGATCTCCATCGCATCAAGGCTGCTGTCTGCGGTTGCTCGCCATCTGGACTGGCTGGTTGCATTTGCGCTCATAGCCATCACGACCCTACCTGAATTTTTGTCGTCGGGCAGTTCGATTTCAATATCACAGCCGAACTTGCTGGACGAATCTTGGCAAGTCGATCTCGCATATAAGGCTCTCGCTGGAGTGTGGTTGGATCGAAACGTGATCTTTACCTTCGGCCCCCTCTTCCAGCTAGTCATGAGCCTGCCATCGCACCTTTTAGGGTTTTCGCTAGGAACCTACTTTGCTACCCGCGAAGTCGCCACGTTCTGTATGACGCCTATTCTGACCTTCGCGGCTGGCAGGATACTCCTGAACGCGGAGCCAGCATGGAAACGGGCATTGTTTGTCATTTTGGTTATCGTCTTTTGGTCGCCGGTTCGGATTCGCGTTTTTGTCGACTTATTTATCTTCGCTCTCGTTTTGTATCTTGTTGACGGGGTCGTGAACCAGCGCAGTAGGCCGTGGTGGGCCTCAAGCCTTTGCGCCGTCTCGCTGATGTGCGCATTTCTGTTCTCGGCAGATACGGGAATGTATTCCACGATGGCACTGGTAATCGTTGTGGTGGCAGCCGCAGTGCTGAATTGGAAATCCCGGCAAGTCGTAATCAGGCTTTCGCTATTTGGACTACTGACCGTCGCAAGCTTCGCAGCTCTGGGTATCGCTGCAAATGTGATTCTTGGCGGGGGACCGCTCGCCTATCGCTTTCTTCGGGACGCGTACGAGATCGTAAGTAGCTATCGCTGGGGTCAGCCGTCCCCGATGGCTATGCTGGATACCGACGTGCTGGGGTGGACTGTTGCCGTTGGGTTCTTCATAGTGCTTACGGCTTGGTTCTGGCGCGATGCTCAATCAGAAGCCCTCACGCGACGGCCATTGTTCCTGCTGGCTGCTCCGCTGTTTGCATTAATCCTACTGCAGTCCGCGTTGGTCCGTTCCGATTGGGGCCATATCACCATGGGCCTTTTCCCGGTCATCTTTTTCGCGCTCGCGGTCCTGCTCGTAACCGGAACGGCTTCCACACTCAGAGATGCGTTATGCGTATTTCTGGCAATCGGATTAACCGGCATGGCCGCAGGGCCTTTTTCCCCATTTCTGCCGCGTAACATAAGAGCAAATGTAGCAAACCTAGCAAACCATTCGTTCCGTGCCGGTTTAAGCGCAGCGAACTGCTCTGGGGCCTACTTGGATCGCGTATGTTTCGGTTTGCCCGAAGGAGAAACACTCGCCCTCACAGCCGCCTATGTCCAACAGCATACGCCAGTAAGTGACTCAATACTGATTTACCCATACGAGAATGAAGTAGGGGTTGCCGCACGCAGGATGGTTGCAGGTGCCGTGTTGCAGAACTACACTGTGGCCGGGGATTATCTAGTACACAGACAACTGCAAGGTTTAGAAGACCAGCGCGCTTCCCATGGCTTGTATTTTGTCGACGGCCCCCAAGTCTATCAGATTGATGGTGTGACTAATTTTTCCCGCACGCCTCTGGTCTGGTTTTACATGCAGAGCCACTACCGAAGCGAGGCGGAACCTGCACCCGGAGTATTCGCTCTTGTTCGCGACGAGAATCGCGCACTGCAGACTCGTCAGCAGAGTACTTCGTTAGCGGGCGTCGAGCGATCAGTCGTCATAAGTGAGAATCCACAAATTGTCGACTTGGGACCTGTGCGATGGCCTCAAGACGCCGAGTTTTTGAAGCTCAAGCTTACGATGCACTATTCTGCGTTATGGAAGCTTCGCAAACCCTCACAGGTGGCCGTGGAGCTTGAACTCGCGGACGGATCGCGCAAACAAACTCACGTGGTGATCCCTCCCAATAACGCCTACGATGTCTGGGTTTATCCTTGGGATGAAAAGAGCTTAGGGATGTTCCTTGATCCCACAGAAAAGAACTGGCGTGGCAATATGGGGCCGTCTGTAGTGGGCGTGAGAATCATCGTCCAGAAGCAAGACTGGGTCTCGGTGATGCCAACCAGCATCACCGTGCACGGTGCAGAGGCTGTTTGGCTTCGCCAGTAAATGCAAAATGGCAGCAATGGGCTGGTTTCTCTTGCCTTCCTCTTCACTGAAACACTAGCTATGAGTTAAAGAGGCGATTCCAAACAAGATCACCTGCTGGGTGCAAACGACGTCCAAATGCTTCCGTCCTGCGTGTCGACAATCTTGACGTGCACTGCACCATATCCATACTCCAGCACATAGGAAAGCTCTTCAGCACAATAAAAATGATGCCAATGCTCCTCCGCTCCGAGTAGCTGCTGAGCAATCTCTCGACGAAAGTCGAAACCGTTCCACAGCTTAACAGCTGCGAACGATAATAAATGAAGCGCTGCAAATCCACCTGTTTTGAGGATGCGCAGCATCTCACCAAACAAGTTGTAAACGTACGGCTTTGGAACGTGCTGTAAGCAAGCAACGGAGTATATGAAATCAATTGATTCGGATTCTATTGGGATCGTTATTCCGTCGTAAATCACAAACTGAGCTGGGATGGTTGCCTTGTCGCGGACTAAACGCTGCTGCGCTTTCGCTACCATGGCCGGAGCCACGTCCAAGCCTATTAGGCTGCGCGGTTGAAATCTCCGGTCGACCGCTTCCATGATATAACCGACACCACTTCCAATTTCCAAGACCAGCGCCCCCGGATGAGGCATTGCGTGAGGAAAGTGCTGACTTAAGCTGTCCAAGTATGCGTCCGCTCGCGCATGGAGCATCTCACGCGGGACGCAATCGTGGATGCGCATTTCGACATCTTCCAAGCTTTCTTCGGTCTGATCCCAAGTCTTGAAGGCCGCAGCCGGGTTATGGCCCTTAACGAGATGGAGGTTGTGTTCTGGGAGATACCATTGCTCGTATCCGTGAAGAATAGGAAACGCCGGATCAGACCACTTATTCGCACAAACTCCAGCCGCCCATTGCACTAAACGACCGTGATCGCCGGTTTCGACCTCAGGAAAAGCTTTCTGAAGGTCTGATCGATGCCGATAGACATCGAGCAAGGACCTGAGCGCATCTTGCTGAGTGTTCTTCATGATGTCCTTCACGATCTAAGCGGGTAAAGTCACGCCCAACATCATAAAGCACACGGTCGCTTCCTGCAGCGTCTATGTTGTTCTAAACGTAACAGCGACGCCGGGCGCTGCCAAATACCGAAAAACACTGCAAAACCTCCACGCTACAACCGCGATGGGCGGCGTCTTCACAGCGCCACCCCATGACTTGCGTTATTGACTACGGAGTAGACAGAGAGTAGATCGGCGTTTGTGCATCGCTAGTACAAAGGCCCCCCGTTTTTCGCAGTGTGTTCGTTGTGGGGAAACGCGGATTCGCTGTTCTGGGCTTGGCGCGGACAAGGTTGAACATTGCTCAATCGCTGGCCGATTTGTCAACGCTGATGACAACAGCGTCTGCCCTGTCATGAAGGTATAGGGTAATCTGCTGGGCAAGACCCCACCGAAAATCGGAAGCGTTCACGTGATGGCTCATCCTGTTTTTGTAACCGTAACCGGCGCGTTGTTTTACGACGATGCCCACGTGTACATGGCAGACGGCAGCACGGGACGCGGCAAGAAAGGCATGGAGTCGAAAACGCTATGGGAGTTACATCCAGTGACGTCGATGGCTTTCGCTCCGCCCCCGACAGGAAATTAGCGGCTTGTGTCGTGGCTTAGACGATACAGAACTATACTGATTTTCCGGGGTATTACCTGCCCGACACCCCGCCACTAACAGAACGCAAAGACGCCTCAGAAAAGTCGTCCCGATTGGACTGGAGCCCTTGCCGGGAGGCCAAAAGATACCACCCATGGGAACGCCGACGCTGGTCAAAAAGCCCCCCGCAAGGCATACAAGCCGCCTGCCGCTACAGAATGACCCTACGACATTACCGCCGCCCCCGAGCGCCTTAAATCGACGATTACGCCGTGTTTTGCATTTGGTGCGGCGGAGAACTGCTGGCTCAACCCCGGCTCAAGGGCCAGATTTGCCGTTTTCTTCCCCAAAACGTGGGTGCAGAATGATGCCCGATTGCGCCATCAGCCAGCAGAGGCGAATTTGGGGCGAAAAGAGTGTCGCTGGGTATAATCCTTCCCGATTAGCCGTTTCGAAGCCTCAGAACAGGAAAACCTATCACGTCAAGACGCTGCATATCTCAGACCGCCACGTTAATTTACCTAGGGAGGCTGAACTAATTGAGCTTGCTTGGGGGGATCCGTTGTGAGAGGTAGGTTAGGCAGGTTAGCTAACTTCCCTTATGTAATCGTATCGGACAGGAAGAGATTCAGTGTCCCACGAACTGTAAAGATCCACATCTAGATTGGAGTGCCGAAGGATGGGTGTTAGAGCCGCACGTCGAGGATGAGATTCAAAAACCGCCGCACTGGCTTGACTTCTATAGCAAAGGTCGAACTTGGACGCGTATAAAACCATCACCAGAGCCCCTAGAAACGAACGCAGACGAGCGATCTCCTACCGACTGATGTCCTAGGAGCGTGTCTGAGTAATCAAAAATTACCAGCATCATATACAGCCTATTGTGGTTCCCTGTTGTATGCACCGCAATATGTGACCAGGAAACCTATTACTCGGACACGCTCCTAGGGAGACTCTGATTAAGCTCTCCCTTTCCACAGGAGTATAGGTTAAAGTCACGCCAGCATGAAACAGAGGACACTGGCGATGATGACGGGCTTTGAGCGGTACACGAAGAAGACCAAGCGTGCGTTGTTCTGGAAGAGATGGAGCAGGTGGTGCCGTGGTGCGAGTTGGGGGCGCTGAACGAATCGCTGGGCTGATCCCCAGTTCGGCGTGCGGATTTTGGGGTTTTATCCCCCAAAACTTGCCGTTCCGTAAAACAAAATCCCCAATTCCAACGTTCAATCGGGGATCAGTAATATCCCCACTCAGGTTCGAACCCCGCCCCAATCCCGAGACTCGATGGATACCTCATTGACGTTCTCCGCCGCCCCATCGCTATCAAGACACGGCTCGGCTTCAGCAGCGGTTTTCTGTTCTGAACTGGGTCGCGCAAGCAGAATGCCCCCTTCCGTGGTTTCACAGTATAAGTCGAATTCTTTAATCACCCCGACCACATACTGATAAGCCATCTGTGGCGATGTGAGCACCCGCCGCAGCCGAGGCAACATGGACTTAACTAATCCTTCGACCTGCTGCTCTGGCGCAATTGCCCCACTGGGTACATTCCCTATAGCGTCTCCAGATATTTCGGCATGTCGCTCCACTAACCTGTCTGCGGTCGAACGAGGAATCTTCACTTCTTCCAGCCAACCCCTCCATTGACCTGACCGACCGGGGCGCGACAGCACTTGCTTCATGTTGAACAACTTCTCGGCTAACTGTGCGCGAACAATACGTAATTCCATGGCGCTCGCCTTTTTCGTGCCACTTACCCGGACGTGCTCAGTCCAAAGGATGTTCACTTCCTCAGTCAAACGAGTTTCCACGGCAATGTCAGTATCATTATCAAGTAGACCTTCCATTTCTCTCACCCCTCATGATTTGTAATTGTGGGTGCTAAAAAAGATGCACCTATAAGTGGGGCAGATAGTTCATTTTGTCGTTGTTATTATCGGGCCCACGGTGCTTTCGTTCCAGGCCCACTACGGAGAACTGGAACTGCCACTGCGCGCTGCAAAATCTTATTCGGTGTGTAGTTCAGGGAGTCCAACGGTGCCAGCCGGGGATATTCGCGTGGAGAGAACCCAGGTTACCGGTCATTTTTGGGTCCTGGTGATATAGCTACAGTGGCAACTGGGCAAGTTCCACCGGCGGGACTTATCACCCGCTAGAACACCAACTAGGCGTTGGAACGCCGTGACCAGGTTGTAGGCCTTTGACTTTAATTGTGATAGGCGAGACTTGACCTTACACACCTTGCTGTCCGATCACGTCAGGGGTGTCAGATGTGCTACCGATGTTGATGACTTCCGGGTTGCTCGTCGCTCAAGACGGTTACTGACCACCGACTACGTTCACGCCGGGGCGCATGGCGAGGCGCATCGTCCGAAGCCAGGTTAAGTTGGCTGACCCATCGCAATGCTCCGATAAAGGGTCAACACTGAAGGTGGAGCGAGTTCTCCCGCGAGAACCTGCCTGATCGCCGTTTTTTCCTGCACCAGGTCCCACAGCGGCTGGTCGACGCGGTCGATTGCGGGAAACGCTGCGGCAATCAGCCTGTCCCACCCTGCCGCGTGGCGCACCGGATCGTCCGGCAGCACCTGTCCCCGGCAATTTGGTGCTCCGCAGAAACACCGGAACGGCTCCAGATTGAGCGTGCCGTAATCGTCGGTGATCTCTTCTCGCGGTGCAATGTCGCGCACCGCGATTTCGAAGGAATCGAATCCAGGACTCAGGCACGCCGCCGCGCAGGAATGATTCACGAAGCGCCCGTGGTCCCAGCACAGAATGCGGTCGCCGCGCACGTTCAGATAGGAATATTTTTGCGCATGGATCCTCAGCAATTCCGGTAACGCCTCCAGGCGCGTGGGAGAGATGATTTGGTCGAGCGGGTCGCCTGCCCATGTGATGGTGCCTTTCGGAATCAGGCGGGTTGCGAACAGTCCATATCCGATCGACGCGCCGACGAATCGAAGTTCAGAATCAGGATGAATCACTTTGAGACCTTCCTTAGCAACTTACACCGAATTGCCTTGACCCACGTAATGATGATGAGAAACACTGAAAAACCGCAAGTTGCCAGGAGGGCCGCATGCGTGCGCAGTCGCTTCGTAGCTATTTTGTGAATGATCAGGAACAGCGCAGTGCCCTGGGAGCCTTGGGCGATTTCTTCGACCCTAGAGAGCTGGATCTCTATGATGCATCGCAGTATGCCTTTGATCCGTCGTCGAGCGAAGGTGAGGCATTCCGACATTTCACGAAGATTTATTACGAGCTTGCAAGTCCTCATTGGGGCGTGTTCCGTCCCTGCAGCCCTGCGGACTGCTGGCCGCCACAAAAGATTTTCGAGACGATCAAACGCGAGTTCTCCGAATTTTCACGGAGCGGCACTGTCAACCTACTGAATTTTTCGAAGAGCGGAACCGGTCTCCGTCTCCAATCCTGCCTAGCGAAGATGCAAGGCATCAAGCCGAAGCGCGGCTATCCCATCATGACGGTCTCGAAGTTCCTCCATTTCTACAATCCCGGGCTCTTCCCGATTTACGACAATGGGGTGATCTGGGACGAGGTTATGAACGGCGTTTTCAAGTATGACTTCCGGGAATTCCGCGACCGCGAGAAGATTCCGGATAGTATTGCGGGCAGTAATGCGGAAGATACTGCGGCCTTTTTGCGTTATTACATGATTTGGGCAAGCTCTCTTCTGTCGGTTGCACACAGGGCCTTTATGCAGGTATTCAGCGATTGGTTGGCCAAACAACCCGGTACGGAGTTGCCTAAGAGGAGGTTTGACCCTACAAGGCTCTATGCCAGAGCCTTCGAGTACACTGCGATCGGCGCAGCGAATTTACCCTGAAAGTGGAAACTGAAAAGCTGGTGCTATGCAGCGAATCCTATCCGTGCGGTCACTGTCGCCAAAGCATTTGGCGGGGCTACCGACAACGGTTCGTTCATCAAGAACGCTGGATGGTTCGATCACCAGTGGCTTGCAGAGAAGAGCTGCATTCGAATTCGCCTACATCAAGTCCGCCCGCAGCCTGAGCGCATTGCGAATCAAGCTGTACGAAGTGGGGGTTGCGGAACGACCAACCCCACGGAGAAGTACAGAACACCAGAGGGCAAAGTCTGGGATGCCCGGAATGTTCAGCACCTGACACGCGACTGGGCTGGCGGTAAGGTGATTTACGCACGCAGCCGCGCTGAGCAGAAGCAGCTGCTTTTACAGGATGGCTGTAAGTTTTTCAAGGACGGCGGGCGAAAGTTTCGCTACGTTGGAATTTACGGCGACAGAAGCATCAAACGCATTGTGCGAAATGCTTTGCGATGGCCTGTGCTTCCGTACCCCAAGCGTAAGCAGGTTTGCGACACAACGTCAGAGGTCACTGTTGCTCCATCTCCACAGTTGGTAGGCATCGACGATGCCTTGGTGTCGCTCGCGACTGTCTAGTTCACGCCCGCAGGAAAACTTCTATCCTGCTGGGGCCGCCGTCCTGATGGAGGTCACGGCACAATTGCGTGCTGCATCGTACATCGACATTTTAATCCTCCAGTAAAGCCATGAGATCCGAAGAAGATTTCATTTCTGGTTCAGATTCTTCTTCAGGGGGCGTAGCTAGGGCAGCTTTAGAGGCCGTAGCTGGAGGCTTGGTAGGATAGTGCTGAGGATAGTACTGCTTGGCAATCGATTCGATGTACCGATTGAAGTTATGCTCGCTGTGGATCTTCTTACGCCAGAAGTCATCATCACTCTCCTCGAAGACCCAGCGAACCAAGGTATCGTTTTCCTCGACGGTATATTCCCCACGAGCCTCACCAAACAGAATGGTATAGTCAAAGCCTAGCTTGGGGGTCGAGCGGAATCAGGGGGCTCAACAAGGATGTCATGGGCAGGGGGAAAGCATATAGGGCATCCCGGCCCAATCCCGTGTTTGCAGTTGTTCTTGTCATATTTCATGTTACTCCTCCAGTAGTTCCATTAGCTTAGCCTTAGGGGTCCATTCCTCATCCTCATCAGTTCGGGTTTGGATAGCTTTGGCAGCTGCGGCTAGGTGAGCCCGCGCTTCATCGGCTTCCTTAGGTGCTAGCTTCAGTAAATGAGCAGGCATCTGCTTTACCATCGTATGGAAGCTATCTTCAAAATACTTTCTGGTGTTCACACCATCGCGCCAGAAGGGATTCTTGGAATGGTTCCAATGCCAGTCTATGACCTTACGAACAACAGCGGGGTGATATCCAGCGACCCACTCATCCATACATTCCCGAGGATCGAACAGCTCCACGTGGCGCGGGATGCGGGGAACGTGTTGCGCCGGGGGCGCGGCGGAATCGGGGGCAATAGATCCGACTGTGGCAGGGGTAGAATCTTTCGGGAAGCCATCGTCTAGCTTTTCCTCCCCCGTTAAATCTGCTTCATATGAATTGGATGAATCGGACGGACGTACGTAAGAGTTCTTCTTACGAGTTTTTTGACGAGTTACTGATGAGTTCAGGGTATCACTAGGATACCCTTGGTCGATCTCAGTGATACCCTTTGATGACACAGTGATACCCTTTGAGGTATCAGAGAGATACCCTTCTTCTTCTAAGACGGTATCAGTGGGATACTCTTTAATGTTGGTATCAGTGAGAGCCTCTATTGCTTCCAGATTCATACGGTACAGGTGGCTGGGGTAGCCCCGGGTAGACTTCTTCCCGATGACGGTGATCAGGCCGAGATCAATCAGTCTGGGCACATGCCGCTTGACTGAGATCTCGCTGCAATGAGCCTCGCGGGCGAGCGTCTTGTAGGTGCCCCAGAATTCACCCGTCTTGTTATTCGTGTGCCACGCCATAGCCATGAGGATAGCTTTGGCGACCACCCGATCTTGGGAGACGCCGGGGAGTATCATCCAGTGAGCAGCATCGGTGTATCGGTTAGCCATGGTTATCCCTCCAGTTTCGAAAGTAGTTCAGCATCAACGGTGATCGATCGTGGCTCTCTACGCGCAAGACCAGACTCTCGGCCTATGCGACATAGGTGCGTAACGCTGATCCCGAGTTTCTGGCCCATAACAGCGTAGGTTTCCTCAGGGTGGCGTCTGATGTAGTCCGCCAGTTTCGTTTTGAACAAGCTGCTTTGACTGCGTCTCATAGTGCACCTCAGTTAGTACTCCATTTTTGGGAAGATCTTCCTTTTCCCATTTCACTTCGTACACCCTAAGATGCGAAGTCGGAAACTTCACTAACATGTAATTTGCGGGGTTGTTTTTCGAATGAGACTGGCAAAAACGTCGGCTTCTGGCTTTAATCCCGGCGGCTTTTAACTATCGCCTGCACTTACGGAATTGGCCTGAGCAAGATGTTCCTCCTCGAAGCGGAGCCAACCACTCAGTTCCTATCCGTGTATGCGGAATCAGCCGATGCGAGCCTCCGTCGTTTTAGTTCCTCCGGCACAGGCAGGAATTCATACTTGCACATCTTCCTTAGCTTTCGCCGCTCTGCGGGCGTACCTTCGAACCATACCCATTTGTGCTTTGGCTTTGCCGGGACCTCAACTCCTCCGATGTTGCGGAGGAACTGAGCCATGCTGAGACCGAGTCTCTTCATCTCCTCCGTGTAGCCCAACTCCTTTGCTTTGCGCCTGTACCAGTAGCTGCTGACTTTGGTGCCGTCTTGAAGAATCCAATCTTTCTGTCCGTTCGCATTGCGTCCGATGCTTTGTCCCAAATATTTCCAGTTGGCACCTTGGTAAATTTTGCCTCGCTCGGATGCGGAAGGATCGCTGTATGCGAAAAAAATAGACCATCCGTGTTCTTCATGAGCCTTCTCACAGGCATGGCGAACCGCATGCGATGACGCTGAGTCTGGAGCGAAATGCAAAGTTGCACCCCGCATTAGGCAGACTGTTCTATCCCGCCAGTAATGATCCGGGTCTGGTTCAACAATTTGTCGCGCTTCGGGTGAACCGCTTAATCCGAAACACTCCACGGCAACCGTTTCGCCGTTGATCTTGAGCCCGTAGCTTGCGGCGGTTCGAGTAGGAAGATCACCCAACCACTCATTTGCCTCAATGATCGCCTTCGCCTCGGAAAAAGGAATCTCCTCGACCACTGCCCCGTCCAACGAGTCGATCGTTGGACGGGGATCGGCTGCGGCGTGCATCTCTCGCACATGCCGCTGGAAGCATTTGCTGGGGTCCGCCTCGAACAATTCCCCGGCGTATTCGTGCCCGTATTCTTCAATCCAGTCGATCATTCTTGATACCTCGTCGTCACTTGCTCTTTGGATTTACTTGTCGTATAGTTCTGCGTGGATATTTAGTTGTGAGGGAGGATTTCTCCTCCCTCGGGTTAATGGTTACGTACCCGCCTGAGCAGCGTTTACCTGCTCGGGCGTTTTCTTTTCAGGGGCGATGGTCTGGGGCAACCCGAACGAGGCGTCGTCGAGACCGATGCGCTTGCGGATAACCCGCACGTGCGTGAGGAGCGTCTTCGGGTCATGTTCAGCGAGCTTCTCGACCAGCCCAAGCAATTGAACCAACAACAGCTTGTGGTCCGGAAGATCGCCAAAGATGGCAGATTTGAGCGGCTCGGCCTTGGCGATTTCGAGGAATTCCTGCTTCGCTTCCTCCGCCTTGGTTTCGTCACCGGCAGCCTCAGCCTCGAAGTGCCGAACCGCAGCGTTCAGCCCAGTCCGCATCCTTTCCACATCCTCGTTTGCGAGGTTGAGGTTCTGGTGCCTTCCGGGCTTGTGCGGCTTGGACTTCTGGTCGCCGTCCTTGTTGCCGTTGCGATAGTCACCCAACATTTCGTAAACAGTCTGTTCCTTGCGGTTGAGCATCTTCTCGCAGAATTCCTTGAAGTAACGGCAACCCAAGATCGCTTGGCTGCCTTTGATCTTCTTAAAGTCAGCCTGAATTTCGACGATCCGTGGCTTCAGAGCCGTAAGCTTTTGCGTTAGGGGCGCGAACTCATCAACTAACTTCTGAGCCCGCCGCTCCGCGATGGCTAGCCACTTCGGAACACTGTTTGTGTTTCTCAGTTCAGCATTGCCTTGGTATGTACTTTCCATGTTTACCACCATGTCGCATGGATAACATGCGATGAAATTTCCCTTCCATGTTGTCTAATACTGTTTTTTTCGGATTTTCCAGGTTTGAAAGTCCGAAAAACGAAAATATTTGTCTGAGAAGGCACGGCCACAGAGGGTTGGCCGAACAGAAAGCGAAAGCGGACTCAGGAAATCTGAGTCGCATCCTCAGGACTGTTCCGGCCCCAGACCATACTTCGGGAAGACGCCGGGTCGCCTCTGCCATGCGTCGGAGGGATGGCTCGAAAGGGAGGTTGGCACCACCCCGGCAACACAGGCACGCAGCCGGGGTCGCTCGAACCAAAAATCGGCGCATGAACCCGGCCATAGAGAGTGATGAGAATTCTTTTGAGACACGGTCAAGCAGGTAGATGACTGTCCCTGCTGCACGTGACTTCTGCTTATCCGTCTTCAGCATGGCTTGATAAGACTAGAGGAAACGCCGCCTAGCAATGCAAAGCTGAATCATTTCGTGGATCGAAACGATTGACAAACTAGGGTTTACTAACCAAATACGCGATTGAGAAGAAAATAATGCCGTGCAGCCTGCGTTCGTCGCAGAATGGGCAGTGCTACCAGAACGGATCTAAAGGAGGTATGCCTTGGAGGACGTGTACGAGGAGCTTTTAGAATTCGCAAGGAGGTTGAAGACGGGAGAGCTAAAGCAGTTGAGGTCGGATGCAACCGAAGCACGTTGGCGGGTTAAGTCACAGCTAACGGGTGATGCTCTGCAGAATGACCTGTCGAATACTCTCAAATACTTTGCGGGTATTTTCTATTTGCGTGGCTACCGGGACTGCAAGAATCATCGCGAGCGCCTAAATGCGGCGCGCCGCATCCCTGACAGACACCGCCAATTGGCCCAAGCCATCGGTAAGATAGTTAAAGAAGACCTTTTCTTAAACAGATCGTTACAAGAGTACGTCGAGTCGGATGTAAGCCGGTGCACTCACCTGGAAGCGACCATCATCCCCGAAATATGCAAGCGGCTGGATAAGATGCACGTGGAGGGTGAGTTTGCAAGCCGCAACGGTCCGAGGGAAGCATTCGGGCCGTCTGGAAGCTCGTGGACAAGGTCCAACAGCGCTGTGAGGCAGATGATACGCAGAATCCTTCAACGTCTGAGAAGTGAAGAGCGTGCACGTACACGCCAGGAGCGATTCTTACCTCGTTCGTGAGTTCTTTGGGAAGACATCTGAAGCCTTTGTTTTTGACAAGAGGTGCATATGGTAACCGCGTACGCCTATGGAAATCCAGGCACTGTCCTGCTTTAATGTTGCCAACTGATTCGCTGTTTCTGCACTCGTAACGCCTCCTTTTTGGCCCTCCGAATCAGCGTATAGTGGCTCGGTCGGAGGTAAGTATGCCGGTTGATGAAGATGTCCGCAAAATCCTGGTTCAGATATTCCAGGGCTTTCAGATGACAAGTCGCGAAATCGCAAAGCTTGGAGCTTCCCTCGATGTCCTGAGAACCGCCATCGCTTCCACTCAGGAGACGGCAAACTAGAGAAGATCCTGCGCCTCCTGGCGACCGAGTTACAAGCCCGCGGGCAGTTGCCGTTGCAGGAGGGGTCCATCGATGCCACCTTCAGGGAGGCGAAAAAAAGGGGGCTCGCCGTGGGTCCTACCAAGCGCGGCAGAGGCACCAGATCCTCGCCATCTGCACTGATCACAGTCTTCCTCTCGCCCTTAGTATCCAAAGCGCTTCGCCGCACGAAAGCCAGCTCGTCGAAGAAGTCCTCGGGCAAAGCTTCCTCGACCAACTCCCGCAACGACTGATCGGCGACACCGCTTACGATAGTGACCCACTCGATGACTATCTGCTGGAAACCTACGATATCGAGCTGATTGCTCCTGACAAAAAGAATCGCAAGCGGCTCGCCCAGGATGGTCGTCCGTTCCGTCGCTACAGCAGACGTTGGTGCGTGGGCGTGTCCAGCCAAGGGCACATTAACCAGCCGGTGAAAGACCGGCCAAGGCTAAAAGACTAAAGTCTTGTAGCTTGGGAGGCGTCGTGGAGCGAGAGCGAGACGATGAAGCCCTCCGACAACATGCTCAGAAAGGAGTATGCGCAACTCACCAGGTTGCAACATACAGTGAACGCAGACGTAGCCTCGTCACACGAAAACCCGGAGGCCGAGACGGTCTACAACGTGCGAAAGCAGCAAGAGCCGATCGAAACGAGTCCGCTGCGGCGGCTCTCTCCGACGGGGTCTCAGCGGCGACATGGTGAGAAGGAGGATGTGTCAACTGGAGAAGCCCTCGGTGCCCGGTGAAGAAATCTCGTCGAAGAGGCGACTGCTATAACCGCGAGTGGGAAATGCAGGCGCAGGCATCAGGGTGGCGGATCGGGTCGTATTACTGTCGATGGACGTGCAGCCAAACGCGTCCGGAGGTCCCGGCAAAAAACTTAAATAGTTTTCTCACCTTTTTTATCTGAAGCGAGTATTGACATATATACGCCAAAATATCGGCGAGGCTTACACGATGCGGCGAGAGACTTCAAGTCTTGCGGTCTGAGAAGGGTCTCCGCGAGGATGACGAGTACCGCCGCTCGCTTAGGAGCTCGGTGTCATAAGAGTATCCGTCAACACATAACCATAACCCGAGGCGGCTAATCCCCGGCTTGGACCGGACACCAACAGAGTCAAAATTTCACAAGTTTGTGTCCTGTGCAAGTGTCAGTACCTGCTGTAAGGTGCGTGCCTGGACAAGCAAAAACTGCTGCACAGCAGTACGCACCCCAAATTCTGATATGAAGGATAGGGCTAGATGAGCGAAGAGAGCAACGACGCGACAACGACTACCGAAGCAGAAGCAAACAGAGATCTGGCTGATTTTTTTGCGCAGAGACGCGAACCGCAGGTCCGAAATGCCGACAATAAAGGGCTTGGATCCTGGGGTGGTCCCGGCTACTGCGTTGGATACGTTGACGAAGTGAATGGACCAGGTGCCGGCGAAGTTGTCGGCTTTGTCCCCACTCGGCATGAACTGCTCGAACTGGCGAGATATTGGGCTACCGTTGCAGTGGACCTTGAGTACTTTCGGTTCCTTCATGGGCAGTATAGCAGCGACCGATACCGTCAGCAGTGTTTTGCATGGAGGCGCGTCGGCAGAATCCAAGAACTTCTATGCGAAGACGCAGACAAGGTCGTCGACGAAGTCTACGAGAAGTTCGGGAAAGAACAGAACCAGAAATACTGGGAGACGTTCCTGCGCGGCAATGCAGAACAGCGTGAGGCCGTCCGAGAGGAGCCTGCGCGAGCTATGGGAGAATGGGACGAAAATCAGAGCGATCAGTAAGAAGAGTCACTACGAAAACAGGAGTCGGGGGCATCTGCGGCTTGAAGTTGCAAAGGCGTGGGCAAGACTTGGCTGTGCTCGTTGGAACAAGAGGCATCGGCCGCAACGGTGCGAAACGGAAAAAGACGGCCGATCGGACGATAAGCCGCCGCAGCAAATCCGGCTTGCAACTAAGCAATCGCTACGTCGCGCTCTGGCGGCGCCTACAGCAGACGCGCACGCGGAGCAAGGATCCGTGAGCCGGAAGGCGGCGACGTGAAACTTACGGCCAGACGGTCAAAAGACGGAAAGCGACACGTTCCCAGGTGGTAAGGTAACTGGGAGTGTCTTGGTTCAGCCTGAACTGGAGAGGAGGCGCTCCCCGTTAGTGAGTATTCCGCCCTGCGGGCGGGGATTTTCAAGGCATCGGGGTCTTTCGATCCGATGAGGTTCGAAAGCAGCGCAAGAAACTGATTCCCGCGCTGCCTATCATCGTCTCGATGAGCCCACCAGGCTATCCCTTGGCATGGTTGCATCCCTGCAGTGCCCGCTTCCGTTTCACCTGGCCACGGCCATTGTAGCTCCGCGTCGCCGATAGCGCATCCTGATCAGGGTCGTTTCGGCGGGTACAGTCGCGATCTCGTTCTTTGACGCGAGCGAACCTCTGTGTCAGCCTAAATGCATGAAGCAGAGCGTGGATCTCTCAGGAACCGGTTTCTGCGATGTCGATGGAACCGGCTACGCTGCGGATTTCATCACCTACCTGGATCAAGCAGCAGATCAGTTTAAGCCGCTGAAAATCCTTACTCATTCACTTCTCCGACTGCGACCGGGTGAAAGAATTTTAGACGTAGGGTGTGGCTGCGGAGACGACCTCCGCCAGCTAGCAACTTTGGTTACTCCGAATGGCTGCGCGGTGGGCATTGATAGTAGTCGGTCGATGATCGATGAAGCACGTCAACGCAATGCTGGGTGTGAGCTTCCACTGGAGTTTGAACTGGGCGACGCCGGGCACCTCCGGTGGCATTCAGACCATTTCGATGCGTGTCGTGCAGACCGTGTCTTTCAGCACTTAGCCGATCCGGAACGAGCATTGAACGAGATGATTCGCGTGCTGAAGCCGGGTGGCCGTGTATTGGTCGTTGATCGGGATTGGGGGATGGTTGCGGTGGATGCATCTGACGTTGAAACGACTCGCGTGGTCCTGAATCGGGCATGCGCAGGCATCCGTAATGGCTGGATAGGGAGAGGGCTTTGCGGACTCTTCAAGAAAGCAGGAGTAATCAATGCGGAGGTTCAAACGAAAAGCATCAGCATCAACAGTTTCGCCGTCGCCGACACCCTGCTGGACTTGCGAGTGGTGCTTGACCATGCGATTGCCGAAAAGCTCGTAAGCCAGGATGTGGCCGCTAAGTGGCTTAACGATCTTCTCGAACGCGATGCCGCGAGCAAGTTCTTTGCGACGGTGACGCTATACATAGCTTGCGGCAGGAAGAAGCAGTCCGTTGGTGCGTGAGTGCTGGCGGCGCACTTGCCGCTGTTGCCTGGCCACTGTCAACTTCCGATCCCGTCCGGCATGAATCTCCTGCTGTCGTCCAGCGAGCATGTCCTTTGGCGTGATGTAGCCAATGGCACTGTTCAAGCAAATGTTGTTGTAATGCTCAACGTAGTCGTACACGAGGCGCCACGCATCGTCCAGCGAGAGCGGGGTGCCCGGCCGGATGCACTCGCTCTTTAGCGACTTGTGCCAGCGCTCGATTTTCCCGTTCGATTGGGGATAGTAGGGTGAAGTTCGGACATGCGTCATGCCGGAGATTCGAATGAACTCCTTGAAGTCGCGTGCGATGAACTGCGGCCCATTGTCGGAGATGATCCGCGGCTTCACGTCCGGGTACCTTTCCTTCGCTCGTTCGAGAATGACCTCGATGTCGGTCTCCCTCATCGACTCTCGCAGATCCCAATGCACGATAGAACGACTGTACCCATCGAGAACGCTGCACAAGTAATAGAAGGTCCCGCAGACGTTGATATAGGAGACATCGATATGCCAATGTTGATGCGGCTGGAGCGGCTGCTCAAAACCGGTCCCCTTGCGCGACGGCTTGGCTTTCCACCGGGATAGTAGTCCTGCTTGCTTCAAGACCCGCCAAACGCTCGCCGGACTGACAGCCACAACGTCAGCATCGAGCATCATGAACGTCAGCCGCCGATAGCCTTCCAACGGATTCTTCAGATGGAAATCGATGATCGCTTTCTTCTCCCACAGCTCCAACCAGAAATCGCGGGGAACCCAACCGTTGTGCTCGTTGACGCACCCGTAGCGCTGCCGCCAGTCGTAGAACTTGCTGGCGGTCACGCCCAGCCGATGAATGAATCGCCCGACGCCGATCTCGGTCTTCTGCGACCAGCGCCGGACGAAATCCACAACTTGGTCCCGCACGTCATGCGGCACCCAGCTGCCGGTTAAAGTTCCCCAAGTGTTTTTTTTAGCGCGACGTGTTCCGCCATCAACTCGGCCAGGACTTCGTCCTTGGTCTGCACCTTCTTCTCCAAGAACTCAATCCGTTTCTGCTTCTCCTCCACCTGTCGGTGGGGACGCTCCTGAGCCTGAAAGGCAGCCGCTCCGTTCTCGAAAAACTCCTTTTGCCAGCGGTAGAACACCGTCGGCTTCAGGCTTAGTTCTTCACACAGATCCGAAACTGGCACCTTGTCCAAAAGGTACCGCCTCAGAACGGCAACCTTCTCCTCAGCAGTGTAGTGCTTGCGCTCTTTCCTCATACGTTCGCTCCATTATCTTAACGGACGAACGCTTTCTCCATTTCCAGCTGAGGCAGGGCAGGAGCACGCCTGCGGGGAACAAAATAGCTGATAAGGAGCGTTTCATGTCAGAAGTAGCGTACATATCTAAGCGCGTATCGAGCGTATTAGCACGTTATGGATAATATTAAAAAGGTAAGCGCCAGATGCCTCAAGACAGAAAAAGCCGCTGCATACATTGGCGTCTCCTTATCCTCCAAATAGATCAACTGATCTCTGACCTGTTTTTCCCCATCAATTCTAAAATTCTTGTTTTAATATAGTTATAGGTGTGTGCCCTAACGAATTACTCCGTGCCCTGATTGGCTAAGATCTTACTGAAAGGCCGATAAACATTGGAGTCAAGCTGCTTCTCGGTCTTAAGATGCGCGCCACCGTTCCAGAACCCCCGGGAAGCGACAGTCAGCAAAAATGCGGTTCTGTTCAGATTCCTGCACAGAACCGTTTTTATTAAAGTGCCCGTGGAAAAGTACAGTACTTTTGGGCTTTCGTTTAAATCATCACATTAAAGGTTTAAGCCAACCTCCGTTCTTATCTTTGGTTTCCTGTGGAATAAATCTCTCCTGTGTCAGTAGGTTGCAGTTTGTTCTGGTGATTAATTGAGAAACCTGTGAGTCGTCAGTATTAGGTTAAAGGCGGCAGAATCAGCGGTAGCAAAATACCTCGCTCTTCTGCATATGCCCCAGATGCCACACAAGGAATCGCTCTAGCCTTGACCTTTCGCTTCCAGTCCGAACCTGCTACGATGCTTGCGGCCAATCCTGCGTGTCTCCCAAAGGAGGCAGATATGGCACGCAGGCGCTACCAGAACCCCGCGCCGTGGGTTGAGGGCAACTGGTGGTACATCAAGGTCCGCCAGGACGACATCGTAAACGGCGAGCGGAAACGTGTGCAGAAGCGGGTAAGGTTAGCACCAGCGACTGCGAAACTCAGGGAAGTGCAGAAGCTAAGGGACGAACATCTGCGTCCCATGAATCAAGGACTCCAGACAGTCGGCTCCGCTACTGCCTTCGCAACCTATGTGCAGGAAATCTACATGCCTACGGAAATGCCGTTGCTCGCTTCGTCGTCGCAAAGCCGCTATGCAGGAGTCATTAAAAACTACCTGCTGCCTGTCTTCGGGAAATCGGCGCTGCGGGACATTGGCACTTTGCAGGCACAAACCTACTTTGCTTCTCTCGGAGGCAAGGGATTGCAACACGCCTCACAGCACAAGATCAGGACCGTGCTCGCGGCCGTCCTCGGGAGTGCGGTGAAGTACCGCTACCTGGTCAAGACTCCGATGGATGGAGTCCGCCTTGCGCCTCAGAAAATGGGACGCAGGGTGACGAAGCCTAACATCACCTTCGCACAGTTCGAGGACATCATCTCGAGGATGCAGGAACCCTACGCCACGATGGTCTACGTCGCGGTGTTCTCGGGCTTGCGCATCTCCGAGTTGATCGGGCTGCGCTGGGAGGACGTTTGGGAATTTGCTCTGAATGTGGACGAGCGATGCTGTCGCGGAGACTGGTCACAACCCAAGTCCGAGGCCAGCAACGCAGCCGTTCCCGTTCCGCGGCATGTGATCGAGCGGATTCACAGGCTGAAACTTCTCACCGTTGACGGAAAGTGCGGTCATGCGGTGCGGAAATACAAGCTGGTGAAATCGGACGGACCTGGGGACCTGGTATTCCAGTCGGTGCGCCAAGGCAAGCCGATGCGGGACAACAATATCCTCGTCCGCCACATCAAGCCTGCTGCCCGAGCTGCAGGGATAAAGTGGGTGAACTGGCGTTGTCTGCGGACCAGCTACGGGACTTGGCAGCATCGTGCGGGGGTTGCCATGAAGGATATTCAAGGCAACATGCGGCATTCGAGGATGAGCACGACGGCCGATATTTACGTGCAAGATATTCCTGAGTCGCGCCGTCGGGCGGTGGACAGTTTGCCTGTTCCGAGGCTGGTAAATTGAAAACCAATTGGTACGAAATGGTACAGAAGCCGATGGATAAAGTCTGCAAATGATTGATTCAATGGTGGCCAGGGACGGAGTTGAACCGCCGACGCCAGCCTTTTCAGGGCTGCGCTCTACCAGCTGAGCTACCTGGCCACAAGGCGCGAGTGCGCAAAGAAACCTACTGCGGCACCTGAATTATAACAACGCAGCAACAGCTGCGCCAAACTCGCCAGCCGTGCACCAACAAAACCCCGCATCTGGAAAACTCTGTCTTCCGCGTTTCGTTTGACCGCAATGCTTCAACCGCAACACCGGTCGTGCACTCAGGCGGCGTCGACCAGCTTTCCCGGCGAGCAATAGAGAACAAACATTACAGGAAGATGAATCTCATTGCTGGGATGGGATCCGTCACGCTGGCCCGCAGAAAACGGAGATTGAGCGCGACTGGCTTCCCCGTGCTCAGCAGGTTAAGCGTCGCGGGGTTATTCGTGGAACATTCATCAGGCTTTCACAAGCTTGTAACTTTTCCAACTTACGATTCGGGGGAACCTAAATCGACCGATTCTGTGTTCGCGTCGATGAATCTGGGTTCGCGAAATTGGTTGTAATTCATCTGCCCCACTGAGTTTTCAGGAGAGAAAATGAAACGACCACTAGCTTTAGCGCTCTCGGTTCTGATCACGACGAGCGTTGTCGCGCAAACACCGTCCGCGAGTGCGAAACCGAAGACTGGCCGCCACAGCAGTTCCGCTCCGGTTTCGAAGACGCTCCAGGACATGAAAGAAGCCATTTCCGCGCAACAGCAACAGATACAGCAGTTGCAGCAGCAAATCCAGAGCCGGGACCAGGCCATTCAGCAGTTACAGCAGCAGGTGGGCCAGGCGCAATCGACAGCCCAGCAAGCCCAAGAGACCGCCAACGCCGCGGTTCCCAAGGCGGAAGACTTGGATAAGCAGTACATGGGCTCGCTCCAGCACGACGTCGCCGACCTGAAGACGGTTTCCGGCAACACCGTGAACGAGTTACAGGAAACGCAGAAGCGGGTTAACGGGCTGGAGAGTCCGTTGGCGATTCACTACAAGGGAATCACCATTACGCCGGGAGGCTTCCTGGCGGCAGAAACCGTGTGGCGGCAGCGCGCCGAGGGAGCGGACATCAATACGAGCCTGAACGGGATTCCGTACACTGGTTCGTCGCAAGCGCGCATGTCTGAATTCTATGGATCGGGCCGTCAGTCTCGTATTTCGATGCTGGCCCAGGGCAAGCTCGAAAACATGACCATGACGGGCTACGTGGAAGCCGATTTCCTGGGCTCCGGCACCACCTCTAACAACAACCAAAGCAACTCCTACTTGCTCCGCCAGCGGCAGGCATGGGGCCAAGCCGCGCTGAAAAACGGCTGGACCTTCACCGGCGGTCAGATGTGGAGCTTGGTGACCGAGACCAAGCAAGGCTTGGATAACCGAACCGAAGCGGTGCCCATGACCATCGACCCGCAATATACCGTGGGCTTTAGCTGGTCGCGGCAGTATGGTTTCCGCATCGTCAAGAACCTCGGCAACAAGGCTTGGTTCGGCTTCTCGGTGGAGAACTCGGAGGCGACGCTTACCACCCACGGCAACACTGCTGGTTCCTACCTTTTGGGCGGGCCGGGCCTGTCGGGCGGTCTGTATAACGGAGCCATCAGTGGCTGCACCAGCACCGGCACAAGCAGCGCCCCAGTCACGACTTGCTCCGCCCTCGCGAACTACTCTTTCAACCCGGCACCAGATTTCGTCGCGAAACTGGCCTTCCAGCCGGGTTTCGGACATTATGAAATCTTTGGTGTGGCCACCGAGTTCCGCGATCGCGTGTTCCCCAACGCCGGCGCGGCTACACCCAGCTCGGCTGGCGCCTACAACAACGCGACGTGGACTGGCGGCGTAGGCGGCAATGCCCGCTGGTCGATGTTCCAGAAGCATATTGACCTCGGCTTGCATGCCTTGGAGGGCAGGGGCCTCGGACGCTACGGAACCTCCACGCTCTCGGATGTAACCATTCGTCCCAACGGCACAGTGGCGCCCATCCAAACCGCCCAGGGCCTCTTGACGCTGGAGTTTCACAATCCCAAGTGGGATTGGTACGGCAATGGCGGTGTTGAGTATGCCGGCCGCACGGCCTTCCTGAACTCCAAGGGTGCGCCTGTGGGATACGGCTCGCCGTTGTTCAACAACACCGGTTGCGGCGTCGAGACTCTGCCCAGCACGGCCTTCGGTGGAGGCTTTGATCCGGGCGGCTTGTCCAACTGCAACGCCGATACCAAGGACATCTGGGAAGGCAGCCTGGGCTTCTGGTACAAGCCCTACAACGGCCCCAAAGGCAGGATGCAGTTCGGTCTGCAGTACTCGTATCTGACCAGGATGGCCTGGACCGGATACGGTACCCACATCCCAGCGCCGCCGGGAGCCAATCCGACGGCCGTCGACAACATGATCTTCACTTCCTTCCGCTATTACCTGCCGTAAGCAACCAGTCGGATGGCCGGTCCTCCGCCGGCCATCCGGCATTTCTTGCCAGCGTCTTAAAACGATGCAGTGTGACTTTTTTGCGGCGCTGCTGGTGTGCGGCCTGGTGAGCGCTACACCCTGATAATCATGACTTCGGTGGACTTCACCAGCGCCGCGGCCTTGTCGCCGCGCTTGAGGCGCATCTCGCGGGCTGCGTCAGCGGTGATGATGGAAGTGATGTGCTGTCCTCCGATCGAGAGCTTCACTTGCGCAAGCAGTCCTTCGATGCGGACCTCGACAATGCGTCCGACCAACTGATTGCGCCCGCTGATGCTGCGGAAACTCGCGCGCCTCTCGCCGGGTTGCTTGCCGAGTGACTTGAAGAGATAGCGGTCAATCTCACTTTGTGGAATGCGATGATGTCCGCCCGCGGTTTTTGCGGTGCGCAGCTTGCCCTTGTAGATCCACTGCTTGAGGCTGGCGTAACTGACGCCCAGAACGGCGGCAGCATCGCGCGGCCGCAACAGCTCTTCGGATTTGGGGCTCATGGGTGCATTCTAGTGCAGTTCCAGAATGGCTGTATCTTCTGCCACGGACCGGCCGCCTCGCATGTGGTGAACACTTCTGGCACAATTGGGGCTCATGCTCAAAGTGAAGAGGCTCTCGCCTGACGCTGTTCTACCGACCGTAGCCCACCCCGGAGAAGACATCGGCTACGATCTCTACTCTTCGGTGGACCTCACCATTGCGGCGCACGGCGCGGCCGGGGTGCATACCGGCATCGCCATCGAGTTTATGCCGGCGGCGGGAGGAATCGTGAAGACCAGGTCCGGCCTCGCCAAGAAACGGCTGCTGTGCAATGCCGGAGTCATTGACGCCGGCTATCGCGGCGAGATCATCGTGCTCATGGAAAACCTGGGCGACGAGCCCTATTCCATCCGCAAAGGCGACAAGATTGCCCAACTGCTTGAGCATCCGTTTCTTGCCCATGAGGTTGTGGAAGGTGAACTGAACGATGCAGACCGCGGCGCGAAAGGATTCGGCTCATCCGGATCGTAGAGAACGGGCCCGGCCCGCTGCCGCAGCTTTCCGGGGAAATCCTTGGGGTGAAAAACGCCGGAGTGAAAAACGTCGCGGCCCCGCACCATGCGGAGCCGCGAGCAAGGGCAGCTCGGCGATTGAAACTTCTATTGCACTGCCCTTAGCAAGTTGAGCAGTCCATAGCCAAATGTGTTGTCCTTCAGGAAGCTCGGACCACGGCAGTATCCCGAGGCCTGAACGTCGATCAGGTGCTGGGCTGTCTGTTCCATCTTCAACTCGGACTGGTCAATATTTCCGTCGAGACTGGGCTTGGCTTGCCACAGCAGGGCAAGGCCACCCGCGACATGGGGAGCAGCCATGGACGTTCCCGACCAACCGGAACTATAGCCGCCTCCGGGCACCGCGCCACGAATATTCACCCCAGGGGCCGACAAGTCAGGTTTGTCGCGGTTACTGCCGTCCGCGATGACCGGACCGCGACTGCTGAAGCCGGCGATGTTGTTGGAGGAGTCGAGGGCGCCCACATCAATCGAGCTGGCGTAAATGGCGGGCGGCTCTTGAATCGTAGAGCAGTCAGGACCGTAATTGCTGGCGGCCATGACCGGGTAAATACCTGCTGCGCGTACCGCATCGACAATACTCTGAAGGGTATAGGTCGAGCAGCCTTCGCTGGGCGGGCAGGTCCAGGAATTGTTGACTGAATCCGGCGCTTTGGAAGGATCTCCCTGGCCGCCGCTGATGGGATAAGGCGCAATCAGAAATTGGAAGCACTCCGTGTAGCGCGCGGGGGTACCGTTGCCGCCGGCATCCATGTTGCGGCAGGCAATCCATTTCGCTCCTGGAGCCACGCCGATCTGGTTGCCTTGTCCGTCATCGCCAACCATCTCGCTGACCGTGAAGGTGCCGTGACCATACGGGTCAATGGGAACTGGTGAGTGGTCGGGGGTGGCATCGTGCCAGTTGTAGTCATGGTTCGCCTGGTGGCCGTTCCAGCTGCGATATTGGTTTATTAGCGCCGGGTGGTCCCACTGCACGCCCGTATCGGCCCCAGAAACCACAAGACCTTCGCCATGGAAGCCCAGGGCCCAGACATCAGGCGCCTTCACTCGCTGAACGTTCCATTCCACGCCGGTGGTTTGGAGAGGCGTATCCATCCCCTGAACGGTTGGCAGGGGATTGTGAATGGTTGGATTGGCGTCAATTCGCGCCACGTCGGCGCGCGCCGCAAGCTCTTCCATCAGGTTGAGATCGCCCGCCACTTTGATCATGTTGACAATGAAGAAGGACTGATAAGGAATGCCGCGTTGCCGCAGCAGGCTCAGGATCGGGCCTTGCGTACGGCTGGCAACGGTGCGCAGCGAGTTAACTACGAAGTAGCCTTTCTCCAATTTGGTTTTCAGGGTAGCAGCCACGCTAAGGTCGGCCTGCTGAGTCAGCACAACCAAAGCTTCGGTCGAGCCGCCGTTTGCGGTCTCAGCAAGAACGCGGGAGGCGATCTTGCCATTCGTTTCGCCAGTCTGAATTGACCAGCCTGACGAAACTATTCCAGCTATAAGTGCGGCCAGAAGTGCCCCAAGCAGAAATTTGCGCGAGTTCATGAGTATTAATCTCCAAAAAGAAAGTCGGTAGAACCGAGGTGCATGGTGGGGCGCCAAGGGTTGAGGGGAACACACAGCTTGCGTCTGGAATGTAGTCCGCAGCAGGCCTCCTGTCAACCTTCGTGGGAGGTCCATGGAGACAATGGTGTCCTTCGATTTGTTAGACTTCCAGCACGCCTCGGGTGGCGTGGCGGGTGCGATTGCAATTGTTCACGCCGAGTCAGTAGGTGAGTCATGCATCGGCTTACGATCAAAACCCACAAAAGGCGCGAGATCGTGGATGTAACCAAGCAGCTTGAGGCAATTCTGTGGAAGCAGTATGGCGACAAGACCGGGGTATGCCAATTGAGTCTGCTGCACACAACGGCCGCCTTGACTACCGCCGATCTTGACCCCGGAACTGATCTGGACATGCTCGATGCGTTCGAACACCTCATTCCCAAGCTTCAATATCGCCATCCCCATAACCCGGAGCACGTGCCCGATCACATCCTGTCTGCCCTGATCGGAAGTTCGCTGACGCTGATGTTAGATCGCGGTTTGCTGTTGTTGGGAACCTGGCAGCGGGTCGTGCTGATCGAACTTGACGGTCCGCGCGAGCGCGAACTAGTGCTGGCGTTCGTGGAAACAGCGTAGCCAGTAGCCAGTAGTCAGTAGCCAGTAGCCAGTAGTCGGTTGTCAGGAATCAGTCAAACCGAGGAGCTGTCAGCCATCAGCCGTCAGCATTCAGCCATCAGCATCCCTTTTTGCTGGCTGAGCAGGCGTTCAGAGATTGTGTGATTGTGTTGCAATTGTGCCGCCGCTCCGCGGCTCGGTCGTTTTCCCACTTGGCCGCGGGCTTACGCCCACGGCTAAAACAAATGTCGCCGCTCCGCGGCTCGCGGCTGACCGCTGATAGCTGATAGCTGATAGCCGACAACCGACAACCGACTACTGACTACTGGCTACTGACTACTGACTACTGACTACTGACTACTGGCTACTGACTACTGACTACTGACTACTGGCTACTGACTACTGGCTACTGGCTACTGCTTCTTCACAACATCTGCGTTCCCCACAAATCATGCAGGTGCAGCACGCCCAGCAGGTGGCCGGCTGCGTCCACCACGGGAAGCGCAGTGATCTTCTTCTGCTCCATGACGTCGAGCGCAGCGATGGCGAACACGTCAGGGCCGACGGTGCGCGGCGAGCGCGTCATGCACTCCGCGGCGGCCAGGTCGAACACCTTCTTACCGTGCCGTTCCAGCAGGCGGCGCAGGTCGCCATCGCTGATCAGTCCTACCAGCTTCTTGCGATCGACCACGGTCGTCATTCCCAAGCCTTTGCGCGACATCTCGTAGATCACGTCGCTCATGGCGGTTCCGGGTTTTACTTGCGGCAGAGCGTTTCCCGTGTGCATAAGGGCAGAGACGCGCAGGAACCGCTTGCCCAGTTTGCCTCCGGGATGCAGGCTGGCGAAGTCCTCTTCCTTGAATCCACGCCGTTGCGAGAGCGCCACCGCCAGCGCATCGCCCAAGGCGAGCATAGTCGTGGTCGAGGCGGTGGGCGCAAGTCCAAGCGAGCAGGCTTCGTGGGCAACCGAGCAGTCCAGGGCAACGTCGGCGGCTTGCACCAGCGTGGACAGGCTGCGTGGCTCTCGGGAAACAGAGTGAAGCTCATCGCAGGTCATGGTGATGAGCGGGACGCCGAGCCGCTTCACGGCTGCCAACAATTGCAGGACCTCCGAGGTCTCGCCGCTGGCCGAGAGCGCAACTACGACGTCGCCACGGACCACCATTCCAAGGTCGCCGTGCAGGGCTTCGGCAGGATGCAGAAACAGCGCCGGGCTTCCGGTAGAGGTCAGAGTGGCCGCGATCTTGCGCGCGATCAGTCCGCTCTTGCCCATGCCGGAGACGACGATGCGGCCGGCGCATCCGTAGAGCAACTCGACCGCCCGTTCAAAATCTGCCGCCATCGGTCCCGCCAGACGGTCAGCGAGAGCGCGCAGCGCTTCGGCCTCGATGCGCACCACGTTTTCACCAAGGTTCTTGCTGGTGGGCCGGTCTGAGGGTGCGCCGCCAGAGCGCGTCATTGGGAGGCCGACGGTGGCAGCAGTCCACGCGAATTGAAGACGAGCACGCGCTCCTCATTTTCGCCGCCGGTCAGAGGAACGTTCTTGCCATTGAATGAGACTTCCACGGCGCCGGCGTTGCCCGTCCAAAAGACCACCTGCTTGGTGGCGCGGACCGTCTTCACATCCGGCGGCTGGATGATGCCGTGAACTACAAACTTACCGTCGGACTTAATGGAAACCCAGGCGCGATTCTTGGGGCGGACCGTCAATTCGAAGGGCGTATCACCTGCGGGATTTGCAACGTTGTTTGTCACGGTTGCAAGACTGATGGGAGCCGGTGGTGTCATTTGCGTGCCAGCTTTGGCCTCGGTTGGTTTTGCGCTGGTGGTAACGTCTGTTCCTGCATGATTACTCGTGTCAGGACCGGTCGGAGGCGACGACGATTTTTCCGCAGTGGACACGCTTGCTGGTGGAGGGCTGGAAGTGCGCGCGCGCAGCGCCGTATCCTGCGGCGCCGTGATCGCGGCTCGCTGCCGCCGATCAAGTTGACGCTCCCGGTAAACTCGCCAGCCGCCGACGGTCCCCGCCACCAGAACCAGAGCGATCAGTATGGGAACCACGGGCAATGGAGATCGGCGCCCGGCACTCGCCTCTTCGCGGCTGGATCGCTCGAATCGGCTGGAAGGGTCTTGGTCGGCAACTGCATGGCCGCCCGGCACCGCTTCCTGCGCGGCCTGCAAATAGCCGGCGATGGCCTTCTCCTCGTCAATTCCGACGTACTTCGCATAGGCGCGAACATAGCCCTTGTTGAAGATGCCGCCCGGGAGGAGATCGAACTGTTCCTCTTCCAAGGCGCGGAGCAGGCGAGTCCCAATCTTGGTGGTGGCGGCGATTTCGTCGAGGGAGATGCCCCTCATCTCGCGCTCGCGCCGCAACCCTTCGCCGAATGCACCCATTTCAGGCTCAGTCTGCTCCAACGACTTATACACTTGAAATTATCAAGCTCCCGTGCCGATCATAGAAAGTGGCGCAGGCAGTGTCAAACCGGCTGGCAACCGCTAGGAGGGTAGCTCGCCCTGCTGGAATTTAGGCCGCCAAACTGCACTGTCCGGTAAAATACGTAGAAGGCGGGCGTGTATTTGTTGAACTTGGATCGTTTGCACAAGGTCCGCCGGTCCCGATTCCCTTTTACCGAGGGCAGACAAGATCTGCGCCAGGTTCTTGCATGTCGCTTCCAGCCACAGACAATGATCGGCAGTTTTACGAGCTGAAGATATTTCACGACGTCGCCAAAGCCCTGACCTCTTCGCTCGATCTGGACACCATTCTGCAAACCATCATGCAGAAGATGGCCGCTTATTTTGAGCCGGCGACCTGGTCTGTGCTCATGCTGGACGAGGCCTCGGACGAACTCTATTACGCGGCTGCGGTCGGCAAAGGTTGCGAGGACCTCAACGCCTTGCAATTGACATCGGGTGAGAGCCTGGCACGATGGGTGATCAACCATGGCGCGCCGCTGGTCATTCCAGACGTGGCCCTGGACGAGCGCGTCCAGCACACTAGCGGTCACGATTTCTTCGAAGAAGGGTGTTCCGCGGTCTGCATGCCGGTGCGGACGGGTGGCAAAGTCCTGGGCATCATCCAGATGGTGAATATTGATATGCGAGTGTATAAGCGCAACGAGATGCTGTTACGGACCTTGGCCGATTACGCCGCCATCGCCATCGAGAACGCCCGCGCTGTCCGGCGCATCCAGGAACTCAGCATCACCGACGACTGTACTGGCTTGTACAACGCACGCCATTTGTTTACCGCGCTTTCTGACGAGGTACATCGTTCAAAACGGTTCGGGTATGAGTTCAGCCTCCTCTTTCTTGACCTCGACTACTTTAAGCGGGTGAACGATGAGCATGGACACCTGGTCGGCAGTAAGCTTCTGGGTGAGGTGGGACACGCCTTGCGCGAAAACCTTCGCTTGGTGGACGCCGCCTTTCGCTATGGCGGCGACGAATTCGCCATTCTATTGCCCCAAACTTCAATAGATGGGTCTCTCTTAGTGGCGCGCCGGCTGATGGCAGTTTTCCGCTCCAGGCAATGGCTCGCGGCGGAGGGTGTGCCGCTCTCCCTTCGGGCCAGCATCGGTATTGCAGGTTTTCCAGCGGACGCAGTTTCCCCGCAGGCGCTGGTGCAACGCGCCGATGAAATGATGTATCAGGTGAAGCAGGCGGGGCGTGACAACATTGCTTTATCGGGTGTGGGAATTGTGGGATCCGAGGCAGAACCGCCCACATCCTAATCCCCGCGGTGCTCGACCTTCCACAGTCGCGGTTTCCTTATTTCGGCAGCGCTTCCGCGTTGGGTTTGTCCGGTTGCACCGTGTTCGGGTTTGCCGGCGCATTGGGATTGACGCCGAAGTCCCACACGTAAAGGTTCATCTCTTGCGGGTCGAGCATCTCGACCACTGCGTACTCGCCGGCGGCGAGGTCCTGTGCCGGAGTCAGCTTCACCCACTGTCCCGTGCCAAGCTTCTCCACGTTTGCGGGCACCGAGATGCTCTGCTCGCTCGCCTTGCCGGTGAAGGTAACTTTCAGATTGGCGACGATACGGATGTCTTTTTTGACGGCAACGCGTACCAAGTGGAAGCGGTCTGCGATCTCCGTGCCGCTCTGCGGCCCTTCGTCGATATCAATGTAGATGGTCGGACGTGGCGCGTGAGATTGTGTCTTCGCGTGTTCGCCCTTCAGTTCAAAGGACTGCTTGGAACTGGCTACTGGATTGATCGTGGCACGCAAAACACTCTTATTGCTGTTCTTGTTTAGTTCACTGCCGTTCTGCACGATCTCCGCCAATTCCGGTTTGCCCTGGTACTGATCGAACAGAAACACCCCGCCGCTCCCGGGCAGGTGCAGACCGGGCGCGATTTGCGGCGAGTTGGCGTCCTCTTTCTCGCGGTCCTCTTTTTCCTCGGCGGTTTCCTCCCGTGGCTTGCGGAGCTTGCCGCTGCTGATGTCAGCTTCGTACTTCTTGGTTGCGTCCCAGTCGATGAGCGAACTCGGAATGTCTTCCCACTCATACCGTTCCGCACTGAGATAGTGGACCCGGTCACCCTGGACCTCGTATTTCACCACGGACTGGTAGGAGCCATCTTTCAGGATGAGGCGCATGGTGCGCTGCTGGGCTTGCAGGTTGATTGGGTGCTGCACAAGCAACACCGCCGCTCCCGTGAACAAAGTCAGGGAGAGAAGCGCATTCAGAAAAAGACGAGACATTGACACTAGTTTAGACCCACTCCGCTCACTGCGTTTTGTGACTGCAAGCATTGCGCGTCGTGCCCTCCCTGCTGAACAATAGCAAGTACGTTGTTCCCACCGCCGTTGCACGCGGTACAAGGCCGCGCAAGCTCCCGGAGCAGCGTTTCCCAGCGAGGGTCTATGCATGGATAGCGCACTGTTGATCCACCGCCTGCACTTCGCCTTCACCGTGACCTATCACTACTTGTTTCCCCAGTTAACCATGGGACTGGCGCCGTTGATCGTGATCTTGAAAACCCTGGCGCTCAAGACCAAAGACGAGAGTTACGACCGGGCGGCCCGCTTCTGGGCCAAGATTTTCGGCATCAATTTCATCATCGGCGTGGTGACCGGAATTCCCATGGAATTTCAGTTCGGCACCAACTGGTCGCATTTTTCCCGCTACGCCGGGGGCGTGATCGGACAAACCCTGGCCATGGAAGGCCTGTTCGCCTTTTTCCTGGAATCCACGTTCCTGGGGCTATTTCTCTATGGCGAAAAGCGGCTGACCAAGACCCAGCATTGGTTCACCGCCCTAATGGTCTTTGTCGGTTCGTGGCTGTCGGGGTACTTCATTGTTGCGACCGATGCCTGGATGCAGCACCCGGTCGGCTATCAGCGTGCCGCCGATGGTTCCCTGCAACTGTCGAGCTTCTGGCAACTGGTGCTGAATCCCTGGGCCTTGTGGCAGTATGCGCACAACATGAGCGGCGCGGTCATCACCGGGGCGTTCGTGATGTCGGCAGTAGGCGCATTCTACTTGCTCAGCCAGAAACATGTGCAGCAAGGGCGCATCTTCGTGCGCGTCGGCGTGATTGCGGCGTTGATCGCGAGCGTCTTGCAAGTCTTCCCGACGGGCGACGCCCAAGGACGCCTGGTGGCGCTCAACCAGCCCGTGACGCTGGCCGCGATGGAAGCTTTATGGGAGACGCAGCCCGGGGCGCCGCTGGTGATTATCGGCCAGCCCAATGTCCCGGCGCAGACGATCGACAACCCGATCATCATCCCCAAGGCGCTCAGCTTTCTGACTTGGCGCCGATGGAACGCGGAGGTAAAAGGTCTCAACGAGGTGCCCAAGCAAGATTGGCCTGACAGCATTCCCCTGCTCTACTTCTCCTACCATGTGATGGTTGGGCTGGGGACAATCTTCATCGCCATATCCGTAATCGCAGCCTTCCTGCTGTGGCGCAACCAGCTCTACCATGCTCGCTGGATGCTGTGGATTTTGTTGTTGCTGTTCCCCTTGCCTTACATCGCCAACACCGCTGGCTGGATGACAGCCGAGCTCGGGCGGCAGCCGTGGCTGGTCTATGGTTTGCTGCGCACCGTGGATGGCTACTCCAAGATGGTGTCGGCTGGTAACGCCTGGTTCAGCTTCCTCGGGTTTCTGGGAATGTACACCGTGCTTTCGATCCTGTTCCTCTTCCTGGTGCGCCGCGAAATCGAGCATGGGCCGGATCCCGATCCTGAACCTTTGGTGCAAGAACCAGGCACAGTTGCGGTAGATCCCGTGGAGGTGCGATAGCCATGTCAACCGCATGGTTCATGATCGTCGCGGTAATGGTCGCCGCTTACGTGTTGCTGGACGGATTCGACATCGGAGCGGGTGCGGTCCACCTCTTCATCGCGAAAAATGACGCGGAGCGCCGCATGGTGCTGCGCGCCATCGGCCCGGTGTGGGACGGCAACGAAGTGTGGCTGCTGGCCGCCGGCGGGACCCTCTACTTCGCCTTTCCTCTGTTGTACGCGTCCAGCTTCAGCGGCTTTTACCTGCCGCTGATGATGGTGCTGTGGCTGCTGATGCTGCGCAGCATCGGCATTGAGTTTCGCGCCCATATTCAGGATCCGGTATGGAAGGGCTTCTTCGACGTTATCTTTGGAATTTCGAGCATCCTGCTGGCCATCTTCTTCGGCGCCGCTCTGGGCAACGTGGTGCGCGGCGTTCCCCTGCAAGCCGATGGTTATTTCTTCGAGCCGCTGTGGACCAACTGGCGGGTCGGCGCGCAGAACGGCATCCTCGACTGGTACACCGTCATCTGCGGCTTGGTCGCGCTGGTGACGCTCGTGGTGCACGGCTCGCTTTACCTCGCGATCAAGACTGAAGGCGAATTGAACGCACGGGCCCGCAAGGTTGCCGGCTGGTTCTGGCCGGTGCAGGTCGTGCTCACGGTTGTCAGCCTGATCGCCACCGTGTACATCATCCCGCACGTGCTGAACAATTACAGCCGCTGGCCCGTTGGATACCTGGTTCCGGCGCTGGTGATCGGCAGCCTGATCTATCTGTACTATGCGCATTCCAAGAGGAACGACAAAGGCGCATTCCTGGCGTCGTGTGCCTACATCGTCGCCATGCTGGTGGGGGCGGCCTTCGCGCTCTATCCCAACGTGCTGCCCGCCAGTACCGGCGCCAACTTCAGCCTGACGATTTACAACACGGCTGCCGGCGCGCACGGGTTGGGTGTTGGCTTCGTCTGGTGGACGATAGGCATGATTCTCGTGCTGGGATATTTCATCTTTGTCTATCGCATGTTTCGGGGCAAGGTAAAGCTGGACGACGGTAGCGAGCACGGGTATTGAGTCCGCGAAACGTCAAGCAGGGCTCCGGATCGGCTCGGAGCCCCTTTTTCTTGGGCTGCCTGCGCTTGCGCTGGAACGCTTCAGCGGTGTAACTTTTGCCTCACTCGCCAATCTAATTAGCAAGCTTGTTCGTATCCAGGTAAGTATGCCCGACGACATCCACGAAGAACAGAAATCGCCTGAGGAAGGCCCGCAGCCGCCAACAGGGCCGGCTGATCACGGCGCTGCCCAAGCGGAAGAGCGCGTTCCCCAAGCCGCCGCACAGTCAGACGCCGCCGCACAGCCAGAAGAAGTCGCTGCCCCTGCCGTGCTGCGCCACGTCGGTCCAGCGGGCGAAGAAGTGCGCCGTGTTGCTCCTGCCGAACGCAAGCGCATGAATCGCCGCGAACTGCTGAAGCTGGTTCCGGTGCTGGCGCTGGGAGCCTTTGCCGTGCCGAAGCTTCGCGAGCCTCTTTTGAACGAGGGACTTCACTTGAGCGACTGGGCCTCTGGGAAGATCTTCGGGCGCGCGCGGCTGGCGCAAACTTTTCGTGATGGCGATGTCGTTCCCTTCGAAAAGTTCCCTTACAACTTTTATGACGTCGCCGATCCGGGGGTGAATCTTGAGAGGTGGACGCTGACAGTGGAGGGCCTGGTCAAACGTCCTGGCGAATACAAGCTTTCCCAGATCCAGGCGCTTCCCAAGGTCACGCAGAACACCCGGCACGTCTGCGTGGAAGGTTGGGACGTGATTGGAAATTTCGGTGGCACGCGCGCCTCCGATTTTCTGCGGGCGATCGGCGCCGATACCAGCGCACGCTTTCTCGAGGCCGAATGTGCGGATGGATATTACGAATCGATCGACATGGAGACCATGCTCCATCCGCAGACGTTGTTCTGTTACGAAATGTATGGCAAGCCGCTCGACCGCGGACACGGCGCCCCGCTCCGGCTGCAAATGCCGACCAAGATCGGCTACAAGCAGGCGAAATATCTCGACACCATTCGCGTGACCAACGTGCTGCAGGCCGACAAGCGCGGCTACTGGGAAGACCAGGGCTATAGCTGGTACGGCGGACTCTGAGGCAGGTGCGGATGGCAACGACTGCAAATGTGCGAAAACAAAATGAGGCGGAGGTCGGGGCACCGGTCACCATTGCCTATGAGCATCCTTGGGTGGTGCGCTTCGCCCACTGGGTGAACGCGGTGGCTGTGCTGGTGCTGGTGGGCACCGGTCTGCAGATCTTCCGTGCCTTTCCCAGCTTCGGCCCCAAGATTCCGCAGAAAAACTTGCTCGACGTTCCCCGGCTGATCACGCTTGGCGGCTGGCTGGGCGGGGCGTTGCAATGGCACTTCACCTTCATGTGGATTTTCGTGGGAAGCGGTTTGATGTATGTGATCTACCAGATCGCCACCGGCCATTGGCGGCAGGTGTTGTTCACCGCGCGCGACACCACAGGGGTTTGGCCGATGGCGCGCTATTACTTTTTCTTCGGACCAAAGCCGGTGGTTGACGCTGCCTACAACCCGCTCCAGAAGCTGGCTTACACGTCCACCGTTTTCTTCGGTTTGCTCTCGACGCTGACCGGCCTGGTGCTCTACAAACCCGATCAATTCTGGTGGCTGGCCTGGCTGATGGGCGGTTTCCATTACGCGCGCATCTGGCACTTCCTCTCCATGTGCGGATTTCTGGCCTTCATTCCCGGCCACCTCATCATGGTCCTCCTGCACGGGTGGAATAACTTCTATTCCATGGTCACCGGATGGAAGCGCGATCCCGAATACGTGGAGTAAGAATCGTATTCACCACGGAGGCACGGAGATCACGGAGAAAACTTGAAGCTATCTCATAAATCGGTTTGTATCAGGGCACGGCTTCAGCCGTGCCGTAAATGCCCCGTTACGGACTGGGCTTTAGCCCCTGAGGTACTTCGCTTTGGGCCGCACCGGCATTTATGAGATGGCTTCTCGATAGAAAACTAGAACTCCGTGTCCTCCATGTCTCCGTGGTGAATGATTTTCGCCGGAGTCGAAGGACCTCTATGGCTTCGGAGATTATTTGCTATTAACCGCGGCGTTGATCGTAGCGATCAGCGCGTTGGTCGTCGGGACCGCTATGCCGTAGCGCTTACCTCCGCGCACGATGGGGCCGCCGATGGCATCGAGTTCGAGTTGCCGCCCCGCGGCGAGGTCTTTCTGCATGGAGCTGCGTATGGCGGGCGGCAAACTGTCGAACGTCTCCTGCAACTTCGCAATGTTGACCTCCGCCCCATCGGCCTTGGCCACCGCGCATGCCTCGGCGACGGCAGAATCGAATTTTCCCTTCCAGGCCGCGTCCGCGTAGAACTCGCCCTTGTTTTTTCCCGACGCTGAAGTCACCAACGCCAAGGGCGCCAGGAAGCACAGCTTGCTCCACAGCAAGGTTTGCTCGTTCAGTATCAACTGGCAGGTGAATCCGAGGTTCGTCAGGCGCACGACCATCGGCCCCAGCAGCGGCTCCAAGCCGGCGCCGAGGTTGAAGCGAACAAATGGCGAGCGCTGTACGAAGCGTCCGGGCGCAACCCGCTCGGCCTCCACCGCGATGGTTGCGGGGACCACGCGATCGTGCCCGTAGCGGGATCGCAGCGCGGCGACGTGGTCGATGCCGTTCAGCAGAGGAATCACGGTGCTGGGCGCCGACTCCACGGCTTCGAGCGCGGCTTGCAGTTGATAGGTCTTGGTTGCGATCCACAGCACATCGACGGGTTGCGTCAGTCTGGCCACGGCTTTCGCCGGCGCGGTGATCGTGCCCGACGGCCGTTCCAGCAACAACGTGTCGGGATAGCCCGCCAATTTGTCCGGCCGCACGATCACCGTTATATCTTCCCCCAGCGAGCCCATCACGGTGCCAATCAGACCGCCTATTGCTCCGGCTCCCAGGATTGCATGTCTCATCGCAGCGCCTCCGCAAAGACTATACGACACGTGCTCATGTTGCTGCTGTGGTCATGGTTGGTAATGCAGAGACGCTGCCCCTATGATCGGACCACCGTCCCCATCCTGGACCAACACGGCGACTTTGAGATTGGCGGCGTTCCACCCGGGATGTCGCGAGGCCTCGACGGTCTTGTCAAACGGTCCGTTTTTCACGCTGCCAAGTTCGCGCAACTCCCTCACGACGGTCGCATGCTGCAAGGTCTGACCGCTGTTCTCGCCGCCAGAGATCGCAGTTGTCAGCCCGTCCTCAGTCACGGCGAGAAAAATATGCGCGTGCGTTTTCTCTGAGGCCTGCACCGTGATCTTCAGATGATCGCCGGCTTCCCACTGCAATGACATCTGCGCGATTTTCGGTTGGGTTGACGCCAACTCAAGATTGCGTTTCAAAGCTGCGACATCGTTGCCAACAAACTGCAGATGGCCGTCGATTACCATCTGCGGCGTGTACGGCCCAGCCACATGGAGATGTTCTTCATAATCGCTCTGCCGCTGGGTAAATTGCGACGACGAGAAGCGGTCGCTCCAGCCATCATGGTTCCAGTAGTCAACATGTTCGCCCAGGAGGATGAGATCCACTCCAGGCGGAGTTTTCTGGCTTAGTTGGACCAGGAGCGCGTCGGCTGGCGGACAACTGGAGCAGCCCTCCGAGGTGAACAGCTCAACTACAACCGGAGTTTCTGCCCAGGTGCGCGGGGAAAAGCACAGCCCGAAAACGACGGAGGCGAGCAGTGCCTGAAAAGCTTTTTTCATGACACAGGATAGGACGCGCGAGCGAGCAGTTTTGGTTCAGGGAAGTATTATGTCCCACGAGCAGAATGCCGTGTTTCGACTCCTCGAAATCCGATAGCCCCGCGTTTGCGTACTCTCAGTGTTGGTTTGACCAGAGCTCATCTCATAAATTGTCATGGGGTGTATCAGGGCACGACTTTCAGTCGTGCCGAGCGAAGAACCTCAAAGGTCAGGGCTTTAGCCCCTGCAATAATAGGCCTTCAGGGGCTGAAGCCCAGGTTATTGTTGATCCGTTGCGGCACGTCTGAAGCCGTGCCCTGATACAAAGCGATTTATGAGTTAGCTAGATAGCGTGTAATTACAACGGCCCAATCGCAGCTTCGGGTTTGTCTGTAACTTTCGCGCCAATTGCGACTCTAACTGAAGGGAGCCTCGGAGCGAAATCCGAGGGAGGATGGTTATGTCGAAGTCTCGTTTCAGCCTATTGGTTTCTTCTTTATTGCTTTTGGCCTTCGCGGCGATGTTTGCGATCGCGGGTGACAGGAGCGCTGTAGTTTTGCCCAACCCCACCGTCGATGAATCGCCGTCTGCGAAGAGCACTCAAGAGACCGCCGTTTTTGCCGGCGGATGTTTCTGGGGTGTGCAGGCGGTTTTCCAGCATGTGAAGGGGGTCGTCAGCGCCACCTCCGGATATTCGGGCGGCCCGTCCATGGCCGCGGAATATGAAGTGGTCAGCACCGGAACTACCGGGCATGCCGAGTCGGTGAAGGTGGTGTACGATCCGGCGAAGATTACGTATGGGCAGCTGCTTAAGGTGTTTTTCTCTGTCGCGCATGATCCTACGGAATTGAATCGCCAGGGTCCGGACACAGGGACGCAGTATCGCTCCGTGATCTTCTACAACAGCGATCAGCAGAAGCGGATTGCGCAGGCCTACATCGCGCAGTTGGACCAGGCCAAAGTCTTCCCGCGTGCGATCGTGACCCAGGTGGCGCCGCTGAAGGCGTTTTATCCGGCGGAAGCTTACCACCAGAACTACGCCACGCTTCATCCTGACAACCCTTACATCAGGTACAACGATCTTCCGAAGGTGGCAAACCTTCAACAGCAGTTTCCCAATCTGTATCGCGCGTCGATCGCCGGAAACTGAGAAACTTGAAACTGGCAGGTTCATCGATATGAGTGACCGTCGAAATTTTCTCAAAACAGCTTTTCTAACACTGTCTGGAGTAGCGTTTATGAGCGTATTGAACGATAAGGAATCAAACGCCGCGTCCACCGCGGATTATGTCGAGGTTGTGGAATTCAAGGATTCGGGAGAAAAGATCGGCCCCGAGCGCGTCAAGAAAGTCGTCAAGAGCGATGCCGAATGGCGCGCGCAACTGACGCCTGAGCAATTTAACGTGACCCGGCACGCGGGGACCGAGCGCGCCTTCACCGGCCAGTACTGGGAACTGCATGCCAAGGGAATTTTCCGCTGTGTGTGCTGCAAGAATGCGCTTTTCAGCTCGGCGACCAAGTTTGACTCGGGCACTGGCTGGCCCAGCTTCTGGGCCCCCATTGCCAAAGAGAACGTCAAGGTCAACACCGACCGCAGCCTTGGCATGGAGCGCTCGGAAGTGCTGTGCGTCGAGTGCGAGGCGCACCTGGGCCACCTCTTCGATGATGGTCCCAAGCCTACCGGCTTGCGCTACTGCATGAACTCGGCCTCGCTCAACTTCGTGAAGAGCTAAAGACGGCGGGCAGCAATTAGCAGTTGGCAATTAGCTTACCCCCCCAACGTAGGAATTGCCTCCGCTGACGCGCTTCGGCTCAGACAACGTAAGCGTCTTGCCACGCTCGAAGATGTTCCGGAGGAATTCTGCGGCTCGGGATGTCTCCTGCGAGAGCTGCATGAGGTGCCTGTTCTGCGAGCGTCTACACGCGGCCGCGTTTTGCGAACCGCCTGTCGCACATGAAGAGTGGCAGCCGAACGGCGAACTCGCGCAAAAGAACATCGTACTCGCGGTACGGCATGTAGAGCATTCCGGCGAGATCGCTGGCGGTTGTGATCTTCTCCCGCTTGCCACCGATCTGCACCATGCGTTTATCGGAATAGTTGAAGTAGAAGTACGGCTTTTCGAGGCCGATGGCGGTGCCGATCTCGATCAGGGTGTTGGGCCGGGCCTCGGTCTCGCGGTCGTCGAAGACGGAGAAGTCGCTTTTGCGGATGCGGTCGAGGATGATCCCGAAGACCGATCCGTTGGGACTGTCCGAATCCGAGTACCAGGGCTGAATCCCGTAAGCCTTGAAAAGGATGGCGAGGTTGTGGCGGAGGTTGGGGGTCACTGCATCGTTGAAGCGGTGGCCGACGAACGCCTTCAGCTTCTGCTTGATGACGATCTTCCGGCTAACCGGCAGAATGCTCGGCAAGTCGGAACCATTGATGGAGCGGAAGTGAACGAGGTCGAAGGTGTAGCCGGCGAGTTGGGGAGCGTCGCCGACCAGGATGCTCTTTGCAAATGCGTTGTAGAAGCCCGTCGTTTGCATTCGCCGCAGTTGCCGCGTTTCCAGGCCTTCATACTGGTGCAGGAAGTCGCAGACCGATTTGACCTGCGCGGCGATGGCGGCGAGCTTTGCCATCGGCTAGGATGCTGCCAGTCTCACCAATTCCCGGGCTTTGGAACGGGTCAAGCCCTCTTCAACCAGATTGTTCTCAAGGTTCGTCTCCCAGGCCGGGGACGACTTCCGAAAGCGAACGGCGACGGTACCGGAGTTGGCGGAGCGGAAACGGACGGAACCACGCGACGCTCTCTTCGTAGCTTTCTTCGTTGCATGCTTCGTAGCCATGATTCCCTCCTTCTTCCTTCCTTCTTTAGGATACAAGGTTTCGCTCGGACAATAAAGAGGTTCCTGCGTTCTCGTCGAGCCCTCGATGGACGTAGCGGAAGTCTTTCCTACAGTCAACAGCATGCTAGAGCTACAAACCGTTGGCTTTTTGGGTCGCAGCCGAATGCCGCTTGCCCCACTCGAACCTGCGGCCGATGATCGCAGCATCGCACAGAACATTGCGAGCGCATGTCGGAATCGGGTCGCAGCTATTGCTTGAAGATCACAATCCCCAGCGGCGGGATGTCGAGCAGCAAGGAATGGCCCTGTCCGTGAGTAGGGACCGCGTCGGTGTGGCATCCTCCCAGGTTGCCTTCGTCGGTGCCGCCGTAAATGGCGGCATTGCTGTTCAACACCTCACGCCAGTGTCCCTCGTGAGGCACGCCGACGCGGTAGCCGCGCCGCGGTACGGGGGTGAAATTACAGGCCATCACGACGGGGCCGGTGCCGTCCTTGCGAAGCCGCATGTAGGTCAACACGCTGTTGTCGGTGTCGTCGGCGTCGATCCAGCGCCAGCCGTCGGGGATGAAGTCAGTCTCGTAGAGTGCGGGCTCGGCGCGATAAAACGTATTCAGGTCGCGCACCCAGCGTTGCACTCCCTGGTGAGGAGCAAATCCCAGCGCATGCCAGTCAACGCTGCTATCGTGGTTCCATTCGCTCCATTGGGCAATCTCGCAGCCCATGAATAACAGCTTCTTGCCCGGCTGGGTGAACATGTAGCCGAACAGCAGACGCAGATTGGCATACTTCTGCCAGTGGTCTCCCGCCATTTTGCCGAACAGCGAACCCTTGCCGTGCACCACCTCGTCATGCGACAACGGGAGCACGAAATTCTCGGTGAACGTGTACAGTCCCCGGAACGTCAGTTTGCTGTGGTGGTAGCGGCGGTGGATGGGGTCCTTCGACATGTAGAGAAGGCTGTCGTGCATCCAGCCCATGTCCCACTTCATGCCGAAGCCGAGTCCTCCGATGTAGGTTGGCCGCGAAACCATCGGCCAGGCCGTGGACTCCTCGGCGATGGTCTGAATATCGGGAAAGGCCTTGTAGGCGTCGCTGTTCACGGTTTTCAGCAACGACACGGCTGCCAGGTTCTCGCGGCCGCCAAACTCGTTGGGAATCCATTCGCCCGCCTTGCGCGAGTAGTCGAGGTAGAGCATGGAGGCGATGGCATCCATGCGCAGCCCGTCGGCGTGATAGCGGTCCAGCCAGAACATCGCGTTGCTCAGCAGGAAGCCGCGAACCTCGTTGCGGTCGTAGTTGAAGATCGCCGACTTCCAGTCGGGATGGAAACCCTTGCGCGGGTCGGCGTGCTCGTACAAGTGTGTGCCGTCGAAGAAGGCCAGGCCGTGTTGATCGTTGGGAAAATGCGACGGCACCCAATCGAGGTACACGCCGATGCCATGCTGGTGCAGATAGTCCATCAGGTACATGAAATCCTGGGGGGTCCCGAAGCGCGCGCTGGGAGCGTAATAGCCGGTGACCTGGTATCCCCACGAGCCGCGGAACGGATGCTCCATTACCGGCATGAACTCGACATGGGTGAACCCCATATCGTTGACGTAATCCGCCAGCTTGGGGGCGAGTTCGCGATAGGTCAGCGAGCGGTTGCCCTCCTCGGGAACGCGCATCCACGACCCGAGATGCACCTCGTAGATGGACACGGGCGCGTCGAACTTGTTGTGATCGTGGCGGGTGCGCATCCACTCGCCGTCGTTCCACTCGTAATCGAGGTCCCAGACAATCGAGGCAGTGCGCGGTGGAATTTCGTTGTAGAAGGCGTAAGGGTCGGCCTTATCCACCTCATACATGTGATACCGCGAGCGGATGTGATACTTGTACACCGTGCCCTTGCCCAGCCCGGGCAGGAAGGCCTCCCAAACTCCTGAGCTTCCCCGCGGAGTCATGGGGTGAGAGTCCGCACTCCAGCCGTTGAAGTCGCCGACCACCGAGATGCGTTCGGCATCGGGCGCCCACACCGCGAAATACGCGCCCTGCTTGCCATCGAGTTCGGTCAGGTGCGCGCCAAACTTCTCGAATAAGCGGTTGTGTTTGCCTTCATTGAACAGATGAAGATCGAAACTGGTCAGAAGCGTTGAAGCCTGCTCTCCAGACGCCGTAGGTGCCATTAGCTCGTTCTCCTTATGGCTTGGATGACGCTTCGCTACGCCATGATACGAGGAACCGGGAAATCCCCCGACTTTATTGCCGACAGACCTATTCAGTTTAGAGGAAGAGCGCGGTAATTGGGGACAATTACGATTTGCCTGGATAACTGGCTCAATCCGGTGCCGCCGCTGCGCGGCTCAATCTCCCGAGGCTTTAGTGACCGCGGGCTGACGCCCACGGCTAACACAAATACCGCCCTCGGGCTGAACTCGGCTCGACGTAATTGGCTACTGCTCCATCGCACACATCTACGTGACGCCGGTTACTGCCAACCATTGCGGGCTGGTGATTTCATGAAGAAGCGTGCTTTTCTGCGCTGCACGCACCAGTTGATAGATAGGGCGGAAGACGGCTAGCCGGGAGCGGGGCGACAATTACAATTTGGCGCGGATTACTCGCTCACATCAACAAACCTTAAGTTCTCCGCTGTACGAATCGGTGGAGGTACCGGAAGGCGGCCAGCCCGGAACGGGCGACATTTGTTTTAGCCGTGGGCGTCAGCCCGCGGTCACAAGGCCTCTCAAGGGGATTGAGCCGCGGAGCGGCGACACGCTATGTCACGATCCTATGTGTTGAATTTCGTTCATTGCGTCTTCGCCACCAAGGGCCGCGCCCAACTCATTCGCGACCCCGAACCTCTTTGGGCCTACCTTCGTGGGATCGCGCGCAATTGTGGATTTGACATACTGGCGGTTGGCGGCACAGACAACCACATCCACCTGCTGCTGTCGGTCCCCGCAAAGCTTCACCTGGTCGAACTGGTGCGCGATCTGAAGGCGAATTCATCGCGCTTCATGAGGACCAACGTGCCGGGCTTTTTATGGCAAGACGGCTATGCCGCCGTGAGCGTGAGTCCGTCCCAAGTCGAGACGGTGAAGCGATACATCGCGCACCAAAAGCAACATCACTCCCGACAGACATTCGACGATGAGTTTCTGGCGCTGCTCGACAAGGCCGGGGTTCGATACGAGAGCGAGCACGTGTTGGACTAATCGGGGTACCGCCGCTCCGCGGCTCAATCGTCTGAAGAGACACCGAACCGCGGGCTGACGCCCACGGCTAACACAAATACCGCCCTTCGGGCTGGAGCTTTTTGGCACTGCTCGACAAGGCCGGCGTTCGATACGAGAGCGAGCACGTGTTGGACTAATCGGGGTACCGCCGCTCCGCGGCTCAATCGTCTGAAGAGACACCGAACCGCGGGCTGACGCCCACGGCTAAACCAAATGCCGCCCTTCGGGCTGGACTCGGCTCGACATTTAAGGGTCCAGCCCAGAGGATATAAGAGGGCATCCCTCCATCGCACACATCTACGTGACGCGGGTTACCGCCAACCATTACGGTCTGGTGATTTCATAAAGAAGCGTGCTTTTCTGCGCTGCGCGCACCAGTTGATAGATAGGGCGGAAGACGGCTAGCCGGGAGGGCGACATTTGTTTTAGCCGTGGGCGTCAGCCCGCGGTTCGCAGCGTTTAACGATTCAGAGCCACGGAGTGGCGGAACCCTCCATGTCCAGACGCCCGGCCGTTTGTCCCCTCTCGGCTTCCCGAAAAGATAAACCCTCCATAGCACACATCTACGTGACGCCGGTTACTGCCTTTCCGCCCGCGCGGTGCTTTCATTGGGTTGGCGACGTGCGCTACCCGATTCGTACCATGGCAGACAGCTTGCTGCCGCCACGTCGACCGCATAGTGAGGAGAACTGCATGGCGGACAAAAAAGCAGATCTGGCTGGCCCCGGAATTGGCGATTACACAGAGCTGGAACGTGTGCTTCCGGTGGATTACAGCTCGCTGCTGTCACCCAAAGAAACCCAGAAGGCAATCTTCGAGCTGAAAAACTATATCGAAGCAAACCTCTGCAAAGAATTGAACCTGATGATGGTCACCGTGCCTCTGATCGTGGACGAGGAAACCGGCGTCAATGACTATCTTGACCGGGATGGATCGCGCACCCCGATCCAATTCCACATCTCCAACGATCGCGACAAGCACCCCATCAACGCCCAGGTGGTGCAGGCCGCGACCAAGTGGAAGCGGATGGCGCTGAAGCAATTCAATCTGCAAGCCGGCGAAGGGCTGTGCACCGATATGCGGGCCGTCCGCAAGGACTACTTCCTCGATCACGACCACAGCGCCTATGTCGATCAGTGGGATTGGGAGCGCGTGATCACGCCTGACCAGCGCAGTCTGAGCTTCCTGAAGGAAGTCGTGAGCAAGATCTGGAAGGTGATCGTCGGCGCCGAGCGCCACGCGCAGGAGCTTTTCCCGCAACTCAAGGATTCGAGATATCCCAATTTGCCGGAGGAGCTTACCTTTCTTCATGCCGAAGAAATTCTCGACATGTATCCCGACCTGCCGCGCAAGCAGCGCGAGACCTCCATCCTGCAGAAATATCCGGCGGTGTTCATCATCGGCATTGGCTGGACGCTGAAAGATGGCTACCCGCACGAGATGCGGGCCGCCGATTACGACGACTGGGTCACGGAAACCAAGGATGAGGGCCACGTGCGCCACGGGCTGAACGGCGACATTCTGGTGTGGAACCCGGTGACGCACCGGCGCCATGAGCTGACATCGATGGGCATCCGCGTCAATGCGCAATCGCTTAAGAAACAACTGGAACTGACCAACCAGCTCGATTTCCTGAACTTCCCTTACCACAAGGCCATCGTGAACCACGAGATTCCGTTGAGCGTGGGCGGCGGCATCGGGCAGTCACGCACCCTGATGCTGCTGCTGCGCAAAGCGCATCTCGGTGAAGTCAGCGTGACCGTGTGGCCGAAAATACTAAAGGAGATGTGCGAGAAGAAGAACATTCATGTATTGAACTAGGACGTGTTTCAAGAATGGTCGGAGGTCAGACTTGTATCAGGGCACGACTTCTAGTCGTGCCGCCACTGCGGTCCCAGATAACGGCTTTAGCCGCTGAGGACGGGGGCTAAAGCCCAGATAGTTACAAGGCCTTACGGCACGGCTGAAGCCGTGCCCTGTTACAAACCGATTTTTTGGAGGACGCCTTAGGATCGAGTTCGCCACGGAGACACCGAGGCACGAAGAGCGCATTCTCAGCTAGAGAAAACGGGTGTCAACCCAAACGACTCCGTGCGGTAAGTGTCTCTGTGGCGTTGTTAGATTGAAGCTTTCTGGACCCGGATGAAGCGGCGTGCTGGTGGCCGGCCTCAACGACCAGCCCAGGTGGTCTCTCGGATGGAAGTACCTACCCTCGACAAGTTCCCCAAACGTGTCCTCGCGAAAATTGACATACAGAGGGCCTTCATCCTCTCTCGCTTGATCATCGCGGCGGAGAGGCTGCAACTGTTTCGTGCCTTGCACAACAAACCCATGACCGCCGCGGAGATCGGAAAGTCCCTCAAGCTCCACCAACTCTATCTCTTGCCCTTTCTCAACACGATGGTCTCGCTGGGACTGCTGCGCAAACAGAAGGACAGCTACTGGAACACGCAGTTTGCGGAGAAGTACTTCATCGCCGAGCGCTCCATCTACTGGACTCGGCAGTACTCCAAGGAGTGCGTGGCCGACTACGAGACGCTCACCGTGCTGGAGCAAGCCCTCGCCTCGGGCAAAAGACATTACCAGATCAAGGGTCTCGCCAAGCCTGATTACCTGGAAGGTATGAAGCGGGACCCGCGCGAGGCGGAAGACTTCACCCAGATGCTGTTCTACCTGCACCAGGGGGATGCCGAGGCGCTGGCGGGTTATCTCGATCTTTCGCAGCACCACAAAGTACTGGATGTCGCCGGCGGCTCCGCTGTGATGTCGATTGCGCTGGCTAACGCTAAGAAGAACCCGCACTTGCGCGCTTGCATTCTCGACATTGCACCCGTTTGCAGAATTGCAGCCGGGAACGTGCGCCGAGCAAAACTGTCCCGCCGAATCCGCACGCAGGCGGGAGACATACACCAGGGGCTGCCCGCCGGCTACGACGTAATTATGTTCTGTGACATAGGTCCGATAGCCATGGGACTCCTGCAGCAGGCTTACGAAAAACTGCCTCCGGATGGCTTGGTGGTTCTCGTGGACCGTTATGTTTCAGACGACGGCACTAGTCCGTTGGACCGCCTGGCTGAGCACTTTGTCGGGTCGGGTTTCGGATTGGCAACTCGCGGACAAATGGTCGAAGCGCTGAAATCGTGCGGCTTTCGAAGCATAAGGTCGAAAAAAGCTTACCAGGACGTCTGGTTCATAACCGGTGTGAAGCCAGTTGCCAGTAGCCAGTAGTCAGTAGCCAGTAGTCAGTTGCCAGTCGTCAGTTGTCCATGGTGAACTTCAGATCAGCAGATTCTGAGCCGCCCGGCTGGGGTGAAAAACAACTGAACGAGCGGCGAGTTGCCGTTAGTTACGAGCTGGCAACTGGCTACTGGCAACTGACTACTGGCAACTGGCTACTTCTTCTTCGGCTTCATCATCTCCCACGCCGCGTCCGGTATTTGTCGCCCCATCAGGCTGAAGGTGCTCGCTCCTGCCAGCATCTCGCCGCCGTCCATGTACACCATTTCGCCATTGATGTATCCCGCCTGATCGCTGATCAGAAACGCTCCCAGGTTGGCAACCTCCTCCAACGTGCCGAGGCGGTGCAGGGGATTGTGCGCCAGCAACATCTTCTCCAGCTCAGGCGTGGGCAGCAAACGCGAGAACGCGCCTTCGGTGCGAATCGCGCCCGGAGCGATGGCCACGAATCGAATTCCGCGGCCACCCCACTCCACCGCCAGGCTGCGCATCAGCGCGACCACGCCAGCTTTGGCGACTGCGCTCGGCACCACGTACGCCGAGCCAGTGTCGGCATACGTAGTTGCGATGTCTAGCACCACGCCCTTGTGCTTGGCCGCCAGCCAGCGCCGTCCGCAAGCCAATGTCATATTGATGGTGCCTTTGAGCACAATGCCAATCACGGCTTCGAATGCGTGGGCCGAAAGCTCTTCGGTGCGGGCCAGAAAATTGCCGGCAGCATTGTTCACCAGCACGTCAAGCGGGCCCTTCGCCCATAGTTGCTCGATGAGCGGCTCGACATCTTCGGGATAGCGCACGTCGCACGCGAAGCCCTCAATGATTCCGCCGGTGGAGGCCGACAACTCTGCCGCCGTCTTCTCCACAACCTCGCGGCGCCGTCCGCAGATGTAAACCGTGGCGCCCAACTGCAGAAATCGCTCGGCCATGGCGCGGCCGATTCCGGTGCCACCGCCCGTAATGAGAATGCGCTTGCCCTTCAGAAGATCGTTGGTGAACATGGTCCTCCCTCGGAAACGTACAAACCTAACACCGGAAGCGGGTACCTGTCTGTGTCTGTTGCGTTGTTGAGGGACGGCGCAAGGTTGCGCCTACCTATATGTCGAACCCGCTCGGGGCAGCCGAGCGTGAGTCCTAGCCTTAGATACCATTTAAGTGACAATTTAACATTAAAATCTTCACCACCATTTTGCCAGATTGAGTTTCCCCAGGAAGTGCCGTTAAACGCGCGGAAATGGCCCTAGAATCGATTCTGAGGGTGGGGGACGTGGTTTGGAGGTCATCTCCGCCCAAACAGGGGCCTCCTAGGGCTTCTAAACGCAAAATCGGCAGTTTGGGGCAATTGTGACACTAAGGTGCCATAAAATGCTCGGCCCAGCGCACAGTCTTGGGTTCAAAAAAACGCGGCGTTTCAATGCCCCATGTGCGGGATAAGGCTTCATCGCTGACCGCATCGGCATCCATCATGCGTTTGTGCTGCCGGTAATCTGCTATTTGTAGATCCTGCTCTTCGCGGCGAAGGGACAACCGAAGCAAAGAGTTGCATTGCGCGGCTCCACGGATTAAAGTCCGGGCGTGGAGGATCGAAGATGCGGCCAACGAAACTCGTGTTCCTGCTTGCGTTTTTTGTCACGACTGCCAGTGTGCTGGGATGTGTCCCGCAGCTGGCAGTACCGCTACTTGCCCAACACACATCCGCCATAGCGCCTAATCCGTCATTCGACAAAATGAAAACACTTGATGGCGCCTGGGTGGGTACCATGGTCGACGGCGGTAAAGAGTATCCGGCCACTACCCGGTTCACGATGGTCTCCGACGGATCAGCGCTGATGAGTTGGCTCGGCGAGGGCACGCCCTATGAGATGGTCACCGTCTTCCACATGGACGGCCCCAGGTTAATGGCAACGCACTACTGTGCGGCGCACAACCAGCCCCGCATGGTAGCAGCCCCCAGTGGCGATCCCAATCGCGTGGACTTCAAGTTCAAGGACGGCACGAACATCGGGCCGAACGACGGCCATATGCAGGAGGTTGTCTTTATCTTCGATGGCCCAGATCACCACATCCAAGAGTGGACCTCCATGGACAATCACGGCAAGCTGAGCACAGGACGGTTCGACTTTCGCCGGAAGAAGTAGGCCTCGCCTAACGAAGGCCGATGCCTTTGGGAAGACGCTTCGGGTCGTAGAGAAAATCAACCAGTCCGTCGCGATAATCGATCTTGACCTGTAGGATGCGCAGCATCTCGAAGCCGAGGATGCCCGAGACCTCGGTGCCGGTGGATTTGCTGATGGCCGATAGATCCAAGGTCACGATGTTCTGGTTCTCCTGCGAGTAGTGGCCGAACTCAAGCGTAGCTTTGTCGGCGCGGTAAACGTTGGCCACCGTACCGCTCAGTCCTTTCACTTGTGTGCGGGCATCCGCCCTGACCTTGGTTACCTCGCGTGCCGCCCTGGTGGAGAGAATGTTGGTGAACGAGCCGGTGTCAATCATGAACAGCATCGGCCCGAAGCCATCCACCCGCGTGGGGATCAGCAGCATGTGGCCGAAGCGAAAAACCTTGGTCCAGCGGGCCATCTCGGGCGCTACGTAGGCGTCTTTCGGCAGGTGCGGATTGGCGGCCAAGGGCACCGGTTTCGCCTGGTTGGGCAATGGCTGCTCCTCGCCGCCATTCTCCACATTATCCTCAGGGGCGCCGCGGGTCTCGCCGGCACTGTTCAAAGCGGTTGGGGCAGCGGCCTCATCCGGACGCTTGGGCAGTGGCGACAGCCTTAGCTTTTGCCCCGGAATGTCGATGTCGATCAAATACGCGCCAAAGACATCGCTACCAATCAGACCGTCGATGGCGCTGGGCCCGGGTGCATCGAAGACGCGCACCATGCAGTCTTCAAATTCCAGGTCGCCGACGCGAATATGAGCGGCGACGGCCACGTATCCACTCTGCTGGCCCTTGTCACCCAGACCGCCAATGCGCTGTTCGCCGATACGGGTGAGCCCGGCTTTTTCCGCCGCCGCACTTCCGACCACGATTCCGCTGGTGCCGGTGTCGAGTGCCAGGCGATTGCTGTGTCCGTTGAGTTTCACTTCCAGACCGGAAGCGCCAAGGTGGGATGTGGCGGAGGGCACCACCAGCAGCTTGGTATTGGTTTGCTTGACCTTGCTGACCAAACGGCAGGGATACGCTGGCTTGTCCACCATGGCCTTGAGGAAGTCGAGATCACGACGCAGTAAAGCCGTTTCTTCCGGGTCCTCAGAGCGCCCACTGGCCAGATAAGCTTCAATCGCCGCGATCCGCTCACGCGGAGGCAGCGTCCCCAGCCACACGCGCTGCATAGCGGGGCTGTCGGGCGCGATCTGGTGCGCACGGTCCAGTTCATCGAAGGCGCGACGGTAGAGGGAGTACGCGCGGTAAACGCGGGCCACGCCGAGATAAGGAGCGGGGTCCTTGGGATTCAAGTTCAGCGCCTTGATATAAGAGCGTTCTGCCTCCGGCATTTCTCCCAGCCGGAATTGAACATCTCCCATGGCCGTCGCCAGCGGGGCGGCATTTGGCTGCAAGGTGAGCGCCCGGATGGCGGCGGCCTGGGCTTGATCAATTTCTTGCGCGCGCAACAAGGAATGGATCAATCCAACTTGGGCCGGCACCAGCTTCGGATCAGCCTTCACCATGGCTTGAAACTTGGCCGCCGCCTCGGCGAACCTGCCCGAGCGATAAAGCATGTCAGCGCTGCTCAAGTCGGCATTCTGCGGGGCGGGCCCAGGGTGTTGGGTGAAGCCATGAATCGGGAGCCCTAGCAGCGCAGAAACCACCACAGCGGCGAGAAAAGGTCGGGTCATCGGGGCGAGTTCCTGAGATTAAGCAGAGAGTAGCACGAAGCCAGGGTGCGGCGAAGGTTCTCCATGACCTGCCAGGTTGAAAGCAAAGTGAATTCGACCGATCTGAGCGTGACGTACGTCACCGTGCGTTGTTCAAGCGCAATTAAGTGTGATCGCAAGATGCCGATTCCGCTCTACAATACCAGCCAATGTGAGAAATGGGGCCAAACCTCACATTACAGTTCTGCGCGAGCAGTTCATGCAGCAACCGAAGGCCGGTTCGGCTTCGGAATTTTGTTTATCCAAAAACTTAAGGAGATCCTATTTCTATGAAGCGTTACTTGATGATGTTGACGGCAGTTGCACTGGTATCCGGCATGGCGTGGGCCCAGGATGGAGCCGTCCTGTATAAGTCGAAATGCGCCATGTGTCATGGGCCGGCGGGTGAAGGAAAAATCGGCCCGTCCCTGCAGAAGACCAAGTTGGACCAGAAGCAAATTACTGATTACCTCACCAAAGGTGAAGCCGGGAAAAAAGCGCCGCACGCCAAACCGGTTGCGGGCTTGACGGCCGACCAGGCGGGGGAAGTTGCCACCTACGTCGGGACCCTCAAGAAGTAATCTGCCCTTCAGAACACGCACAGAAGCCGGCCCATTGCGGTCGGCTTCTTCATCGGCAGCAGGCTGCGTGAAGGACGAAGAGCCACGTTCAGAGTCGCGGGCGAAGTGGATAACTTCCGGATGACCGGGCCGTTCGACGTGGGAAGAGTAACCGGGCGGCCACTCGATGAGGATACTCAATACGGCGTCCGCCAGTTTTCTGCTCGCCGCCGCAACTCAAAGCATAAGTCTTGAAAAAATATCACATTAGATATAGTCTAAATTTGTCATGGACACCGAGGCGATTAAACGGTCCCTGGAAGGCAGCGGGTTGCGGTGCACTCCGCAGCGCTACGCCGTGATGGCATTCTTGATGGAACACAACCGGCATCCAACGGCTGCGGAAATCTTCGAAGCCGTGAACCGCGTGGATCCGCGCTCTTCAAGGGCCACGACTTATAACAATCTGCGGGACTTGGTGCAGGCGGGTTTGGTGCGGGAAGTGGCCGTCGAGGGCCGCGCCGCGCGATTCGATGCGAAAGGCATGCGG